>Ga0129301_1000397_pt1 | contig 24037 bp, 17 predicted proteins | sample ConPoolayeHmetaG_FD_94489 | JGI IMG/M metagenome (GOLD analysis project Ga0129301, IMG submission 94489) | Hot spring microbial mat communities from California, USA to study Microbial Dark Matter (Phase II) - Cone Pool mat layer H metaG ...
AGGAAAAATCTTCTTAAAAGAGCAGCTTTAACCGCCAGATCAGCCAGCAAAAGCTGTCAATTGATTTTAAATAGCCCTTTGATTTCCCCGAAAAACTGCCCTCCGAAGCGAGGGGCGAAGCCCCGAGCGAGGCGGGAAACCAAAACTTTCCTAACTGGCTGTCTGTCTTGAACAAAATTCGAACTTTTTTCAAGGAAAATCCGGACGCTGATTTCTGAAAAATTACGCTCGGGCGGGGCGGGAAGAAAAAGGGGTGTGGGGAAAATGAATTCCCGCCCCGCCCTCGCTTCCACTTCCGCCCGCTTTGCGGGCGCGCCGCCGCTGAACTTATTATATACAAAAATAAAAAACGGGGCGCAACGTTCTTCTCACCCCGTTATTAAAGAACTTCTCTTTGTAGCCAGTGTATTGCTTTTTTAAGAATCAGTTCTTGTTCCTCGCCAAAAAAGGAAAGCATTTGAGAAGCAATTCTTTGCCAATCTTCAATCTTGTTTTTGAGTTTCACTATTGTTACTAAAGCAGCCCTTTTCAGCCAAATATTTCTAGATTTTGCCCAAGCATCCAAACTTTTTATTTCTCTTGGCGAATGTTTTAATACTTTCGCGACGACTTCGCTACTTATCGTATCGCAGGTTGCCCAATTATCAACGTACTCTTTAATCAATTCTTCAATTTCAGAAATATTTATCTTTTCCTCCGTTTTAAGAAAAAGGTCCACAGCCATTTGATTCTCAAACACTTTTGTTGACATCAACTCTTTGATAATCTCTCGCCACTTTTCTTTTGAAAACCGCTTGAAATATTCTTTAGCAATTTTTCTAATTTCTCGGACTTTCACTCCATAGGAAACAACCTCTTTGCCAATTAATCTATTTCGTCTCTGTGCGAATTTTTTTTCTCCTGATTTCTTTAGATCCTTATCAATAAGAATAGAAATTTTGTTACTTAAATTTGCCATAGATTGTCACTCCTTTTAAGTTATTAATCCCTGTGTCCTCCTCCAATTCATTTTCAATCTTTACACCTTTCTTTTTTAACAATTTATTTAATTCGCTAGACCGAAGGAACCATAAATTTCGAGTATTGATTTTGGTAAAAGTAGTTCTACCTCGAGTATCCCTTATGATATAAAATTCTTACCAGAGGTATCCGTTCAATTCCTTTCTTAATTCCATCCAACTTTGCAAAAACTTCATTTTGACTGCTAATCAAGCACAAATGCCGCTTTGCGAGGAAATTTTTCCGAAAAGAAAAACTTCCTAAAAAGGATTGGCTCGAACTCCCTCCTTTTGGAACGGAGGGTTTTGTAAAATACAAAAACCCTTGGAAATTGCTTGAAAATTCATCCGCCGAAGCGAGGGGCGAAACCCCGAGCGGAGGCGGGAAACAAAAACTTTACAAATTGGCTGCCGGGCGTGGAGTCGAACCACAATTGGACGGTTCAGAGCCGTCTGTCCTACCATTAGACGACCCGGCAATCTAATTTAAACTTATTTTATCATTTTTTGATTTGAAATAAAAATTCCTTCTTTAATAATAATTATTAATAGGCTAAAATCTACTAGCGAGAAAATTAATATTATTGACTGAAGAAAATTTATATGCCTAAAATAGTTTTAGGTTTTCCAAGGACTATTTATCAAGTTCGCGAAGAAGAAATACCAGAACTTAAGGGTAAATTTCTTGATCCCTGGAGCTCTTTGAAACCAGCCTTTTTAAGAAAAAGAATTGCTAATGAAATTATTGCTTTGTTTGTTAGGAAGAAAAATAAACTTGAATTTGAGCCATTTTTTCATTTAAAGAATGGTTTGATTGATCCTTCCCAAATAACTAATCATTGGGCTCTTGTTTTTCCTAAAAGAAGCTATCTCCCTTGGCAATATCCCCATCTCCAACTTTGGTATTTAACCAACCATTTTGTTCCTTCGTTAAAATTTATGTCTGATGAGGAAATCAAAACATTATCTAAAATAACTTTATTAATAAAAGATATTTTTGTTAACTTTTCAAAAAAAATGCAAGGAGGTAATTTTTGTTTTGGCTATAATGCTACTCCCTTTTCTTTTATTAGAGATCCTGAAGGACAATATTATGCCGGTGGGCAATCAGTTCGGGTTTTCCATGCACATTTTCTTTTGATGCCACCAGAAAGCCAAATGAAAAAAATTGCTATTGACGAAAAGGAGTCATTCCTCATTTATCCCACAGATTTTTCTAAAAAATTATTTAAGTTAATATTTGGTGCTCCAACAATTGCTAAAAAAGTTTTTCAAGATACAAAATTTGTTTTTGATGAAAGAGGAGTAGTGGCAAGAATTGGGGATGATTACCAAAGATTATGGTTTCTTTTGAAAAAAATTGATGAGATTTTTTATCAGATTCAGTTAATATTAATTTATGCTTTTTATCAAGATGGGGAAAAATTTATCTTTCAAATTGAAAAATTTATTACTACCCAAAACATCGCTTCGGTAGAAAAAAGATTGGGAGAATTAATCTTGGTTGGTAAAGAAAGAAGTTTGTCAGAAATTAAGGCTTATATTGTTGAAGGTCTAGAAAGATTTGCCAAACATAATCAAGTTAAATTTTCCAAAAAAGATATTGATGATTTATTAGAAACTTTATTTTTAGATGAAAATGGCGACCTCTCTTCTAATGTGTTTGGGGCACCAACTGTTTTACGACCAGGAATGGGATATGGATGTCTAGCAAAGCTTTCTAGGAATAAATTGGATGTTAAAATTACTCCTTTAGATGTTTTAGGTTCTAAGGGCTTGATGGAAGCATCCGGATATTGGTTTGAAAGAAAGATTGAAGTTGATCAATTTCCTCAATGGCTAAATTTAATTGCTCAAGAATTAGTCAGTAAGTTAAAAAAATGATAGGTATGAAATAAAGCTTCTGGGAGGGAAAACACCATTTCTATATTTATGGGAAAGCAGTTGGATTGTTTTGAGCCGGAGTTGAGTTGGCTTTCCATTCAATATTTTCTACTCTTGTCTTTAAGTAAGCGGGAATAAGCCAAACTTTATTTTCATCAGGAAATTTTATAAAATTTCCATTTCTAGCATAAGAAAGGCTACCAATAATAATTTCTTGCTGAAGATTACCAGAACTTATTTTTAAGATAGGTGCTTCTTGATCTATCCCAAGTCGAGAAAAATTTTTAGGGTTTTCGGAAGCAATACTTAATTGATTGATTGTTTTTAGAGCTTCTAGGAGTGAAGCTACTTTTCTTTCATCGGCAGGAATATTGTTTTGGGAAGTGATGATCCATTGGTTATCTTTTTTTTCCAAAATCACTGCTGGTTTCTCCTTTTCTTTAATAGAAATTTTGTCGATATTTCCAAGGTTAAGAGATATTTTTTTGCTTTCTGGCAAAGTTTTTTGTCTTTGTTGACGAATTAAAAATAAACAAAAAGATCCAAGCAATAAGATAATCCCAATAGTAATAATTAAAAATTTATTTCTCATTTAAAATTTTTCTTGAAGAATAATTTTTTTTCTAATCAAAAACACGAGAAAATAAGCTATAAAGGAAACAAATAGGGGCGCAGTTAAGTTAATAATTTTTATCAATTGTTTTTGTTTATCCTGAGGAATATTTATTGGGTATAAGGCTAAAGTTTTGCTCCTTATTTGGTTAAGATCTTCTTCTTGGGTTAAAAAGTCAACTAAATTCATAAAAAAGACCAAATTTTCTTGATTATTAGAGATACTCTCATCATTAATAAAATCTGCATCAGAGACAACGACCATTTTCAGCTGATTTTGGTTAGAAATTAAACCGTCTTCGCCTATTTGTTTGATTAAATTGTTTGGATTTTTATCAGCAAAAAATGAGGCCATTTTTTGATTTTGGAAACCGACGATTATTTTTTCTCCTTGATTTTCAATTTTTTCTTTTCCAAAATCTCTATTTGGAAGCAAGATTGGATTTTTCTCTTCCCAAGAATAAGGAGTTGTTTTTACTAACCAAATCGCATTTTTTTCTAGTTCTATTGGAGAGACCCAATTAAAAATAAGAGTATTAATTCCCGCTAAAGGAGTGAATTCTTTGTTAATTCTGTTTTGTAAGATTTTGACCCAAAATGGGTAAGCGGTAATAAAAGAATTGCCTGTTTGATCCCTGAAACTAGCAATTACTGCCGATGGATCCAAAATTAAACTATCTTTTATTTTAAATCCATAATAAGTTAGCAGGTCATTAAGATTATTATCTGACTTATTGGGAATTAAAGAATTATCAACGTTAATCTTATCAATTAGTAGTATTACCCCTTTGCCACTTTGAATTATTTGATCCAAAACCAATTTACTTCTTTCTAAGAATTTTTCTTTTGGATTATTAATAATCAAAAGATCAATATTTTTATTGAAGGTAGCATTCTTGTCGCCTAAATCGACAATCTGCCATTGATAAGATTGAGAAATAATTTTGGTCGCAATTTCTAGTTGACTTGGTGAATTTTCTTGGTGACCAGCGGCAAAAGCAATAGTTTTTAACTTTTCACTGGTAACTTTCTTAATTGTTGAAGTAAGATAATATTCCAAATTGGCAAAATTTTCTAAAGTAGGAATGACTTCACTTTTATCTTGATAAGCAATAGCAACAGCAAAATATCCTTGGCTCACTTGAAATTTATCATTTTCGATGGTTGAGAATTGAATCGGCCCCAAACCAATTCTATTTGCTTCTTGTTTGGCTTGTTCGTTTTTATTTGGATCTAAAACTGTTACTTTTATCTTGTGACCGGATAAATTTTGATAGTTATTCAGGAACAATAAAAGATTGTCCTTAAGCGAGGATAATTGGAGTGGGAGTTGTTCCGAAACAAAAGCTTTAATTTCTACCACATCGTCTAATTGAGAGACTATTTTTTTTGTTATTGGTGAGAGGGAATGAATTTTATTTTTGGTTAGATCCAATTGAGGATGAATAAAAGAAAAAATAATATTGCCCAGAATAACGATAATTAGCGAATTGATGGTCCCGAAGAGCCAGACAAAGTTTAGTTTACTCTTCATTTCTTTTTTAATCTAATATAAGCCAGACTAAGAAAAATTGTTATCCAAGAAATAAAAAACCAAAGACTTTTGCCAGTCAAAAGACCAGTAGCAATTTCTTCATAATGTGATCTCAAACTCAAAAACTCAAAAAAATTTTTTATTTGAAAAGGCAGCTTCATTAAGAAAAATTCTTGATTAAATAGATCATTAATAAAAAGGACAACAAAAGAGATAAAAAAGGCAGCAGTTTGTTGATTAATTAAGCCAGAAATAAAAATTCCTAAAGATAAATAGCTAGCACTTAACCAAAGAGCTCCAAGATAGCCACTAGCGATCAAGCCAAAATCAGGGTTGCCAAGGAGAAAAACAGTAATTGCTGAGCTGATAGTGGTTAATAGGGCAAAAAAGATGAGACTAAGGCCAGCAAAAAATTTAGCCAAAATAATTTCTATTTCGTTTATTGGTAAGCTGAGTAAAATTTCCCAAGTGCCTTTTTTCTTTTCTTCACTTAATAAACTCATTGATAAGGCCGGGATTAAAAAAAGAAGCAAAAAAGGAAGATTGTCAAAAAATTGATTTAAAGTTGCTTGTTGAATTAAAAAAAAGTTCTGGAAAAATAACCAATTATTAATCAAGCCAAAAAGAGCAATAAAAATAAAATTTGTTGGCGTATAAAGATAATTTTTGAGTTCTTTTTTGTAGAGAGTGGGAAAGTTATTCATCTTTCGTTAGTTGGTTAAATATTTCCTCTAAATTTTGCTTTTTTTCTTCCATTTCATAAATTTGCCAATCTCGGTTCTTTTTAATCATTGCCCAAATAATTTCCCGTAAATTGATTTTTTGCTGAGTTTCTAAGGAAAGCCAAACTAAATTGTTTTTGGTTTCAATCTTTAGATTAATATCAGAAAATCTTTGAAAATAATTTTTGATTTTAGCCTCGGTAGCATTTTTAATTCCTACCTTCAGCCGGGGTGTAGTTTTAAGTAATTTGTCTATCTTGCCTTGAGCAATAATTTTGCCATTGTTAATAATCACCACCTCTGAACAAATTTGTTGAACTTCAGGAAGAATATGGGAGGAAAACAAAACGGTTTTTTTGAGAGTTTTTATAAAATTCCTAATTTCTATTCTTTGGTTGGGATCCAAACCCGAAGTGGCTTCGTCAAGAATTAATATCTTAGGATCGCCTAACAAACTGGCAGCTAATCCTACCCTTTGCTTGAAACCTCTAGAAAGATATTCGATTTTTTCAGTTAAAACTTTATCAAGTCCCAATTCTTTTACTAGTTTTTCCATTTGTTTTTTTAAATTTTTTCCCTTTTTGATAGCTCCTATAAATTTTAGATATTCTTTAACTGTTAAAAATTCGTATAAAGGGTTATCTTCCGGTAAATAACCAATGATCGATTTTACTTTTAGGGGGTTTTGATTTAAATAAAGATTATTTATTTGAACACTACCTCGATCTGGTTTAAGAATACCAGCAATAATTCTCATTGTAGTTGTCTTACCAGCACCATTTGGTCCCAATAATCCGGTTATTGCCCCTTTTTTTATTTCAAAATTAATATTTTGAAGCACTTTTTTTCTCCCAAATGATTTATAAATGTTAGTTAATTTGATCATTGATCAACTTAAAACTTTTTGGTAATAGTATTTTGACTGGATCCTAAGACAAAATTGCTCTATTTTTATAACATAATCTAAAAAATTATCAAGTATTTTTTAGACAAACCTTTCTTGCCAATAAGGATCGGTAATTACCTTTAAATCCAAAAAAACCTTTTTGTTGATAAAAAGCTCTAGCTCTTTTCTAGCTTTAGTACCAATACTTTTTATTGTTTTTCCTTTTTTGCCGATAATCATTTTTTTATATTTTTCACTATTAGTCAAGATTTTGGCGATGATGACAAAAATATCTTCCTTTTCTTCCATATTTTGGACTTCTACCATGGTTGAATAGGGGAGTTCTTGTCTTAAGGTTAAAAAAATTTTTTCTCGAATTAATTCTTCAACAAATTCTTCTGCGGTTAAATTTAAACTTTTTTTAACCTGAAACATTTCTGGATCAAAAAGAGACCGATCTGTTTCCGGGAGAAAATTGAATATTTTTTCTAAAAGGGTTTTCAAATGAATTTTTTTTAAGGCAGAAATCTCGACAAAATCATCAAACTCTTCTTTGAGAAATTCATATTGATAGCGGTAATCGGGATGAAGAATATCAATTTTATTAAAGACTAAAATTTTTGGTTGATTTACTTTTCTAGCGATTCCTAGAATAAGATTTTCTTCCTCGCCTCTTTCCCGAGTTTTATCCACTAGATAAACAACAACGTTTGCCTGTTTTAATGAGTGAGTTGGTAGAAGGTTAATTTTTTTACTTACCAAATCAAAAGTTTTTTTTAACAATCCTGGTGTATCCCAAAAAATGATCTGACCTCTTTCATCCCAATAAGCCGCCTTGATAATTTTTCGAGTGGTTTGTGGTTTTGGAGAAGTAATCGAGACTTTTTGGTTGACCAAAGAATTAATTAGGGTGGATTTACCCGAGTTAGGACGACCAATAATGATGACATTGCCTGCTTTCATTGATTATATTTTAATAATTTGCCTTTTTTGGATCATTGCTTTAATTAATTTATCAGAATCAAATTTTTTTTCTTCTTGAATAATTTCCCTAATTTTTGCTTTGATGATTGGATGTTTGGGGACGAAAAGGGTACAGCAATCCTGATGAGGTTTAATTGAGATTAAGTAAGTGCCAATCTTTTGGGCGATTTGAATAATTTCCTCTTTGTGGTAAGTGATGAGAGGTCGAAGAATTGGAATTCTGATGGCCGAGTCTTGGATACTTAAATTTTCAATTGTTTGGCTGGCCACCTGACCCAGGCTATCTCCTGTAACGAGAGCCTGGCATTTATACTTTTTGGCAATTTCTTGACTAACTTTCAACATTAATCTGCGATAAAGAAGGACTAAAAATTTCCTCTCTATCTTAAAATAGATCTCTTTTTGGGCTTCTAAAAAAGGAATAAGAAAAAGAGTAGTGGTCACCGGTTGGAATTTTTTAAGGACCCTAATAATTTCTTTTGCTTTATTAACGGATTCCATTGATGTTTGGGGATAACTGTGGAAATGGATGAACTTAATTTTGCCTCCCCGAGACATTATTTTAAAAGCAGCAACAGGCGAATCGATTCCGCCTGATAACAAGCTTAAAAATTTCCCTCCTGAACTAATAGGAAGACCTTTTAGGCCTGGCTGTTTTTTGGTGTAAATAGCGAATTTTTTCTTATCTATCGCTTCGACAAAAATTGTCAAATCTGGGCGATCCAAATTGACTTTTTTGTGAAATTCTTTTCGAATTATTTCTCCAATTTCTATTTCAATTTTTTTTGCCGGTATTTTTGGTTGAGTAATGCTTGTATTGGCTCTGATAGCAAAGGTTTGAAATTTTTTCGTTTTAGCAATTGTTTTGGTTTTTTCTGGCAATTCTTTTCTTTCCCCCAATAATGATTTAGCAAACCAGGCAATCCCAAAAGTGTTGGCCAAAATTGCTGGTATTTTTTTGGACTGCGGAAGGGTCAAAATAATTCTTCCGAAGAGTCTTTTCAGGTTAACATTTTTTCTAAGACCTTGATTCTTCAAAGCAAGCTTGATATTGTTAATAAGTTTTCTCTCAAAGAAAATTCTGTTCTTGCCTTTTAAGCCAATTTCGCTATAATGGATAAGCCAATTTAATTGTTGATTCATAAGTTGGTTAAATTATATCATTAATTAATTTGTTTTCTATTGACATTTAGCAGAAACTTTGCTAAACTGCTAATAAAATGAACCAACCACAAATCTTTCCTCTTATCCCATTGAGAGATACTGTTCCTTTTCCCAATGTAGAATTTAGTTTTACTTTTGGGAGACCAAAAACTACGAAAGCAATTAATCTTGCTACCCAAGGTCAAAAAAAGATAGTTTTGGTGGCCCAAAAGGATCCAAGAATTCAAGATCCTAATTGGGAGGATATCTACCACACGGGAGTTCTGGGTGAAATTGAGCAGGTATTTCAAACCGAAGGCGGTCTTCATGCAATTGTAAGAGGGATTAAAAGAGTTGGCCTAGTGGAACTAGTCTCTACCAATCCATTCTATCAGATTAAAGTGGTCGAGATTCCTGATATTGTTGATGAACCAGAGGAGATGAAAGTTCGAACTACCCATCTTGTTAGAGAATTAAAAAGAGCCTTTAGTTTAGGAAAAACAGTTGATCCGTTTTTGATGATAAGGCTAAACAGCGGCGTTCCATTACCGGAGTTAATTGATCAGGTGGGTTCTGTTTTAGAATTGCCAATCCCAGAAAAACAAGAAATTTTGGAAACAGCTTCTGTAAAAAAACGCCTAGATTTAATAATTAATGGTTTGCTAAGCGAGATTAAGGTATTGGAATTAGAAAAAAGGATTGATAGAAAAACTCAAACTAAATTTGAAAAAGGGATGAAAAAAGCGGTTTTAGAAGAGAAAAAAAGAACAATAGAGAAGGAATTAAGAAAATTGGGAGTAGTTGAAGCAGAAGAGGGGGAAATTCGGGAATTTAAAGAAAGAATTAAAAAAGCCGGAATGCCCCCAGAAGTAAGAAAAAAAGCAGAATATGAACTTAATCGGTTAGCTAGTATGCCTTCAATTGCTCCAGAAGCAAGCTATATTAAAACTTACCTTGATGTTCTGCTTGATTTACCTTGGAAAACCGAAAAACAAAAAGAGATTTCGATTAAAGAAGCTTCTAAAATTCTAGATCAAGATCACTATGGGCTTAAGAATATTAAAGAAAGAGTTTTAGAGTATCTGGCAGTGATGAAACTTAGGAGAAAGGCTAAAGTTAGTAAGAGTAGGAATGGAACGCCAAATATTTTGTGTTTTATCGGGCCGCCGGGGGTGGGGAAGACATCTATTGGTAAATCTATTGCCAAGGCTTTAGGCAGAAAATTTATCCGGATCTCTTTAGGGGGAATTCGGGATGAAGCAGAAATCAGAGGCCATCGGAGAACTTATGTTGGTGCCCTGCCTGGAAGAATTATTCAAGGTATTAGAAATGTTGGGGCTAAAAATCCGGTTTTTATGTTAGATGAGGTCGACAAAATCGGAATTGACTTTAGAGGCGATCCTTCGGCAGCTTTGCTTGAGGCTTTGGATCCCGAACAGAATAGTAGCTTTTCTGATCATTACCTTGAAGTCCCATATGATCTTTCTGAAGTCTTTTTCATTTTAACTGGTAATATCTTAGATACAATTCCTCCTGCTTTAAGAGATAGATTAGAAATTATTCGTTTTCCTGGTTATACCGAAGAGGAAAAACTGCATATTGCTAAAGACTTTCTAGTCCCAAAACAAGTTAGAAATAACGGTCTTGAAGGATACAATGTTAGTTTTGACGAGGGGGCAATCAAAGAACTTATCCGGAGCTATACTCGGGAAGCAGGTGTGAGAAATCTTGAACGGGCAATTGCCAGCGTTTGTCGAAAACTAGCCAGAAGAATTGCCGAAGAGAAAAAAATCTCTTTCCGGGTGACAAAACAAATGGTGGGGAAGTTTTTAGGCCCCCGAGAATTTACCCATACTGCCAGAGAAAGAAAAGATGAAGTTGGTGTCGCCACTGGTTTGGCCTGGACTCAGGCCGGAGGAGAGATTTTGTTCGTTGAGGTAGCTTTAATGCCGGGCAGTGGCAAAATATTTTTAACTGGTAAGCTTGGGACAGTAATGAAAGAATCTTGTCAAGCAGCGGTTTCCTATTTAAGGAGCCATTGGCAAGAGTGTGGAATTGACAAAAATTTTGCCAAGAAAACGGATATCCATATCCACGTACCAGAAGGAGCGGTGCCAAAAGATGGGCCATCGGCTGGAGTGGCAATTGCCACTGCTTTGTATTCAGCCTTGACCAACAAAAAAGCCCATTCTGAAGTGGGGATGACGGGAGAGATCACTTTGCGAGGAAAAGTTTTAGAAATTGGTGGGGTGAAAGAAAAAGTTTTGGCTGCTCATCGGGCAGAGCTGAAGACTATAATTTTGCCAAAGGATAATAAGAAAGACCTTCAAGATATTCCTCCAAAAGTAAAGAAAGATTTACAATTTGTTTTTGTGGATAATTTAAAAAAGGTATTCAAAACCGCAGTTGCTTAAATAAAAATTAAGCTCTTTGGAAAATAATACCAACCACTCCTTCTCCACCATGGACGCCTAAAACAGGACCGGCATCATAAATAGGAATTTTGTTTGAATAAAACTCCGCCAACCTTTCTTGAATCTCCAAAGCACTTTGTTGATCATTAGTATGAATTATTGCTAGTTTGGTTATTGTTTTTTCCCTTTGTACCCTTGCAATTAATTCTTTTTTTGCTTTTTGGATTGTTCTTGCTAAACCCAACTGGGTCACTTCACCATCAACAAAACCCAAAATTGGTTTAACTTGCAAGATATCGCTTAAATGGCCAGCTAAAGATGGGACCCTTCCTCCTTTAATTACGTTTTCAAAAGTAGCGAGAGTGGCCAAAAGCTGGATCTTGGGAATAGTTTTTAATACTTCTTGTTTGATTTCTTCAAGGCTGGCTCCTTCTTGGGAAAGCCTCGCCGCCAGCTCTACCAAAAACCAGGTTCCCAAAGAGACAGTTTTGGAGTCAATAACTTCAACCAAAAGTTCTGGCTTTTCTTTTTGGGCTAAGTCAGCTCCTGTCAGTGCAGAAGAATAAGCAACTGAATGTTTAGAAGTGATATGGATTGAGATAATGCGGTTGGTGATTTCAGAAAGCCGAAGACAAGTTTCATAAACAAGACCACTAATCGCGCCCGAGGTCTGCGGTAATCGTTGGGAATTCCGTATCCTTTGGTAGAATTCAGCCGGAGAAATTTCAAAATCAGAGTAGGGAACATATTGACCATTTTCAAAAAATTTTAGCTCAAGAGGGAGGATTGTCACTTGATATAGTTGTGCCTCTTTGTTTTCGGGCCGGATAGAAGAACCACTATCTGTAATTACCGCTACCTTTCCTTCCGGGTTCATTTCATCATCTAAATGATATCCTCTTTTGGTAGATAAGGGTGTGTCGCTACGGGGATTCGAACCCCGGTTTTCGCCGTGAGAGGGCGATGTCCTAAACCGCTAGACGATAGCGACAAGCGATAACAGATAATCAAGATGACTTTTTATATTTTACCAAAAATGGATTTTATTTTCGCGCCTGCGATCTTGCAGGCAAGAAAAGATGGTCGATACCACCTCCTAAGAGTTATAAGAGTGGGGGGGGGCGTCATTTTTACGCTTTAAATACCGCCGATCCTAGGGCAAGGATGAAGCAGACAAGGAGAGGAAGGATGTCACCTAAAAATTGAGAAAGTTAACTTTTTATATAGTAATTTATAATAATTTTGGGCAAAACGGTGAGACTCGTCACGGATTTGTTGGAGGAGTTGAAGCACTGGTGAATTTGGTGAAAATTTAAGCAGCTTCCAACCAACAATTTTCCCCTGGAAGATTTTGGGCATTACAATAATTTCTTCTTTTTTCGCTAGACCTAAAATAGCAATTTGATTTTCTAAATTATTTTCTTTAAGAACTTTAAAAACAGTTGATATTTGTGGTTTCCCACCATCAACCAAAATTAATTGGGGATATATCCACTCTGGATGTTTTAATCTTCTTTGGATTACTTGTTTTAAAGATAAAGGATCATTTTGCTGATTGCATTTTAACCGACGATTGCGACGGTAATTTTTGATATTAAATTTCCGATAAAGAGATTTTTCCGGTTGGCCATTAACAAAACTAACCATTGAGCCAACAATTATCTTTTCACCAAGATTAGAGACATCAAAACCTTCAATTTTCCGAATAATAATTGGATCAATTTTGGAATATTTAATAATTAATTTTCTCAATCTTTCAATTGTTTTTGAGAGTGTTCGTGATTCTTCAGGGATAGTTTTCCAGCCTTGGGTAATATTTTTTAAAGCAGTAATTTGAGATTTTATCTTCTGGGCCTCTTCAAAATCAGTCTTTTCCGCTGCTTTTCTCATTTTTTTCGCTAAATTTTTTATTAATATAGGAGTTTTTCCAGATAATATTTGTTTTATCCGTTTAATTGTTTCAGGATAATTTTTAGCCGGTTGGTAACAGGCTCCAGGACAAAGCTTTAAGTGATAGTAAAGACAAGGAGAATGGGGAAGAATCCGACAGGATCTAAATGGAAAGATTTTCCGGATAATTCTGAGAACTTGACGAGTGTCTTTAGCTGAGGGGAAAGGTCCATACCAATCTAAAATTTTTTCTTCCAATTCTGGACGTCGCACAACATAGAGACGGGGGAGTGGCTCTTTACTGATAGCAATATAAAGATAACTTTTATTATCTTTAAGCCGAGTATTAAATTTTGGTTTGTATTGTTTAATCAATTTCGCTTCTAAAAGTAAGGCCTCAAACTCGGAATTGACAAGAAAGTAATCAATGCTTTTAATTTGAGAAAGCAGTTTTTCTGTTTTGCTCTCTTTTAAACCTTTTTGAAAATAACCAGCAATTCTTTTTTTAATACTTAATGCTTTGCCAATATAGATGGTTTCACCCAGATTATTTTTAAATAAGTAAACTCCAGGTTTTGTTGGTAGTTTTTTCCAATTAATCATCAAGCTTAAGACTTTAATTTAAATCTAAATTTGGCGTTTAGGCTTTAAGATAATTTTTAAGATATTTGCCAGTCCAGGAATCTGCGCTTTTAATGATCTGTTCTGGTCTTCCTTCAGCGACGATTTGACCACCTTTTTCTCCACCTTCGGGTCCTAAATCAATAACCCAATCAGCATTTTTAATCACATCTAAATTATGTTCTATGACGACAACGGTATTTTGTTTTTTAACTAACTCTCTTAAAACTTTAAGTAATTTTTCAATATCAGCAAAATGAAGACCAGTAGTTGGTTCATCAAGAAGATATAAGGTTCTGTTGCGGCTGGTTTTTACCAATTCTCTGGCTAATTTTAGTCTTTGAGACTCACCACCGGAAAGAGTAGGAGAAGGTTGGCCTAATCTAAGATAATCGAGGCCAATTTTTTTCATTACCTTAAGTTTTTTAACAATCTTGGGAAAATTAGTGAAAAATTCCAGTGCTTCTTCAATCGTCAAGTCTAAAATTTGGGCAATATTTTTTGTTTTATATTCTACTTCCAAAACTTCTTGTTTAAATCTTGTCCCTTGGCATTCTTCGCAAGTTACCCAAATATCAGGCAAAAATTGCATTTCTACTTTTATTTGCCCCTGGCCTTTACAAGCTTCGCATCGGCCACCATCAACATTAAAAGAAAAATAACTGGCATTAAAGCCTTTCAGTTGAGCCTCTCTTGTTTGAGCAAAAAGTTTTCTGATATCAGTAAAAACCCCGATGTAAGTAGCCGGATTGCTTCTTGAGGTTCTTCCTATTGGTTTTTGATCAACCATATAAATTTGATCAATAAATTCTTCTCCGGCAAGAAATTGATAACTTCCTGGTTTGTCTTTAAAATATGGATCTTTAGCTTTTTTTAAAGCAGGATATAAAGTGTCATGAATTAGGGTTGACTTGCCTGAGCCAGAGACACCGGTGATACAAATTAATTTATTTAAAGGAAGCTTGACTGTAATATTTTTTAGGTTATGTTCTTTGCATTTGGCAATTGTTAAATAATATTTTGGCGGTTCATTTTTTTCTGATTTCAAGATTGAGACTGTTTTTCTGCCACTAAGATATTGACCAGTTAAAGAATTTGGATTCTGGGCAATTGCTGCTGGTTTTCCTTCAGCGATGATTTGACCACCTTTTTTGCCAGCACCAGGACCAAAATCAACAATCCAATCTGAATTTTTTAACACTTCTTTATCGTGTTCGACGACAATTACAGTGTTACCCAAATCTCTTAATGTTTTTAATGTAGTAATCAATTTTTGAGTATCTCTTTGATGAAGGCCGACAGTTGGTTCGTCAAGGATATACAAAACACCAGTTAAGCCAGTGCCAATTTGACTGGAAAGCCGAATTCTTTGGGCTTCGCCAACCGAAAGGGTAGATGAGGTTCTATCTAAAGTTAAATAATCAACACCAACAGCAAGCAAAAAGATCAATCTAGTATTGATCTCTTTTAGAAGCGGTTTGGCAATTTCTTTTTCTTTTAAAGAGGCTAATTTGTTTTTTAAGTTTTTTGTCCAAGAATAAAGTTCTTTTAGGGAAATTGCCGCAATATCAGCAATTGATTTCTGATTAATAGTGATAGAAAGCGATTCTTTTTTCAGTCTTGTTCCTTGGCAAAGAGAACAGGTTTCTTTAATCATAAACTTTTCAATTTCTTCCCGAACAGCGTCTGAGGTAGTAGTATAATATTGATGTTCTAATATCTGGGCTCGCCAAGGAGAAACTTTTGTGGTATCAACTTTAAGCTTGACACCCAAACCATCGCATTCCGGACAAGCACCTTGAGGAGAATTAAAAGAAAAAATTCTTGGTTCTATTTCTGGTAAAGAGAGGTTGCAAACAGGACAGGCAAATCTTTGAGAAAAAAGATAATCTTGAGTGTTAGTCGGGTTTTTGGGAAAATCAAAGTCTGGCTCGGTAACCTCAGTGAGAATTACCAATCCATTGCTATTTTCAATCGCAATCTCGACATCATCTTGAATTCTTTGTTGATAAGCCTTAGGATGCCAATTTTTTCTAGTGAAGTTAAATTTGTCAACCACAATATCAATATTATGGCGGTTAGTTTTTATTAAGCCAAAATCAGAATTAAGGTTTTTTATTTGACCATCAACCCGAACTTCATCAAAACCTTTTTTCAGCAGATTTTTAAAAAGCTGGCTGAACTCTCCTCTTTTATCTCTGACAATTGGTGAGAGGATGATAAATTTAGCTATCCCTTCTTGGCTTACTCTAGCTTGAATTATTTTTAACATTTGTTTAACGATGCTGACGCTAGTTTGTCGGCTAATTTCTCGGCCGCACTTTGGGCAATGGGGGTGGCCAATTCGGGCAAATAAAACCCTCAGATAGTCATAAATTTCAGTTACCGTTCCTACAGTTGAACGAGGATTGTGGGAGAGGCCATGTTGATCAATGGCAATTGCCGGCGAAAGTCCCTCGATGGCGTCAATATCAGGTCTTTTCATAATCCCTAAAAACTGTCTCGCATAGGAAGAAAGACTTTCTACATAACGGCGTTGACCTTCGGCATATAAAGTATCCATTGCCAAACTGGATTTACCGGATCCAGAGACGCCAGAGAGAATTACTAATTTATTTTTAGGGATTTTAACATTAATATCGGCTAAGTTATGCTCCCTGGCGCCTTTAACAACAATCCAATTTTGACCATTCTGGCTATCTTTCATAATCTTTTATTTTAGCATTAAGTAAGCTTAAAAAGTAAGAGGAAAGTTAGTAAAAAGAATCTAGTTTTGGTTTCTAAGCCGTTTCTGGCGAAGGAATAAAGTTACCACTCCAATTCCTAACCCAAAGCCGATAAATTCTAAGACTTGTGGCCAGAAGATTACATATATCTGACAATTACCAGTTGATGATTGGCAATTTTTTATCTCCCAGCCATTGGCCCAATTATTCACTTTTATCTGGACGAGCTGGCGGATTTTCATTTTGTCTCCAGTGTAAGCATTCCAGTCGGGATTGAAACTTTCGTTAAGAACTAATATCGTGCTGTTTGTCGGTTGATTTAAAATAAGCTTTTTATAAAAAGGCGAATCAGTTATTATCTGATATTTTTTTGCTTCAGCTGGTTTTTCTTGAGGGAGAGAGTCATTATCCAGATAATATATCTGATTTAGATAAGAAAAGGGAAAAGGTAAGATCGCAATTTGCTCAAGTTGATTTAAAGAGAGGTAATTACCAAATGAGATATTATCTACCGAGATACCATAGCCAATGTTAGTGTCCATTGGCGGAATAAGGAAAAAATCCCATTGACTAGTTTCGTTTCTGCCCAGTTCCTCATAAACAACACAAATATTATTGTAAAAATTCTTGATACAAATTCTTAATGGCAAACCGGTAATAAATTTTGATTTAAAACCGACGAGATAACCAATATCGTGGGGCAGATCGCTCATCTCAATATAGGTTCCAACTTGTAAATTTTTGCTATTGTAAAGGAGAAAATCTTGTTCATTTTGAGAAACTAAAGTTATTCCAGAGGCATTGGGATTGAGCTTAGTAATCTTATCGGCGCTAAAATTTATTCCCTTGCCCTGAATATTTGAAGGGAAAAAAGTTTTGATTTTCTCAAAGTCAAAATTTAATCTGGTTTGGTTAAGGAAATTATCTTTTTTGGCCTCCAGCATTATTAAGCCTAAATAGAGTGGGTTATCAACTTGGAGCTTTTCTTTTTCAATATTAAATTGATAATGATTGATGTTAAAACTTATCCAGGGAGTATTTTTTGTCCCAAACAACAGAAATCTAGTATTTAAATTTTTCTCAATGGCACTAGGTAGCCAAAAATGAAAATTGACAAAATATTGACCGGATCGTTCTTCAAGATATAGATTAGCGGCAATTTTGTTTTCCGCCAGAAAAAAATTAGGGATAATGGCAGAAGTTGGTTGGGGTAAGATAAAAGAATATTGCCAAAGATTGTCGATGCGACTAATTTGAATATTATTTGATTTTAGTCTTTCTCTTGTGTCTAAAAGAGAACGGAAGGGGTAGAAGATATTAGTAAGCTGAGAAAAATCGTCTGTGATCGTAATATAATCTTTATGACTAAAATAGCCATAATCAAAAAACTCCCATTTGTATTCAGGAGTTAAATTTTTGTTGATTTCTTTTGTCGTTAAAGACTGCTTTTGACCGGATACTTTATATAAAGCAAGATGACCAAATTCTTTAACCTTATAAATTTTATTTTCTTGTTCTAATTGGTTAATTATCTGTCTTGTTTCGTTTTTAAAAAGCACCTGGTCTCTATTTTTAATGAAAGGCGTAACGATATTTTCATCCCAGAGAATATAGCTGATATTGTATTTTTCTAAAGTTCTATTGAAAAATTCTGGATTTTTTGCGTAGAGAGAATAGAAAAATTCTCTGAATGCCTTTTCATTGGCGGCATCCCACCGGTCGAAATCTCGATCCAGAATTGGTTGTTTTAAGCCAAACCAGATGAATCCAGCTCCTTGATAGCCCCATTGATAATATTGCCAACCGGAAAAATTATAGGCCGGGAGGGGGAGAATAATCCCATCTTTCTGGTTTCTCATAAAATCCCAGAGCTGAAAATATTCTTGGGGAATTTTTATTTTTATCTTTTGAGAGATTAATTGCCCTTTAAGTATCGGGAAACAGTAGATGATTGAAAGACAGACAAAAAATAAAAAGAAAATTCTTTCTAAATTTTTTCTGGCAATAAATCTAACTAAAAATGATAACCCAAACGAAAGATAAACAGTGAACCCGAATAAAATTAAAATGGAAAATTTGCTAAAAACGAATCTTAGAGCTTCGTTGAAAATGGAGAATTGAGAAATAAAATTAAAAAGCTGTTCAAAGGGAGGAGTGTGATTCATTAAAAAAACAAAAGGAATAAGAAGAAAAGGAGTAAATACTATATACAATTTCTCTCGGAGGATAAAACTGGTTAAAAAACCCAGAACGACTAAGACAAAATAAAAATAGCCAATTACTAGAATTAATTTCTGGTCCAAATGATGATTCCAGGCTTCAGTTAGCGGTTCAAATTTTTCTTTGGTAAAGTCATAAATTTTCCAATTAAAATAAAAACCTTTAATAAGAGCTACATCTTTCAGATAGCCATTTTCTCTGTTTCTTAATTGATATTCCTGAGAAAATAGCCGATTTTGTTTGCTTTCTTGGGGGACCGAAACGTTAGTTCTAATAAAATATAAATTCGGTAAAATCCAGAATAAGTTGATGGCGACTATTAAACTGATTAACAAAAGAATATTTTTCCTTAAAGATTGCTGATTTTTGTGAAGGAGGAGATTTAAAACAAGAAACAAAGAATAAACCCCAAAAAAGGCATAATATAGTTGAGCCGCATAAGCTTGAGGGGCAGAAATTAAGGTAAAAAAAGCGAATAAAAGAATGTTTTTTCGGGTTGGGTCTTTTAAAAGTTTTAAAGTGGAGAGAATGATCCAGGGCAAGAAAGCGTACTGGGTAGGAAACATTTCAAAGGGAACAAGAAATTGCTGAACAGTGGCTAAATTGAAAAGATAAAATAAGGAGCTTAAGAAAGCGACTCCATCTTGTAAAAATGTTTTTTTGGTAACCGAGGGAAAATCGCTGAAGGGGTTTGTTTTTATTAATAGATGGCGGATAAGATAATAAATACCTAACGGACCTAAGAAAAGACAAGTAAAAATATAAAGATAGCGGAGTGAATTTAAGGGAAAGACAAAGTGTAATAACCATAAGATTACTACCCGGGGTAAATCAGCCATATGAGAATGACCGGCAACCGCCCCCAATCCTTGTTCATCCCGCCAAACTCCAAAAATAAGTCGTTTAAAATTTAAACCAAAATCAAATTCAGGGTGGAGTGTATCCCAACCAGTCAAGAAAGTCCTTGGTTGGTAGTTGGTCAGAGAAATGAAAAATATTATCAATAAAAGAAAAACAGGAAATAGGTGTTTTTTTAAAAAAGAGATCGCCATTAGTAAAAATATTAATTATTATTAATTTTTCTCAATAAATAAGAGATTTTGCCTATTCACTTTACTTTATCAGAAAGCCCTTTGGTAAATTAAAAAAATTACTTTTTTATCAACGGGACATATATTGTATGGATGTCTTCGTCGGATAATGTTCTTTTTTTAATTGGAAATGTCCCTTCCCAAGTATAGATATCTACTTTTTGGCAACCTCCATCTGGGCAGCCACAGCCATTTTCAAGCATTTCGATGGCGACTTTGAAAGCAGGTCGGTCAGAGACTAATCCTGCTCCCCAGGGAGCTTGAATATAAGCATTAGCTTTTAAATCTACAATAGTGCCTGTTTCTTGCTTATCATCATATAAGACTTCCCAATTTTGTTTATCAGCGCTTATTTCAACATCTCCGGCGATGATTTTTCCTGCTTGAACTAAACGGATTTCACTAGGCAAAATCTGTTCTTTGGTAGCTTTTTGTTCAACCTTTGATCGGTTTTCTGGCTGAATTCCGGCAAAGGCTAAAGCGCCAACTGCCTTTAAAAAATCTCTCCGGTTAATTTCTTTCATATTTTTCACCTCCTTTTCAGTACTGACCCTTCTGGCCAGGTATCTATTTTGAGATTAACCTGGCTCAGAAGGATAGTATTATTCAGTCTCTGGACGAGTATAGATACCGGCCCAATGAACTTGTGGTTTTCCATTACCAACTACCACACAGTGCCATTCTACTGATTGACAGGCGGAAATTTTACCGCAATTAGCCCCATCTTCGGACTTTGTCATTCTACCGATATAATGGTCTAATAAGGCTTGACCTGCTTCGGTAACTTTTTCCGGTGTACCCATATCAAATACCCGGCCGGCAACAGTAAAGCCATTATCTACTTCAGCCTCTCTAAACATTACCGAATCGCCGAAGTGATTGATAATAATAACCGCGCACCCTTTCTTCCCGGTAGAAGAACAGTCTATTTCCAAATCATCAATTTTAATCTTCCCGGCGGTAATGACTCGGTAATAATATTGCGGCACATCAATATCGCCTTTTCCTGTATGGAAATAATCGCCGCTTTCAAAAGGTGTTTCATAAGCTGCCAATGGTAGTCTTTCTCCTTTTTCTACATCAGGAAAAACTGGTTCTCGTTTTGGATCGGGCTTTTGTAATAATGGGTAGTCTAAGGCCTCCTCCGCACGGAATAATTCTATTGGTTCTCCTCGTTCAAGCTTCTCTGAGATCACTAATTGTTCTTGAACAAACCTAGCAGCAGCTTCTTCACTGTTGGGAGTAGCGGTAGGATAAGGTGTTGGCTCCGCAGTTGCAGTTGGTGTTTCCAAGGTTGGAGTTGGGGTAGCCCCTTTTTGGGCTGCCTCCAATCCGCTCTCGCTTTCCTTAAGGTTATCTAAAAACGATTCTGTTTCTTTTTGTTCTTCTTTTCTTGTGGACCAGCAACCAACAGCAGCACCAATACCGCCAGCTACTGTTGCTATCGCACCATAACTTAATACTTGGAGTGCTTTTCTTCTGGGAACTCTTACAGTATATTCAGTTTCTTTTTTTGTCATTATTTTTCACCCCCTTTCCTAAATTTTAATTAATAATTTCTCCTCGACCAAATTTTCTGGCAATGATGCCTAAACTAGCAATTAAACTAGTGATTAAGGTTGCTAGAGCAATGTTGCCTCCTGCCTCAGGCAGTTTTTGAGCCAAAACTCGAGTTTCTAAACAAAATTGAGCAGTGTCTCCATCAGACAGGCCTTCTTCAGTTTTTGCCTCAACTTTATTCACTAGGCAAAATCGACCATTATTTGGCAACTGGTTTGATTTAACTACCTGGACCCTAATTCTTGACTCTTTTTCTTCTCCCGGGTTTAATTTCTCAAAAGACCAACTGATCTGACGATTATCTTTATTAAAATCACCAGGATAAAACACAGTATTTAAGTACTCAGGAAGATAATCTATTAATTTGATATTTTTTAGTTCCTTATCGCCAGTGTTTTTAACAATAATTTTAAATTCAATTAGGCTTTCTGCGGCAAAAACAGTTTGATCGGCAGCAAGATTATCAAACCACTGGTTGTTTAGAACAGAACGGACTTTTTTATCAACTATAATTTGGGTGGTCGGCACTTCCACCCCATAGACATAAGCACTAGTCTTTTTCGGCAACAAGAGAAAAATTAAAAAAAATAGTAATCCCCAAATATATCGCTTATTCATTTTGCCCAGAGTTGCTGGCTAATATAGTAAATTCATTATAGGATATCTTAACAAATTTATTTTGACAAGTCAATTTTCTGGTTGATCTTATTACCAATTCCAGGTAGTAAGGGTGGGATTTTAAAGTTGAGTAGGGCTGGCAAATACCAAGAGTCTTTTCCAGATTGTTCCTGGCGGCCAACAAGTTTGGAGAATCAGGGTTTCCTTGTCATTTGGATAAGAAAAATATTCAGTTTTTGCTGGGTTGACGATTTCTTTCTTAAAAACAGTATAGGTGTATCTCTTCCCATTAAAAAAAATAATTATTTGGTCATTATTATTAAGTTCGTTTAAAAGCATAAAAACCGCATTTAAACGGATAGCGTTGAAAGGAGTATTAGTTGAGTGAGCAAAAAGATAAATTGTTTTGCCTTCTCCGGGAAGACTGCTTCCTTGGGCATGAGCAATTCCTTTTTGAAGAATTTGAGTATAAAGATCTTTGTTGTTAGTTGGGATATGAGCAAAAATTTTTGCTGAAGCTTTGATTTTGGGGATATAAAGATAAAAATCTTCTAAGTCGATTTTAGTCTCTTGGGTAGTTTTTGTTTCCACAGGCGGTTTTTGGGTTTCTGGCCCAAATTTATAACTTAAGAATGCTTTGACTAAAGGTAAATAGAGAAAAATTAAATAACCTAATGAACTTATTAAAAGCGCGCTGCCAATTCCAAAAATAAAAGCTCGAAAGGGAGTTGGGTTATAAAATAGGATTCTTCGGCGTTTTTTACCGACTTTAAATGTTTTTCTTAATTTAGGGCTAAAAAACTTTTTTAAGATTATTAATTTCACTTAAGATAAATTGAGATTAAATATTATAATCGAGTTTCAGCAACAATTTTATTGATCGTATCACGAATTTTAATTGCTCTTTCAAAATCAAGTTCTTTTGCTGCCAGTCTCATTTGCCGGTGTAATTTGGGTAGTAATCTTTTTATTTCTCCTGGAGTTAAAGAATTAAGTCTTATCTTTTCAATTTCTGATTTGTTTTCTGATTGAGGCAAAATACTTTCTCTGATAGGTTTTTGGATCGATTGGGGAATGATATTATGTTTTTTATTATATTCAAGCTGGATCTTTCTTCTTCTTTTAACTTCTTTTATTGCTTCTTTCATTGAATCAGTAATTTCATCTGCATAAAGAATTACCTTTCCTGCCAAATTTCTGGCGGCCCGGCCCATTGTTTGGATGAGTGATATTTTTGATCTTAAGAAACCTTGTTTGTCAGCGTCGAGAATGGCCACTAAAGAAACCTCAGGTAAATCTAAGCCTTCTCTTAAAAGATTAATGCCAACGATAACATCGTATTTTCCTTTTCTTAAATCTGTTAAAATATCACTTCTTTCTATGGTATCAATATCAGCGTGAAGATAATGAACCAAAATTTTTTTACCAGTATTTTTTGGATCATTAAGATAATGAGCAAGGTCTTCAGCCATTCTTTTAGTTAAAGTGGTAATAAGAACTCGTTGGTTCTTGGCTTTTCTGGCTAAAATTTCTTTAATCAAATCTTGAATTTGGTTTTGAGTTTTTTTAATTTCAATTTCTGGATCAACCAAGCCAGTTGGCCGGATTAATTGCTCAACTACATTATAACCTGATTTCTTGATTTCCCACTCATCTGGGGTTGCTGAGACAAAAACGATTTTTTTTGCCCTTGCCAAAAATTCGGCAAATTTTAGTGGTCTATTGTCTAGGCAAGAAGGGAGGCGGAAACCAAAGTCAATTAAAGTTTTTTTGCGGGAAAGATCACCTTGGTACATTCCTCTAATTTGGGGGACAGTAATATGCGATTCATCAATCACGATGAGAAAATCATCACCAAAACGATAGCGAAAATAATCAAGAAGGGTATTTGGCGGATCACCAGGGAGTCTACCATCAAAATATCGAGAATAATTTTCAATCCCATTGACATAGCCTGTTTCTTTGATCATTTCCAGATCATAATAGACTCTTTGTTCTAGTCGATTAGCCTCATTGGATTTGCCTAATTTCTTCAGTTCAGTGACTCTTATTTTTAAGTCTTCTTCTATTTGTTTGAATGCTTCCTCAAGATTTTCTGGATCAGTTAGATAGTGTTTTGCTGGATAAATAAGGC
>Ga0129301_1000399_pt1 | contig 23970 bp, 20 predicted proteins | sample ConPoolayeHmetaG_FD_94489 | JGI IMG/M metagenome (GOLD analysis project Ga0129301, IMG submission 94489) | Hot spring microbial mat communities from California, USA to study Microbial Dark Matter (Phase II) - Cone Pool mat layer H metaG ...
ATCTTACAAGTGTTACTTTAGGTTTAGAGCTTATGATTCCAGATTTTATCGCTGAAAAACCGGCTTTCGGAATCTCTGGACAGCCAGTGGGCAATTATGGAAATTTTAGAGAGGAAAGCCGACTTTTGGCGTCTCTGCTTCTTGAAATATTTGCTGAAGAAAACGCAAACAAACCGTTGATGAATCCCAGAATAGTTGTTAAGCTTCGGTCAGGAGCCTTTGCGGATGAAAAAGCGAGGGCTCTTCTTCTTAAGGCGCATCAGCTTTCATGCGAGAAAGGAATTCCATACTTTGCTAACCTTTCAGAGAAAAATAATGAGCGTTCAGTTTTTTCTAGTAGTGGGTTTAAACTTAATGCTGATTTTAAGAGTGATTGGGAAATAGATACTCTGAGAACGGGCAATTTGGGACTTGTAACCATAAATCTGCCTAGAATTGTTTACGAGTGGGAAAGAGAGGAAAAAAAGTTTTTTGAATTGTTGAAAGAAAGATTTGAAATAGCTTCTCGTACGTTGGAAATAAAGTATCGTTCACTCAAACAGTATGCGGAAGGATTGTTGCCTTTTTTGACGCAGAAAATCAATGGAGACGAGTATTTTAGGCTTGAAAATTCAGCGCGTACAATAAACTTGTGTGGGCTTCGAGAGGCTGCAAAAGCTTTTTCCGAGAAAGACTCTTTTGAAGATGGAAAGACTCAAGATTTTGTGGAAAAAATATTTCAGCAAATGACAGAGTTTAGTGATAAAATGAGCAGAAGGCGAGAGAGGCGTTTGTCTATTGCAATTTTGCCAGACTTTGAAGCTTCTGAACGGTTGGCGCAACTAGATATAGAAAGGTATGGCGTTGCTAAGGTTCATTTCATGGGAACAAGAGAGAAGCCTTTCTACTCAACTGTCAATAAGCTTGTTCTTAAAGAGGGGAAGGATCATTCTGGAGCTAAGATTGAAGGAAAATTGCATAGACTATGCACGGGGGGAAACTTGACCATTATAGATTTGGAAGAAGGAGATTATACGCCTGAAGAACTGATGAAATCAACTAGTGACTTTATAGATTATGGCATTGGTTTCTTTGCTTATGCGCGGAGTTTAACATATTGCGTTAACTGCAAAAGAAGCTATTTTGGGTTGTTGCCTAAATGTCCTTCATGTGGGTCAATAGGTACGTTAGCAGTTTTTGAGCGTCTTAAAAAATAGAAATCAGCGAAAAAGGTTACTGAGCTTTCATTTTACTGCGCCTAATATTAGAGCCAGAAGAGCCATTCTGACAACCATACCGTTCCAAACTTGCTGGAAGTATCGTGCATGCGGAGTGCTATCTACATCAACAGCTATCTCGTCAACTCGTGGAAGCGGGTGCATGACTATTAAATCCTGTTTAGCTTTGCCCAGAAGCTCCGAGTCAATCTTGTAGGAGCCTTTTACTTTAGCGTATTCTGCAGGGTCTGGAAAACGCTCTTTTTGAATTCTAGTTACGTATAGAACGTCAACAATTGGGATAATTTTCTCTAAACTTGTTTTTTCTATAACGGGAATCCTTTCTTTTATAGTCTCAAGCACTTCTCGACGCATCTTTAAAGTTTCGGGTGAGATCAAATATAGTTCAATATTGTAAAGTGAAAGAGCGTAGGCAAGCGAGTGCACTGTTCTTCCATATCTTAAGTCACCGACAAATGCGATTTTTAGTCCGTCGATGGTGCCTTTCTCCTTATTCATCGTGTACATGTCTAATAGTGCTTGTGTTGGGTGCTCTTCTGCTCCGCTACCTCCGTTTACGATTGGTACTTTTGAAAATTCTGCGGCAAGTCTTGCAGCCCCTTCTAGTGGATGTCTTAATGCTATTACGTCTACATAGTTTTCCACTGTGCGGACAGTGTCAGCAAGGTTTTCTCCTTTTTTCACCGAAGCCATCTCCGCCTCTGCAAAGCCGATAGTTGAGCCTCCTAGCTTATGCATTGCTGCTTCAAAGCTTAGGCGGGTGCGTGTGCTCGGTTCAAAGAATAGTGTTGCGAGAATTTTGCCTTTTAGCATGTCTGAGCCTTTAGTTGCAAGGGGTTCCATGTTTTGAGCAGTTTTAAAAATGTAGTCAATTTCTTCTCGAGAAAGGTCTTTGATTGATATTATGTCTCTACCTTCAAACTTCAAACTCACACCTAAAACAACACTATGTAACCTCTAAATAACATTTTCTAACATGACAAACTAAAGAATAAGAAATAAGAACAGTCACCATCTTGGAGGGGGGTTAAGTTTTTTATGCACGGTTAGAGTATACCCTTCTTTCTGGAGAAACAATTATGAGCGAACCATTACTTCATGTTTCCAAAATCAAAAATGGCACAGTTATCGACCATATTACGGGCGGACATGCATTAGATGTTGTAAAAATTTTGGGAATCACGGGGCATGAGAAGGGTATAATCACAATTGCAATTAATGTGCCAAGCAAACTTTACAAGACCAAAGACATCGTGAAAATTGAAGGCAGAGAATTGAAAACGCAAGAAGTTCATAAAATCGCTTTGCTAGCGCCGCATGCAACAATAAACATTATTCGTGACTATAATGTGGTTGAAAAGCTGAGAGTGAAGCTGCCAGAAGTGATTGAAGGCATTATCCGCTGTACTAATCCAGCATGCATAACGAACAGCAATGAGCCTGTGCAGTCAAAATTTTACGTTAAAAACGAAGACCCTCTGCTGTTAAAGTGTCATTATTGTGGTATTATTGTAGAAAAGAATGATGTTCTTCAACAGTTTTAGGTTGGACTGTAATGTTCGGAAAGTGAGACAATCCTTATATCGTAATATATGCTACATTCTTATCTGGAATGCACTAGTTTAAAATGCATCTTATCAATATCATCATTTGGAAATAGGTGAAGAAAGTGTGGGAGATACTGGTCCCAGTAGCATGGCTTGCCCTGCTAGTTTATGCTGTATGGTACTTTGTATCTGCCAAAGATTATGCGCCGCTTAACTCAAAAGAAGTCTTGTTGTTATGGAAAATCCACAAACAGCAAGCAGGGTGTAAAGCAAAGGGATGGCGAGAAATTAGAAGGAGAAAGAAGCTTATCGGTTTTAAATGCGAGTGCGGATATAAGCATCTGCAAAAGCGCCCAATAAATGTCAGAGAACCTGAACTTCTCATTCAATCTGAAAATACGATTTATAGCACTGTTAAAAACAGACAACCTTAAACTTGAGCATTACAACTTCATAGTAAGTTCAATTGATTTAATAGGCTTCTAAAATAGGCTTCTCGAAGATGCTTTCCTTTGCCAAGACCGGGGCATTCTGAGGTGGGGGAAAATGTGTATTTGCCATTTTTTGTGGTTTTTAGTTCAAATGGGTAGAATCTGCAGATTAAGGGTCTTAATGCATATATTGTGCACAGCTTGTTTTTGAGAAAGATACATTTTCCTTCTTTTCTGGTTTTTTTAATTTCATAAACGTATGGTTCATGCCTGCTAGTTTTCTTCGCAAATTTTCTGATAGGCTGTAAGGTGGCTTCGGAAATTCGTCTTGCTTCAGCTTCTAGCATTAGAATATGCCTTGTCCATGTTTCAGTGTTGCCGCAGCAGATTGCGCATTTTATGCATTTGAACCGTATGTTTTTTGGGTAGCTGATTTCCACGATGTTTTCCATTCCTATCAAACAGAAAAGTGGAAAAATGGCGGATTAGATTCCGACTACTTTTACGTTCTCTACGCGAATTGATGGAACTATTGCGTTCTGAAACTGTTTCGAGTCTTCGCCTACGCCAGAGATGTTTTGGAACCAATCAAACGCTACACCTGAAACCATTCCGCCCTTTATTGGATATTGTATCTCTCCGTTTTGAATATAGAATGCTCTAGAAAGCTGTGCGCTGATTATTCCAGAACCTTCTTGTGGAAAGCCAGCCATAGACTCGATTAGGACGCCCTTTTTAGTCTCTGAAATGAGCTCTTCTTTTGTCTTGTTGCCTTGTTGAATAATTAGGTTTGAGGGGTAGATTTCGGGCTTGGTTCTGTAGCCGTTACCGATGATCATTCGGGTGGTTTCAAATCCGCCTGGGTATCTTGAGGCGTTGCCCGTGTTCTGCATTTTAAGAACGTATGCTGAGGTTGCATTATGGAGAAAGCTTTCAAGCTTTCCTTTTCTTATAAGGGGTGTATGTTGAGAGGCGCAGCCTTCGTCGTCAAATCCTCTGGAGGAGAAGCCTTCTTCGAGAATAGCGTTGTCTGTGACTGTTAAGAGTTCGGATGCGACTTTTTGCCCAATTTTTTCTGCCCAAGCTGAACGTTTAACAGCTACAGCGTCGCCTTTTAAAGCTTCGATTAGCACCTCAACTGGCTGATAAGAAAATGCTTCTGGACCAAAAATCACTGTACCTTGAAAGCTTTTAAGAGGTTTTGGCTTGAATTGCTCGATGACCATTTTCGCCACATTTTCTCCTATTTTTTCTGGGTTTAGGTCTGCTGTGCGCTTGAACATGAAGTCGTAGCAGCTTCCTGTCACTTCGCCTTCATGCTCCCCGCTGCCTGCAAGATAGATTGCTGTTTTAGTTTCTTGCTCCTCAAAATCCACTCCAAGAGTATTGATTATTCCTCTCCAACCATGCTCGAAAATAACACGCCCATCTTTTGCTATCACACACTTGTCAAAGTTTTCAGCGGCGCTTATCATTCGTCTTGCAAGGTCTACAGCGTCTTCCGCTGTCTTCTCTGCTACTCGAGAATCGTATAAGCCCTTAATTTTTTGTGTTTTTCGCGGTTCTGGTAGGGCAAATTTTTGGTCTTCAGAGCTCGCTTTTGCTATGGCTAGTGCTTGTTCTCCAGTTTTCAGGATGGCTTCTCTGCTTAAAGTGTTGGTGGATGCGAATCCCACTTTATTCTTGCCCACTGCTACTCGAAAGCCTACGCCTGAATCAGTCATCTTGTTTTGTGTAAAGATCTCTGAGTTTCTGATAGTGACTTCTGTTGTTTGTGTGGTTGTGAAGAATGCTTCTGCATGCGTTGTATTTTTCTTTTCAAAAGCGCTTATTGCTTTATGGATAGAGTCGCACAAAGAAGACCATGTGTTTGCTAATTCCATTTTTATCCTCCTCCTACCATAATTTCACAGCGAATAGCTGGAACTACTCGTCCTTGCACGGCGAACTGGCCTTTTCCGCAAGCGCCAGGACGGAGAATAGCCTCTTTACCTACAGCATCAATGGTTTTAAATACTTCAATAGCGTTGCCTGAGACATTTGCCCCTCGAAGCTCCTCAGACAATTCACCGTTATGTATCCATCTGGCACTTTGAAAACCGAAAGTAAAATCAGCATTTACGTCTGCCTGTCCGCCAAATGTTCCTTCAAGAAATAGTCCTTCTTTAATATCTTCAATCATCTCTTCCAGCGAATAGTCGCCTGCCTCTATGCCGATGTTAGTTTGACGAATTAGCGGCTCAACGCTATAATCCCAGGCATGCGCATTGCCCGTCGGTGGAACATCTGCAACCGCTGCGCTTGACATGTCGTGCATAAATGATTTCAAAATGCCGTTCTCTATAAGTATGGTATGTTTGCATTTAACGCCTTCATCATCAAATGCAAAATAACCTAATCCCTGCTCTATGTTGCCATCGTCATAAATGGTAACAAGCTTTGAAGAAACAATTTCACCAATGCGATTTCCGAAGCCGCCACCAGTCATAGCCAAATCCGCTTCCAACGGATGCCCTATCGCTTCATGAAGCAACGTTGCACATAGCGTGGGATGGATAACTGTGCGAAACTTTCCAGCAGGCGGAGCCTTTGCCTTCAGAAGTTTAACTGCTTTTTCTGCAACTGTTTTTCCCAAGGAGTAGGGTGATGTTTTATCAAAAAGCTCCAGTCCGCCAGTATGCCCAAGATTTTCGGATGCTGGACAAAGAAGACCGCTACTTTTCGCTATAACATTAACAAACAACATTACTCGAGTAAGGTTTTGGTGGATTCGGCTTCCTTCAGAACTTACAAAATACTTGTCATCTTCAATGCTGATATAAGTTGCTTTAACATCTACAACCTGTGGACCAGCATCTTTCGTTCCTTCATAGGCTTCTAACGGAATCTTTGCGATGTCTTCAGTGGAGAAGCCTTTAGGCTTCTTTTTTATTGGAGCTCTGATGTTAGCGCTTATACCTTTAGTATGTTGAAGTTCCGTTTCTGTTTTTTTCAACTGCGAAGAAGCTTTTGCTAATTTTATGGCAGAATCCAAAGTTTGTTTAATATTCGTTAAGCCTAACACGTTAGTGGAAGCAAAGCCCCAAGATTTATTGTCGACTAGAACTCTTATTCCAACACCATTCAACAAGGTTGTGGAGAAATCTTCAACAATCCCATTTTTGACCGTACATGCCATTATTTGACGCTTCTGACCACGGAACTGAACCAAACTTGCTCGATTTGCATCTTTAGTCTCTAAGCATTTTTCTAAAATCTCGAATATAGTAATCAGCTCCTTGACAATGCTTTGAAACTTTTAAGGTGTAATGGTATAGGTAAGCTTTGCTCTAAAAGCTCTTGTTTTACAGCCGAATAGGTAGCATGTGCTAAAAGCGACTGATAGAAAGTTAAAAAAAGGATTAAATTGTAAATAAATAGACATAAACAATGTAATGAAAGGGGCAAATCGCAAAGATGAAGGAAGCCGAGCTTAAGCTAATTTCTGAACTTATGAAGAATTCGAGGAGAAGCGATAGAGAACTAGCAAAAGCTATCGGAGTCTCTCAACCCACGGTCAGCCGAATGATTAAGAAATTAAAAAATGAAAAGTACATCAAAGAGTTCACGATAATACCTGATTTCAACAAGCTTGGATACCATCTGTTGGCATTAACATTTGTTAGATTGAAAAGCGGGCTCAGCACAGAAGAAATTACAAAAATAAGACATGCAGGCCTAGTCATGCCAGAAGATACTTCTTTAGAAACAATTATGGCTGAAAGAGGCTTAGGCTTCAAATGTGATGGAGTAATCATGTCATTTCATGAAGACTTTTCATCTTTTCAAAACTTCAAGAAATGGCTGAAAAGTTTTAGTTTCACGGACACTTCTGCATGCGAAAGCTTCGTAATAAATTTGAAGGACGAAATTCACTACAGACCCTTAACGTTTAAGACATTAGCAAAACATCTGCTGACGATAAATAAGAAATAATCTAGAAATAGTGCGTATTGCAGTACTTGGCGGCAGTTACTACGTCTTTACAATCACCACCTATATCAGTGTTCAAATTCCAAGCAAGGCTTACTTTCACCAATTCTTCACCAACGCAACCACTTAGCCACAAAAACAGTTGACAACCAGTTCACCCCATGTTTGAAGGTATATAAAGGGGGTTTAGAACTCAGAGAGAGCAAGCCTCTCTCAAACTAAGCATATTTGAACTCTAATAACCGTAAAATGTTGAAACCTAAAGAGAACTAGATCTACATTCGCTGATTTTTAAGCCAAAAACATGACGAATCTACATATAGAGAAGATGAAATTTGTTCTCAAACAAACAGGCACATCAACCACTCAACATGCAGTATAAAAGCAACATTTATAACCCAATAACCTCATTCCTACAAGACACGAAGCGGATACCCAATGGGTCACAGAAAACATCACGCTCCAAAACACGGCTCACTTGCCTATTTGCCTAGGAAACGTGCCAAAAGCATACTGGCCAGAATCCGCTACTGGCCAAAAATCAACTCAGAAACACCTAGACTCCTAGGCTTCACAGGCTACAAAGCCGGAATGACCCACATATTCATGATAGAAGACAGAAAACATTCACCAGATTTCGGGAAAGAGGTAATGCGCTCCGCAACCATACTGGAAACACCGCCAATGCTAATTTGTGCAATAAAAGCCTACACAAAAACTCCTTATGGGCTTAAAACTCTAACAGAAGCGTGGATGAAAGACCCGCCAGACGATTTGGAAAGAGTATTCACGCTCCCAGAAAACTTTGACACAGAAGAAAACCTCAAAAAAATAGAACAAAACCTACCCAACATAACAAATATCCGCGTCATCGCCATAACACAACCAAAACAAACAAGCGTACCAAAAAAGAAGCCAGACATGACTGAAATAGAAATAGGCGGAGGCACAATCCAGCAGCGATTCGAATACGCCAAAACCATTCTCGGAAAAACAATAACCTTGCAGGAAATCTTCAAGGAAGGACAATATGTAGATGTGGCAGCAATATCAATCGGCAAAGGATTCCAAGGACCAGTAAAACGCTGGAGAACCACAAAACTCCAACACAAGGGAAGAAAAACAAAACGAGGAGTAGCAACTCTAGGCGCATGGAACCCACACCACGTGCAATACACAGTCCCGAGAGCGGGACAAATGGGCTACCATCAAAGAACAGAATACAACAAGCGCATCCTAAAAATCGGCACAGACGGAAAAGAAGTCACACCAAAAGGCGGCTTCATAAGATACGGCATAATTAAAGGCTTCTACATCCTCCTAGACGGAAGCATCCCAGGACCGGAAAAACGCCCAATAAAACTTCGCTATCCAGCACGCCCGCCGAAAAATGTGGCAGAAGAACCTCCACAAATAGTGCAAATATCCCTTGAATCTCCTCAAGGAAAATAAAACGGTGAACAACGATGGTTGCAAAAACAGCAAAAGTCTTCAACCTCAACGGAAAACCAACAACAGAAAAGCTTACACTGCCACAAATTTTTGAAACACCCCTAAGACCAGATATAATAAAACGTGCAGTCCTAGCAATACAATCTAGAAAATTCCAAATTCAAGGCAGAGACCCTATGGCGGGAAAAAGAACTACTGCAGAATCCAGAGGCGTAGGACTCGCCATAGCGAGAGTGCCGAGACAGAAGACTCCAGGAGGAAGAGCAGCGTTTGCTCCAGGAACAGTAGGCGGAAGACAAGCCCATCCACCAGTCACAGAAAAGAAAATTTTGAAAAAAATTCCAAAGAAAGAAAAACGCCTTGCACTGTTTTCAGCCATAGCTGCAACCGCCTCAAAAAAAGTTGTTGCAGCACGAGGACACTCCATTGAAGATGTTCCGCAGATTCCGTTAATAGTCACAAACGAACTTGAAGAGTTGAAAAAGACAAAAAAAGTTGAAGAAGCACTCATACGCCTCGGAGTTTTATCTGACTTATACCGCGTAAGGGAAAGCAGAAAAATCCGTGCAGGAAAAGGCAAAAGCAGAGGCAGAAGAATAAAGCAGGCAGTTGGGCCCCTCATAGTTGTTAATGAAGACAAAGGCATAATGGAAGCTGCACGCAACATACCTGGCATAGACATAACCACAGTAAACGCTTTGAATGTTGAAGCTCTTGCTCCTGGAACACACCCTGGAAGATTAACAATTTGGACAAGCAGCGCAGTTGAAAAACTCAACCAACTTTATGGTGGAGGCGAAGAAGCATAATGAGCTCCCATGATGTTATACTTTATCCTTCTATGACAGAGTCTGCAAGCTTGATGGTGGAAAAGGAAAACAAGCTTGTCTTCTTTGTAAAGTTAAGCGCCACAAAAAATGATGTTAAAAGGGCTGTTGAAGAACTTTACGAAGTGAAAGTTGAAAAAGTCAATTTGCTCATTTCTCCAAAAGGCCAAAAGAAAGCCTTCGTCAAACTTCACCCAGACTTTAAGGCATCGGATATTGCCATCAAACTTGGAATACTGTAAAAGTTTATGGAAGTGTAAGACATGGGAAAAAGAATTCGAGTTCAAAGACGAGGACGCGGCGGACCCACTTTCAGAGCCTCAACGCACAAGAGAGTTGCGCCTGCACGATACCCGTTGACAAACAGAAAAATATCAGAGTCTTCAGTCAAGGGAATTGTAGAGGAGTTTTTCCATGACCCCGGACGTGGCTCTCCAATAGCGTTTGTAAGATTTGAGAATGGGGAAAAATGCTTCACGATAATCCCTGAAGGAGTTTCTATAGGTCAGCAGATTCAGATGGGTGGAAAAGCTTCTGTTGAGGTTGGTAACATTCTCCCTATGGGCAAAGTGCCAGAAGGAACCATGGTTTGTAATGTTGAGCTTAAACCAGGAGATGGCGGAAAAATTGCTCGCTCTTCCGGAGCCTATGTAATGGTTGTGTCTCATACTCCTCAAGGAACCATGGTTAAACTTCCATCTGGAAAGACAAAGTACATTGCTGATAACTGCAGAGCTACTATAGGCGTAGTTTCGGCGGCAGGAAGAACTGAGAAGCCTTTCTTGAAGGCTGGAGCGGTTTTCCATTTGATGAAGGCTAAAGGACATAAGTATCCGAGGACTCGTGGAAGAGCAATGGTTGCCGCAGTACACCCATATGGCAGCAGTAAGAGAAGCTCACGCAAAGTTACAACAGTGTCGCATGGCGCTCCGCCAGGGCAGAAAGTTGGATTAATTGCTGCAAGAGGAGCAGGACAAAAGAAGAAACGAGCAGTGGAACAAGCTTAGCCCAGAAAGTTTATAGCATTTGAAACAGTAAGGGAATGGTTGAAGAAAAATGCCGAAAGAATTCATGTATCGCGGTCTTACGCTTGAGCAATTGCAGAACATGTCAATGGACGAGTTCATAAACTTGCTTCCCTCAAGACAGCGGAGAAGTCTTCATCGAGGATTATCTTCAGATCAACGAACGTTGCTTGAGGAGCTGAGAAAAACAAAGGAAGCGCTTAGAAAAGGCGAAAACGTAACATTAAAGACACATGTGCGAGACATGGTTATACTCCCTGAGATGGTGGGACTTACGATTCTTGTTCATAATGGAAAAGAATTCACTTCTGTAGAGATAAAGCCTGAAATGATTGGGCATTATCTTGGAGAGTTTGCAATTACAAACAAACCTGTGAGACATGGAACGCCTGGCATTGGAGCTTCGCGTTCTTCAATGTATGTTCCATTAAAATAGAAAAGTACCAAATACTTTTCATTATATCTTATTTTGTTGTTTGTTTTTCGGTTTTAACCCTCAAGCTTATTTATTGCAACAACAGTTACAGTATTGGTTGACAGACAGAGATGGATGAAAAAAATGAGATAGTTGATGCATGCGTTCTTTCAGCGAAGATTGGCGAGTATCGCGATAAGGTTGATAAAGCTATTTTTGCAGAGCTGAACAATTATAGAGATTCAACATTTTTTTTACCTCTGAAACGTGCTATTGAAGGGGGAAAGCGTTTACGCCCTATTTTGCTGATTCTCGCTTGCGAAAGCGTAAGCGGTCAAAATGTTAATGTTGCGTTTCCAGCAGCGGTGGCTGTTGAGCTTACTCATTTGGAGTCGCTTATACACGATGACATTATTGATAAAGATTCTTTGAGAAGAGAAACCGCTGCGTTTCATTCGTCGCATGGTCAGGAGATGGCTCTCCTCAGCGCAGATTTTATTCTTTCAATAATTCTTGACATTACTGCAAGATACAATGACAAAAGAATAGCACAGTCACTTGCGCAAGCTGCTGCAAGCATGTGCGAAGGACAACTTGAGGAGCTTAAAGCCTACAAGAATAGGAAAACGTTGACCTTGAACGAATATGTTTGTATAATTTCGAAGAAAACTGCTTCCCTTTTTGAAGCATCAGTAGAGATTGGAGCCCTCATTGGTGGAGCGCGGAAAGACGAACTTCAAGCATTGTCTAGGTATGGTCAACTTTTAGGCATAGCATATCAGATTGAGGATGATGTTGCTGATTTGGCAAAGGTTGCGAAGATAAATCTTTTAAATCTCTTAAAAACTGATTCAGACAAAATTGTATGGCTACACGAAAAATCTAATGAATGTATTCTGGAAGCCAAACAGAAAATTGTAAAGTTGAGGAATAGTAATGCTAGAAGTTTGCTTTTGGAATTGGCGGATTTTGCCATTTCTCCTTCAATTGCCAGATTCTAGGCTAAAAGAGGATTTTTATTGGACAAATGTTTAGAGAATTGTAAGCGTTAAGACAGACAAAAAACTTTAATTTGCATTGTTCACAGAAAGACCTTTTTGCTTAAATGTTGCAGGAAGTATTGAAGCTATAAAGTGTCTTTGAACAAGTCTTCTTTTTCCGAGATGCATAGCTCGTTGCTATTGCATTCTTCACAGAACTCAACATAATTTTTCAATCTCTTGAATATCACGACGGGCACTGCTTCTTTTCCTTGGCCCATAAGCAGTTCTGCCGCGCTTGCAATCTCGTCTACCACAGCAGTGTTTTTCACTTTCAAAACGTAGCCAAAAAGGTCTCGTTTTCCCCTATAATCTTTAAAGGGCTTTATTCCAGCTATCCCTATTGCGATGTTGACTTGCCCACGTCTGAAGGGGCGGCTGAAAGTGTCGCATATTATGACTGCAACCTTTTTTCCTGTAAGTTTTTCAATTTTTCTGCGGCATTTTTCTGCTGAAATGTCTGGGTTTTCTGGTAGAAGTGTAAAGTTTCCTCTTCCCTTCACGTTTGACTTATCTATGCCTGCGTTTATGCAGACCAGCCCACGCTTGTCTTCGACTAGTAGGATGTCGCTTGTAGCCTTTAACACTCGTCTTGATTCGCGTAAAACTAGCTCTACGAATTTTGCGCTTTTTCCTGCGGCTTTGGCAATTTCTTTAGCTTTCTGTGAGGCAATAATATCTTTCAGTTTTACTGTTTTTCCTTCAGCTTTCGAAAAGATTTTCTGCGCTGCGACAACAATGTCTCCATTTTCAAATGCTACGCCGTTTTTCTTAGCAGTGGCAATAATCATTTCTGCGATGTCGTCGCCTTCTTTCACTAGCGGAAAATCATCCAATGCAATGGCTGTGAAATCTTTCAAACCTTTTCCTCCAAGACGTTCATAATGAAATGCATACAGTGTCTATTTCCTGCTTATTTTTGTTTTCTAAGCGTTTTAGCGTTAAGATTTTGAAATTTTATTGTGGATTCATAATGTTTAAGCATTATCGGCTAGAGGTTATTGTGAATCGACTAAATAGCTTGAGGTCTAACAATGAAGAAACAATTCAAACTATATGTTATCATATTAGCTTTAGTTTTCAATATTTTTAGTTTCGCAAAAATTACTTTACCTCCTACTGCGAAAGCAACTTATGTTGAAGGAGTCATTAGTCAAGATACTATATGGACCATAATAGACAGCCCATTTATTGTATCAAAAAATGTTACTGTTCTGGCTAATGCAACGTTAACCATAGAAGCGGGCGTTGAAGTCAGATTTGGAGACAACTTCGACAAAACAGGCAACTTCAATATGACAATAGAAGGCAGACTTACCGCAGTTGGAGAAGAAAACAAGAAAATAAAGTTCACATCAAATAAGATAACGCCCCTCGTTGGAGATTGGAATTCAATTATTTTTAACTCAGCAAGTGCGTCCATCATGAAGCACTGTATTATAGAATATGGAAAAAACGGCACCAGCATAATAAATGGTACTGTGGATATCAAGGACAGTTTGATAAGGGCTAATTCTCAAGTCGGAATCAGCATAACAAATGGTATTGTAAGCATCGAAAACAATGAAATAACCAACAATGCCCTGACGGGCATTCTCATCGCTGGCGGTAGTAACGTTACAGTGAATAATAATAATATAAAGTCAAATGGCGACGGTATACTACTGACAGGAAATTTGATATCGCCAGTAACTATTACTAAGAACAATGTTTCGCTTAACATAAATGGTGGAATAGTTCTTAATGCAACAGCTTACGATAATACTGCCATTATTGACAATCGCCTTTCTGATAACTATTATGGCTTTTATGTTGCGTCAGATACAAGCACTTACATTACTCATAACTACGTCTCAAACAATGATATTGGAATTTTCTACGAAAAAGGAGCGAACCATAAAGCTCACTTCAACGACATTTTCAACAATAGAATAGGCATGGATGTTAACCAGACAGGAATAGAGGTGGTAAATGCTGAATACAATTATTGGGGCGATAGAAGCGGTCCATATCACGAGTCGCTTAATCCCTATGGAAAAGGGAACACCGTGCTTGGCAACGGCGTTAATCTTGATTTCATATTCTTCCTAACTGCATCCTTTACCCACAACAACACAGCTCCTACTGCCGATTTTTGGACAGATAAACTGCTAGTGGCGCCAAATCAGAATGTTACATTCATTGGCACAAACTCTATTGATGAGGGAAGAGTTGACCAATACTTCTACGATTTTGGAGATACTACCAACACGGGTTGGACAACTTTGTCGCTCTTTACGCATAGCTTCTCTTCAACTGGCATCTACAGCGCAAGTTTGCAAGTTAAAGACGATTTTAACGTAACTAGCGCAAAAACTTACACAACGGTGCGAGTTCAGAATCTTCCGTCATTAGAAGCAACAGTCACTTTAAGCAACTACACAATAAACTATAATGACGAAGTTTCAGTCACGGTTTTTGTTTCAGACGGAGTTAACGCTGTTGAAAACGCAACCGTCACGCTTTTCTCAATAAAAGGCGGAACTTTTGCACCGCAAACGGGCTTAACAGACGCTACAGGGCATTTTTCAGCAACATTTACAGCTCCTTATGCTACGGAGATAATAAACACAAGAATAATGGCAAGAGCCAACAAGACAGGCTATGCGGATGGTTCAGACTTTAAATACTTAGAAATTCTTCCACCCCTCAAAGTTCAGATAGCCGTGGATCCTGCTACGGTGAAATCTGAAGCCACGGCAACCGCAACAGTTCTTGTAACTGGTGTATATGACAAGCCAGTTGCAGGTGCATTAGTGGTGTTGTCTGCAGATGGAGGAGATATAATGTCGCCTATTCAGTACACGGATTTAAACGGAACAGCAACATACGTTTTCACGGCGCCGCGAGTTTTAAGCTATGTTGATGTGACACTTACGGCTTTGGTTAAAAAGTTTGGATATGCTGAAACACAGGCGCAGAAGTTTGTTGGAATAGAGCCTCGAACCCTTGTTGTAGAGCTTGTGGCAGAGCCTTCAATAGTCGAGTCTGAAGCTACAGCAAAAATAACTGCTCAAGTAACGTATAACGATTCTCCAATAGCAAACGCCCGAGTCGCAATCTCGTCAAACGCAGGTGGACAGTTCTCTGAAACAATTATTCTTACAGATTCAAGCGGTTCTGCAGTGTTCTACTATTTCGCTCCGCAAGTAACTGTAAGGGTTAACGCAACCATCATAGTAATCGCAAGCGAAATTGGATACTTGGACGGAGAAGCCCAAACGGTAGTTACTTTAATGCCGAAAGTGCTTGTCGTCTACGCAACAGCAAAACCGACTGTTACAATTTCTGAAGGAAAAATGAACATAACAGTCCATGTGAGATATGGTACCGCGCCTATTCGAGAAGCAAACGTTACAATCGCTTCTGGAGACTTCTCAACTACTGGATTTACAGACGAGAACGGCAACGTAACGCTAGTCTTCACTGCCCCTCAAGTCAACCAGATTACGGAAATCGCCATAACATCGAAGGCAACAAAGACTGGATATGTTGACGGTTTCAGCTCGATAACAGTGCTTGTTCAGCCAGGAGTACTCAATGTAACTGTAACGACAGATAAGAGCTCTGTAGTTTCAACACTTTCTGCTATTGCGATAGTTCGTGTTACATGCAACGGAGCTGCAGTGCCCAACGCTACTGTCACGGTAACAGCAAGCGAGGGGATATTCCAAAACTCAACGGGAATAACAGATGAAAATGGCACATGCACCTTTGTTTATTATGCACCAAGCGTAGCTATGCAGACGTCAGCGTTGCTGAGGGCTAATGCAACCAAAAACGGCTATGTAAGCGCATCAGATTACACAACAATTCTCGTTAATCCTGAAGAGGCTGGTGAGGGCATGTGGGGACTTTCTCTATGGACTATTCTTCTGATTGCTATCCCGATTGCGATCGTGGTGATTGTGGTTGTCTTGATTAAGTTGAAGGTTATTTCGGTGTCGTTTGGTGAAGAGGAAAACGAGTAACGTATCGCAAGACGCAATATTTAATAGACCGAACATATCAATAATAACAGAATAGGAGAAAAACAAATGCCAAAACTGCAACTCAAAAACACGCTAGCCAAACTCAAAAAAGCAAGAATCAAATTCAACATAGGCAAACCAAAGAAAGTAGCCATCCCACCACCCCCACCAAAAGCCGTACCAAAAGGCTTCAAAATTATGGAAAGATATCCAATCTACGAACCCTTCGCCCACGTAGCAATCGTACAAAACCCCAAAGTAGGCGAATACAGCTATGTGCTGGACGAACTCCAACTTGACCCACTCGAAAGAAGCGTCTACAATCGCATCTTAGAAATTCTTCTAGCAGAAATCGAATCCCCAAAAGAGGAAATCCAAGATCCAAGAAAATTCTTCGCCGAAGAAGCAAAAAAGATAGTTGACAAATATCGTATCAGCTTAGGCTGGTTGCCAGACGTTTCATGGTATAAGATTCTTTATCATGCCGAAAGAGACCTCGTAGGCTTCGGCAGAATCGACCCCTTAATGCGAGACCCGAATATTGAAGACATTTCATGTGACGGAGTCAACAAACCAGTCTATATTTGGCATAGAAACTATGAAAGCATCGAGACAAACCTCCAATTTGAAAGCGATGAAGAGCTCGATAACATGGTTGTTAAGCTTGTGCACATGGCTGGAAAACACGTAAGTTCAGCCTTCCCGATTGTTGACGCTTCACTTCCAGGTAAGCATAGGCTTGCGGTTTGTTATAGGCGTGAAGTTACACCTTTTGGAACAGCCTTCACTATTAGGAAGTTCAGAGAAGACCCATACTCAATAATCGATTTGATAAACTTGGGCACTTTTGGAGAGGAAATGGCAGCCTATTTCTGGATGTGCCTAGAAAACCGAGCTTCAATAATGGTTCTGGGCGGAACAGCCGCTGGAAAGACAACTGCATTAAACGCTCTTGGCTGTTTAATTAAGCCTGGAAGCAAAATTATCACGATAGAAGAAACAGCAGAGCTTAATCTTCCCCATGAAAACTGGGTTTCCTTGATAGCTAGACAAAGCTATGGGCTGGGCGGAAGCAGCGTAGGCGAAGTAACACTCTTCGACTTGGTTAAGACTTCAATGAGACACAGACCAGACGTACTAATCGTAGGCGAGGTCAGAGGTCAAGAGGCTTACGTGCTCTTTCAGGCGTTAGCAACTGGACATGGCGGTCTTTGTACTATGCACGCTGAAAACTTGGATTCGGCAATAAAACGTTTGACACAAAAGCCAATGGACATTGCACCGGCATACATTCCATTGATGAACATAGTTCTGTCAGTTCAGAGGGTTCATTTGCAGAAGGGCGGTGAAAGGAAGGCTTACAGGCGAATAATGTCAGTTAACGAGATTGCAGACTATGAGGATTATAGGAATATTTTCAAATGGAACCCGGTGGAAGATACGCAAATGCCGAACTTGAACAAAAGCGAGATGCTTTCTTCGATTTCTGAACGTATTGGCATTAGCAAAAAAGAGCTTTTTGACGAGTTGAACAAGCGCAAAGATGTATTGCATTGGATGCGTGAACGTAACATAAGAAGTTACAGAGATGTTGCAGCCATTATTGCGGAGTACTACGCTAGACCAAAGCAGATTTATGAGAAAATTATCGCTGGGGAGGAGGTAAAAGCAATTGCCGTTTCTAGAAACCCTTGAAGCACTTTCTTTCCGCCTCTTCGGAACAGTAGCACCCACATTTCTGAAACGTGGTTTTGAATTTAAGGACCGTTTAGAGAGAGCAAAAATCAAAATCTACCCAGCAACCTACGTTTCGCTAATGCTTTTCACAGCAGTGCTGACAATTCCAATATCAGTAATTGCAATAATGATTACATACTTTTACGGATTCCTTTCCATACTTTTCCTAGCGCCTCTTCCATTCTATGTAATGGCATTTTTCATAGTATGGCCAATGTCCAAAGCCAGCGACAGATCAGCAAATCTGGAGAGGGAAATACCCTTCGCTGCAGCTTACATCAGCGTCATGGCTTCAGGCGGTATTGCGCCTTATACGAGCTTTAAGAGGTTGGCTGAGGTTGAGCTTATGCCTGCAATGAGAGGCGAAGCGAGAGAAATAATCAAAGATGTGGAGATTTTCGGCATAGACCCTCTTTCAGCTATTGAACAGGCGGCGAAGAAGAATCCGTTGGATGTTTTCAAAGATTTCCTTGCGGGCTACGCTTCAACAGTCATTATTGGAGGCGACATTGGACATTTTCTTGAAAGAAAGGCTGAAGATATTTTCAAGGCTCGTGCACTGCGAGTTAAGGCAGCCGCAGAACGTTTAGGAATGCTCTTGGAAACATTCATCATCATAATGGTTCTGATGTCACTGTGCTTCTACATCCTCTTCAGCGTGGAATCCATTTACAGCGTTGGAATCTCATCGTTTTCAGGCATAATTCTCTACACTTATCTCTTTACGCCGATGCTTTCACTGATGTTCATCTATCTAGCGCATAGTATGCAGCCGAAAACGCCTGTTGTGGAAACACGACCCTACAAAGTCTACGGAATCTGCAGCGCCATAGGCATTATAGTGCTAATGTTACTAACTGATTTCATGGGACTTATACAAATTCCGTTCTTCACATCATTACACAGCATAATCGACCTTCCTGTCGCAATCGCCATAGCCTTATTCATAGCAACAGCGCCAGCCGCTGTTGTGCATAATCGTGTTTCAAAGAAAAAAGTCAGCATGGAAATGGGCATAAACAGCTTCTTAAGAGACTTAACAGAAGTTAGAAAAACAGGCTTATCTCCAGAAAAGTGTATCGAAAGCCTTTCGCATCGAGATTATGGCGAATTCAGTAAAGAACTGCGCAAAATCAGCTCAGAAATCTCTTGGGGAGTCCCCGTTAGAAAAGTGATATTGGACTTTGTTAAGCGCACTCGAAGCTGGATGACTCAAGTTGTCATGTTCCTACTGGTGGAAACAATAGACGTAGGTGGCGGAACCATTGCAATGATTGAATCTTTGGCAAGATTCAACAACTTGACGCAGGAAGTGGAAAAAGAGAAGAAAATGGCAGTGCGTCCATACATTATGATGCCTTATTTTGCTGCAATACTGCTTGTAGCGACAACAACAATGATGATTAGCTTCACTACAGGAACGTTAGGAGTGTCTGCAACTGGTCAAGCGAAAGATTTGGGTCCAATGATTTCAACCTTTACAACCTCAGCCATTTTCCACAGCTATTTGATTGGTCTAGTAGCAGGTAAGATCAGTGAAGAATCCATTTCAGCTGGCTTTAAACACGCAGCTATTCTGGTGATAATTGCAGCTTTAGCTGCGAAGCTTGTTCCCATGTTCATAAAGTTTGGATAGGAGGAGAAATGACGAGAATCAAGTTCATCCCGCAAAAACTAAGAAAGAACAGAAAAGCGGTTAGCCCTGCAGTCTCCACAGTCATTTTGACAAGCGCTGTGGTAGTGTTGATTCTGGTAACAATTGTCTTTGCGAACAACTTTGTCAACGCACGCATTGCTGAGAACGAGTTTGACTCTATGAAACAGTTTATGCAAACAATAGCGCTTCAGATAGACGATGTAGGCTGGGCCGTGGGGCGCACTCAAACAATTCGCTATGCAAGCAGATTTGGACAAGTTAATGTTTTGCCCTTTGCCTTAAACTACTATGTCTACGTGGATAAGGGAAGCGGATATTCGCTTATTGCCAACTATTCAGTGGACATTCTTCTGTTCAATATGCCAGTAAGCAGATACTCGATTTCTAACAATCATCATGAAAGAATCTCGCCTTCTTCTGACGGCTCATTTCTTCAATTAGGCACTTCTGCGCCTGTAGCTCACGTTTTTGCGGTTGAAAAAATGCCCATGAATGATGGCAGTTACATAAGAGTGGTTGTTGCGCCGACAATTCGAATGCTGAACTCGACAATCTCCACAAGCGGAATCACTAAAAACTACTACAAGTTTTACTTGCCTATTCTTTTATCGTCTGGAAATCATCCGTATCGTTCACAGTCTGTAACGCTTACTGGGACAGAAGTCCGTGTGAAAACAGAGAGCGACGTTACTAAGGTCAAGATTCATTACACCGCTGAGAAAGCTGCTTACGGATTTAATGCGGCTTTCTTCAATTTTGAGAAAGCTGATGAAGAAGTTGACGTTCCAAATGGTTCTATCATCGAAATCTACACGGGCAAGGTGATAGTTTCGATAGGGCTGCAAATCTAGGGAGGAGGGGAAATGCCTCATATCACGATAGAATACGTGATTATGATTCCGTTGTTGTTGATGCAGATTTTTGTTTTTCCAATGACGGCGGGCTGGCTTATGAACATCTGGGTAGATTCACGCAGGTCTCTTGCGCTTCAGGATGCTGCTAGCCACTTGGGAAGCACGATACAACAGCTGTATTACACGTTAAATCATACAACTGTATCCACTGTGTCAGCGACTTATTCGCCTGGGCTTCCGCCGTTTATTGAAGATTATCATTATGTTGGAAATGCGACGTTGCGCTCAATCTCGGAAACAGCGCTTGGCTCAAGCAAAATTCTCCAGATAAGACTTGTGCTGAAAGGAACAACAATTGCCGTGACCACTTCAGTTATCTTGGGACATAATGCTCAGTGGAAGAGCTCAACGTTTGTGAGTAATTCCACGTCAGCGGTTATAAGTGCACAGAAGTTTCTGAACGGAACTGTGCTTATGCGATTTGGAGAATAGGAGGAAGATTAATGGCAGGCTCAACTATAGATCATCTGGTTGCTTTCGGGGTTTTCTTAGCTGCGATATTGCTTTTTATAAGTCTTTTTAATCAGACGCTTCAAACGGCAATCTTGTACCAGCAGCATAGGCAATTGGCAACTAGATGTAGCGACATGCTTGACAATATTTTGCTTAATCCAGGCTATCCGATTAATTGGGGAAGAACTAACTGCACTCCTACGAGCTTTGGTTTGCAAGATCCAGAATTTACTGAGTATAGGCTTAGCCCATTCTCGCTTATGCGCTTGCAATCGCTGACTGGAACTCCAATAGTTTATCCAAAAACAGGGTTGACTTATAGCAATATAAGTGCAGGATTTGGCAACTTTCTCTTTGTGCCTTACACTATAGCTATAAACTATGCTACTGCTACCAAGCTTCTTGGAATAAACAATACTTACGGGTTTCAGTTAACAATATCGCCGATAGTAACAGTCGCAATAACAGAAACTAAACCGACAAACCCATTGACACTTGCTGTTCGTGCATATGGCTCAGGCTTTCCGCTTTCAAATGCGACTTTAAGTTATTGCTTTCTTAAAGTTGTTCCAGAAGGGCCGGGAAAAAATCCATCTTATTCGAGCACATTTGGCACAACTTACACAAATGATGAAGGTTTAGCGGTTTTGACGTTTTCAAATGTTGCCTCAACAGATTCCTATGCATTGATTGTTTATGCGCACATGAGTGGGCTTGTCGGAATAGGGTATAAGGAGAGGATAATTTCTGACAAAAGATACGTGCTTCCTCTGATAGATAGTTTTGAAGACCGAAGGGTTCTCTTAGCACACAGCTATGATGTTCACTATTACGGTCCGCCAGAGTCAGCAGTTTTCTTCAACGCAACCTTTGTGTTGCTTAGCGAAGATTTTACGTTACGCGAAATGCCGATGGAAAACTCTACAGGAAAAATCGGCAAGGTCAACTACGGACAAGGACAGCCATACGCAACACTCACAATTCCCACGTACAACCCAGGAATCCTAGTAATCACGTATGAAAGCAACAACGAGCACGGCGTAGTTCTGATGCCTTGGGGGTTAAGCTCTATGGCTTTTTCCATAACTTTCGGTGCTCAATCTAACAATATGGAGTGGGTTGCCACAGACTTAAGGCAGGTTTTAGTTAACGGTGTTGCCTATCAAGCGAAGTTGGCGTTGTGGAGTTATGAGGGACAGCAGGTGATCGGCTAAGATGATGCGGACTGTGGAGATTCTGCTTGTAATCATCATCATCACAGGAGCCTTTGTAGTCTCGTCGCTGTTTGCGGTTTTGCCTTCTCCTCGGCAAGTTTCACCTATAAATCTCAGGAGGCTTGCGCTTACGACTCTTCAAACGTTAGATGCAGATTATGCTTTAAGCGAAATTGTCTTCAAATCTGCAAACGACCCAAAATGGGATGAGCTTCAGATTGCACTTTCTGCATGTTTGCCGCCGAACATAGTTTACAACTTGACTGTTTACGAGGTGCAGAATGAGGGACAGCAGCTTTATCAGCGGATAAAATCGATAACGAACGCTGAAAGCTTGGGCATAAGCTCAGATGCTGCTTCATATTTAACTGCATCTTCCAACGTGACATTTGGGGTAACGCCTGAAAAGATCGGTGAGCGTGGAGTCGGGGGAACCCTTTACATCTTGAATTGTAGCGATGCCAACGGATGGTGGATCACTGGCTATACGGCGCAGAAGCTTGCGCAAGACCTCTATAACTTGCTATCGCCGTATTTCAAGAGAACAGTAATGGTGCAAACTACCGCACAGCTTGGACAGATATTGAACGGTACTGCGCTTCAGGGCGAAACACTGCAAAGTGCGGTTGTCATAAACACCTTTGGCGAAACCGTACCTATACCATCAGGATACTACGCTACTCAAGGCTCTCAAGATTCGTATGGCAAATACTGTTACATTCTGGGGCAAAGAGTGCGTCAGTACAATTGGACATGGGCAAGCATCGTAGGCTGGCCATTCTACTATGTAAGCAACACTGCCTTATTCGCAAGCAACCAGAACGGTTGGGGAATCTACGGCATGGTACAGGTTTCCAGCTATGGTCTTCAAGCTTTTCTCCAAGGACTCGATAATCAGCCATATTCGCATACGCAAAGCTCAACTGGCAGTCCAGGAGTGGTTTATTTGACATCTATTGCAAGGCAGTATAGCAACTATTATGGCATTTATCCATCACCGTATCAGACAGCGACAAGAGCGTTACCTCAGTCTATACAATCCACTTTTCATCTTACTGTAACGACTTGTATATTTACTCCCGTCAACAATTATTATGCAGGTGCAGTTTACAGACATGCGGGCACTGGCGCTTTGTTGGCGCTTGGCTTAACTAGAACACCAGATATTCGGCTTACTGCGCTTGGTCTCTTATGCGATTATAAGCCTCGGCTTTACCGCTCTGAATACACTGCAATGGGCACATCGCGATTGGTTGTTTTACAGCTTGGACAGGTTGGAGGCGTATAGCATGAACAAAAAGGGTCAATTTTCGATTATTGCTGCTTTGTTTGTAGCAATCATTCTCGTGGCGACTGTTATAGCCACTTACTCTATGATTCGAAACAGCCCGATTCAGGCTCAGCCTCAGTTTTTAAGCGCAATAGACGAAACCAACTTTGCTATAAAACAGATTCTAGGCTTTACGGTAGGCTATTATGGTTCAGTTTTGCAAGTAACGGGAAACTCTTCTTACGCAAAAGGGCTTGCTATAAACTACCTTCAGAGCGGATTGGAAAACGTTGCGAAAATGCATCCTGATTGGGGCACGTCTTTCAACACGAAGAGCATAGACCTTTTCACCTACTGGTTTACAAACACGAGCTACAGTTTTGGAACCCTAGACTTGGATTATAATTTGACTGGGCTTGGGATTTCGGGAATAACATACAAAACTTCATGCAAGCTGAACGTGCAAATAAAAAATTCAACAGCTTCAAATAAAGCATGCATAATTGTAAATAAGGATGACACAGAACCTCTCATAAACCTTGGAAAAAAGAACTTCAAATTTTACAAATACAATTATATTAGCTCCACATGGGAAACGGTAAATCCCTCAACAGAGCCTACAGCATTCGCAAATGGGACTTACCTAATCGACATTCCTTCTGGAGTAGACCCCTATTCCTATCTTTTATCCGTTGAAGATGCTAGAGGCATAATTGTTGTAGCTTCATCATTCAAGCGCTACACTTGCGAGTTTACATGGGCGACACCGAACAAGAAAACTCTTTACGC
>Ga0129301_1000402_pt1 | contig 23938 bp, 21 predicted proteins | sample ConPoolayeHmetaG_FD_94489 | JGI IMG/M metagenome (GOLD analysis project Ga0129301, IMG submission 94489) | Hot spring microbial mat communities from California, USA to study Microbial Dark Matter (Phase II) - Cone Pool mat layer H metaG ...
GTTGAGTCTTTGGAGTGCGAGGTGCGCTAGGTCGGGAAACATATTCGTCTTTAGCGAACGTCCGGGGCATGCCCTAAGGACGAGTCGCGGGCGGGTCAAGGCAACGCCGATGCTGCCGTCGATTCTTCCGAGGTCGCCCGTAAGGTCAAGGAGCGCGAAGTGGAGCCTGGCGCCAGTCTCAACAACCACTCGGTTTGCCATCGTCGAATTCCCTCTGGAACAGCGGTTCATCCTGGATGTAGCTCCTACCCATGGCAAGTGCGAGCTCTGCCTTTGCGAGCTCTTTCCCAAGGTACAGGGCATGTCCAGGGTCGGGCAGGAGGCCCTGTGCCGCGAGTTCGTTAGCAATCTCTTCGGCGGACGTTCCGATGACGTCTACCTCGCCATCGGGCAGTCGGCAGATCACGTGGATATGGGAATCTAGGACGACGATGTGAAAGCACTGGCGGGCGTTGCCAGCGTGGTTCTTGGCGGGGGCGGATGCGCGAACCCGCTTGGAAGGCAGAGCGACTGGATAGGATCGGATCATCTTCTCCTTGCACATGAGGAGGTCCATTCCCAAGTTCTTGGGCGGGACCCGGTTCCGTACTGAGTAGAACATCATCAAACAGGCCCTGCGCAGCTCGCTGACGCTGCCCCGGGTCTTGGGACTCGCCTCCGTCGTTAGGAGTAGGCTAACGCCGCTCTCCACGGCAATTGCCGCGAGCGTTGCATTCATCCCTATGGAATCAACGTCCGCGAGTTCGACCACGTTGGCGACGCCCATTAAGGAGGGTCGGTCCGGGACACGACTGGGAAGCTCCAAGAAGGACCGGAGCGACTCTGAGAAGCCGAGGCCTATCGGATCCAGGAGGGGATCTACGATGACATCGTGGTCTCCCAGGGCCTCCGAGTAACGGGCGAGAAGCTCCAAGCGCTCGGAGGAAGATCCCGGACGCGGGCCCGCCGCGGCCTCGAGGGGCACGACAACCACGGGAGGCTCCAGGGAGGCCACTAGGTCGAGGGTTTCCCCGCAGACGCTGAGTATCAGGTCAGCACCCGCGTCCGCTGCGGCAAGTATCTCCTTTTCGCGCATCGTGTCCACGCTGACGGGGGTGCCCGTGGTCTGCCTGACTAACGGCACCATGGAGCGTATTAGTTCAGGGTGGTCTTCTCCCGGTGTCATGCCGAGGTCCACTATGGCGGCTCCGGACGCAGCGAGCAGCTGCGCCTCTTGGAGGATGGCGGATGTGCTTTTCCTAGGAAGATCTACGATCTCGCCAATGATGCTGGGCGGGAAGGGCCGCCCCACGGGGATGCGCGAATCCCCCGAACCAATAAGGATTGATGAGGCGGGGAGCTCGCCAGAGATTCTCCTTGCCTTTGCAAAGAGCTCCGTGACCCTTTCTTTCAAGCGCTCCTTCATGAGGAGGTCGGCGGGCACGCATCTGGAGAGTTCTTGTTCGTCAAGGGCTTCCAAGATCAGGGGAAGGTCACTGTAATGGATTGGGCCTAGGTAGAAAGGCACGGAGAAGATACGTTCTAGTTCCTCAAGGTCCAGCCTTACTGCGCCCGGAAGGAGGACGAAGTCATAGCGGGAGAGATCGCGGCGCGCCAGTTCGGATTGGATCAGACGGGAAGTCATCAAGCACGCGACGTCGATCGGAAGTTCGAGCACGTCCACGTTCTGTCCTGCGAGCAGCTCGGCTATCTTGCGCGAGCAGAGTCTCCCGGTCAGGACCAAAACTCTCCTTTCCGGTCTACTGGACATCCTGTCCCCTCCCTACCCTGTTCGTGATGGATGCCAGCTCACGCACACAGATCTGCAGGGCCTCCTCCGTCTCGGGATCGTGCCCGGTCCTTCTGGCAAGTTCAAGTTTCTCCTCAACCGTCCTGCTGATCTGCGCCACCGGTTGATGGAGGCCGCGTTCGGCCGCGACGCGGGCTCTCGTGACGGATATGATGACCTCGATCGCAGCGGCGAAGCGGCGGCTGTGGGGTCTGGGGAGGCCAGGGATGACGGCTTGGACTGGCCGCAGAGTCAGTCTGTGGAAAACGGTGCGTCCCAGTTCGTCCTTCCTCGCCGTCGCGCGGTGAGATGCGAGGGAGACGAGAATCGAGGATGCCGCACCGGCGATGACCGGAACTCTCCAACCGCGCCTTGTGCAAAACGCGTCAGCAGGAGTCATGTTGAACGCGGTCTTGGCGAAAACGCGGGCGTCGTAGACGATGCTGAGCGTAGCCATACGGCTGTCCCGCAGATTGCGCAGGCTACGGGTTCCGGAGGCCAATTCGATATGCAGGTCGCTTCCCTTTCTCGTTACACCCACGGGCGCCGCATTGGGTTTACCTTCGGCGTCGACGGTCGTGAGGATCATCTCGAAGATGACGGCCTCCGGGATGAGTTCGGCCATCCTCTCGATAACGCTTCTCATTGCAGGTTGCTCCGATGAGTTTTTCTAGCTCTTTTGGGTCGATCCTGAGTGCCTGGGGAATTGGAACCGGGGCGACGGAATACGCCCGGATGTTGGTATGCCGGAGGAGCTCCTCCGCAAGCTCCTTACCGATGGCAAGCTTGGCTAATTTGCGTTTCCTTAGGCGACGCTTGGAGGCGTTGGGGTCGGATCTCCAGCCCACCCGTGTGCCAAAGTCCATGCCGATGAGGACAAGGGCTCTAGCGCCGAATGCGGCGGCTAGGAAGAGGCACTTATCCCCATCGGTGAAGCCTCCGAAGTTCCTCACGAGGTCGGTTGGTTCCATCTGCGTGACGGGGACGACGTTTTGGAGGTCGGGTAGCCAGCGGGATATTGTCTCCATGTTGTCTGCGTGAGCGTGGAGGATCACGATGGCGCCTGCCTTGGATGCGGTGACGATGTCGGCGACCCTGCCGTCGAGGTCCGTGACGATCACGTCGGGCGTCATCCCGTTCTCAAGGAGCGCGGAGGTCGCTCCGTCGGCGGCTATGGCTGGGCATCGGGAGGCCCGCAGAACCGTTCCCAGACACCTGAGCTGACGGTCCAGAGATGGACCGCAGCCGAATATCAGGACGGTTCTTTCCTCAAGGAGCGTTCTGAGCCGCTCGAGCAACGGGCCAAGTTGGTTCTTCCTCGGTTCCATCAGCTGGTCGAGAACCGTGGTCGCCTTGCGGTCCAATTCTGGGTCCAGCTCAAGGAGCTTGGCGATCCGCGAGTACTTCGCCGACCAGAAGCGGGAATCAACGTCCGGGGAGAAAAGGAGCAACGCGGTCGCCATCGCTCAGAACATCGGCACATCTGATAAATAAATCGAGCTGAAGTCCTGGTTAACTCCCCGGCGAGCGCAGAGAACAGACCTCCACCATAGGTGCCTCTGCCGTTCCCAACAAGCCAGCTAGGATTAATAGTAATATGATTCTACCTAGGTCGGTTGGCTGAACAGAGGGTGAGTTGAACGTCTGATCTGGAAGGACTTGCAAGGCGCCTCTTTGAGCGTGGAGTATCCGAGGAGGAACTGGTTGAAAGACTGGCTCAGGAGATACTCGACTTCAAAGATGTGGAGCGGGAGGAGGCGGGTCGGCTTGCTTCGGCCGTACTGAAGGAGGTTCGCGCAAGTTCCCTTGCCTTGGAAGGGAGACAGGAGGTCCTCAGATCCGTACGTTCTGGCGTGACGATGGGCGAACAGGGTGTAGGTTGCCGGGGCACAGGGGACTTCCTTGTGCATCGCCTCGTTGCCGACCTCTCGGATACGGGGAAGGCGGCAGTTCTGGCTCCGGAGCACATGGACGACGCTGGGGCGGTCGAGCTGGGGCCTGGAAGCTACTTGGTAGCCAAGATGGAAGGCATGCATTCCCGCCTTAGCGACTTCCCGTTCCTTGCTGGCTTCCACGTTGCTCGCGCCGCGCTAAGGGACGTATATGTTAAGGGAGGCATTCCCGTGGGCCTTCTTGTAGATGTTCATCTGGCCGACGATGCGGACGTGGGCAAGCTCTTCGACTTCACGGCCGGAGTGGCGGCTGTGAGCGAGCTCTCGGGCTGTCCCATCCTTGGGGGAAGCACCTTGAGGATCGGCGGCGACATGGTCATCGGGACCCGGATGACAGGGGGGGTCAGCGTCGTCGGGGTCGCCGCTAAGCTATACCCCAGGCGGGATGTGAGGCCGGGCGACTCGATCATAATGACGGAGGGGGCCGGCGGAGGGACCATCTGCACAACGGCCATATACTCCGGCAGGCCGGAAGTGGTGTGGGAAACGCTTAACCTCCGGTTCCTCACCGCCGCGAGAGCCCTGATCGAAGGAGAGAACAGGGGCTCGATCCACTGTCTGGCCGACGTTACCAATGGGGGGATAAGGGCCGATCTGTACGAGATCGGACAGGAAGCTGGATGTGGCTCGATCGTCTATGAGGAAAGAATCGTGCCCCTGGTGAACCCCTCTGTCAAGACGCTGCTTGACGAAAACGACGTGGACTACCTCGGAGTTTCCCTCGATTCGCTCCTCGTCTTCTGCGAGGAGGGGGCCTCGGACTCGGTGATCGAGGAGCTTGACAAGGTCGGTGTGAAGGCAAGCGTGATCGGCCAGACGACTGCAGACCCCGCAGTACGGCTCGTGCGCAAGGCCGAGGTCATCGAAGTCCTCCCAAGGTTCAGGGAGAGCGCGTACACCCCCATCAAGAAGGTTGTCGATTCTCGGAAGCCGGGCGAACGAGCGGTGATGGAGGAACGCCTGCGTTCGGCTGCGGCTGAGGCTCTGGCCAAGAGAAGAGCCGTCGTGCAGGCTATCAAAGAGAGGGATCTCACCTGCGGCTGTGGATCTCGACCTGGGCCAGAAGGTCGCGCGGGTTGTCCTTGATCGTCATCAGGGCCAGCCGCGGTTCCATGCCGGCGTCGGTGGCTATCTGCAGTGCCCGCTCTTGGGTGATGAAATCCTCTGGCTGATGGAAGTCCGTGTTGACCAGCATCTTGAGACCGACCTCGGTGCAGACCCTCGCAACGTGTGGGTTTGCTCGGTTATGTCCCGCTCTGGCCGTTATCTCGGCATACTTGCCAGAATCGGCTGCAATCATTGCGTCAGCTTGGGAGAGCTGACCGGGGTGCGCGAGGATATCGACATACCTAGAGCGAACCGCCGCTGCATTCGTGCCAGGCAGCACGGGTTCGGCAGGGGTCTCACCGTGGACTAGGACGATGTTGGCCCCGAATTCCTTGGCAGTCCTGGCGAGTTCGTTTATCGTCTGGTAGGGCACGTGGGTCAGTTCAACGCCGGCCAGCATCTTGATCTCCCAGAATGAGTTTATGTCACGCGCGGCCGCCACCAGCCCGCACACCGCGGACTTCAGATTTGTCTTGTCTGCGTGGTCCGTGATCGCGATGGCCTGGTGTCCGAGCGCTTCCGCACGGCGCGCTATCTCCGAGGTGATCAATTCCCCGTCGCTCAGGATGGAGTGCATGTGGAAATCGCATCTCTTGCCCAGTTCCAAGGTGCTCTCCTCGTGGCCGCCTCCTCGACGCAGGCTTAAACTGGTTTTGCCGAATCGGTGAAGAGCGATGCAGCGAAGAACTCTGAGATCACGATCAGCGGGCGCTCCTCCGTGATGATGTTGTAGGTCCTGAACAGGTACGGCCCCTCCAGCCCAAGGAGTCTTCCCAGCCACGTGCTCGTAGGCATGAGCCCCACGTCGATGATCTCCCTGCGCGCCTCGATCTTGTGTTTCTGCATAATGGTCCCGATGGGCGTATCGGCTCTCATGAGATCGTTCTTGAATTGCGGTTTGAGGCGACTTAGGGGGGCGTAGGATTTTGCGTACAGGAGGGGCTGTGCGTCCGATTCCCTATAGATTATTATCTCCCTCTCGTTGACAGGCTCGCCCCGCGATACCTGCAGAAGCTTGGCCGCGTTCGATGGGCAGGGGACCACGAGTTGGCTGAGCGTCTTGAGTTCGGCTTTGCAGCAGAATACCAGTTCAAGCAGCCTGGTCATCGAACCGTCATGGCCAAGCAGCACCCTGTGAACTGGAAGAAGGTGATGCCGGCGACTCATCCGGCGTATCTTTGCTGCAATGCGGTCTTCAGGTTTTCGACGTGGCATGACAACTTCTCCGGAGCAGCCCAAGGACATGCCTGCTCACTCCGCTTCCGTACTGTATTGCGCACTTCTCGGCGAAGACGTCTCCCTCGGCTAGGCCGAGTTCTAGGCCGGCGTCCCTGAGCAGGACCTTCCTTTGTCCGTTGCGGATCTTCATTTCGAGCGGCAACGACAGCGCGAGCCGGACGACGTCCTCGTCAAGGTACGGCAAAAAGAGCTCGACGCCGGCTGAGCGGACCGCTAGGGTGCAGGTCTCCAGGCCCCGAGCGTGAAGCTGGAGAAGATCCCTGAGCATCGACTGTTCGGGCGCCGGGTCCGAGAGGTAGCGTTTGTAGCCGCCGAAGAGCTCGTCCGCCCCCTGTCCGCAGATGGCGGTGTGGATTCCCAGTTCATGCGCCTTGGTGGATGCGTGCAATAGCGGAAGCGCTATGGAGACGTTCAGAGCATTCTCGGCCCTCATTACCTCGGAAATGAAAGCGACTTCCTTGGGGATTCTCCCAGGAGCTATCTCAACCGTCTCCAACGGGCTCGACAGGTTGCTGGAAGCTCTTTGCGCCCGGGCGAGGTCCTTGCAACCTTTCAAGCCTGCGGTTATGCAAACGGTGTCGCCCTCTTGCTCGCTGATCTTTGCGAGCAGGAGGCTGTCGATGCCGCCCGAAAAGAGCACCGCTCGGGGCGTTGGGAGGGCCCGAATTGCCCGTTTCAGGCAGGCGATGAGGTCAACTACCGGTGTGGAGGCTGGATCGGGGCGGCAGCCTTTCGGTGCGACGGGCAGATCGACCTGCCGCGCTGTGTTGAGCTCCATCACCCGAGACGGAGGGAAACGCCCGGGAGGACCAATCCCCAAGGCGGAGACAGCGCCGGGTTCGGTGCAGACTGCCGTGATGTCTGCGTTTCGCGTCACGAAAAATGGCCTAGTGCCCAGCGCGTCACGCCCAGCGATCATCCCATTCCCACAGCTATTGATGGCAGCTCCGAACAAGGGCGCATCAGGCCCTGGGGCGAGGAGACGCTCCGTCAGAAAGACCCTAGACAACTCCAGAAGATCCGACCTACAGGTGGGGGCATCCATGAGAAGGCGTCCAAACATGGGGCCTCCGCCAATCCTTACCGCCCCGAAGGAAGCCAGTTCGTTGGGCAACTCGATGGAGGAATCGTCCCCAGAGAAGCAGAGGTCGCCGATGAAACCGGTGACATCGGAAGTCCGGGGCCTGATGGTTCGCGCGGTGATCATCCTTCCAAGGTAGTCGGCGATCCGAATCGGTCTGGAGGACGCCGCAGCGCAGATCCAGGGCATCGGCCTGCGTCCGAGCCCCATCAATGAAAATGTTCGCGCAATCAGGTGGCATGCCGGTTCTGGAGGCCCGTGCTGCAGATCGGACTGCAAGACGGGTGTATGAAACATATATCTCAAGACCCGGCGATCCCCCTTCTGAGGTCGGGGAGGCAGAGTTGTCTGAGGGTCGATCGGAGGCTAGGGGTCGGCGGCTGACGGCGCAGGAACTCAGGCGTCGCATAGCCGAACTGCGGAAGCCGATTCTGGAACCCAAGCCGGTTCCCCGCCCCTCGTTTTGGACCAGACATGATCGCATGTTTCACGGGAAAGGAGTGGTCCATTACGCGGTCTTGGACACCGGGGGCTGCCGCTGGGCGGCCGATTCAGGGGGGTGCGCCATGTGTGGGTTCATCGCGGACACCTGCATGCGCGAGGTGAGCCCAGCCGAGATAGTGCAGCAGGTCGAGCAGATCGTCCTGCACATTGAAAGATCGAAGGGCCCTTTCGGCCTCAGGATATTCACATCAGGTAGCTTTCTGGATGATCGCGAGATCCCGGCCGATGTTCGGCAGGAGGTGTTGCGCAAGCTCGGCGCGGTGGAGGGCCTCGCCGAGTTAACAGTGGAGTCCAGGCCGGAGCATGTGGACAGCGGGACCGTCTCGGAGCTTCGAGAACATTTGGCGGGCGTGGAAATCGAGGTTGCCATAGGCCTCGAGAGTTCGAGCGATCGCGTGAGAGATGAGTGCATCGGCAAGGGGTTCACATTCCGTGAGTTCCAACGCGCGTGCGAGTGCATCAAGTCTGAGGGCGCAAGGAGCAAGGCATACGTGCTGCTGAAGCCTCCTTTTCTGAGCGAGTTCGATTCTTGGTACGATGCCGTCCAGACGATCAAGGACGTCGCAGGGACGGTCGACTCTGTGTCGGTTAATGCGTGCAACGTTCAGAAGGGCACCCTTGTGGAGGAGCTGTTTAAGGCGAACGAGTACAGGCCCCCATGGATCTGGACGGTGATGGAGGTTCTTAGAGAGGCTAAGCGGACGATGCCGGGCGGGAGCAACGTGATCTGCGATACGGTGGCCTTCGGAACCACTCGGGGGCCTCACAACTGCAGGAGGTGCGACAGGAAGGCAACAGCGATGGTCCGCCTCTTCTCCCTCGCGCAAGATGCTCGCGCTCTGGAAGGCCTTGAATGTCCATGTCGGGCCGAATGGGCCAAAATATATAACTACCACTTCTAGTCATATAGCTCATTATAAGAGGGTGCTCTTGGAGAGGAGGAGGGTTCAGCTCATAGGGGGCTCGACTTACGTAGTCTCGCTTCCGAAGAAGTGGGTGAGGAGGGTCGGGATCGGTAAGAGCGCCGAGGTTGCGATGCTGGACCAGCGCGACGGGACCTTGGTTCTCGTCCCTAGGCCCGAGTCGCTGGCCGGAAACAGGGATGCCAACGTGAGCGTGAGCCCGCGGACCCCAGCCCGGTGGCTGGCTAGGGCAATGATATCGAGTTACCTGAACGGCTTTGATAGGATAAACGTCATCTGCCGCGGCGGGAAGCTCACCCCTGCACAGGTCAGCGAGCTGAAAAAGGTCGAGCGCAAGCTGGTGGGGTTGGAGACGGCGGAGGAATCGGAGAGCAAGCTGGTTCTGGAGAGCATGCTCAACGTTGAGGATCTCGAACCCTGGAAAGGGATCGCCAGGATCCACATGATTGCTTCCCTCATGCAGAGAGAGGCGATCGAGGCCTTGATCTCTCGCGACCCTTCGATCGCAGACAACGCGATCAGACGGGACGACGATGTTGATCGACTCTACTTCCTGGGATTGAGGCAGCTGCGGCAGGCGGCCTCGAACCCGGCGATTGCCTTGAGGCTCGGGCTGACGCCGACGGAATGCTTGGACCTGCAGTCCGTCATAAAGAGGATAGAACACATTGCCGATCATGCCGAAAGCATCGCCCTCCACGTTAGGCAGCTTGTGGGGAACCTCACGAACGGGGAACTCATTGAGGAGCTTGCGAAGATTAGCCGAATGGCCCAGGAGATCCACGAAGGTGCGGTGCGAGCCCTGACCGAGGGGGACTTGGGCCTCGCCAACGGCGTTGTGAATCAGAGGGCGAAGATGAAGGAGCTATGTTCTTGCGTCAAGAAGAAGCTCCACGAGGTGGACGTGTCAATCAACGTTAGGGTCAATAGCATCGTCGAAAGTCTGGAAAGAATAGCGGACTACGGCACCGACATCGCCGAGGTGGCCATAAACCGATCCGTTGCCGACTGTGCCACTCAGGGCAGGATTGGGCCGCCTAGGGGAAGCAATTCGGACAGGCCGGGCATCGGGCGGGGGCTCAGCCCGCCGGGATCTAGCTTATGATGGTGCCTATCTTCTCCCCGCGAAGGACCTTTCGCAGCCTCGCGGGATCTCTACCGTTCAGCACCACAGCAGGGATGTGAGATCTCTTGAGCACTTCGAGACACATGCGATCAAGGATCCCGTAGCTGCCCGGTTTGCCCAGCGTCGAGATGCCTAGAGCATCATCGTAGCTCATGTGATGTATCATCCGAGCCTTGGCGTCGACATCGGGATCTGCCGTGTAGACGCCGTCGACGTCGGTCATCTTGACGAATAGACTCGCTCCGATCGCCTCCGCCAGCAATGCCGTGTTGGCGTCGGTGCTTCTGCCAGGCCTTATCCCGCCGACAACGAGTATCCGGCTTCTGACGTCCTTCTTCACCGAAAGGAGTGAGCCCTCATCCAAGATCGCCCGCCCCCCGAGCACGGAGGCAAGGAGCTTGACGTTCGGCTTCATTAGGTCTATGACGAGATTCTCGGCTTCCACGGGCCCCACAAGGGGAAGGATGGATTCGAGGTACCTGCGCGCAAGGCGCCCGCCTCCTATCCCCACGACCAGCTTCTGGAGATCGGCTTCCCTCACGACTTGAGCGAACTTGCAGAGGTATTCGCCGTTCGGACCACTCTCACCTACGGCTATGGAGCCACCGATCTTGACCGCGAGTCTCAATTATATCTCCGCCGAAGGACGTCATCGCGCCCGGAGATATGTCTATCGCACGGCCGGAGCCCCAGGGCATGCACATTTTTGCAGGACGGGAAAAATAGGCGCCTTTGTCTGCAGATCCGACGGTTGCAATCACAAATACTGCGGCAAGAACCGAAATATTATTATGTTCCGGGAGCATTTTGCGATCAGATGACGTCGGAAGTGCTCTCCGGCCTCCCGGTTTTGGGCGGTTGGGGCGTGGTGGGCTTCGCCTTCGGATTCGTCGTGAAGAAGATCCTGAAGTTCATATTGATATTCGTGGGCGTCTACGTTGCAAGCCTGCTGTACTTGCAACAGGCAGGCTGGATAACTTTCAACGGCAGTCCCGAACGCTTGGTCAACAGCATAACCAGCTTCCTCGCTAGGGAGGGCGGCAAGCTGTGGGCTGGCGCGGGGGCATCGCTTGCTCTGGTGGGCGCCTTTGGAGTAGGTGCATCGCTGGGATTCGCGAAGGGCTAGCGATACACCGAGACATGGTTTGATCACTAAGGTTTTCTCCGCGTCCCGATTACCGATGGGGGTAAGCTTTTTGAACAAATGGCGGCCCCGCTACCGTCGGAGCGTCAGCCTCGATGGAAGACTCATCTCAAGGTCCCTTTGAAGATGCCGACCTTAGGTATGCATGTCCGACATGCAGAAGGATCTTCACCAAACCGACGTCCAATTGGCTTTGCCCCTCATGCAAGGGGACGCTCCGGGTTCTCGGTGCCCTGCGGCTCCGCGACAAGAGACGCGGCTTGCCCCGGGACGAGGATCTGAGCGAGGAGGAGCTGGAATCCGACGAAGAGGAGGATTCAGCGTATCAGTAGCACTCGGCGTTGGAACGGAAAATAGGCAGGATGCAGGCCGCCCGCGCAAGTTTTTGCGAAAGTCCGCCGAGGTTGCTTGCTCGGGACGGCGAACGGGGCCCATCTCATTCGACCGGCGGCCAAGAAAGCTGAAGTTCCGCTGGAGAGGATGAGACTTGAGTAGTTCCAAAGGGCCGCGGGCTTAGAGGGCTTGAGGAGAGAGGCGTTCGCGAGAAGCGCTCCGGACTACTGTTCCGTTGCGGATGCCCAATCTCTCGCGTTCTGGAACAACTTGAGCCAGGGTGAGGCTTTGAGGGATCTCTTGAGTTGTTCGGGCATCCAGCCCCACTGCCACTTCAGGAAAGTTCTTTCGGGATGGGGCATCATGGCTAGGTGGCGTCCGTCCTTCGAGCAGAGGGCAGTGATCCCGTCCGGCGAGCCATTCGGGTTGAACGGATACTCTTGCGTTATCCTGTTCTGGTCGTCAACGTACCTTATTGGAGCCAGGTTATTCTCCTTGACCTTGCCTAGGATCTCTGGGTCGGGGAAGTAGGCCCGGCCCTCACCGTGCGCGACCCATATGCCAAGCGTTGAGCCCTCCATGCCGCGAAGCATGATCGAAGGGCTTGGAAGAATCTTGACGGAGACGAAGCGGGACTCAAACCGCCCGGACTCGTTTCGGATGAATCTCGGCTGCCTGTCGTCCGGTATGCCGGGCCATGGCACCCAACCGAGGAGCGCCATGAGCTGGCAACCGTTGCATACGCCCAAGCTGAACGTGTCGGGCCGCTCGTAGAATGCTTGGAACTGGCTGAGGAGCCCTCGGTTGAACCGGATCACGCCCGCCCACCCCTTCGCCGAGTCGAGGACGTCGGCGTAGCTGAAACCACCCACGAAGGCAACGCCGCGGAAATCGCCCAGATCGACTCGGCCGTCGAGCAGATCGGTCATCGTAACGTCCCAAGGCTCGAAGCCCGCAAGGTAGAATGCCGAGGCCATCTCGCGGTCGCCGTTACTTCCTTCCTCCCGGATTATTGCGACCTTGGGCTTGTCAGGGCATCCGAGCAGCTCGTCGGGAGTCATCTGCGGGTTGAAGGTCAATTTGAAATTCGGGCCCGTTCGCGTTCGCAGGCCCATCCGTTCTTGTTCGACACAACGCGGGTTGGCCTGCAGACGTTCGATCTGGTAGCTGGTGGCCTCCCACACATCTCGAAGGTCCGCGATGTCCTCATCCAAGACCGTTTGCCCGCCAAACCGGACTTGGAATCGCCTCTGGCAGGTGCGCCCTATGATCTCGTGAGGAATCCTAGCGTCTTGCAGGATCTTCGTCACCTTCGGTTGGGCTGCCGGAAGGATCTCGAGCGCCATGCCGAGTTCCTCGGAGAAAAGGATGGCGATCACATCGGAGGGCTTCCCCGCCCTTGGAAATTCGATCTCCATTCCGCAGTTCCCGGCGAATGCCATCTCCAGAAGGGTCGTGATGAGCCCGCCGTCGCTGCGATCGTGGCCGGCCGTGATCAGCCCTTCGCGGACGAGGCGCTGGACGGCCTCGAACGCACGTTTCAGAAGGTCGGGGTCGTCCACATCGGGGGGCGATTCTCCGACCTGGCCGTATACATGGGCGAGGGCTGATCCACCGAGTCTGTTGCGTCCGAGACCCAGATCGATGTAGACGATTCTGCTCTTGCCTGGGTATTTTATGTCGGGTGTTACAGTCTTGGTGATGTCGGGGCAGGTGACGTATGCGGAAATCGTGAGCGAACCTGGGGCCTTGACCGTCTCGAACCCGCCGTCGGGCAGTGGTACCCTGGCTGCCATGGAGAGGCTGTCCTTGCCCCCATCGATCGCTATTCCCAGCTTGATCAAGATGTCGTGCACGGCCACGGCCGCGTCGTACATCGCGGCGCCCTCGCCCGGAAGCTTGGCGGCCCACATCCAGTTCCCGGAGCATTTCACGTCCTGAAGCTGTGAGACTTGGGCCCATACTAGATTGGTCAAGGCCTCGCCAACGGACATGCGGGCCATCGCAGCCGGGTCCAGCAAACCCTTGATCGGCTGCTCGCCGATGGAAATGGCCGCGCCCGTGGTCACGAAATGGCTCTGCGCTATGACAGCCACATCCGAGACGGTCAGCTGCAGGGGGCCGGTGCACTGTTGCTGGGCGACCAAACCTGTGACGCTCCTGTCGACCTTGTTGGTGAGGAATCGCTTCGACCCCACTGAGAGCAGCCTTAGAACCCTCTCCAGCGCGTCCCTCACGGTGAGATCGGGCGGGAGCGCAAGTGGTTCCAACCTTCTTGGCAGGCGTTCGAGGTGGAAAACCTTCCTCGGCATATGTCCCAGGACCTTCTCGAGCTCCAGGTCAACCGGCGTTGATCCGTCTCGCTCGTCGTAGAGGACGATGCGGCCGTCACCAGTTATGTGTCCTATGATAGCCATCGGAACCTTCTCACGGTCGCACAGTTCCTGAAACAGCCCGACGTCCTCCGGCCTCAGTAGGACGGCGTCCTGCTCCTGGTATTCAGCACCCCAGATCTCGAGGACCGAGAGAGTCTCGTCCCCGAGCAGTATCTTTCGGATCTCGATTCTCGCTCCCGCAGGGCTCACTATCTCCTTGACAACGTTGCAGTTGCCTCCCGCGCCCTGGTCATGGATACTGACGATGGGGTTGCGGCTTCCCATCTCGACGCAGGCCCGGATGACGCGGTTGACCTTCTGCTCCATCTCGGCGTCCCCGCGCTGCACCGCGTTGAAGTCAAGCTCGGCGGGGTTCTCTCCTTGAATCATGCTCGACGCGGCCCCGCCGCCTATCCCGATCCTGTAGGCGGGACCTCCGATCTTGACGACCAGCATGCCTTTTTCGGGCGTACCTTTCTCTACGTGCCTGGCGTCAATCTGTCCGACCCCGCCGGTGAACATGATGGGCTTCACCCATTCCCGGCGTTCGCCACCCGGAAGCACCAGCCCGAATGAGCGGGTGTAGCCCTGTATGACGGGCTCGCCGAACTTGTTCCCGTAGTCCGACGCTCCGTTGCTCGCCTCGATCTCGATCTGAAGGGGGGACGCCAGGTTGCCCGGGTATCGGAAGTTCAGGTCCTCCCATGGAAGCGGATAGCCAGGTATTCGAAGGTTACCGACGCAGTAACCCGTCGTCCCGGCGACGACCAAGGACCCTGTGCCGGTCGCATGCGTGTCTCTTATGCGCCCCCCGGTTCCCGTCTCTGCACCGGGAAAAGGAGCCACGCCCGTCGGGAAGTTGTGGGTCTCGGCCGTAAAGAGGATGCAGTAGTCCGGGTTGGACTCGACGAAACGGCAGGGCCTACCCGGATTCTCAGGCAGGATGGTCCGGATCCGATAGCCCCTTATCGCGCTGGAGTTGTCCTTGAATGCGATGATGCTGTTTGCCGGATTCGAGCGGAGGGGACCTTTCACCAGATCCATCAAGGAGTGCGGTGCCTCGACGCCGTCGATGAAGAGACGTCCCTTGAAGAACCAGTGCCTGGAGTGCTCGCTGTTCGACTGTGCGATGTCGAAGCACTCGACATTTGTCGGGTTGCGGCCCATCTCCTGGAAGAGTCTGGAATAGTAATCTATGTCCCACTCATCGAACGCCAGGCCCATCTGCCTGTTGATGCGTTCAAGCGCCACCCTGCCCTCCTGCAGCAACGGTATGTGGAAAACCGGTTCAGGTTTCATGCCCGTGTCGAAGGTCTCAAGCGGCGTGGGATAGGGGCACTCCGTCATCCTGTCGTGGATCATATCGAGGATCGCTTTCCTTTCGTCCGCGGTCAAGGGCCGGGTTGTGTCTGGGAGGTACCTTCTGGAACGCTCGATGCGCTTCACCTTAGACAGGCCACAGGCGTGGCATATGGCGACGGCGTTGGTGGACCAAGCTGTTGTGAAGTTCATCCTCGGCCCGACCTCGAGGACCTCTCCCCTGCCCTCTAGGAAGCTGGCGTGCCCAGTCCTATCCGGTTCAAACGTTTCGGCGAGAAGCCACATAAGCTTGGCGGATTCCTTTGGCGAAAGCGGTTCATCCAGAAGCACGTTGAAGCAATACTCGGTCTCGATATCCCTGATGACGCCTCCGCCAACCTCGTGCAACTTCCTTACTAGGTCGGCTTTCTGCGCGGCGGTCAGCGCCGGGGTGCGGTAGATGTGGAGGATTCCCACGGCAATCCGCTGGAGGGGCTGCCTCATAAGGCTTACCTCGTTTCCCGTTGCTTTCCCCCCCTCCGCGTGCAGGCGCCTTCCAAAGGGACTTGTGCCGAAGAAGTGCCTCCGACCTTCGGAGGAAATTCAGTTTTATCGGACGTTGTCATCGGCGAAGCCGGTGTGATGTGTCTTGCCGCCCAGGGTGGCGATTGTGAAAGGCGAAAGGTCCCACGAAACCGTGTTCAAGGCCTTGGAGCTCGCTGGCGGAGTCCGCCACTTGGTTGGCAAACCGGTTTTGATCAAGGTGAATTTCATCTGCCGCGAGACCTGGGAGTCGGGGGCCACCACCGATCCCCTCTTGGTGGAGGCGTTGATTCGCGCCGTCGCCAAGGTCAACCAGGACATCACAGTCGTGGAAAGCGACGCCAATATGACCAATGCTGACGAGGCGGCGGCAGCAACCGGAATGCTTGACGTGTGCCGCAGGAACGGCGTGGCGTTCAGGAACCTGATCAGGGAAAAAGACCGGGTGGTTCTCAGGCCCAGCCACGCTGAGGCGCTGAAGGCCATCCGCGTACCGAGGATCGTGGCAGAGAGCCATATCGTCAATGCCGCCAAGCTTAAGACGCACAAGACCACCATCGTTACCCTCGGGATGAAGAACATGTTTGGGCTTCTCCCCAACAAGTGGAAGTTCAGGTACCACCGGAAGGGGATCAACAAGGTGATCGTGGACATAAACAGCGTGCTTTCGCCGTCCCTGGTCGTGATCGACGGCTTCGTCGGCATGGAGGGCCCCGGCCCGGTTGGGGGCATGCCCGTGGAAATGGACCTCGTCATCGCGGGGCGGGACGTTGTCGCCACGGACATCGTCGGCACGACCGTCATGGGCTTCGATCCAAAGACCATCCCGCACATACGCAAGGCGGTAGAGCGGGGCCTTGGCACTTGGGACTACGAGGTCGTCGGGGACGCGATAGGGGATGTCCGGAGGAACTTCATCCCGCCTTAGACCGTGGGGTCGCCACCACGCCGTACAGCCAGGGCTGCCGAATCTCCGTCTCCAGCGCCTCCTGCGCCTTCAAATCGCCCTTTGAAGGGATCAGCGACTGTATGAACCTCCTCATGTCGAGCTCCATGGCGCGTGCAATCTCCGGGTACTGCTCGAGGACGTTGTCTTTCTCCGCAACATCTTTGGGCAACCATTGAGAGGGCCTCGGGGGGATGAAACCCTCGGTTAGGCGATAGAGCTCAGGAGACCTGTCTTCCTGGGCCGCCTTCGGATACCCGATGCCCCAGGTATAGGGTGCCTTTCCTCCGAGCCAGATGTAGAAGCTCCACTCCCTGTTCCTGATGCTCCAAGAGCGACCGTAGTGCCCACTTATGCCAAAGTCTGGTGAAGAATCCTCTCCTGATGCGATCCGGAGGAGGCTCCGACCTTGCACGGTGGCGGGAACCTCGACGCCGAGTGCGTCGAGTATGGTCGGCATGATATCGGGCATTCCTACGAACCTCTTCACGTGTCCGGGCGAGATCCCCAAGCCGTCCGGAGGCCGCAGTATCAGCGGAAAGTGGGAGAGCTCCTCGTAAGGCCAGGGCCGGACCTTCTTCACGATGCCGTGCTCCCCCAAGGGCTCTCCGTGATCGGAGAGCAGAATCAGCAGCGTCCTGTCGAGGAGCCCCAAACTGCTGACTTTCTCCAGGAACCTGCCGACCCATTCGTCGACGAGGCTTACCTCCCCCGCGTATTGGGCGCGGTAGTGCCTCAGCTCGGGCAGGGTCCAGTCGTCGGATGGGCCCCCAGCCCAGATTATGGGGCGTCCCTGGTACTCGTCGACCCTATACATCTCGCTATACGGCGCCGGAGGGTCCCATGGTTCATGGGGGTCGAAGCTGTCCAGCCAGAGGAAGAGGCGGTCGTTCCTTCCCTTCTCTACCTGCTCCTCAAGCCACTCGCCAGCCGTCTTCACGACCTGGGCGACGAAATGATCCTCCTCGCCTCGCCAGCTCGCCCTGTTTCTGAGGTACTGTGCAAGCTTCTCCCTAGCTTCCTCATCCGTCTGCCCAAGGTAAGCCGCCCTCCAGTCCCTTGGGCTGAACTGCTCGACGTCGGTGGGGATGCTCGGGTCGACGATGTAGGGGTCCGTCTCCTGGCCCCGGATCCAGATCACCGTATCGAACCCCCTTGAGAATCCCATCTGGGGTTTGTGCATGTGGTAGGTGTCTGAGATCAGGGCCGACCTGTAACCCTTGTCCCATAAGGTCTCGGCGAGGAGCACGTCCTCTTTCTCCAGGGGCTGCCATCTTCTGAACGGCAGCGTGTATCGGCCTGTGAAGAGCGAGGTCCGCACCGGGATGGTGGGCAATCCCTCCGCGTAGGCCAGATCGAAGACTAGCGATTCCTTGGCTAGGGAGTCGATGTTCGGGGTCCTTATCCAGGTGTTTCCATAGCAGCCCAAGTGGTCTGCCCTCAGGCTGTCAAGCATCACGACTATTGCGTTCATGTTCCAGGGCTTCGGTAGGCTTCTCTTAAGTGAGATCCCTGGTTCCCTGGAGGTATTCGGCCCCGATTCATGCGAAACCCAAAAGCCCGGCGCCTCTCCGCAACCGCAATGATCCATCGCGGCCAGCCCCTGAGGGTCAACACCGCGCCCGGTCCGATCTCATCCTGAGGGTAGGCCCACCGCACGCCGGGCGTCGAGGCGGTGGGAAGTCGAGGGTGGTCCGATACATGCTCAGCCACATCGGTTGATCGAATGGGCTCGCCACTCTTGATTCGGGGATGGTTCTGCCCCGTGTCCGTTACACTCGCGAGCCTTGAGGAATGTCGTGGGCCCTCGTGCCGAGCCAAACGGCCTAGGCGCTTAGGCCCTCTTTGAGGACAAGAGCGGTCGTCTTTCGGATCTTGGCCGCCTGAGGCTGAGGGAGAGGAGTGCCGCCTATCCGGCCGCCCCCATCGGTAAAGCCCCGGGAGAAGCGCGAGTTCTAGATGCGGTTGATCGTGTAGGAAGTGGTGCCGAGGCGGGATGCAGCGGCGAGGCCGAGGAAAAGCCTCCATTCCACGCCGGGCTTGATCGTCGATAGCCTATCCTGTTGGGATTCGGCCCGAGCCAAAGGCCCGCCTGGATAGACAGGGCTTGCATTGATCATGTCCGCAGATGCTTGGTCCACAGCGACCGGATCCAAGCTCGTCAGCAGACCGAAGTCTGCGACTACGGGGAGCTCGCTTCCTCCGGCGCAGTCGCATTGTTCGGTGACATCGAAGCCGAGGTTCATGAAGATGCACTTGCGTGGCTTGAAGGTGGAGATGACGGCCGATGCCCCATCAACGACCCCCCGGCAAACATCCCTAGACAGTGCGCTCCAGTTCACCTTCACAGCGCCGGATTTGCAGAGCGCGATGCACTCTCCGCACGAGGTACACTTATCGAGTTCGAACTTGGCTTTTCCGGCCTCCAGTGAAAGGGCGGAGGCAGGGCAGTGTCGCACGCAGGTCCCGCATCCAGTGCATTTGTTCGGGTCGAAAGCCGGCTTGGCATCCGAGGCGTGCATCCTCATCTTGGTTTCCTTGTCGGTGCAGCCCATCGCGATGTTCTTCAGGCTCCCCGCGGGGACGACGTCAGGATGCAGTGTGATGTGGCTTAGAGCGACGAGGGCGTCGGCCTCGCAGATCAGCGATGCCACTCCTACCCTGGTTAGTTTGAGTGGTTCCCTGACTTCCACGGCGATGCCTCTGCTCTTTATCCCGTCTGCGATCAAGACCGGGCAGCCCATGGTCTCCGACGTGAACCCGTGCCTTGCGGCCGTTCGAAGGTAGTCGAACAACGTTCCTCTCTTGCGTCTATACAGGGAGGTCGAGTCGGTCACGAATGGTTCCGTTCCCTGGGACTTCAACCAATCCACGATTACACGGACTATCGCGGGCCTGATGTACCTGGCATTGCCCTCCTCGCCCATGTGCAGCTTTATCGCGACAGCGTCAGATTCCTCGAGATCTGCCTGGCACGCCTCGAGATGGCGCGGGATCTTCGTTAAGAGCCTTGGCGGGTCAGAATGGAATACGGTCGATGTCATCTGCCAACCTCCGGAAAAAAAAGGTCGCACCTGGATGAAAATGAAACTGTTGGCGCCCGTCGGGAGAAGACCGATCGAGCGCCCGCGGTCAGGAAGAGAACCGATCGCAAACGCGTAAGGCGGAAGAAGCAGAAAAAGGGGGGCTAGACCCTGTAGACCGTCACTTGTTTGCCGAATTCCTTCGTCTCGTAGATCATCTCGGCCTTGTCGCCGGCCCAGGTCCCCTCGCCCTCGACTTCGAATCTGTGGATATCCCTGGGACCTATCACGATGTCGTCCTCGATCTCGAGCTCATCCACGGTGACGGTTCCGTCCCAGTGGAAAGCCCTAAACCTGATCACGCTGCCCCTCGGGAGTGTAACGGACCTGTTGAGGGTGTTCTTCACCTGAACTATGTAGAGGTCCTCCATGTTTTCTATCGCATGAACTTCTAAGGCCGCCATGGCTTTCCACCCAATCTTCTAAGCTGTCCGCACTCTAATTAAGTTTGCGGGACCGCTAGCCCATGATCTCGCCGCTGGGCCACATGCCGTGTCTCTTGACGTCCCAGATGTACAGGACGTACCAGATCAAGCTGGTCGGAATCATCAGTTGCCCGACTGCCTTGTACGGGGTGACCAACCACAGGGTGATGCCCGTGCTTAGGAACGTGCCCGCGAAGGATATGAGGAGGGCGAAAACCATGTCCCTTGCGATCCATTTCTGCACGCTTTCACCTCACAGACCGCTGGTTGCGGCTCTCTCCAGTTCCTCCACCTGAAGCTTGATGTGCCCCCAGAAACCGGGCGGCCTTGTCCTCCTGTAGTAGTCCATCAGGACGTCCGGCGACGACGGTGGGAGTATCCACACCAAGAGCATCGCCGGGAACCATGCCAGTACTGAGATGATCCATTGCAGCGTGTAGACCGGATAGGCTCCCTCAAAGACGTTCATGATGACGATGTTGATCGGGTAGTGTATGAGGCTGGTAAGGAGAGCGATCCATCCGCCCCACCTCCACCAGTAGAAGGTTGCAAGCCCACCTATGGCATGTCCGGCATTCAGAGTGGCCCACCAGAACATCACGGGCACGATCTGATAGGTATAGTAAGCGTACATCATGCCCAGCGCGCTCGACGAAAGCAGCGAGATCCTAGTGATCCAGATGTAGTGTCTGTCGGACTTCCCCGGGGCCACAAGCCGCCTGTAGAAGTCGTTCGCGAACGTTCCGCCTTGCCAGATCCTTCCGACCTGGCCGGTGATCAGAACTGGAGTCAGCCACACTCCCACGAACAATCCCATCAAGCCTGAGGGTAGCAAGATCCTGACCAGCTTGCCGAAGGCCAGCTCTTCAAACGCTATTTCGGGGAAGTGCACCATCGTCGCCAGGGCCATCGGGATGAATATAAGCGCTCCCGGCCAGCCGAGGATCGAGCTCCCGAAGTAGTTGCCCACCAAGGCATCGTCCTCGCTCTTCGCGCCTAGGACGCCCCAACCGCCGGTGCCGCCCCAACCGAGAAGGGCGAAGGCCCATCCGCCCAACCACAGGCCCAGTGGCCAGTCCTCGGTGAAGCCGAGAATCCTCAGGTTGTACGGGCTGCCCCAAGCCTGGAAGGACGAGACGATCCCGGCGTAGCCGCCCGCAGTGGTCCACGAGAAGTAGGTGAGAAGGCCGTACATGACCATTATCAGCGGGTACAGCAGCAGGCTGGTCCAAGTCATGCCCCATATCCCAGACAGGACCGGCAAAAGCCATGCACCGATGTACAGCTGGATGGCGGCCCAAACCATGTCGTTCACCCCCGCGAGCTGGTACATCGCCTGCCCGACGAGCTTTGCACCCATCCCTAGGCCAATCGGGCCGCTGACGAACATGCCATGCAGCGAGTTATAACCTCTGAGGAAGGCGCCGGGCTTGCCGCCGAACCTTAGATCGAGCCATTGGTTGCCAGTAATGGCGCCAGTTCTGTAGTACACGCGGACGTTGAAGTAGGTCCTGGCCAGGCCGTACGGCTCTCCGATGCTGAAAACGCTGATGAGCCCGTACTGGGAGATCATCGTTATGTTGGTTATCGGTGCCGTGGGGCTCACTTGCGCCACGCTCGCGATCCCGACGTACCACCAGGGGAAGCGCTTGCCCCCGATGATGTATTCCATCCACGTGCCCCTCGAATACCGGGATCCATAGAACGCCACGAATAGTATGATGACGAGCCACAAGGCAGCGAGGATGATGTCGAGTGCGCTCATCTGCCAGACAATGACGCCCTGGAACAAAAGCCCACCTCAGCTAACGACTGGAGCTGGAATTGGCCCGGCCTCCGGCGTTTTGTATATAAATGTTTTGCAGGTGCCCTTTTTGGGTCGAAACGAGCAAAGCGGACGTTTTTCACCGAATCGAGCAGAAATAGGCCGCAATTCGCCTGAGTACGTCCAGAGAGGCCTGCAAATCTGAAGGACTAAGTCGGTCAGGTGTATCTTCGATGGTGTGCTGAATGGGCGTTGGGCCCCCGCAGGTCAGAAAGATCGATCTGACGCCTGCACGGTGGAAAGACCAGTGATCGCCCCATGGGGTCAGCGGAAGTTGGGAGAACACGCCCTTCAGCGGTGGAATCTTCGCAAGGCTTGGGTCGCTGCATCTTGCTTGGGGTTCGGCTCCTCGGTACCCCACGCCGTCCACGTTGACGGCGAGGGAAAGTCCTTCTCGGCGTTTTGCACAGAAGGCAATCGAACCAAAGAGCCCAAGCTCCTCGGCGCTGGAGAAGCATAGGACGACCTTCCTTTTCGGATTCCGGGCTGAGACCCAGAGCCCAAGCTCCAAGACGGTTGCCACGCCTGACGCGTTATCCCAAGCGCCCTCGGTCCAACTGTCGTAGTGGGCGCAGAAGACGGTCGCGGGTTCCGAACCTTGAGAAAGCCATACAACGTTCGCCGACCGGTCCGGATAGACCCGGTTGAGGACGCTTAGCCGAGCCGTATGTTTCGCTGCCTCGAGTTCCAGCAGCTGCCTCCCAGTCTGATATCCGACCGAAACGGCCGGAATGGTCCCGCTGCGTCTCTTCCGGACGATGCCGAGAGGCGGCGGATGCCCGGGTTCACCGATGAGGATGAAGGCCTTCGCGCCTGCCTCCACCGCGTTCCTGTACTTCTCTATCCTGTGCAAGAACCGTGGCGATGTTTCAGGCTCCGAGGAGCAGAGAACCAATCTGGCCCGCGCTTCACCGCATTCCTCCCTCGTCCCCGCGCCGCAGTAAACGAGCCGACCCTCAATGCTGCCCGAGGCGGAGTATCCCAGCTGCTGAATGGGCAGGTTGACACCCGGTGGAACCGTGAGTTCGCCTGAAATCGGGGCCCAGTTGAGCAACTCGAAGGGCTCCACAGCGGCCTGCCCCGATCCCAGCTCGTTCAGGCGGTCTAGGATGAGTTCCCTGCAGGCTTCTTCGGGCTTGGACCCTGGTAAGCGCGGCCCAAGTCCGCATATCGTCTCAATCGTGCTCAGGATCCTGCGTCCGGCGTCGGTCAAATCCCTCATCAGTAGAAGAGCTGGATGATCAAAACTAGCGAGACGAACATCCCGAGCGCGATTAGGAACGTCAGGTTTCGGCGCCTCTCGCGTCGGGCTGCCGAGATGAAGGCATGCTCGCAGTCCGCGCTGCAGAATTGCTCCTTCCTTGAAATGGCTCGGCCACAACCAAGACAGTGGCGGTGGTCGTCTACCAAGACCGCACCCTTCCTCGATTTCGGGGTGATCGATATTAATGGTTCTTGACAAGGGCCAAGCGGCGTGGCGTGCGACGGTGGGGCCGCGAAGCGGTTATAAGTCACCGGATCCGTCTAGACCTCATGGGCGACGTTCCGCAAGAAAGGATACCCATTGAAGGCGGGTGGGGCTCGGCGCTTCTCGGGATCTTGATCACTTCCCTCTCGCTTGTCATGATGTGCTTGGTCGCCTTCTTCCCGCAGGCGGATGTGGAGAGCTTCCTGCTCAGCCTCATAACGGTCTCGTGCCTTCTCGCAACCGGAGCAGCGATCCTGACGCTCGTGTCAGACTACCCCTTGATTCTGTCAAGCGTCAGCATTTTCCTGCTTCTGCTCTATTGGCGCCTGAGGTACGCCGGGGCCACCTGGCTTCTGGCGCTGTCGATTTTGACCTTCTTGCTAGCCCTGGCGCTCCACAAGAAGAGTTCAAGGAGCCATAGGTGGGCACGGCGCAGGAAACACGGAAAATGAACACAAGGCGTTCCAAGCAACAAGGCCGAAACAGCCCGAGCCGGCGCCCCCTGCGGCGACATACAGCTCCTTGGTCACGAGGAATCGCTCGGCCCTGGCCCGCGCAAGTCCTGCCAATCGGTTGCGATCAGCATCACGTTATTGCCTCTGATGAGAACCTCCTCGCCCTCAATTTCCATCTTAAGGTTCATGAACTGATCGAAGCCAGTCAGCCGGCCAGCCAGCTCAGTCTTGTCCACCAGCCGTATGAGTATCTCCTTGTTCGCCATCTCAGAGAGCACGTCCAGGGGCTCCTCCTGCTTTGTGCCATGCGCCGAGCGCTCTTCCTCATTCATTGCGGGTCCA
>Ga0129301_1000407_pt1 | contig 23801 bp, 16 predicted proteins | sample ConPoolayeHmetaG_FD_94489 | JGI IMG/M metagenome (GOLD analysis project Ga0129301, IMG submission 94489) | Hot spring microbial mat communities from California, USA to study Microbial Dark Matter (Phase II) - Cone Pool mat layer H metaG ...
CCCTTGGCCCCTGGCATTGGCGAGCGAAGCGAGCTGACTTCTGAGGCGGTCCGCTGATAAAGAGCGCCGGCATTCCGTTGAGCTGACGGACCTCGCTTGTCAGCCCGGGGCCCGTCCGGGCCAGGGAGACCGAGGCAAGCGCCCAGAGCGCCATGAACTGAAGCCATGGCTGTCTTTTCATCATCGGCCCGCCGTTGCGGTTCTATGGATGGCCACCTGCACGCTCGGGACGGCGGGGACGGGCAGGGCGATACGCTGCACCTGCGGCGTCCCGCCGCGCACGGTCGCAATGCTCCGGCCGTCGACGGCCACCGCGTACTCGCCTGCCGGGAGCCCTGAGATTTCGAGCCCGGTTTCATGCGCCCGTCCCGTGCGGTTCTCGGGCGTGAACTGAATGCGCGCAAGGTCGTCGCTCACCACGACCGGCTTTTCCCTGGCGTAGCCGTCGTGATCGAGCGTCATGTGCAGGCGCTGGTCGTCGCGGATGACGTGGAAACGGACGCGCAGGCCGTCGCGCGGAACGACTTCGACCGCACGCCCCTTGCGCGCGAGTATGCCGCCGTAGGCCATTTCGCCGAAGATCGGGTCGCGGGCGACTATGGTGGCGTGCGTGCGCAGCGCGCCGCAGTACCCGACGTCTTCCTCGGCGCTGTAATACCAGGCGCCGCGCGCCATCTCCTTGCCGATCCAGCCGCGGCCCACGGCCTCCGGAACGAATCCGCCGCCCGTGGCCCCGTCGTTGTTCCTGCTGGGATTCCAGTAACCGTAGCCGCTCTCTTCCGTGCCCGAATTGACCAGCGCCCATGAGCTGAGGGAGGAAGCGTAGCCGAGCCGCAGGTAGTCCGTGGGATCCTGGGCGAAGTGCAGGCCGTAGTCCAGGATCGACCACCCCCCCCATTTGCGACATGTAGCTCAGCAGGTAGGACATGGAGCCCCGGTAGTCGCTGCCGAGCTGGTAATACGACGTCTCCAGCCAGCCGCGGTCGCACATGTTCAGCAGGAGCTGGAAGTTCATGAACTTCAGGGCGGCATCGTACGTCACGCGCCGGCGGAAGTCGGTCTCGGGCAGGCCGGAACCTTCTCGCCGGGCTTGAGCACGCGTTTCATGGCGTAGCGGGCAAAGGCTCCGGTGGATTCGAAGCCCGTGGAGTCGAAGGCGAACTCCGAACCGTAGAGATTCGGCGTGCGGTTGATGAAATGCTCCACCTTGCCTTCCCAGTAAGCGCGCAGCGTCGCGGCCCATTCCTTCCTGCCTTCCTGCTCGAGCGATTCGATCAGCTCCGGGATGAACGCCTCGTTCATGGTGCCGACCGAATCGGCCGACCATTTCTCGACTTCCATGGGAACGGTCCAGTAGGCCACGGCCGTGCGGTAGGCGCGCTCCAGATACTCGGCCGCGCTGAGGTGTGCGATCATGTCGGGATAGAAGCGCGCGATCTGGTACATGCGGTAATAGAGCATGATGATGTGCGGGTAGTCGTAGATCCGCCAGACATGCGCCTGGCCGTTGCGGCCGGGGTCCGCGCTTTCCCGATTGACTTTCCAGTTCGGTATGCCGTAGATGGCGTAAGGGTACCTCTCCTTGTCCGTCATCTGCATCCCGCCTTCAGACCGGTGATCGGCAGGCGCCAGTTGCCCCCGGCGCATACCGCAGCGGCCGCCGCGTTCCTGGCGTGGATGTAAGGCGTATAGGCGCCCGCGGAGTTGTCGAAGTATTCGAACTTGGTCCGACCCATGGGCGTCATGACCAGGTAGGGGCCGTCGCCCCCGCTGCGCTGCCAGTAAATCCAGGAGCCGTGGCCCGCGATCAGGGCATGCCGCAAGAGCTTGCGCGTGTAAATCTCGCCCCTTGCCGGCGTGCGCTCGGCGAAGTTGAACGGCACGGCCAGGTCTGCGATCTCGATCGGCCGGGACGTGCCGTTGGCCAGGCGGACCGTCCAATCCAGATAGTCGCCGTCGAGCTTGAAGGTCATCTTCACCTTGAGATCGTCGAGCGGCACCGGATTGCGCTCCGGCCCCACGCGCCATTCCGACAGGCCGACGGTGGCGGCGGGCGTCATCCTGGCTTCGATCCGCAGCGCCGACGTCCTGACCGGCTCGAATTCCACGACGGTGAAAGTGTTCGGTTCGACGCCGTATTGCGATCGGGCGCGGACCTCGCGCCACTCCCGGCCTTCATGGTAGAGCAGGCGCCAGGATTGCGGCGGAGTGACGGCGCCGGCGGCGCACGCAGTTCATGCTCGACCTCCCGTCATCACCCCATTGCCTATCTCGATTGGGCCGAGAGAATTTTTCGAGTGACGATAAATTTGTTAGTGATGTTTCTTAATGAAATGTGACAAACTAACATTCTCCTGACCGAGGCCCGCCTGACCCGCACTCGATGCCGGAAGGCGGGCGCTCGGCGCACCATAATCCAGGTGCCGGTTCCTTGTCAAACGGGACGCATGCGAGGAACGCTATGGCGATCGGCTCGAACTCGTAGCGAGGTGCGGCGGCCGGATTGCTTGCGGCGATGATCCTGATGGCGCCGGGCGCGAACGATGCCCGGGGGCGCACCCGGGCGATTTCAGGGGACTCCCGGAGGAGCGAGCGGTTCGATGTGCTTGGGTGCACCGGCTCTTCCGCTCGATCTTTCGATCGCGTGCAGACCGCGGAAGGCCGAGTTGGTGGTTGACAAAGGACTCGTATTGAAGTTGTATCATGCCGTGACCGTTTAGACCTATGGCCTTCGTACCTGCAAGAATGGGCCGCGTGAACATGCGCGCCCTGATCGATCGCCTGCAGCGCCAGGGGATGGCGTCGCGGGCGGAGCTTGCCAAGCTGCTCGGCATGAGCCAGCCGACGGCCGGCAAGATCTGCGACATCCTGCTCCGCATGGGCGTTCTCGAGGAGGTGGATCCCGGCGAGGTCGAGCGCCACTTTCAGTCGAGAGCGACGGGCACCGCATCCCGCATCGGCCGGCCGGGGCGGATGCTGCGCCTCGACCGATCGCGGCCGCGGTTCCTGGCCATCGAATTGGGAGTCACCAGGACTTCGACGGCACTGCTGCCCGTAGGCGTCGACCAGGTCGACTGCTGGAGCCACAGCGTGAGCACCGGAGGCTCGGCGGCCGAGTGGCTGAGCCGGCTGCAGGCCGCCGCTTCGCACATGGAGCAGAAGGAATTCTGGGGCATCCTGGTCAGCGTTCCGGGAATCGTGGACGAAGCGGCCGGGCGTGTCGTCTTTTCGGCCAACCTGCACTGGACCGAAGAGGCCGACCTTCCCGGACTGATACGGAATGTCTGGGATGCGCCCGTGATTCTGGTGCAGGAGGAACGCGCGCTCGCGCTCGGCCATCGGTACTTCGATCCCAGCGCCGAGGATTTTCTCCTGGTCGACGTCGGCGACGGCGTGGGCGGAGCCATTATCGTGTCGGGCCGGCTGTATGCCACCCCGCTTTCGATCAGCGGCGAGCTCGGCCACACGAGAGTGCTGGGCAACGAGCGCCTCTGCGGTTGCGGCAACGTCGGATGCCTGGAAACGCTCCTTTCGATCGGCGGATTGCTGCGCAGCTATGCCGCGGAGTGCGGGAGGGAAAGCGTCACGTGGCAGGAGATGGCCGATCATATTGCCGAGCGCGGCGTGGAGCCTTGGCTGGCCGCCACGCTGGATGCGGCCGGCGTCGTTATCGCCGGAGCGCTGAACGTTCTCGGCCTGCGCCGCGTCATCATCACCGGCAGCCTGAGAGAGCTGGCGCCCCCGGTCATGGCCCATCTGGCGAGCGCCATCGTGCACGGGGCCATGTGGGCGCGCTTCGGGGAGGTGGAAGTGGAAAGCGCGCCGCGGTGCAGGATGGCCGGCCTGGTGGCCGTCGCCATCGATCGCTTGGTGCTGCCCATGGCCGACCGGGGGAAGAACCCGAACTCATCCGCCGCGGTCGCAGCCGCCTATGAGGCTTTTTAGCGCACCCTTCGCCGTTACCCGATTCCCGGGCATCGCGAGAGTGCTACAATCACCTGTCTCCGACCGATTCCCGAGTACGCCATGGCGCGAGAAGAATGGAACCGCCCCGCACGGCAGGCCGAGCCCACGGAGAGCGAGGACCGGCGAAAGGAGGAGCTGGCGCTCAAGGACCGGGCGCTGGAGGCGGCGGCGGAAGGCATTGTCATCGCCGATGCGCGCAAGCCGGATATGCCGGTCATCTACGTCAATTCCGGCTTCGAGCGCCTGACGGGCTATCCGGCCGAATCGGCGCTGGGCCGGAATTGCCGCTTTCTGCAGGGGCCGGGGACCGATCCGGCCGCGGCTGCGGAAATCCGGCGCGCCATCGCGGAAAAGCGCGCGTGCCTGGTGGAGATTCTCAATTACCGCCGCGACGGCACCCCCTTCTGGAACCGCCTGTCCATTACTCCGGTCTACGATGCCGCCGGGCAATTGACTCACTTCATCGGCGTGCAGTCGGACATCACGGCGCGCAGAAACGCGGAGGAGGCGCTGCGGCGGGCGACGATCGAGCTCGAGGCGGTCAACAGGCGCATGAAGATGGAGCTCGACCGGGCCGCCCGGATCCAGCAGGCGCTGCTTCCTCTCAACGATCAGGAATTCGAAGGCGTGCGCTTCTGCTGGCGCTTCCGTCCGTGCGTGGAACTGGCCGGCGACAGTCTCAACATCATCCCGTTGGGTGGGGATCGAATCGCGTTCTATGTCATCGACGTCAGCGGTCACGGGGTCGCGGCGGCCCTGCTCTCCTTTACCCTCAACCGCTGGCTTTCCCTGCTGCTCGGCCTGGATCGCGCCGCTCCCGCCGCAAGTGCGGACGGCGCGGCGATCGTATCGCCCGCGGCCGTCGCGCACAGACTGAACCGGCAGTTCCCCATGACCGATGAGAATCCCCAGTACTTCACGATGGTCTACGGCGTTCTCGAGCAACGCAGCGGCCATTTCCGATACGTGTCGGCGGGCCACCCCGGCCCCGTTCTCGTTCCCGGGTCGGGAGACGCGGCTTGCCTGGAATCCCGGGGCTTTCCCATCGGCCTTCTCCCCGAGGCGAGCTTCCAGGACGAATCGGTTCGCCTGCGTCCCGGAGACCGGCTGTATCTTTACACCGACGGGCTTGCGGAAGCGGCGAACGCGCAAGGGGAGGAATTCGGGATCGGGCGATTCCGCGCGCGCCTTCTCGAGGGGCGCGGGCTCTCATTGTCCCAGAGCCTGGACTCGGTCCTTGGCGCTCTGGACGAATGGCGCGGCAAGGAGCCTCTGCGCGACGATGTCACCCTGCTGGCCCTCGAGTATCGGGGCGCGCCCTGATTCGGGGCTGCCGCCGCCCGGCGCCGTCGCGCGAGCCGCACCTCGCACCGCAAGCACCTTCTTCGCCGGCCGATGACGCGGAGCCGGGAAGGCGCGGCGCGACAAGATTGCGGGCCGGCGGAGTCTCGCCCCGCTCAGGGTTTGCCTTTGGGGGTCAAAACCTTCTTGACGAGGATCTTCCTGCGCTCGCGGTATTCCTTGTCGAGCTTCTGGAATACCTCGAACTCGCGCGCGGCTTCCTCGGCGCGGCCGAGCCGGCGCAGGGCCATGGCACGCTGGTAGTGGGCCTGGGTGTGATTCGGGTCGGCGCGCAGGACCCGGTCGATGAAGGCCAAGCCCTCTTCCAGCCTGCCCTGGGAAATACGCATGCGGCCCATCTCGTAAAGCGCGCCCGCGTGCGCGGGGGAGATCGCCAGGGCCTGCCCGAAACATCGTTCGGCTTCGGGAGCCCCATCCTCTTCCCTCAGGGCCACCATGCCGAGGTGATAGAGGGCGTCCGGATTCTTCGGGTCCAGCTCCAGGGCCTTGGAGAGCGCGGCGCGCGCTTCGGCGGTCTTTTCCAGCGCCCGGTCGGCGACTCCCAGATGAAACCAGGCGGCGGCGAACGCCGGATCCGCTTCGACGGCCCGCCTGTAGAGATCGCGCGCTTCGGCGATCTTGCGATCCTCGTAGTAGGAGCGGCCGAGCTGGAACATGGTCTCCGCATCGTCGGGCTTCAGCTCGAGGCAACTCCTGTAAACCTCCTGGGCGTTCTGGTAGAGCTCCGAGCGGAACATGGCATCGGCGACCAGCCGCTGGGTGCGAAAGTCCCGGGGGCGGGCGGCGGCCGCGTCGACCAGCAACGTAAAGCCCGCCGCTTCCTCGCCCTTGCCGATGTGCACCAGACCGGCGGCGATCTCGGCGTCCGGCCGGATTCCTGCGGGAAGGCTCTCCAGCAGGCCCTCCAGGTTGGCCGAGTCCCCCAGAGCGGCGTAACAGGCTGCCAGCTGCGCTGCCAGCTCCGCGTTATCGCTGTCGGCCTGCCAGGCGGGCAGAAGATATCGCGCCGCTTCGGGGAACTTGCCCAGCCGGTAGTACAGCTCGCCGAGCAGCATAAGAAGCGCGGGATCCTCCGGGGCCAGCTTCTCGGCGCGCTGCAGGGCCGAGACGGCTTCCTGCAGTTTCCCCTGTTCCTGCAGGACACGGCCGAGACCGGCCCAGCCGCGCGCGTCCTTGGGCGCCAGCGCCGTCACCTTGCGGAAATGCGCCTCGGCCTCCTTGAAGCGGCCCGCTTCCTCGAGCAGCATGCCCATCAGATAGCGTGCGTCCTTGTGGTCGGGAATGCGGGCGATGAAGCGCTCGAGCACGGCGCGCGCCGCCTCGTTCTTCTTGAGCTGCGCCTTGGCCACCGCGGAAAAGTATTGGGCCTGCCAATAATAGGGATCGGCTTCGCCTATGGAGTCGAACTCGCGCTCCGCTTCCTCCAGGCGCTCCTGCCGGGCGAGAGCAATGCCGCGCTCGAGCGCCGGTGGCGGCGGCGGTTGCTGGAGCGCGCCGCAGAGAAACACGACGATGAGGGCGGCCGGAAGCGGGTGCACGATCTTTATTTTACCCCATCCCCGGGACTCGGGCATCGTCCGGCAAGAGCCGCCTTGCACCGCTCGGGCTCGAGCGGCGGCGCCGGGGCGTTTTGACTTCCGGCGCCGTTTATAGCATGATTTTTTTCGTGCGTTTCCGCGGCCTGTCGCCGGTATTGATCCTGCCGGTTTGCCTCTGGATGTTCGGGGCTCAGGACCCCGCCCCGTCGGGCGTGGTATTCACCGACGTCTTGTCCGCGAGCGGCATCCGCTTCGTGCACAAGAACGCCGCCAGCGTGCAGATGTACTACATCGAGACGATGGGCTCGGGCTGCGGGCTCATCGACTACGACAAGGACGGCCTGCTGGATATATATTTCGTCAACGGCGGCCCGACGCCGGCATACAGGCCGGCGACGCCCTTGCGCAATGCCCTGTACCGCAACAACGGCGACTGGACCTTCACCGATGTCACCGACAAGGCCGGCGTCCCGGGCAACGGCACCTACGGTATGGGCGTGGCCGTCGGCGACTACGACGGCGACGGCTACGACGACCTGTTCATCGCCAATTACGGCAGCAACCAGCTCTACCGCAACAACGGCGACGGCACCTTCACCGACGTGACGGAAAAGGCGGGAGTGAAATCCGACACGTGGTCGATCGTCGGCGCGTTCCTCGACTATGACCGCGACGGGAAACTGGATCTGTTCGTGGTCAACTACCTCGACTTCACCTGGGAAAAGAACCCGGTATGCGGGGAAGGCACGGGCGTGCGCGACTACTGCCACCCGGACCACTACGCCGGCGTTCCCGATTTTCTCTACCGCAACAACGGGGACGGCACCTTTACCGAGGTCGGCGCCCGCGCGGGGATCACCAGCCCCGAAGCCAAGGGGATGGGGGTGGTGGCGGCCGACTTCGACAACGACGGCTGGATCGATATCTACGTCTGCAACGATTCGGTGGGCAATTTCCTGTACCGCAACAACGGCGACGGCACCTTCACCGATATCGGCCTGCCCGCAGGCGCCGGGTTCGACGAGAACGGCAAACCGCAGGCGAGCATGGGCGCGGATGCCGCCGATTACGACGGCGACGGCCTGTTCGACATTATCGCCCCCTGCCTCGACACCGAGTACAACATCCTCTACCGGAACCTCGGCGGCAAGCTGTTCGAGGACGCCACGCTGAAGGCCGGGCTCATGAGCGAGCTGAAAAACTTCACCGTCGGATTCGCACCGGTGTTCATGGACTACGACAACGACGGCTGGAAGGATCTCTTCGTGGCCAACGGCCACGTGCTCTCGAATGTCGAGAAGAGCAAGAGCTATATCCATTATGCGCAGCCCAAGTATCTCTACCGCAACACCGGCAGGGGAAGCTTCGAGGACGTGACCGCTTCGTGCGGGGCGGCCCTGATGGAACGGCGTGTGAGCCGCGGTGCCGCCGTCGGCGACTTGGACAACGACGGCGACCTGGATATCGTCGTGAGCGCCTGTTCCGAGCGGCCGCAGCTGCTGCGCAACGACGGGGGAAACCGCCGCGCATCCCTCCAACTCCAGCTCGCGGGCGTCAAGAGCAACCGCAACGGCATCGGCGCGCGCATCCGCTACCGGCTCGGCGGCCGCATCGTCTACGACCAGGTCATGGGCGGCCGCAGTTACGGTTCGGCCTGCGACTACCGCGTCTTCATCGGATTGGGCCGGGAGGCCGGAGTCGAGGATCTCGAGGTGCAGTGGCCTTCGGGCGTCGTTGACAGGCTCGGGTCACTTGCGGGCGGGTCCATCTATACCGTCAGGGAAGGCTCCGGCGTCGCCGGCAGGAAAGCCTACAATCGATGATGCACGGCCGGCGCGGGGCGGCGCGGAGATGATGCGTTGGCACGCACGATCCTGCATGTGGACATGGATGCCTTCTTTGCGGCGGTCGAACAGCGCGACCGCCCGGAGTTGCGCGCCCGGCCGGTGATCGTGGGCGCCGATCCCAAGGAGGGCAGGGGCCGGGGGATCGTGGCCACCTGCTCCTACGAGGCGCGCCGCTTCGGCGTGCATTCCGCCCAGCCGATCTCGCAGGCATGGCGCCTCTGCCCGCAGGGAGTCTATCTGCGTCCCGACCCGGACAAGTACCAGCGCGTATCCGAGCGCGTCATGGCTCTTCTCTTCGATTTCACCGATCTGGTGGAGCAGGTCAGCATCGACGAAGCCTTCCTGGATGTCAGCGGCAGCCGCAGGTTGTTCGGCTCGGGCAGCGATATGGCGCTGCGCATCAAGGAGCGCATCCGCACCGAGCTCGGCTTGACGGCCTCCGTCGGCGTGGCGTCGAACAAGTTCGTCGCCAAAGTGGCCTCGGACCTCCGCAAGCCGGACGGCCTGGTGGTCGTGGAACCGGGGCGGGAGAAGGAGTTCCTGGATCCGCTGCCCGTGGCGCGGCTGTGGGGAGTGGGGAAGAAGACCGAGGCCCTGCTGCTCGGCATGGGCCTGGCCACGATCGGGGACATCGCGCGTGCGGAGCGCGCCGAGCTGGTGCGCAAGCTCGGGAGCACGGGCGCCTCTCTCTGGGAACTCGCCAACGGAATCGACGACCGGCCGGTGTCGCCGGAAGAAGGGTACAAGTCCATCGGGCATGAGACCACCTTCGAGCACGATCTCGAAGACCCGGGCATCCTGCACGACACGCTCCTGCACCTGACCGAAAAGATGACGCGGCGCTTGCGGGAGCACGGCGCCCGCTGCCGGGTCGTGACCGTCAAGTACCGGGAAGCCGATTTTTCCACCTTCAGCCGCCGCCGGCGGCTTGCCGAACCCGCCGACACCACCGAAGAGGTATTCCCGGCGGCATGGCAGCTCCTGCGCGGCCTGCTGCGCAAAGGGAAGCGCACGCGCCTGATCGGCGTGTACGCAAGCGATCTGGTGATCGGCGGGAGAGGCGGGCAGCTCGAGCTGTTCCCGGAGACAACCGAGCGGGAGCGGCGCCTGGCGCAGGCGCTCGACAGCATCGCGGACCGCTTCGGCGAGGACGCCGTCAGGCGCGCATCGCTGGTCGCGAGGCGCAGGAAGTCGGGGTGACTTGCGCGCGGGTGCCGGCGTCGATTCGGTGATCCGCGGCGCAAGGCAGGCGCCCGATCTGTTGTACAATCTCCCGGAATTGCAACGCATCGGCCGAAGCGGCGCGTACAGGGCCGAACGAATGCCATGACCACGATCGGAAACATCGCCGGCGAAACCTTGCGCATTACCATCCCGGCGAGCACTTCGAACCTGGGCCCGGGCTTCGACGCCGTCGGGCTTGCGCTCCAGCTGTACCTCACGCTGGAAGTGAGCCGGCTCGATAGCGGCCCTTGCCGCATCGCGTATCAGGGACCGGAGGCGCACCTGGTCCCGGCGGACGAGTCGAATCTCATCTGGCGCGCCATGCGCCTGACGGCCGCGCGGGCCGGTGCGACGCTTCCGCCCTTCGCCTTGGAGATCCGCAACGAGATACCGATCACCAAGGGCCTGGGAAGCAGCGCGGCGGCTTCTCTGGGCGGGGTGGTGGCGGCCGACTTCCTGTGCGAGCTGAAGCTGAGCGCGCAGCAATGGCTGGGCCTGGCGACCGAGCTTGAAGGCCACCCGGACAACGCGGCGCCCTCGCTCTGGGGCGGCCTGGTGGTCTCCATGAGCGGCGAAACGATACTCTGTTCCAGGTGCGAGTTTCCCGAGGACTGGACCGTGGTGGCGGTCACGCCGGACTTCGAGCTGGAAACGCGTCTGGCGCGGGCCGTCCTGCCGGAGAAGGTGCCGCACAAGCACGCAGTTTTCAACGTGCAGCGGGCCACGTATCTCGTTGCGCAGTTGATCCAGCGAAGAACGGAGGGCCTGCGCGATGCCATGGCCGATCATTTGCATCAGCCCTACCGGAGCGCCCTGATCCCGGGGCTGGCCGAGATCCTCGCCATGACGGACCGCGAGGGGTTGCTGGGAGTGGCGTTGTCCGGTGCCGGACCGACGGTGATCGCGCTCGCCGACTCGCACGAAAAGGAGATCGGCCGGGCCATGCAGGATATCTTTGCGCATCACGGGCTTTCGTCCCGCATGCGCCTGCTGAAGGCCGACCTTCAGGGCCTGACCCTGGAATCGCTGACGTAGGTCCGCCGCGCGGTAGGTCCGCCGCGCCGCGGCGGACCGACCTATCCGTCCCGGAGGGACGGAAGCTGGTAGCTCCAGGTGAGCGGAAGCGAACCTGGAGAAAAGGGAGCGGCATGCGACAAGCCCCGAAGGGCCGGCAGATGGATACACCAGCAAGGCCCCTCTGTCGGCCCTCCGGGGCTCGCCAGATCGATACGCTCCTTCCCGGGGGTTCGCCTGCGGCTCACCCCCGGCTACCGGCTCAGGGCCCCTGCGGGGCCGGATGGTGGGTTAGCCGCGCCGCGGCGGACCGCGCGCGGGACGTACTCGGCGTGGTGAACACGGCCGCATTCGGGGTCTGCCGGCCGTCCGGGACTCTGTTCATCGATGCGCCGCTTTCCGGGGGGTCGCCTGCGGCTCACCCCCGGCTGCCGGCTCAGGGCCCCTGCCGGGGCCGCCCGCCTCCCGGCCCGGCATGCCGGGACTACAAAAGCGTCAATCTAGATCTATTTGAGCGCCTGGAAGTCGACCATCTTTAGGTAGGCCTTGAAATGGTGCGGCCGTAGCAGCCGCGCTTGCCAAAGGCCGAAGAGTTCTTCCCCGCTCGCTTTGTCGAGGGCGGGATCCGATGGGTCGAGATTCAGGTGCTCGCTCCACAAGTCCTTCCTGAATCGACTCACCGATGCACCGGGCTTGTCCATCCAGGCGATCCCCAATTCCTCGTCGCGGCTTTCGAGGCTGCGATCGGTGAAATTGGCGGAGCCGATCGAGGCGTAGATGTCGTCCACGATCATCACTTTGGCATGGATGAACAGACCGTAGAGATCACCGTCGCTACCGGGGGTGGAGCGGTTGAGAAAAATCACACGGTCCGGCGCAGCCTGTTTGATGCGCGCCATCTGTCCGCCGTCGAGGAGTTTGTACAACGGCGAGTTCTCGACTTCCGTGGGAAGCAGGATGATGACGTGCAGCGAGCGCATCGCCTTCAAGCGCTCGATGATGAGCTGCGTGAGAAACTCGCAGTTGAAATACTGGTTTTCGATGTAGATGTACTGGCGCGCATTGATGATGGCCCGGGCATAGCTTTCGAGATAGGAATGGTCCTCGCGGTCGGCGTCGCTGTCGTGGTGAATGCTCCGGATCACCTGCACCGGCAGGCTTCCGGGCCGGGCGCCCACGACATCGTGAAGCTTGAGATCCAGTTCTTTTTCCCTTTCCCATCGCAGCAGGCGGAGGCGTTCGGGGCCCTTGGCCACCTCGGCGATCACACCGAGATCCAGAGGATCCGACTGCTCCGCGCGCCAGCGGCGGACGAAATTCTCCTGGATGCGGCGTACGGCCGGCCCGCGGATCCTGACATGGACGTCGTGCCAGACTGCGCCTTCATGTTTGCGCGTGGCCCAGCGGCCTGTCGCCAGATCGATGCCGCCGCAGAAAGCCGTGCGGCCGTCCACGATCGCGGTCTTCTGGTGCAGCGAGCCTACCAGCCTGGTCTGATCGTAAACCAGCGTCTTGCAGCGATAATCGGGCCTGAGGCTGCCGTCTTCCATCATCAGCGGACTCGAGTTGTCGGGGACGCTCTCGATCTCGAGGCGCAGGGCATTCCGGTAGATCTCGTAAGGCGAGGCTTTCGTCATAAAGGTGAGCACTTTGGCCAGCAGCCCTTCTCTTGTGAAATCCCAGCTCTCGCGTTCCCACAGGATAAACCGCAGGCGGACCATGCTCCCGGGCTTGTGGATCACATGCTTGACGACATGGAGCAGCGTGCTCGCGCGATTCTGCGGGCCGAGCAAAGGGACATTGACGCCGATGTCCCAGCCGGTGAGCAGAATGTAATGCTGGGCCGCCATGAACTCTTCATACATGGCTTTCATGGCCTCTTCGCCGTCGATCAGGGGCGTGACCTCGTTTCCCGAGGTGACCAGGGCCGCCGGATCGATGCCCTGGGCCGCCCACCATTGCCGGTCGGCACGGACCGGCTGTGATCCGTCGGCGCCGTACAGCCTCCCGCAGGCGTCCCGGTAGCCGAGGATGAGTTCCTTGGTTTCGTCGGCGCTCGCCATCGTCGGTTCCTTCCGGAAGTTCAGCGTCCCGTTCCCTGCGCTTCCAGAGCGTCCTGCAACAGCTTGTTCATCTCCTGATCGATCGCCTTCATGGTCGCGGCATCGAGCGTGCCCGTGACGGTCATGTCGTGCTCGCGCTGGAAATGAACGAGGGCGGCGTGCCGCGCCGGCTCTTCCTTTCCCGCGTGATAGCCGATGCGATCGAGCGTGAGCATGAGCCACCCCTGAGGGGTATAGACAGGAGGCGGGCTCTCCAGCTCGTACTTTTCGCACCAGGCGAACTCGGCGTCGGGCCCCTTCACGCCGGAAGGCTGCGCACCCGCGGCGCGCGGCCCGACGCGCAACCGGAGCGTGCCGCCGTCGGTTTGCGGATTGATGCGCGCGATGATCCATCCTTCCGGCGACACGGTGCCCCGGCATAGGACCGTCTCGCCGCGGCTTATCGCCCATATGAGGTCGAGCGGCCTTCCCTGGAGATCGGTCCAGGGCTTGCCGTCCGGTCCCGAGACGTCGAGGACGCGGATGCACAGCTTGCGTGTGACCAGGGTGTTGGCGGTGCCGCTGTCGTTTCTCGCGACGTTCATGGCACGATCCCCTCAGCAGCCGTGGGCCTCTTTGAGCTTGTCGCGGGTCGCCTGGTCGCATTCGCCGGTTTCCGCGAGACCGTGATCCTTCTGGAACCGGCGCAGGGCGGCGCGCGCCTGCTCGTCCCACGCATCGTCGACGGCCCCGCAGGCGTAACCGAGATTGTTCAGGCGCGCCTTGACGCCGGTCGTTTCTTCGATCGGATCGATGTGACCCAGGGCCAGAGGGTATGTTTCCCCGTCCTTGCCCAGGATGAGGGTGCCCTGGATCGCGCCCGGCGGAATGGGATGCTCGATCCTGCCCTCGGCATCGGTCTCGCCCCTGTATATCCGGCCGTCGATGTCCAGCGTGTATTCCTCGTGCGCTCTCGGCTGCTGCCCGTCCAGGATCCTCAGGCGCAGGACGGACGGCACACCCTTCCGGACGAACCGATGGCGCCCGTCCGTGGCGGCTGGATGCTCTCTGGCTTGCAGTTCGGGAATGTGGAGGCGGTCTCCGGGGCGCAGCACATTGGGATCCTTGCGCGCCGCCTTGAGCTCCCGGTTTTGCGGATGGTTCCAGATGGTTTTCCAGGAAAGGCCGTGGGCGGCGGCGATCGAGGAGAGGCACTCCCCCTGGCTCACGACGTACGGCCCGCTTCCGACCGGCGCTGCGTCGGCCGCGGTGCTTTCTTTTTCTTTCGGCGCCATGGGCAACCCCGAAGTCCGTTCTCATTGTATGGCAAGCAAGGTTGCGGACACAATGCGATCGCCGGCCGCGTGGTTTTTCCGGGCGATCGTTCTATACTGTGCGCGGCGCGATCGGTTTTGCGCCGGGGAGCGGGGGATCATGCAGAACGTCTTGGGAATCATCCTGGGCGGGGGCCGGGGGCAGCGCCTCCATCCACTCACGAAATATCGCAGCAAGCCGGCGGTGCCGCTGGCCGGCAAGTACCGCCTCATCGACATTCCGGTGAGCAACTGCCTGAACTCGGGCATCAACCGGATCTTCGTGCTCACCCAGTTCAACTCGGCGTCGCTCAACAAACATATCGTGCAGACCTACAAGTTCGACATGTTCAGCGAGGGCTTCGTCGACATCCTGGCCGCCGAGCAGACGCCGGAAAGCACCAGCTGGTTCGAGGGCACCGCCGATGCCGTGCGCAAGAGCATCAAGCACTTCGCGCCCTACCGCGCCGATCTCATCCTGATCCTCTCCGGCGATCAGCTCTACCAGATGGACTTTCGCAGGCTGGTCGAGTTCCACGTGCAGAAGCAGGCGGAGGTCACGGTGGCCGCCGTTCCGGTCAGCGCGGCGGAGGCTCCCGCGCTCGGCATCATGCGCATCGACGCCTCGCAGCGGGTGGTTTCGTTTCACGAGAAGCCCAGGCCGGAGGATTTGCCGCCGCTGCGCCGCCCCGATCCCGGGCTGCCGCAGGGCGAGGCCGGGGCGCGCGCATACCTCGCGAGCATGGGGATCTATCTCTTCGGCAAGCAGTTTCTCGTCGATCTGCTCGGCGCTTCCAAAGCGCGCGACTTCGGCAAGGAACTCTTCCCCGAGGCCGTCGCCGGGCACAAGGTTTACGCCTACGTCTTCGACGGCTACTGGGCCGACATCGGCACCATTCGTTCCTTCTATGAGGCGAACCTGGGACTGACCGCCGTGCTGCCGCCGTTCAATTTCCACGACGCCCGCATGCCCGTCTATACCCACCCCCGCAACCTGCCCGGTTCCAAGCTGAACAATTGCAGCATCCATCAGTCGATCGTGAGCGACGGCTGCATCCTGAACGGCGCCGACATCAAGCACTCGATCATCGGCGTGCGCAGCCGGATCGGGGGCGGGACCACGATCAAGCACTCGATCGTCATGGGGGCCGACTGGTACGAGACGGCGGAAGAGATCGAGGCGAACACCGCCCGGCGGGTGCCGAGCATCGGCATCGGCAATCACTGCACGATCATCAACGCCATCATCGACAAGAACGCGCGCGTGGGCGACAACGTTTCCATCATCAACGCCCACAACCTGAAGGAAAAGGAGGAAGAAAACTACTGCATCCGCGACGGGATCATCGTCATTCCCAAGGGGGCCCTGGTGCCGAACGGCACGGTCATTTGACGCTCTCCGGCCGCGACTGCGGCGAACCGTGACCGGGCTGCCGTTTTCCGCTGCGGGCGAGCGCCAGCTTGAGCACGGGCGGGGTGATCAGCGTCGTCACGATCACCATGATCACCACCGCCGAGAAGATGGCCGCGTCCAGGACGCGCAGTCCTCTGCCGATGCCGGCGAAAATCAGTCCCACCTCCCCGCGCGGGATCATGCCCAGCCCGATCGTCAGCCGGTCGACGCCCTTTTCCAGCACCCCCAAGCCGCAGACCTGCTTGCCGATGACGGCCGCCAGGGTGAGGGCCGCAGCGACTCCCAGCACGGGCCACTGGGTGAAGGTCTCCAGGTGCACCTGGATTCCCATGAGCACGAAAAACAGCGGCGTCAGCAGATCGGCGATCGGCTTGATGAGCTTCTCGATCGTCAGCTCTTCGCGGAAGTCCTGGAAGTGCACCTTTTCCAGGAGCAGTCCGGCGGCGAAAGCCCCCACGATCCCGGCCAGTCCTGCGGCGATCGCGAGATAGGAGAGCAGGAAAGCGAACAGCACGGCGGAAATCAGCATCACTCCCGCCGTGCGCAAGCGCGCGAGCTGTTTCATCACCCTCGGGACGAGGTAGCTGCCCACCAGCAGGGCGCCTCCCAGGAAGCCCAGGGCCTTGGCAATGAGACCCAGCAGGCCGGCCACGTCCATCGCTTGCCCCGTCTCCGCGGCGCCCACGATGCCCGAAACCAGCGCGAGCACGATCAGCCCCAGCACGTCGTCGATCACCGCCGCACCCAGAATGATCTGCGCCTCGCGCGTCTGCAGCTTGCCCAGGTCCTTGAAGACGCGCGCGGTGATGCCGACGCTGGTGGCGCACAAAACGGCGCCGGTGAACATGTGCACGTAGCCGAGACTGAAATCCGCGGGCACGACGGCGGCGAGCTCGGCCGGCAGTGTCTTGATGAAGATGGCGCTGGCGCCATAGCCGAGGATGAATGGAGCGATCACTCCCAGGACGGCCACCAGGGACGCCGACGCCCCCACGCTCACCATCATCTTGAGGCTGGATTCGAGCCCCACCTCGAACAACAGTATCAGGACGCCGAGGCGGGAGAGGCTGTCGATCTCCAGGGCCCACGGCTCGGTGATCTCCGGCATGCGCAGTGGCTCGAAAAATCCCCAGGAAGGGTCGACCAGGACCAGATTCCCCAGAACGACGCCGGCAATGAGCTCTCCCAGAACCGCCGGCTGGCCGAGACGCTCGAACAGCTCGCTGCCCAGCTTGGCGGCGGCCAGGATGACGACCAGAGCGATCAGGAGCCCGGCCACGGGATCGGCATGCCAGCCCGTCTCGGCAGACCGGGCATAACGCGCAAAGAGCGTACCTGACAGGAATATCCAGCACAGGATGCGTGTTCGCTTCATTGCGGCCGGTGCCCCGATCCGGTCCCGACCCGATCGGTCAGGAGAGAAATATTACATCCTGCTCCGGGTAATCGAGCGCGAGCAGCAGCAGGAGATAATACCTGAGCTGCCGGGTGAGCAGGAAGTTGTGTCGCACGTGCAGACGCCCGTTTTCGCCCATCCTGCGGCATAGTTCGGGATCCTTCAGCAGCTGCAGGGCGCGGTGCGCCGCCCCCTCCGGCGAGAAGACCACGAAGCCGGTAAATCCGTTCACAATCTGTCGCTTGATCCCGCCGGCCGTACCGCCGATCACCGCCTTCCCCTTCCACATCGCCTCGCTCACCGCAATCCCGAAGCCCTCGCGAATCGACTTGTGCATGACGAAAGTGGAGCCGCGCACGAGCGCGTTGACCTCGAGGTCGCTGAAGGCGGGCAGAAGGATGACATGGATGTCGGGATCGCCGGCCGCCTGACCTTCGACCTCGCTCAGAACATTGAAATTCTCCGGATCGTCGATCCGGCCGTCTCCCGCGAGGACGAGCTGGCAGTCGTGCTGGCGGCGTATCGTGCGATAGGCGGCGATGACACCCAGCGGATCCGAAGCGCGGTCGAAGCGCGAGATCTGGACGATGATCGGGCGCGCCGGATCGAGTTGATGGCTTTCCAGAACCCGGCGCACCTCTTCGGGATCGAGTTCCTTGTTCCTGTCGCTGAGAGGGTCGATCCCGGGAGGAACAATGAACTGCGGCACGGCCGCGCGGGTGCCGAACTCCGGCATGGAAAACAGCAGGGCGTCGTAGCACTCGACCCAGGGGCGCAGAAACTCCCAGGCTGCAGAGTCCGGCTTCGAAAGATCCATGTGCACGTGCCACAGCCAACGGCGCCCGATCTCCCGCTTGCGCTGGACCAGGCCTGCCGGCTGCGGGTCGTGGATGAAGACGGCGTCGCCGGAAAAATCGAGGTCGCGCAGGTTCATCTCCATGGCGGCGCGATAGGTGTCGAGCATGGCGGGGGAAAGCAAGCCCGGCTTGCCGAGCAGAGCCTGGTTCAAAGCCCTGGTCACCGCGAAGAACTGCTCGTCGCCCTTGATCACGTCCCAGGCGGTCTCGATCCCCAGCTCGCGCATGAGCGGGACCAGACGCGTCAGCTGCTCCGCCACCTCGCCGCCCACGGGCGTCGCATTGACGTGCTGGCAGCGGCGGCCGCGCACCCTGGCGGCGATCATGCGCAGCTCTTCCACAGCCTCCGCGCCCACGACTCTCTCGTAATCTCCCAGGGTTGCAGTCATCTCAGCCTCGGCCGTATTGCGCGCACAGCTCCACGATCGCCGCCTTCAACTCGTCGAGCGTCATCGAATACGGATTGAGCCGGTCGACGGCGATCGCCAGGTCCTCCTCGCCTCGCCCCAACAGCCAGAGGGAAAAGTCGTTGGTCGGCCTCTCGAGGCGCAGGCGCGCCTCGAAGAAGTGGAAATACAGCGAGGAGTTGGTCACATGCGGGAGCCTCGAGACGAACTCGGCCACATCGCGCGCCACGATCCCCGTGGGCATGATGAAGCTTTTGGACCGGCAGAAATGGAACTCGTTGCCCGGGGCGCACTCGCGCGGCGCCTGTTCCGTCTGTGCAAGATGCTCCTCGATCCGCACCACGATCGCCTCGCGCAGCTGCCGGATGGAGGTGAAGGCCAGCAGGTCGATCGTCCCCAGACGCTCGGCGAGCGCCTCTTCCTGAAGCGCCTCGTTGACCCAGAGCGCGAACTGGTTGTAAAAGACCGGCTTCTCGAAGTGGTGTTCCAGATACAAGTGGTGCGTGTGATAGAAGATCGAGGAGCCGGGGACCTCCTTGAGCGCGCGCACGAGTTCCTGCAGGCTCGAAGCCGTCACGCCGCAAAGCTCGACGAGCCGATGTTCGGTGTTGAATACGAAAGGTTCCTTGTGAGGCATCGACCGACCTTTCCCCGGCAAGCGCGGCAGCCCGGCGCAAGCCTACGCCTGTTCTTCGCGATAGCCCACCACCATCATGGTGATGTCGTCATGCTGCGGCGCGTCGGCCGAAAACGCGGCCAACGCTTCCTCGATGCACCGCACGATGCGCGAGGAAGGCGAGCCTGCATGGGTCTCGAGCAGAGCGCGCAGCCGCTCATTGCCGAACTCCTCCCCGGCCCGGTTGCGCGCCTCGACCACGCCGTCGGTGAAGAGCACGAGGTGGTCGCCCGGTTCGAGCCGTGCCGACCCCGCTTCATAGGAAGCCTCGGGGAAAATGCCGAGCACCATTCCCCCGGCCGTCAACTCCTGCATGGCGCCGTCGGCCCGGACAAGAAGCGGAGGATTGTGGCCGGCATTGGTATAGACAAGCGTGCCGTCGGGCTCCAGCATTCCGAAAAAAAGCGTGAGAAAGCGGTTGCCGGTGCCGCGCCGGACAAGGTTCCTGTTGACGTTCGCGATCAGCGACTCCACGGGCCCACCGAGCAGCGCCTGCGCCGAGAAGATCCCCTGAACCACCGAGGTGAGCAGCGCCGCGGGCATTCCCTTGCCGGCCACGTCCCCGAGCGCGAAGCCGAACGCTCCTCCCGGCATTTCGAAGTAGTCGAAATAGTCGCCCCCGACCTCGCGGCACGGCAGGTTGCGGCTGCAGGCGCACGCGAAGGGCAGGGTGCGCTCGGGCGCAGGCAGCAACGACTGCTGGATCTCGCGCGCGATGACGAGCTCCTCTTCCATCCGGCGCTTTTCCTCGGATTCCTTGAAGAGCCGGGCGTTGTAAATCGCCATCGCGGCCTCGGAAGCCAGGGTTTCGAGCGCGTCGACCTGCGTGGCGGAGAGGCGTTCGGCGGCGGTCTGACTGTCGACGTAAAGCACGCCGATCGTTTCGCCGCGCCCCTCGGTGGAATCCGCGACGGCGTCATGCAGGGCCCGGTAATGCAAGGGCACGCAGACGATTCGGCGAAGCCCGAGCTGGCGCGTGGAGGAATGATTTCCCAGGTCGTCCAGGTCCAGGTCGTTGATGACCTTGCGCTTCCCGGTTTGAAAGACCTCATCGGGCACCCGCCGGCTGGTCTTGAACGAAGTGCCGTCCAGCGGCTGCTTGCAGTTGTTGCGCGCGCAGCGGAAGCTCAGGCTGCCGTCGCGTTCCTTGAGCATGATGAAACCGCGCTCGGCCCCCGTCAGCTCGACCGCCGTGTCGACCACCAGGCTCAGGAGGTCGTCCAGCAGCGGGATGGAACTCACCGCCCGCAGCGTCGAAAGCAGCAGGCCCATCTCACGGAAGCCGCGGATCGAAAGGCCTGCGCCCGACACGGCTTCGCGGGTGCCGAGCAGAGACTGCAGCAGGTCGCCGGTGTGGAAGCTCAGGCTCACACCTTGCGGGCCGCCCAGTTGGATGCGGTCGCCCGGGGCGAGTTCCTTCTCTTCGATCCTGACCCCGTTCACCCAGGTGCCGTGCTTGCTGCCGAGGTCGCGCAACACGTGAAGGTCGTCCTGGACCCGGATCTCGGCATGGAAGCGCGAAACGCTCATGTCCGCTAGCACCAGATCGTTTTCCGAGCTGCGGCCGATCGTGAAGCGCGGCGGTATGACGGCCGCCCAGTGTTCCTTGCCGACATGGTCGAGATAGCGCAGGCGCCCTCGGACGCCGATGCGCTGCTGCGGCTCGCCCGCCCGCGGGCCGCGCGCGACGCGCTCCAGGCTCTCCTCGAGCGATAGCGCCGTCAGCGGCAGCGGCAGAAGGTCGGCAGCCCCCGCGCGCCATGCCTGGAGAGCGAGCTCGGCCGAAGGCTTTTCGGCCAGCAGGACCACGCGAGCGTGCCCGCAGGAACCGACGAACTCCCCGGGAGCGTGCGCCCCCGCCCCCACATGGGCATAGACCAGATCCGGTGCCAGCGCCCGGATCCGCTCGGCGAGCCGCCCGGGTTCGGCCGCGGAAGATACGGTATGCCCGGCAGCCGTCAGATGCGCATGCGCCAGTGCCTCGTCGGCCGCGGGCAATCCCGCCAGGAGAATTCTGTATGTGCCGGCCATGATATTCTGCTGCGCGGAACCCCGCGCGCATCATATCATAAAGTGCGCCGGGCCGTGCCCGCGCAACCCTGTTATCGATATGGACCCTCAGCGGTCGGGAGGATCGATCATGAAATCCAGAGTGATATTGCGAATCTGCACCCCGGTGGCCGCATTCCTGCTCGCAGCGGCCGCAGCCGGCATTGCGGCATCCGGATCTGCGACCACCTACCAGAAGCCCCCGAAGGCCGTTCTCGACATCCTGGACGCGCCCGATGCACCCCAGGTCCTGGTCAGCCCTGCCGGCGATCAGATCCTGCTGGTGGATACGATCCGCTATCCTTCAATCGCGGACCTGGCACGGCCGATGCTGCGCCTGGCCGGGTTGCGCATCGACCCGGAAACCAATGGGCCGCACGGCGCCGGGCGCGTGACCGGCTTGACGCTGGTCGGCATCGCCGACGGCGGCACGCGCAAGATCGCGCTTCCTGCTGATTTCCGCGGCGCCATCGGCGGCGCTGCCGCAGGCATGCCGCCCTTCGGGCGCGGCGGCGGGCCGTGGAGTGCCGACGGCAAGTACATTGCGCTCACCAACACCACGCCCAAGGGCACCGAGCTGTGGATCGTCGACACCGCGAGCGCCCAGGCGAGAAAGATCCCCGGGATCATGGTCAATGCCGCCTACGGGGAACCCGTCCAGTGGATGCCCGATCAGCATACGCTGCTCGTCCAGACGATACCGGCGGGACGCGGGCGGCCGCCCGCGGCTCCGGCCGTCCCCACCGGGCCCAATGTCCAGGAGAACTACGGCAAGCAGGCGCCCGTCTGGACTTTCCAGGATCTGCTGGGAAACGCGCACGACGAGGACCTCTTCGATTACTATGCGACCGCGCAGCTCGGCACGCTGGACCCGGCCTCGGGAAAGTTCACGCCCGTGGGAAAGCCCGGCATCTTCCGGACCGCAAGGCCGTCGCCCGACGGCCGGATGATCCTGGTCGCCCGTGTGCACCGCCCCTATTCCTATATCATCACGCACGAGAATTTCCCCAAGGACGTCGAAGTGTGGGATCGTGCCGGCAACACGCTGTACACGCTGGCCCGGCTTCCCCTGCAGGAGCAGGTGATGAACAACGGCGTGCCCGTCGGGCCGCGCGAGTACGACTGGCGCCCGACCGAGCCGGCGACCCTGGTCTGGGTCGAGGCCCTCGATGAAGGCAACCCGCGCGCCAAGGTGCCCTTCCGCGACCGCCTTCTGATGCTCAAGGCGCCCTTCAAGGATCAACCGGCCGAGATCGCAAAGACGGAATTCCGCTACGCCGGCCTCATGTGGGGCGAAAAGGGCGGCCTCGCCCTGCTGAGCGAAGCGGATCGTAACACGCGCTGGCGCCGCGCCTGGGCGCTCGACGTCGACAGGCCGGGCGAAAAGCCGCGCAAGATCTGGGACATGTCGCAGCAGGACCGCTACAACGACCCCGGCGCGCCCATGACGAAAACCCTGCCGAACGGCAGGTCGGTCATGTTGCAGAACGGCTCTTCGATCTATCTCACCGGCGCGGGCGCCTCGCCGCAGGGCGATCGGCCGTTCCTGGACATGTTCGACCTCGGCAGCCTGCAGAAGACGCGCATCTATCGATGCGCCGAGAAAACCTACGAGACCGTCCTCGCGGTGCTCGATCCGGGTGCCGACAGGTTCCTGACGCGCCTGGAGACGCAGACCGAGCCGCCCAACGTTCTCGTGCGCCGCAGGGACGGCTCGCAGGAGCGCGCGCTCACGCAGTTCCGGGACCCCACGCCCCAGATCCGCGGCATCACGAAACAACTGGTCACTTACAAGCGAGCCGACGGCGTCGATCTTTCGATGACGCTCTATCTGCCGGCCGACTACAAGCAGGGCGAGCGGCTGCCCACGGTCATGTGGGCCTATCCGCGGGAGTACAGCGACGCGGCCGTCGCCGGCCAGGTGACCGGCTCACCCTACCGCTTCACCACCATCACCGGACCCTCCCACCTGTTCCTGCTGACCCAGGGATATGCCATCCTGGACGATGCGGCGCTGCCCGTCATCGGCGATTCGATCACGGTCAACGAGACCTACATCGACCAGATCGTGGCCGGGGCGAAGGCAGCCATCGACAAGGCCGTCGAGATGGGTGTGACCGACCGGAACCGGGTCGGCGTCGGCGGCCACAGCTACGGCGCTTTCATGACCGCCAACCTGCTGACGCATTCGGACCTGTTCAAGGCCGGCGTGGCGCGCAGCGGGGCCTACAACCGGACACTGACGCCGTTCGGCTTCCAGCAGGAGCTGCGGACCTTCTGGGAAGCGCCGGAGCTCTATTTCAAGATGTCGCCCTTCATGCACGTGACCAAGATCCGCACGCCGATCCTGCTGATTCACGGGGAACGCGACAACAATTCGGGAACCTTCCCGATCCAGTCCGAGCGCTATTACCATGCGTTGAAGGGCAACGGCAAGGATGTGCGCTATGTGACCTTGCCGCTGGAATCGCACGGCTACGCGGCGCGCGAGACGATCGAGCACGTGATCTGGGAGCAGATCACCTGGTTCGACCGGTGGGTCAAAAACGCGGGCAAGTAGGTCCGCCGCGCAGGTAGGTCCGCCGCGCCGCGGCGGACCCTGGAGTTTGTACATTTTCACCCCCTGCTCTGAACCGAGCAAACCAGCGTTATCCTTTTAGATGTCTGTTTCTTAAATTATCTCTTGACAGACCGAC
>Ga0129301_1000409_pt1 | contig 23774 bp, 13 predicted proteins | sample ConPoolayeHmetaG_FD_94489 | JGI IMG/M metagenome (GOLD analysis project Ga0129301, IMG submission 94489) | Hot spring microbial mat communities from California, USA to study Microbial Dark Matter (Phase II) - Cone Pool mat layer H metaG ...
CGGAAGATCGACTTTCAGGAACCCTTCCATCTCCACAACCAGGCGGTAGGCGCCCGGGGCCAGGTTCTCGAATCGGAAAGCGCCGTCCTCATCCGTCAGATCCACGACGGGGGTTTGGGTCGCGGGCGCAAAGAGCTTCACTGTTGCACCCGGGACGGGCACTCCCTTGGCATCCACGACCATACCCGCGATGGAAGCCGCGCTTTGCGGAGCGTCCTGGCCTGCCGGGAGCGTCCCGCAAAGCAGCAGCCATAGAAAACCCCTCACTATTCCGCCATGTAACGAGCTCATTTCACCCCCCGAGAATCGCCGGGCAATCGCATCCTGATATACGCATGCAGCCCCGTCTTGTTCCAGTAATACATTCTCGCTGTGAATTAATTACCCCGGGGCGGCGGAGAAGTTTCAGGGATTGGTGATGCAGAAGAGCAATGTGCCCGCCGGGCACGATTGTGCTATCTGGCCAGGTCCAGCTTCTCGAACGGAAGGCGGAAGCCCCGCTGATTCACGGCGTCTTTCCAAGGAACCCCGAAGGAATCGAGCAGCAGCTTGTCCGGGGGAGATTGGATGTTGCCGTTGCGGTCCTTGTACTGGAAGAGCATCAGCCTGTATGTGTTTGCCGTAGCCAGACCCCCCGTGCGCTCGTAGGGAAAAACTCCCGCAAAAGTTCCCATGGCGGTGCCGCGCCGGTCGAATACCGGCAGCTCGATCAGGGAATCGCCGGGAAGGTATTTCAGCACGGAGTGCGTGAGCGGCAACAACGCATCGGCGTTCTTGACGGCAAAGAGCTTGTCATAGGTCAGGGCATGGGCTTCCAAAGCCTCCTGCACCATGGCCTCGAACCGGCCGGCAGCCGCGATTCCGGCCGAAGCGCGCAGATCGCGCAGGCTCGCCGATACCGCACCCCAGTCGACGCGGGCGGCGGCGTCGTTGAGGCAGCGATCCACCTCCTGCCAGCGCATCATCCTGGGCTTCCCACCGGCCTTCACCTTGCACGGGAAGCCGGCGGCGGCGCTTCCATAGGCGCCGGCAATGACTGTGTCCACTCTCGCCTTGAGTTCGCCGGGCAACTCCTGCCTGAAGACAGCGTGTGGCGCCGCAGGCGCGACCAATGTTACCGCCAGGAGAAGTCTCGACAGGCTGCGCATGGATCCTCGACAATCCTGGTTCTTACGGCCGGCGGGCACCCAGCTTGCGTATTTCCCTTTCCGCCGTCGCGGCCACGCTCCGGTCGCGGTCGCGCAACAACGGCGATAAGTCTCTCACGTTCTGCTGGTCGCCCAGCAGCGAAACCGCGATGATCGCGCTCTGGCGCACCGCCGGGTGTTCGTCCTTCAGAGCTTTCAGTATCTCGGGCAGAGACGGCCGGGCGCCGAGAGCCACCAGTCCCTCAAGGGCGGCCACGCGGACCTCCGGGGCCTGATCCTGGAGCGCCTTCGTGAGAGCGGCCGCCGCGGATGGATGGCGCGCGTCGACCAGCACTTCGACCGCCTTCTGGCGCGCTTCGGCGTTGTTGCTGCCCTGCAGCGCGGAGAGCGCCTGCTCGGGATCGTCCACGGCGTCCGCTTCGGTCTTCGTCACCTTGCCGGTTCCGATGTACTCGAGGCTCACGGGCGTGTTGGGGCGGTTGCGCGAAAAAACCCTGACGTACGACACCCTGTTGCGCCCGAGCGCGTCGCTTTCGTAATAGATGATCGAGTTGCTGCTCTGCGTTATGCGCTCGATGGCGCGCTCGAGCGGCACGGCATTGAGCCGTATCGAGATCGAAGGGTTTTCCTGCGCCTCCACCTCGAACACCACGCCCGTCCATCCGGCAAGTTCCCTGAGAACGCGCTGCAAGGGGGCGTTGCGCACCTCGGCCGTTACCAGATCCTGCTGGACGCGGATGCGCACCGACGATGGAATCGTCGGCTCTTCCGGGGTCGCCTTGCGGGCGGGCTGCCTCCCGCCGAACTGAGCCGGGGCCCATGTCGCGCACAGGCTCAGCGCCAGCCCGAGCCATAGAGCGCGCATCACTCCCCCTCCCGGATCTTCATGAATCTGTCGAAGCGGTACATCGAGAAGAGCATACGCAGCTTCTGGTTCGGATTGGCGAGCGCCAGCTCTCCCTGGCGATCGCGCACAAGCTTGTAGAGCCGGAGGATCTCCCCGATACCCGAACTGTCTATGAAGGGAACATCCTTGAAATCGAGCACTATGTCGCGGGCGCCCTCGGCCAGCACCTGGTCCAGCCGCGATTGGAGCCCCGCGCAATGCTCGTAAGTGACCTTGCCGGCGATGTGGACGATGCGCCGTTCGCCCTGCGATTCGACTTGGATATCCATTTCGGATCAGAGAAAATACTGTCACAATTCCCGAACCGGAGCAAGTTTCGGTGACAGGCTACTCAACCCCGAAACCCTGCGCCGGCACCCGCCAAACCGGAGAGTTTCGGGGTTGAGTAGCCTGTCACCGAAATAAAGATGGCTGGGAGATTTGTAGTGCAGAGGCACAAGACGAGGAAGGCGCACTTCGACCTGCGCCTTCTCGTAGAGGAGCGTGTGCGCTCATGGTCGTTGCTGCGCACGCCGCCGCTGCGCGCCGGAGAGCAACGCCTGGCCATCGAAAGGGAGGGCGGACCGGCTTCGCAAGTCAATCCGCCGGTGCTCGAAGAAGCGGCATTCGGTCGCGGAAAAACATACGTCTGGGACCAGGGCGACCTGAACATCCGCAGCGCATCACCGCAGCGGCTCGTCCTCTCGCTCGAAGGCGCGAAAATGGCCGGAACCTACGAATTGCGGCGCATGAGCTGGTATCCCGGCGACCGATGGCTGATCCGCAAGACCGGTTCGTGAAACCAAGCGCTGCGCCCGGCATCTTCAACGCTGTACGGACCGGCCCGGCAGCGCATCCGCGAGCGATGGCGCGCGGCCGCCCGCAGCGCGGAATTTGGCTTGACAGGAGATCCCGAATCATTAGAACCTTAAACGAAATGCGATGAACTTCGAGGGCGGCCGGCACGGCTGCGCAGGCCGGTCCCTCGCAGGACAACAGGAAAAGCACACAAACGCAAACCTCCGTTGTGAGTGCAGGAGCCATGCATATGACAAATCATGTGAAATGCCCGACCGTTCTGATACTTGCAGCCATTGCCGCCGGCACACTGGTGCTCATGATTCCAGCCGTCCGGGCTCAGGAGCAGGTCAAAATCCCGCCCAGATCGGAGTACCAGTACAAGAAGGACTACGATGAAGTAAGCCAGATCATGAAAGAGACCGATCCCGCGAAACGCGAGGCACGGCTGCAGGAGTTCGTCAAGGCGCACCCCGAGTCGCGCATGATCCCCTACGTCAGCGCCCAGATCATACAGCCGTACGCGCAAAAGCAGGACTGGCAGAAGGTGATCGCGCTCGCGCTCGAATATCAAAAGCTGATTCCCGACGACCCCGGCTTGAAGACCACCCTGATCACGGCCTATTTCAGGTCGGGCAATACGGCCAAGGCGGGCGAACTGGCGGAGGAGCTGTACAAGGCGAATCCGACGAAGGAAAAGGCGGCGGAAGTGGCCGAGCTTTTCCTCCACATGAGGAACAACGACAAGTACCTCTTTTACGCCGAAAAGGTGGTCGCCGAGTTCCCGATCGAGCAGTCCTACCCGGCGGCGCTTCAGGTGGCGCAAATCTACATCCAGAAGCAGAACGTACCGAAGGCGATCGAGTACCTCAACAAGGTAATGGCGGCATACGGCGACAAGCTGCCCCAGGGCGTCAAGGAAGAAGACTGGAACAAGACGCGCGCCTTCGCCTATGGCGTGATGGCGGTCGACGCTTACGGCAAGAGCGACTGCGGCAAGGCTACCGAATACTATGGCAAGGTGGTCGCTTTCGCCCCCAAGAGCGCAGATGCATACTATTACATGGGAATGTGCAAATGGAAGGGAGGCGATCAGGCCGGGGCCATTCCATACTTCGCCAAGGCGCTGGTTCTCAACGACAAGATTTCGCCCAAAGCCAAGGAGAATCTCGAGCAGCTGTACAAAGCCGAACATAACGGGAGCCTGGACGGCCTCGACGAGGTGCTGGCCAAGGCCAAGGCGGAGCTGGGCATAGGCTGAGGCGGTTGCGGCAGGCCGCGCCGGCGATATCGGGCCTCAGGGAGCGGGCACGCTACCATTGGACTCATCCTGCAGATGCGGTAAAATTTGATTTTACCAGAAAGCAAGCTGCACCCTTGCATCCCGGAAGCCATCCCTCTTAGGAGCGTTATGCCGGAAAAGGAAACAACCCAGGAGAACACCACTCCTGAAAAGAAGATCTCCATCCAGGAAGCCCTGGACAAGGCAGGCGAGCAGCTCCACATCGGGGAGCTGCAGGCGCTGAACATCAAGGAGCTGGCCAAGCTCGCCAAGAAATACAAGCTCGCCAACATCGGCAAGATGAGCAAGCAGGACCTCATCTTCGCCATCCTGCAGGCGCAGGCGGAGAAGCACGGCCTGATCTTTTCCGAGGGCGTGCTCGAAGTCCTGCCCGAGGGTTACGGGTTCCTGCGTTCTCCCGACTACAGCTATCTGCCGGGACCCGACGACATCTATGTCTCGCCCTCGCAGATACGCAAGTTCGACCTGCGCACCGGCGACATCGTCTCCGGCCAGATACGGATGCCCAACGAAGGCGAGCGCTACCTCGCGCTGGTCAAGGTCGACGCCGTCAATTTCGAACCTCCGGAAGAGGCGCGCCACCGCATCTTTTACGACAACCTCACCCCCCTCTACCCGCACGAGCGCATCCGGCTGGAAACGGTCAAAGACAACCTTTCCGCCCGTGTCATGGACATCTTCACCCCGCTCGGCAAGGGGCAGCGCGGCCTGATCGTTTCCCCGCCCCGGGCGGGCAAGACCATGCTGCTGCAGAACATCGCCAACTCGATCAGCACGAACCACCCGGAGATCTACCTGATCGTGCTGCTGATCGACGAGCGGCCGGAAGAGGTGACCGACATGGAGCGCTCGGTCAAGGGCGAGGTCATCAGCTCCACCTTTGACGAGCCGCCGACGCGCCACGTGCAGGTGGCCGAGATCGTCATGGAAAAGGCCAAGCGCCTGGTCGAGCACAAGAAGGACGTCGTCATCCTTCTCGACAGCATCACGCGGCTGGCGCGCGCCTACAACACGATCGTGCCCTCCAGCGGCAAGGTGCTCTCGGGCGGCGTCGACGCCAACGCTCTCGAGAAGCCCAAGCGCTTCTTCGGAGCCGCCCGCAAGATCGAGGAAGGCGGCAGCCTGACGATCATGGCCACGGCGCTCATCGACACCGGCAGCCGCATGGACGACGTGATCTTCGAAGAGTTCAAGGGCACGGGCAACAGCGAAATCATCCTGGATCGCAAGCTGGTCGACAAGCGCATCTTCCCCGCGATCGACATCAACCGCTCGGGCACGCGCAAGGAAGAGCTGCTGCTGGATCCCGCCGATCTGAACAAGGTCTGGATCCTCAGGAAGGTCCTCAATCCGCTCTCGATCGACGAGGCCATGGACCTGCTGCTCGACAAGCTGCGCAAGTTCGAAACCAACGCCGACTTTCTCAATTCCCTCAACAGGGGCTAGCCCGCCTCCGACCCCCGTCCGGGCATGGGGCATGCGCTGCGCATTTGACTTCGCGGGCCGCGGCCCGGAAAATATGAAAATCCCGGCCCCGGGCCGGGGTTTTCCCTAGACCCCCTGCAGGCGCGCCGCAATGCCGCGCAAAATCCGGGCGCCTCCGGCAGCGGGCAGGAGATCAGCCCATGGAGCTGGCCGCACACATACAGGAAATCAACCGCAAGGTGAAGGAGGAAAGCGCCTTTGTCGACCGCCTGGTCGCCCAGGTCCACCGCGTGATCGTCGGCCAGAAGTACATGGTGGAGCGATTGCTGATCGGCCTGCTCACCCGCGGACACATATTGCTCGAAGGCGTGCCCGGCCTGGCGAAAACCCTGGCCGTCAAGACGCTGGCCGCGGCGATCGACGCCCGCTTCCAGCGCATCCAGTTCACCCCCGATCTGCTGCCCGCCGACCTGATCGGAACCATGATCTTCAACCCGCGCGACGGCTCCTTCTACCCGCGCAAGGGACCGATCTTCACCAACATCCTGCTGGCCGACGAGATCAACCGGGCGCCCGCCAAGGTCCAGAGCGCCCTGCTCGAGGCCATGCAGGAACGCCAGGTCACCATCGGCGACAACAGCTACCCGCTCGAGGAGCCTTTCCTCGTGCTGGCGACGCAGAATCCCATCGAGCAGGAGGGCACCTACCCGCTCCCCGAGGCGCAGATCGACCGCTTCATGCTCAAGCTCAAGATCGACTACCCCGACATGCGCGAGGAGCGGCAGATCCTCGATCTCATGGCGCGCGACGACCGGATCGCCGTCGAGCGGGTGGTCGGCCCGGCCGAGATCCTGCGCGTGCGCGAGGTGGTCAAGGAAGTCTACATGGACGAGCGCATCAAGGACTACATCGTGCACCTGGTCTTCGCCACGCGCAAGCCCGAGGATTTCCGGCTGGATATCCGGGATCTCGTGCAGTTCGGCGCTTCGCCGCGCGCGACCATCTACCTCGCGCAGGCCGCACGCGCGCACGCCTTCATCAAGGGGAGGGGATATGTCACCCCCGAAGACGTCAAGGCCGTCGGCATGGATGTGCTCCGGCACCGCATCATACTGACGTACGAGGCGGAAGCGGAGGAGGTCACGACCGAGTCGGTGATCCGCAGGGTCTTCGACGCGGTCCAGGTTCCATAGCCGGCGCACGCCGCGCGGCCCGTCCCATGCTGCCCAGGGAACTCATCCGGAAGATCCGGCGGATCGAAATCACCACCCGGCGCCTGGTCGACGAGTCGCTGGCCGGTGAGTACCACTCGGTTTTCAAGGGGCGCGGCATGGAGTTCGACGAAGTGCGCGAATACCAGCACGGCGACGACGTGCGCACCATCGACTGGAACGTCACCTCGCGCACCGGGCACCCCTATGTCAAACGCTTCGTGGAGGAACGGGAGCTGACCGTCATGCTGCTCGTCGACACGAGCGCCTCGGGTGCCTTCGGCTCCCGCGCCAAACTGAAGGCGGAGATCGCCGCCGAGATTTCGGCCCTGCTCGCCTTTTCCGCCATCAAGAACAACGACCGCGTCGGCGCCGCCCTGTTCACCGACCGGGTGGAGAAGTTCATACCGCCGCGCCGCGGCAGCAAGCATGTGCTGCGCGTGATCCGCGAACTGCTCTACCACCGGCCGGCGCACCCGGGAACCAGCATCCAGGAAGCGCTGGAACATCTCAACTCGGCCCTGCGCAAACGCGCCGTCGTCTTCTTGATCACCGACCTCCTCGACCAGGGCTACGAGCAGCCGCTGAAGGTGGCGAACCGCAGGCACGACGTCATCGTCGTCCAGATCGTCGACCCCCGCGAGCGGGAGCTGCCCGACGCCGGCATCATCGAGGCGAAGGACGCGGAAACCGGCGAGGTGGTATACATCGACTCGTCGCTCGCGCACGTGCGCGCGGCCTACCGCGACAACTGGCAACAGAACCACGAAAGGCAGCGCAGGTTCCTGCAGACTCACCGGATCGACCACGTGTTGATCGACACGGCCCAGGCCTACGACATCCCCTTGCTCCAATTCTTCGCCGCGCGCGCCCGGAGGTACCGATGAGATCCAGCAGGGGCACACGGAGAATCCTGAAGCGGCGCTGCGCCTTGCTCCCGGCATGCCTGCTGTGCGCGGCCGCCGTGCCGGGCCAGACACCCGCGCCCGCCCCTCCCGGTGTGGAGATCGTCGTCGAAGCCCGGCCGCAGCAGGCTGCGGTGGGCGACCCGATCCGTTTCGAAGTGCGCATCGCTGCGCCTCCCGGCTACCGCATCGAGGTTCCCGATCCGGGGCGGCAGATCGGCGACTTCGACGTCATCGAGTTTCTCCCTGAAGTTCCCGAACCCCGGCAGGGGCGAGAGGCCGCGCGCGCCGCCGTCATGCGCCGCTGCGCGATCATCGCTGCGGTCTACCGGACGGGAGAGTTCGAGTTTCCGCCCCTGCCCGTCGTTCTGCACGATCCCGGCGGCGCGGAGATCCGGACCGCCGGCCCGCCCGCCAGGATCCGCATCGAGAGCGTGCTCGGTCAAAGCGACCGAAGCCTCAAGGACCTGAAACCCCAGGCCGAGATCCCCGCGCCGTTTCCCTGGCTGCCGTATCTGGCAGCGGCGGTGCTGCTTGCGGTATTGGCCACGCTTGCCTGGCGGCTCCGGCGCCGCCGCCGCGCCCCGCCTCCCGCCCTGCCCGCCGCCCCGCACGCGGACCCGCTCGAACTGGCCGAGGCCGAGCTGCGCGCCCTGCAGCACCGCGGGACGCCGGAACCCGCGCGGGTCAAGCCCTTCTACGTGGCGCTTGCCGATATCGTCAAGAAGATCCTCGAGGCGGGATACCGCATCCAGACATCGGAAAAGACCACGTCCGAGATCGTGGCGGGCCTGCGCGGGTCGCTTCCGGGCGCCGGGCTCGAACGCATCGAGAACCTCCTGCTCGCCTGCGACTACGTGAAATTCGCCCGCTACGTTCCATCGGCCCCCGAGCACGACGCCGCCCTGGCGGGCGCATGGGAGATCCTGGCGGAGTGCCGCAAGGCGCGGGCGCACGCCGTCCCGCAAGGCGCACCCGCCGGCGCCGCGAACGCATGATGCCGCAATTCGCCGATCCCTGGTTGCTGCTGCTGCTCGCCGTCGTCCCCCTGCTGGTGCGCCGCTACCTGCGCCGCATGCGCGCGGGGGAAGGCAGCCTGCGCTTCGCCTCCACCATCGCGCTCGAGGGCGTGCGGCCGCCCTGGAGCGTCCGCGCCCGCCATGTCCTCTTCGGCATGGAGATGCTCGCCTTCTGCCTCGCCGTCGCGGCCCTGGCCAGGCCGCGGCAGGGAATCGAGGAGGAAGAGGCCCTCACCGAAGGCGTCGACATCATCATCGCACTCGATCGTTCGGGCAGCATGGCGGCGGAAGATTTCGCGCCGCGCAACCGCCTGTTCGTCGCCAAGCACGTGGCCGGCAAGTTCATCGAAGGCCTGCAACACGACCGCGTCGGCCTGGTGGTCTTCGCGGCGCGCGCCTTCACGCGCTGCCCGCTCACGCTCGATTACGCCATGGCGCGCAGCATTCTCGACAACGTCCAGCTGGCCGCGCCCGCGGAAGACGGGACCGCCATCGGCAACGCGCTGGCCACCTGCCTCAATCGCCTGCGCTCGAGCGAGGCCAAGAGCAAGATCATCATCCTGGTGACCGACGGCATCAACAACCGCGGCGAGGTCCAGCCGCTCGACGCCGCCGAGATGGCGCGCGCCCTGGGGATCAAGATCTATACCGTGGGGGTCGGCAGCGAAGGCACCGCGCGCGTCCCGGTGCAGGATCCCAATTACGGCACCGTCTATGTCGACATGCCGGTCGAAATCGACGAGGCCTCGCTGAAGCGCATCGCCGAGCGCACCGGCGGGATCTACCACCGGGCCACCGACCGGCCGTCGCTGAAGAAGATCTTCGAGGAGATCGGCAGGATGGAGAAGACCAGGATCCGGGTCAGGACCTTCCGCTACTACCGCGAGCGCTTCCCCTGGCTGCTCGTCCCGGCGCTCGGCCTGATGCTCGCCGTCACCCTGGCGGGGTATACGCGCTTTTCCAAGCTGCCATAGGTAGGCCATGCATTTCGCCCAGCCCCAGTACCTCCAGTTTCTTTGGAGCGTGCCGCTCATGGCCGCCTTCCTCTACTGGGCGCTCCGCCGCCGGCGGCGCAGGCTCCATATGGTCGTTGCGCCCGCGCTCGTGCCCCGGCTGGCCGGCGAACACAGCCGTGCACGCGCGGCTCTCCGGGCGGCGCTCCTGCCGGCTTTCTTTCTCTTCGCCCTGCTCGCCCTGGCCCGGCCGCAATGGGGAGCACGCACGGAGGAAATCCGCCGGCGCGGCGTCGACGTCATCCTGGCGCTCGACACCTCCTTCAGCATGAACACGGAAGACGTCGCGCCCAGCCGCCTGCAGAAGGCCAAGGCCGAGATCCGGTCGCTCATCGGCAAGCTGCGCGGCGACCGCGTGGGGTTGATCTGCTTCGCCGGCAGTGCTGTGCTGCAGTGCCCCCTGACGCTCGACTACGGGGCCGTGGCGATGTTCCTCGACGTCGCCGACACGCAGATTGTGCCCGACCCCGGCACCTCGCTGGCCGCCGCCATCGCCACCGCCGACGCTTCCTTCATCGCGGGCGAGAAGAAATACAAGGTGCTCGTCCTCTTCACCGACGGCGAGGACCTGGAAGGCGAAATCGAGGCGGCCGTGCGCAAGGCCCGTGCGGCCGGCATCGTCATCCATGCGATCGGCATCGGCACGCCCGAAGGCCGCCCCATCCCCGTGCGCGACGCCGAGGGCAATGTTGTAGAATATCGCAAGGACGAAAACGGCCGCGTCGTGGTCAGCAGGCTCGACGAGGCGACCCTCGCGCGCATCGCCGAGGCCACCGGCGGCCGATACTACCGGGCCACCACCTCGGAAGAGGAACTGGACGGGCTTTGCGAGGAGATCTCGGGCATGGAAAAAAAGGAACTCGAGGCGCGCCTCTATCGAAATCTCGAGGAACGCTTCCAGTACCCGCTGGCCGCGGCCCTGTGCTGCCTGGCAGCCCGGCTGTGGATCACGGAACGTCGCAGGCCGGCTCCCGGAGAGCGGACGCCATGAAACGGCAGGCTGCGCTTGTTCCCACGTGGGCGGCCGCGGTCGCGGCGCTTCTGCTCCTGCCGGGAGCGGCCGGCGCGTCGGTCCCTTCCGCAGCCGCGAAAAACAAGGAGGGCAACCGGCTCTTCCGCGAGCAGAAATTCGCGCAGGCGGAACAGGCTTACCTGGAAGCGCAGGCGGACCTGCCCGACCGGCCCGAGCTTTTCTACAATCTCGGGAACGCGCTCATCAAGCAGAAGAAATACGATCTGGGCCTTCAGGCGCTGCGCCAGGCCGAAGCACGGGGGAACAAGCCGCTGCAGGCCGACAGCTGGTTCAACATCGGCAATGCGCTCTTCGAAATGGGGAACTTCGGCGAGGCGGCCCAGGCCTACGCGCAGTCCCTGCGCCTGCGCCCCGCGGATCGCGATGCCAAGCACAACCTCGAGCTCGCCCTCGAGAAAATGAAGGAGCAGCCGAAGAAACCGGCGGCCGCCGAGGAGCGCGCCCCGCAGCAGAAGCAGCAACAGGAGCAGCAGCCGCAGCCCCCAAGGCCCTCCGACCAGCCCCGGCAATCCGCGGGCGCGCAGGACGAGCGGGAAAAACGGCAGCCGGCCAGGCCCAAGGCCAGCAGACCGGAAGGCGGGGAGGGAACCATCAGCCGTGAGCGGGCCCTGCAGATTCTCGACGCCCTCCAGAGCCAGGAACTTCTGGAACAACGCAAGCAGCTCGAACGTATGATCCGGCGCAAGACCACGGGCAGGGACTGGTAGATAGATAGAACGTCGGCTCCCTGCGCTCGGATCCGGCAGGACATGAAAGCGTATCCGGCAATCATCCTCTTCTGGGCCCTGGCGGTCCCGGCCATGGCCGCCGATCTCCAGGAAGTCCAGATCTCCGCCACCGTGAGCGCCGATACGGTCGGGGTGCAGGATCAGTTCCAGCTCACCGTCAGGGTCTCCGGAAGCGATCTCGCCGACGTCGCCCCTCCCCGCCTGCCCAGGCTGCGCGGCCTGCGCGTGGTCGCCGGCCCGAGCATCAGCACGCAGTTCCAGTGGATCAACGGGCGCTCGAGCCATTCCAAGAGCTTCATCTATGTCCTGATGCCCGAAACAGAAGGCCAGTTCCGCATCGAGCCCGTCGAGGTCCAGGTGGGTAATCGGATCTATCGCACCGAGCCGATCGACGTGCGCGTGACCGCAGCCGGCGCCGCGGCGCCGGCTGCGGTCACGCGCACGTCGATCGGCTCGGTGCGATAGATCCGATTACCCACCTGGACCTCGACGGGCTCGATGCGGAACTGGCCTTCTGTTTCGGGCATCAGGACATAGATGAAGCTCTTGGAATGGCTCGAGCGCCCGTTGATCCACTGGAACTGCGTGCTGATGCTCGGGCCGGCGACCACGCGCAGGCCGCGCAGCCTGGGCAGGCGGGGAGGGGCGACGTCGGCGAGATCGCTTCCGGAGACCCTGACGGTGAGCTGGAACTGATCCTGCACCCCGACCGTATCGGCGCTCACGGTGGCGGAGATCTGGACTTCCTGGAGATCGGCGGCCATGGCCGGGACCGCCAGGGCCCAGAAGAGGATGATTGCCGGATACGCTTTCATGTCCTGCCGGATCCGAGCGCAGGGAGCCGACGTTCTATCTATCTACCAGTCCCTGCCCGTGGTCTTGCGCCGGATCATACGTTCGAGCTGCTTGCGTTGTTCCAGAAGTTCCTGGCTCTGGAGGGCGTCGAGAATCTGCAGGGCCCGCTCACGGCTGATGGTTCCCTCCCCGCCTTCCGGTCTGCTGGCCTTGGGCCTGGCCGGCTGCCGTTTTTCCCGCTCGTCCTGCGCGCCCGCGGATTGCCGGGGCTGGTCGGAGGGCCTTGGGGGCTGCGGCTGCTGCTCCTGTTGCTGCTTCTGCTGCGGGGCGCGCTCCTCGGCGGCCGCCGGTTTCTTCGGCTGCTCCTTCATTTTCTCGAGGGCGAGCTCGAGGTTGTGCTTGGCATCGCGATCCGCGGGGCGCAGGCGCAGGGACTGCGCGTAGGCCTGGGCCGCCTCGCCGAAGTTCCCCATTTCGAAGAGCGCATTGCCGATGTTGAACCAGCTGTCGGCCTGCAGCGGCTTGTTCCCCCGTGCTTCGGCCTGGCGCAGCGCCTGAAGGCCCAGATCGTATTTCTTCTGCTTGATGAGCGCGTTCCCGAGATTGTAGAAAAGCTCGGGCCGGTCGGGCAGGTCCGCCTGCGCTTCCAGGTAAGCCTGTTCCGCCTGCGCGAATTTCTGCTCGCGGAAGAGCCGGTTGCCCTCCTTGTTTTTCGCGGCTGCGGAAGGGACCGACGCGCCGGCCGCTCCCGGCAGGAGCAGAAGCGCCGCGACCGCGGCCGCCCACGTGGGAACAAGCGCAGCCTGCCGTTTCATGGCGTCCGCTCTCCGGGAGCCGGCCTGCGACGTTCCGTGATCCACAGCCGGGCTGCCAGGCAGCACAGGGCCGCGGCCAGCGGGTACTGGAAGCGTTCCTCGAGATTTCGATAGAGGCGCGCCTCGAGTTCCTTTTTTTCCATGCCCGAGATCTCCTCGCAAAGCCCGTCCAGTTCCTCTTCCGAGGTGGTGGCCCGGTAGTATCGGCCGCCGGTGGCCTCGGCGATGCGCGCGAGGGTCGCCTCGTCGAGCCTGCTGACCACGACGCGGCCGTTTTCGTCCTTGCGATATTCTACAACATTGCCCTCGGCGTCGCGCACGGGGATGGGGCGGCCTTCGGGCGTGCCGATGCCGATCGCATGGATGACGATGCCGGCCGCACGGGCCTTGCGCACGGCCGCCTCGATTTCGCCTTCCAGGTCCTCGCCGTCGGTGAAGAGGACGAGCACCTTGTATTTCTTCTCGCCCGCGATGAAGGAAGCGTCGGCGGTGGCGATGGCGGCGGCCAGCGAGGTGCCGGGGTCGGGCACAATCTGCGTGTCGGCGACGTCGAGGAACATCGCCACGGCCCCGTAGTCGAGCGTCAGGGGGCACTGCAGCACAGCACTGCCGGCGAAGCAGATCAACCCCACGCGGTCGCCGCGCAGCTTGCCGATGAGCGACCGGATCTCGGCCTTGGCCTTCTGCAGGCGGCTGGGCGCGACGTCTTCCGTGTTCATGCTGAAGGAGGTGTCGAGCGCCAGGATGACGTCGACGCCGCGCCGGCGGATTTCCTCCGTGCGTGCTCCCCATTGCGGCCGGGCCAGGGCGAGCAGGGCGAAGAGAAAGAAAGCCGGCAGGAGCGCCGCCCGGAGAGCCGCGCGTGCACGGCTGTGTTCGCCGGCCAGCCGGGGCACGAGCGCGGGCGCAACGACCATATGGAGCCTGCGCCGCCGGCGGCGGAGCGCCCAGTAGAGGAAGGCGGCCATGAGCGGCACGCTCCAAAGAAACTGGAGGTACTGGGGCTGGGCGAAATGCATGGCCTACCTATGGCAGCTTGGAAAAGCGCGTATACCCCGCCAGGGTGACGGCGAGCATCAGGCCGAGCGCCGGGACGAGCAGCCAGGGGAAGCGCTCGCGGTAGTAGCGGAAGGTCCTGACCCGGATCCTGGTCTTCTCCATCCTGCCGATCTCCTCGAAGATCTTCTTCAGCGACGGCCGGTCGGTGGCCCGGTGGTAGATCCCGCCGGTGCGCTCGGCGATGCGCTTCAGCGAGGCCTCGTCGATTTCGACCGGCATGTCGACATAGACGGTGCCGTAATTGGGATCCTGCACCGGGACGCGCGCGGTGCCTTCGCTGCCGACCCCCACGGTATAGATCTTGATCCCCAGGGCGCGCGCCATCTCGGCGGCGTCGAGCGGCTGGACCTCGCCGCGGTTGTTGATGCCGTCGGTCACCAGGATGATGATCTTGCTCTTGGCCTCGCTCGAGCGCAGGCGATTGAGGCAGGTGGCCAGCGCGTTGCCGATGGCGGTCCCGTCTTCCGCGGGCGCGGCCAGCTGGACGTTGTCGAGAATGCTGCGCGCCATGGCGTAATCGAGCGTGAGCGGGCAGCGCGTGAAGGCGCGCGCCGCGAAGACCACCAGGCCGACGCGGTCGTGTTGCAGGCCTTCGATGAACTTGCCGGCCACGTGCTTGGCGACGAACAGGCGGTTGCGCGGCGCGAAATCTTCCGCCGCCATGCTGCCCGAACGATCGAGTGCGATGATGATGTCGACGCCTTCGGTGAGGGCCTCTTCCTCCTCGATTCCCTGCCGCGGCCTGGCCAGGGCCGCGACGGCGAGGCAGAAGGCGAGCATCTCCATGCCGAAGAGGACATGGCGGGCGCGGACGCTCCAGGGCGGCCGCACGCCCTCGAGCGCGATGGTGGAGGCGAAGCGCAGGCTGCCTTCCCCCGCGCGCATGCGGCGCAGGTAGCGGCGCACCAGCAGGGGGACGACGGCGAGCAGCAGCAGCAACCAGGGATCGGCGAATTGCGGCATCATGCGTTCGCGGCGCCGGCGGGTGCGCCTTGCGGGACGGCGTGCGCCCGCGCCTTGCGGCACTCCGCCAGGATCTCCCATGCGCCCGCCAGGGCGGCGTCGTGCTCGGGGGCCGATGGAACGTAGCGGGCGAATTTCACGTAGTCGCAGGCGAGCAGGAGGTTCTCGATGCGTTCGAGCCCGGCGCCCGGAAGCGACCCGCGCAGGCCCGCCACGATCTCGGACGTGGTCTTTTCCGATGTCTGGATGCGGTATCCCGCCTCGAGGATCTTCTTGACGATATCGGCAAGCGCCACGTAGAAGGGCTTGACCCGCGCGGGTTCCGGCGTCCCGCGGTGCTGCAGGGCGCGCAGCTCGGCCTCGGCCAGTTCGAGCGGGTCCGCGTGCGGGGCGGCGGGCAGGGCGGGAGGCGGGGCGCGGCGGCGGCGCCGGAGCCGCCAGGCAAGCGTGGCCAATACCGCAAGCAGCACCGCCGCTGCCAGATACGGCAGCCAGGGAAACGGCGCGGGGATCTCGGCCTGGGGTTTCAGGTCCTTGAGGCTTCGGTCGCTTTGACCGAGCACGCTCTCGATGCGGATCCTGGCGGGCGGGCCGGCGGTCCGGATCTCCGCGCCGCCGGGATCGTGCAGAACGACGGGCAGGGGCGGAAACTCGAACTCTCCCGTCCGGTAGACCGCAGCGATGATCGCGCAGCGGCGCATGACGGCGGCGCGCGCGGCCTCTCGCCCCTGCCGGGGTTCGGGAACTTCAGGGAGAAACTCGATGACGTCGAAGTCGCCGATCTGCCGCCCCGGATCGGGAACCTCGATGCGGTAGCCGGGAGGCGCAGCGATGCGCACTTCGAAACGGATCGGGTCGCCCACCGCAGCCTGCTGCGGCCGGGCTTCGACGACGATCTCCACACCGGGAGGGGCGGGCGCGGGTGTCTGGCCCGGCACGGCGGCCGCGCACAGCAGGCATGCCGGGAGCAAGGCGCAGCGCCGCTTCAGGATTCTCCGTGTGCCCCTGCTGGATCTCATCGGTACCTCCGGGCGCGCGCGGCGAAGAATTGGAGCAAGGGGATGTCGTAGGCCTGGGCCGTGTCGATCAACACGTGGTCGATCCGGTGAGTCTGCAGGAACCTGCGCTGCCTTTCGTGGTTCTGTTGCCAGTTGTCGCGGTAGGCCGCGCGCACGTGCGCGAGCGACGAGTCGATGTATACCACCTCGCCGGTTTCCGCGTCCTTCGCCTCGATGATGCCGGCGTCGGGCAGCTCCCGCTCGCGGGGGTCGACGATCTGGACGACGATGACGTCGTGCCTGCGGTTCGCCACCTTCAGCGGCTGCTCGTAGCCCTGGTCGAGGAGGTCGGTGATCAAGAAGACGACGGCGCGTTTGCGCAGGGCCGAGTTGAGATGTTCCAGCGCTTCCTGGATGCTGGTTCCCGGGTGCGCCGGCCGGTGGTAGAGCAGTTCGCGGATCACGCGCAGCACATGCTTGCTGCCGCGGCGCGGCGGTATGAACTTCTCCACCCGGTCGGTGAACAGGGCGGCGCCGACGCGGTCGTTGTTCTTGATGGCGGAAAAGGCGAGCAGGGCCGAAATCTCGGCGGCGATCTCCGCCTTCAGTTTGGCGCGGGAGCCGAAGGCACCCGAGGCGCTCGTGTCGACGAGCAGCATGACGGTCAGCTCCCGTTCCTCCACGAAGCGTTTGACATAGGGGTGCCCGGTGCGCGAGGTGACGTTCCAGTCGATGGTGCGCACGTCGTCGCCGTGCTGGTATTCGCGCACTTCGTCGAACTCCATGCCGCGCCCCTTGAAAACCGAGTGGTACTCACCGGCCAGCGACTCGTCGACCAGGCGCCGGGTGGTGATTTCGATCCGCCGGATCTTCCGGATGAGTTCCCTGGGCAGCATGGGACGGGCCGCGCGGCGTGCGCCGGCTATGGAACCTGGACCGCGTCGAAGACCCTGCGGATCACCGACTCGGTCGTGACCTCCTCCGCTTCCGCCTCGTACGTCAGTATGATGCGGTGCCGGAGCACATCCATGCCGACGGCCTTGACGTCTTCGGGGGTGACATATCCCCTCCCCTTGATGAAGGCGTGCGCGCGTGCGGCCTGCGCGAGGTAGATGGTCGCGCGCGGCGAAGCGCCGAACTGCACGAGATCCCGGATATCCAGCCGGAAATCCTCGGGCTTGCGCGTGGCGAAGACCAGGTGCACGATGTAGTCCTTGATGCGCTCGTCCATGTAGACTTCCTTGACCACCTCGCGCACGCGCAGGATCTCGGCCGGGCCGACCACCCGCTCGACGGCGATCCGGTCGTCGCGCGCCATGAGATCGAGGATCTGCCGCTCCTCGCGCATGTCGGGGTAGTCGATCTTGAGCTTGAGCATGAAGCGGTCGATCTGCGCCTCGGGGAGCGGGTAGGTGCCCTCCTGCTCGATGGGATTCTGCGTCGCCAGCACGAGGAAAGGCTCCTCGAGCGGGTAGCTGTTGTCGCCGATGGTGACCTGGCGTTCCTGCATGGCCTCGAGCAGGGCGCTCTGGACCTTGGCGGGCGCCCGGTTGATCTCGTCGGCCAGCAGGATGTTGGTGAAGATCGGTCCCTTGCGCGGGTAGAAGGAGCCGTCGCGCGGGTTGAAGATCATGGTTCCGATCAGGTCGGCGGGCAGCAGATCGGGGGTGAACTGGATGCGCTGGAAGCGGGCGTCGATCGCCGCGGCCAGCGTCTTGACGGCCAGGGTTTTCGCCAGGCCGGGCACGCCTTCGAGCAATATGTGTCCGCGGGTGAGCAGGCCGATCAGCAATCGCTCCACCATGTACTTCTGGCCGACGATCACGCGGTGGACCTGGGCGACCAGGCGGTCGACAAAGGCGCTTTCCTCCTTCACCTTGCGGTTGATTTCCTGTATGTGTGCGGCCAGCTCCATGGGCTGATCTCCTGCCCGCTGCCGGAGGCGCCCGGATTTTGCGCGGCATTGCGGCGCGCCTGCAGGGGGTCTAGGGAAAACCCCGGCCCGGGGCCGGGATTTTCATATTTTCCGGGCCGCGGCCCGCGAAGTCAAATGCGCAGCGCATGCCCCATGCCCGGACGGGGGTCGGAGGCGGGCTAGCCCCTGTTGAGGGAATTGAGAAAGTCGGCGTTGGTTTCGAACTTGCGCAGCTTGTCGAGCAGCAGGTCCATGGCCTCGTCGATCGAGAGCGGATTGAGGACCTTCCTGAGGATCCAGACCTTGTTCAGATCGGCGGGATCCAGCAGCAGCTCTTCCTTGCGCGTGCCCGAGCGGTTGATGTCGATCGCGGGGAAGATGCGCTTGTCGACCAGCTTGCGATCCAGGATGATTTCGCTGTTGCCCGTGCCCTTGAACTCTTCGAAGATCACGTCGTCCATGCGGCTGCCGGTGTCGATGAGCGCCGTGGCCATGATCGTCAGGCTGCCGCCTTCCTCGATCTTGCGGGCGGCTCCGAAGAAGCGCTTGGGCTTCTCGAGAGCGTTGGCGTCGACGCCGCCCGAGAGCACCTTGCCGCTGGAGGGCACGATCGTGTTGTAGGCGCGCGCCAGCCGCGTGATGCTGTCGAGAAGGATGACGACGTCCTTCTTGTGCTCGACCAGGCGCTTGGCCTTTTCCATGACGATCTCGGCCACCTGCACGTGGCGCGTCGGCGGCTCGTCAAAGGTGGAGCTGATGACCTCGCCCTTGACCGAGCGCTCCATGTCGGTCACCTCTTCCGGCCGCTCGTCGATCAGCAGCACGATCAGGTAGATCTCCGGGTGGTTCGTGCTGATCGAGTTGGCGATGTTCTGCAGCAGCATGGTCTTGCCCGCCCGGGGCGGGGAAACGATCAGGCCGCGCTGCCCCTTGCCGAGCGGGGTGAAGATGTCCATGACACGGGCGGAAAGGTTGTCTTTGACCGTTTCCAGCCGGATGCGCTCGTGCGGGTAGAGGGGGGTGAGGTTGTCGTAAAAGATGCGGTGGCGCGCCTCTTCCGGAGGTTCGAAATTGACGGCGTCGACCTTGACCAGCGCGAGGTAGCGCTCGCCTTCGTTGGGCATCCGTATCTGGCCGGAGACGATGTCGCCGGTGCGCAGGTCGAACTTGCGTATCTGCGAGGGCGAGACATAGATGTCGTCGGGTCCCGGCAGATAGCTGTAGTCGGGAGAACGCAGGAACCCGTAACCCTCGGGCAGGACTTCGAGCACGCCCTCGGAAAAGATCAGGCCGTGCTTCTCCGCCTGCGCCTGCAGGATGGCGAAGATGAGGTCCTGCTTGCTCATCTTGCCGATGTTGGCGAGCTTGTATTTCTTGGCGAGCTTGGCCAGCTCCTTGATGTTCAGCGCCTGCAGCTCCCCGATGTGGAGCTGCTCGCCTGCCTTGTCCAGGGCTTCCTGGATGGAGATCTTCTTTTCAGGAGTGGTGTTCTCCTGGGTTGTTTCCTTTTCCGGCATAACGCTCCTAAGAGGGATGGCTTCCGGGATGCAAGGGTGCAGCTTGCTTTCTGGTAAAATCAAATTTTACCGCATCTGCAGGATGAGTCCAATGGTAGCGTGCCCGCTCCCTGAGGCCCGATATCGCCGGCGCGGCCTGCCGCAACCGCCTCAGCCTATGCCCAGCTCCGCCTTGGCCTTGGCCAGCACCTCGTCGAGGCCGTCCAGGCTCCCGTTATGTTCGGCTTTGTACAGCTGCTCGAGATTCTCCTTGGCTTTGGGCGAAATCTTGTCGTTGAGAACCAGCGCCTTGGCGAAGTATGGAATGGCCCCGGCCTGATCGCCTCCCTTCCATTTGCACATTCCCATGTAATAGTATGCATCTGCGCTCTTGGGGGCGAAAGCGACCACCTTGCCATAGTATTCGGTAGCCTTGCCGCAGTCGCTCTTGCCGTAAGCGTCGACCGCCATCACGCCATAGGCGAAGGCGCGCGTCTTGTTCCAGTCTTCTTCCTTGACGCCCTGGGGCAGCTTGTCGCCGTATGCCGCCATTACCTTGTTGAGGTACTCGATCGCCTTCGGTACGTTCTGCTTCTGGATGTAGATTTGCGCCACCTGAAGCGCCGCCGGGTAGGACTGCTCGATCGGGAACTCGGCGACCACCTTTTCGGCGTAAAAGAGGTACTTGTCGTTGTTCCTCATGTGGAGGAAAAGCTCGGCCACTTCCGCCGCCTTTTCCTTCGTCGGATTCGCCTTGTACAGCTCCTCCGCCAGTTCGCCCGCCTTGGCCGTATTGCCCGACCTGAAATAGGCCGTGATCAGGGTGGTCTTCAAGCCGGGGTCGTCGGGAATCAGCTTTTGATATTCGAGCGCGAGCGCGATCACCTTCTGCCAGTCCTGCTTTTGCGCGTACGGCTGTATGATCTGGGCGCTGACGTAGGGGATCATGCGCGACTCGGGGTGCGCCTTGACGAACTCCTGCAGCCGTGCCTCGCGTTTCGCGGGATCGGTCTCTTTCATGATCTGGCTTACTTCATCGTAGTCCTTCTTGTACTGGTACTCCGATCTGGGCGGGATTTTGACCTGCTCCTGAGCCCGGACGGCTGGAATCATGAGCACCAGTGTGCCGGCGGCAATGGCTGCAAGTATCAGAACGGTCGGGCATTTCACATGATTTGTCATATGCATGGCTCCTGCACTCACAACGGAGGTTTGCGTTTGTGTGCTTTTCCTGTTGTCCTGCGAGGGACCGGCCTGCGCAGCCGTGCCGGCCGCCCTCGAAGTTCATCGCATTTCGTTTAAGGTTCTAATGATTCGGGATCTCCTGTCAAGCCAAATTCCGCGCTGCGGGCGGCCGCGCGCCATCGCTCGCGGATGCGCTGCCGGGCCGGTCCGTACAGCGTTGAAGATGCCGGGCGCAGCGCTTGGTTTCACGAACCGGTCTTGCGGATCAGCCATCGGTCGCCGGGATACCAGCTCATGCGCCGCAATTCGTAGGTTCCGGCCATTTTCGCGCCTTCGAGCGAGAGGACGAGCCGCTGCGGTGATGCGCTGCGGATGTTCAGGTCGCCCTGGTCCCAGACGTATGTTTTTCCGCGACCGAATGCCGCTTCTTCGAGCACCGGCGGATTGACTTGCGAAGCCGGTCCGCCCTCCCTTTCGATGGCCAGGCGTTGCTCTCCGGCGCGCAGCGGCGGCGTGCGCAGCAACGACCATGAGCGCACACGCTCCTCTACGAGAAGGCGCAGGTCGAAGTGCGCCTTCCTCGTCTTGTGCCTCTGCACTACAAATCTCCCAGCCATCTTTATTTCGGTGACAGGCTACTCAACCCCGAAACTCTCCGGTTTGGCGGGTGCCGGCGCAGGGTTTCGGGGTTGAGTAGCCTGTCACCGAAACTTGCTCCGGTTCGGGAATTGTGACAGTATTTTCTCTGATCCGAAATGGATATCCAAGTCGAATCGCAGGGCGAACGGCGCATCGTCCACATCGCCGGCAAGGTCACTTACGAGCATTGCGCGGGGCTCCAATCGCGGCTGGACCAGGTGCTGGCCGAGGGCGCCCGCGACATAGTGCTCGATTTCAAGGATGTTCCCTTCATAGACAGTTCGGGTATCGGGGAGATCCTCCGGCTCTACAAGCTTGTGCGCGATCGCCAGGGAGAGCTGGCGCTCGCCAATCCGAACCAGAAGCTGCGTATGCTCTTCTCGATGTACCGCTTCGACAGATTCATGAAGATCCGGGAGGGGGAGTGATGCGCGCTCTATGGCTCGGGCTGGCGCTGAGCCTGTGCGCGACATGGGCCCCGGCTCAGTTCGGCGGGAGGCAGCCCGCCCGCAAGGCGACCCCGGAAGAGCCGACGATTCCATCGTCGGTGCGCATCCGCGTCCAGCAGGATCTGGTAACGGCCGAGGTGCGCAACGCCCCCTTGCAGCGCGTTCTCAGGGAACTTGCCGGATGGACGGGCGTGGTGTTCGAGGTGGAGGCGCAGGAAAACCCTTCGATCTCGATACGGCTCAATGCCGTGCCGCTCGAGCGCGCCATCGAGCGCATAACGCAGAGCAGCAACTCGATCATCTATTACGAAAGCGACGCGCTCGGGCGCAACAGGGTGTCGTACGTCAGGGTTTTTTCGCGCAACCGCCCCAACACGCCCGTGAGCCTCGAGTACATCGGAACCGGCAAGGTGACGAAGACCGAAGCGGACGCCGTGGACGATCCCGAGCAGGCGCTCTCCGCGCTGCAGGGCAGCAACAACGCCGAAGCGCGCCAGAAGGCGGTCGAAGTGCTGGTCGACGCGCGCCATCCATCCGCGGCGGCCGCTCTCACGAAGGCGCTCCAGGATCAGGCCCCGGAGGTCCGCGTGGCCGCCCTTGAGGGACTGGTGGCTCTCGGCGCCCGGCCGTCTCTGCCCGAGATACTGAAAGCTCTGAAGGACGAACACCCGGCGGTGCGCCAGAGCGCGATCATCGCGGTTTCGCTGCTGGGCGACCAGCAGAACGTGAGAGACTTATCGCCGTTGTTGCGCGACCGCGACCGGAGCGTGGCCGCGACGGCGGAAAGGGAAATACGCAAGCTGGGTGCCCGCCGGCCGTAAGAACCAGGATTGTCGAGGATCCATGCGCAGCCTGTCGAGACTTCTCCTGGCGGTAACATTGGTCGCGCCTGCGGCGCCACACGCTGTCTTCAGGCAGGAGTTGCCCGGCGAACTCAAGGCGAGAGTGGACACAGTCATTGCCGGCGCCTATGGAAGCGCCGCCGCCGGCTTCCCGTGCAAGGTGAAGGCCGGTGGGAAGCCCAGGATGATGCGCTGGCAGGAGGTGGATCGCTGCCTCAACGACGCCGCCGCCCGCGTCGACTGGGGTGCGGTATCGGCGAGCCTGCGCGATCTGCGCGCTTCGGCCGGAATCGCGGCTGCCGGCCGGTTCGAGGCCATGGTGCAGGAGGCTTTGGAAGCCCATGCCCTGACCTATGACAAGCTCTTTGCCGTCAAGAACGCCGATGCGTTGTTGCCGCTCACGCACTCCGTGCTGAAATACCTTCCCGGCGATTCCCTGATCGAGCTGCCGGTATTCGACCGGCGCGGCACCGCCATGGGAACTTTTGCGGGAGTTTTTCCCTACGAGCGCACGGGGGGTCTGGCTACGGCAAACACATACAGGCTGATGCTCTTCCAGTACAAGGACCGCAACGGCAACATCCAATCTCCCCCGGACAAGCTGCTGCTCGATTCCTTCGGGGTTCCTTGGAAAGACGCCGTGAATCAGCGGGGCTTCCGCCTTCCGTTCGAGAAGCTGGACCTGGCCAGATAGCACAATCGTGCCCGGCGGGCACATTGCTCTTCTGCATCACCAATCCCTGAAACTTCTCCGCCGCCCCGGGGTAATTAATTCACAGCGAGAATGTATTACTGGAACAAGACGGGGCTGCATGCGTATATCAGGATGCGATTGCCCGGCGATTCTCGGGGGGTGAAATGAGCTCGTTACATGGCGGAATAGTGAGGGGTTTTCTATGGCTGCTGCTTTGCGGGACGCTCCCGGCAGGCCAGGACGCTCCGCAAAGCGCGGCTTCCATCGCGGGTATGGTCGTGGATGCCAAGGGAGTGCCCGTCCCGGGTGCAACAGTGAAGCTCTTTGCGCCCGCGACCCAAACCCCCGTCGTGGATCTGACGGATGAGGACGGCGCTTTCCGATTCGAGAACCTGGCCCCGGGCGCCTACCGCCTGGTTGTGGAGATGGAAGGGTTCCTGAAAGTCGATCTTCCG
>Ga0129301_1000410_pt1 | contig 23750 bp, 16 predicted proteins | sample ConPoolayeHmetaG_FD_94489 | JGI IMG/M metagenome (GOLD analysis project Ga0129301, IMG submission 94489) | Hot spring microbial mat communities from California, USA to study Microbial Dark Matter (Phase II) - Cone Pool mat layer H metaG ...
ACTGAAAGACCGCATCGAGAGGCGCGCCGCAGAGGCTCACGAACGCTTTCGGCTTCTACCTCCTTCAGCCGCTGGCTTGTTTGTGGGCACCATCCACTCTTACTGCCTGCGAATCCTCCAGCAACACGGCGGTCTGTACGAAGTCTGCGACGCGCTCACGGAGGAGAGAGAATGGGCGCTTCTTCACCGCTTCGCCAGGCGTCTTGGCGCAGTTGACCTCCTGACTCGGACCTGGCCTGGCCAGCCCGTCTCAGTGCGGCGCGCGGTAGAGGTTATTCGGCGCAGCCTTGCAGTAGTATGCAATGAGCGCATCCCGCGCTCGGTCTTGGAGAAGAGAGCTCCGGCGTTCGCTGCCGTGATCCGGCGCTATGAGGAACTCCTGGCCCGCATGCAGTTGCTTTCCTTCGACCAGATGGTTGACCGGGCATGTGAGGAACTGGCTCCCACCGGAAGGCTACGCGAGGCCTTGCAGGGTCGTGTGCGCGAGGTTCTCGTGGATGAATACCAAGACCTCAACCGCGCCCAGGAGGAGCTTCTGCAATGCCTGGTAGACATGGGTGCGCGTCTCACCGTCGTTGGGGACGATGATCAGGCGATCTACCAGTGGCGCGGGGGCGATGTCTCACTATTCCTGCGCTTCCCAGAGCGGTATAGCCAGTCAGCGCGACATACCCTGGCCGAGAATCACAGGAGCGTTCCCCCAATCGTGAGTGTAGCGAGTGGGTTCGCCGCCACTATCGGCGAGCGCGTGGCCAAATCGATGAAGCCGGTGCGCCCGGATGCAGGGCCTTCCATAGAACTCATAGCCGCCGATACGCCGGAAGCAGAGGCCGGGTCTCTTGTGGCGCGGATTCGCTGCCTCCTAGAGGCAGGACACAGGCCGGCAGATATCGCGGTACTCTACCGTTCAGTGCGCACTTCTGCCAGGCCCCTCGTGGACGCGCTCCGCCGAGAGGAAATTCCCTTCGCCTTGGTCGGGCGCCTATCGCTATTGGACCGGCCGGAAATGGCCTTGCTTGCCCGCCTATTCGTCTTATGGGCTGGCGGAACCTGGACGCCCGACGAGGAGCAAGAGGTTGTCACACCCGAACTGCTTGCCGCGGACATCGCCGCACTGACGGGTGTGAGCAATGCCAAGGCCACCCGGATTGTCGGGGAACTTGAGCGGATGGGAAGGGGCCTCGCAAGCGAGGGCGTGCGAGATCTGATTGGCACCTACCTGGAGATGCTCAGCATCATCGGCCTGCCGATTGACGGTCCCGACCGGCGGCGGCAAGAACAAGGGCTGGGGCGACTCTCGGAACTGCTCACTGACTTTGAGCACGCGCAACGCCGGGCCGCGCCCACAGAAATGCCGCGCTCAGTCGCAGATTCGGCTTCGCAAGAAGCCGCTGAGGATATGGCGGTGGCTGGCAGTGCCCAGGAGGGCAAGACACAGGCTGTCGGCACTGTGGGGTGGACGTCGGGTGAGGTCTTCCTTGCCAGGCTTCGGGTCTTCCTTGAGGAGTTCGCCTCCCAGGCAGCAGAGGAATCGCCCGACCGCCCAACACTCGACCGCGATGCCGTGAACATCATGACCATCCATCAGGCTAAGGGACTCGAGTTCCCCATCGTCTTTGTTCCTGCGCTCGTGGATCGCCGGTTTCCCTCCTCCCGAATGGGCGAAGAACAGCCGTGGTATGTGCCAGACGAACTGTTCGACAAGGATCGCTACCAGGGGCGAGAAGATGACGAGCGACGCCTTTTCTACGTTGCCATGACCCGCGCGCAGGAGTTGCTCGTGCTAAGCTGGTTCACGCAATACCGGCACCGTGCCGCGAAGGCGTCGCGGTTCGTGCAAGACCTGGCGCAGATGCAGCACAGGGATCACCTGAAGAGAGCAAACGAATGCCAGCCGCCAGTGCACCCTCCTTCTGCCAACGGCCACGCGATTCTGGATACTGACTTCAGCGAGCTACTCACTTTCAGTGAGTGCCCGTACAGGTACTACCTCCGGCACATTTGCGGCTTCCAGCCACCGATCGCTCCCGAGATCGGATTCGGCAGGCTGCTGCATCATGTGGTGGCAGAACTTGCCCGCCGTTCGCGTGATCGCCGACCTCCTGACCCTGCGGATGTGGATGATATCCTCTCCCCATCCTTCTACCTGCCGTTCGCAGGCCCGATTGCACACGAGCGGCTGTTCAAAGCAGCCCGTCGGCGTCTCGTGAATTACGTGCGCAACTTCGGTCGGGAACTTGTCCGCGCCGTGGAGCCTGAAAGGCGATTTGAGGTGCCCCTCGGTCCGGCCCGCGTCCGTGGGCGCATAGACCTGCTTCTCAGAGCCGACGGTGGCAGCCCACGGGACGTAGAACTCATCGACTTCAAGACCGCAGCCAACAGGCCCCCGAGCCGACAACACCAGAACCAGCTTCGGATGTACGCGGAAGCCGTTCGCGCTCTGGGGATGAATCCGGTGCGGCTGGCAATCCATGATCTGGACGCCGACAACGGCGGTCGTGTTCCGGTGGAGGAAAGCGAAAGCGAGGTTGCCGCGTTCCGCACGGAATTGCGAAGCTGGGTCGAGGACATCCGCGACGGCAAGTTTCCCGCGCGGCGTGATCGCAAGGTCTGCCCCTCTTGTGACTTTGCATCCCTCTGCAGGCTCCCGAGGGCATAGCAGGGGCCTCCGCTCGTCTTCCGGTGCCGTGACTGGGAACTGCCTGCGTTAGCGCATTGGCGGCTGGGTCGCTACCCCCTCCGGTACAGGTTCGGCCGCCGCCTGTACGAGTTCCGGATCAACATACTCAGGGAGCTCGGTCTCGCCGGCGAGCCCCGCGCGGTCGGCTCCTGGCAATGCTGCGAGCAGTGCCAGCAGCTTACGCTCCTCCGCCAGCAACCGCGCCTGAAGAACGGCGGCCCAGAGCAGGCCTGGGTCATTGGGCTGGAGGTGCTCGCAGGCGGAGTCAACAGTCTGCCTGATCTTCGCGCACGCGCGCAGAAGCACCCGCACCCGCTGCCTCAGGCTTGGGGGCAATCGTCTGGTTCTTCTGGGAAGTACACCGGCGGTGCGAGCGGCCCGCAGATCTCTCTTGACGGTGCGACTGGAAACGCCGAAGAGCTGAGCCAGTTGCTCCACCGACCAGCCGCACTGCCCCCACAGATGCACCACCGCGCGTTGGCGAGCTGTGATCCCATCCTGAGTCTCTGCGGCAACCTGCCTCCGGGATCGCTTACTGTCCATCCGTGAACAACTCCTTCGTCTGAGCACTGGCACCGGTCCTACTTGCTTGCGAAGCTCGGCGCAGGCGCAGAGTGCGGCTTCCACCACCCTGGCCCACCCGGCTGGGTCACCGCCTGAAGGTGGCGCCGACGACCAGTGATAGGAGACACGGGCACATCGACGACACACCAGTTCGGTCGCGTCCGGTGCCAGGTACAGCGAGTCAGCAGTGCTTCGGCAGTCGGGGCATGTGAACCGGAAGCGGCACCGTCCTCGGCTGTCGGTGGTGGTCTCAATGGAGACCACGTGCGAGCAGACCCAATAGGGATACTTCATAGTCCGGAAGGATACGGCCACTGCCCGCAGACGCCCATCGCCGACGGTCGGCCTGATTGCCATGGGGACCAGAGTGTCGCTGTCGGTCCGAGCGCAGATCAGGCGCACAGATAGGTCCCCCTGACCCATTGCACGGAGCACATCGCCGATCGTCAGGCGGGGACACAGCACGGCGGGCCAGGTCGTGCGAGGCCGGCCCATCAGCAGCTAACCTGGGACCTTCCTGTCCCGGGGTTGTGTTCGGGGTGAGCGGAAACGTAGCTGGTCGGGGCGATTCATGGGGCCGGATTGGCCTCCGAAGGCGACTCCGATGGTTATTCTGCATATTCTGTCACCTTGGTCAGAAGTCCTGCACCACAAAGCGCGTGAGCGGTAGAGGAGCATCTACAGCCGATCAAGCACAGACACCTGATGTCCCCTGCATCCTCGGATGCCCGATCTGCCGGTTCGGCAGGTCCGCCAGATGCTCTCCTGAAGGTCGCGTGGCACTGCTGTCTTCGCGAGAAGCATCATTCGGCGTCACAGTCGCTGCTCAAGGGGACATCTGAGACTGGTGGGTTGCAGGAAAGACCACTTGTTCGGCGGGAAGCGGGGGCTGCAGAGAGCGTGGTTACAAATCAGCCGCTCTGCCAACTGAGCTACGCCGGCCCGATGTCCGCCAATGTCCGGCACCGCAGAAAACCCAGCGCCCAGGCCCCCGCGAGGGGCGCGACCCACCCCGGACCGAGACCCGCCGCCAGCCCCGATCCGGGGCGTTGACGAACTGACCGAATCTCAGCGGGTCACCCCGCGCGCGGCGCCACGGGCAGGAGCACGCCCCATTCTAGCACCTCCGGGGCGGGATGTCAGCACCAGCAGCGGCCCCACAGGACGCCACGGGCACAGTCCCCCAGGCTGGGGGGACCGGGTGACGGGTGATGAACGTCGAGCGATCTGTGAGGTCGGAACCGGTGAGCCACGGAGGGAGACCTCTGGTGCGTGGGGTAGTAGCGTATCTTGTGCCCCTTTGCACATGCCCTGCCCACCGAACTCCTGCCGGCCGGCCTAGCGCCCCCGCGGCAGGCTGAGCCCGCTGGTGATGTCGGCTCTGGCGAAGGCCCAGCGGCGCTCGGAGCCGGCGAACTCGGAGTAGCGGGCGGTCATGATGGGGCTGCGGTGGCCCATCGCCCGCATGAGCGCAGTGGTGGGCCGCTCACCCGGCGGGCCTTGCTGGTCTCGGCGCGGACGCGCACCCGGCCCTCTTGCAGCGAGAGATCGCAGGCGTTGAGGCCGACGAGCTCCGACATGGACTCGCAAAGCGTGGACAGCCGCAGCAGAGCTCACAAGCGGAGTGAGTCAGCGTCTCAGTCGGCATCCGTAAGTGACCCACCATACGCGGCGACGGTTGGCCCACCCCGGGCGATGAGCAGATGACAGCGGGGAAGGCTCTGAGGGCTCAGACGACCTGGTCCCGCTGCTGCGGGGTGGGTCATTCTCCGACGCTGTCACCCGGCCAGGCGGGCCGAAGCTGGACGCCGATCAACCCCGGTCTTCGCCGCCCGCGTCCGCGCCAGCCGCCGACTTCGCCCCGCCTGCCCGGCGCCCGGTGGGGCTCGGCGGCTGCCTCACGTGGTAGTAGGAGAGGCTGGGGATGGATCCAGGCGCCTTCCCCCGTGCTCTCTGGGCGCGCCCGACCTCTCTGGCGGGTGATAGGGCCGACTCCTCCGGGCTGAGCATCAGGCTGCCAGTCGCGAGAGACTGGGCAGACTTGGGTGGTAGGGTGCGCCCCAGCCGATACTCGTGCGGCGTGCTGCCGCACTGCTTCACGAAGGTCCGGTGGAGATGGCTGGCGTCCACGAACCCCAGGCGGTCCGCGATGGTGGCTAGCGAATCGTCGCTGGCGAGAAGGCGGTGGGCGGCGATGCCGACGCGCACCCGCATCGAGAACTGATAGAAGCTCACCCCCATCGCTCTTCTGAACAGCAGGTGGAAGCGCGATTTGCTGAGCCCACAGACCCGGGCCGCCTGCTCGGGCCTCACCCGCTGCCCACCGGCCGCCTCCACAAGCTCGACGGCGGGCCGCACACGATCATAGTCGGCGACCTGGGCCCGCACCGACGAGCGTGCCCCATGGTCTGCGCTCGGCTGCCACCAGCGCTCCAGCTCGAACAGGAGCCGGTACAACCCCAGGAGCTTCGCGGTCTGCCCATGGGGGCGTTGCTCGCGCACCTCCTCGTAGAGCTCATAGGCCAGGCTGAAGACGCGGCTGCGCTGCCCCTCCGTCCGCGGGCGGGGCCGCTCGGCCGGCGGCAGGCTGAGCATGTTGAGCCACAGGTTTCGGTCCAGTATGGTGTCGTCGAGCGCCTCGGGCAGGAAGGTGATGACCGCCACGCACGTGTCTCGCTCCCGCGAGCGCCACGCGTGTGGCTCCCACATGGCGCAGACCCAGGTGTCGCCGGGGCCGCAGGTCTGCACCTCACCCCCGAGACGTTCTTCGTGCACCCCGGCGAACACCACGCCGAGCTCGATCCCCTTGTGCACATGCGAGCGCCAACCCGTCGGCTGGGGCTCACAGCCCGCGAGGAAGCACACGGGATGGCCGAAGTCCCTCGGCAGGTCCCAGACCGGATGGGCCTTGAGAGTCGCTCGCGCCGCGCCCTGCTCCACAGGCCTATTGTACAACACAGCGGGATTGCGGTGCAATGACTCCGCAGAGGCGGCGTGTTACACTCCCAGGCGGCGATGAAGGCCCGGTGCGTGGCGCCGGGCGGAAAGGAGGTGCGGCGACCGCAGCCCCGGTCGCAGTCGGCTGAAGAACTCCGTGCAGCCAGACGTCAACCTATGGCAGGAGGTCGGCAGATGGTCAGTGTGAGGAAGCGGGGATTCACCCTGATCGAGTTGCTGGTGGTTATCGCGATCATCGGGATCCTGGCGGCGATGGTCTTCCCGGTGTTCGCGAGGGCGCGGGAGTCGGCCCGCAGGGCGGTGTGCCTGAGCAACCTGAAGAACATCGCCCTCGCCATCCAGATGTATCTGTCTGACTACGACGACAGCTTCTGGACCACGGAGCACCGCCCCGAGGTACATGCCTACTGGGAGGCGAAGAACCCCTACGGCTACGAGGGCTACTGCTGGATCGTTGACTATGCCGACTCCGGCAACCCCTATGTCCAGCCGTTCGTGGTGCTTGACCCCTATGTGCGCAACCGCGATGTCTGGCGCTGCCCCAGCGCGAGGATGCAGAGCGCGCCTGGGTTCATCTACGGGGCGACGAACTGGTTCCAGTACCTCCGGGACAACGAGGACGCCTGGTACACCGGCACGCCCTTCACGCATCCGTGCCCGCGCTATACCCCATTCCCAAACGGATGGGGCGGGGAGGTGACCGACTCTATTATCCAGGGTCGGGAGGCGATGGAGGAGGGTGCCGGCGATCAACCGGCCCCGGGCAGCTTCGCCTGGAGCTACGGGCTTTTCCGGATGGCTGCGCAGGACAAGAGGCTCGGATGGTTCGGCAACCCTGCGAGAACCGTGCTGGGGGGCGACGGCAACCCCGCAGCCCAGGGCGGGCATGCTCACCCACTGTTCTACATGTGGGCTGATGCCTGCGGCGCGCCGTGCGCAGACACCTGCTCGTGCTACTGCTGGTCAATGGGCTTGCCGGAGGGAAGCCTCTCCAATAGCCCGGAGGACTGGAAGCCCTACGCGCGCCACCTTGGCGGCAGCAACCTGATGTTCGCCGATGGGCACGTCAGGTGGTATCCCGCCTACTCGATTCTGAACGGCCTGGGAACCGGCGAGATCACCCTGGCTGGCCAGACCGGATACGAGGGCACACCCGAGGAAGGTGGCTGGTGCTGGTGGGGCAGCACCATGTGCGGGTGTTACTGGGACGTCTGGAACGGCCAGACCTGGTGGTCCCAGTAGCCTGAGCGCGCAAAGACACGGGGCCGGGCGACAGCCGATGGGTTGGCGCACCCGGCGCCCAAAGACCGGTGCCGGAGGGCCCCGGTGGAGTGCTCCCGGGGCCCTCGCGCGTGCGCCAGGACTCGGCGCCAGGCGCCTCAGGAGTCTCACGCGATGACGTCAGCGGGATCGGCCGGACAGAAAGCGGCTGACGGGGTAAGCGGTCGGGCGGTGGCTGTTGCCCTTCTCCTTCTGATCGTCCTTACGCCAGCGACCTTCTACGTGGAGATCGCCTGGCACGGGCAGATCGGGGGCGCGAGCTTCCCCCCGATCGCCCTCGTCGCCGTGCTGGCGGCGCTGGGCAGCGTTCCCGCCCTGCGGCGCTTCGGGCTCACCCGCCGCGAGCTGCTCGCGATCTACGCGGTGCTGGCGGTGGGCACCCCGCTGGTGGGCAGGGCAGTGCTCTTCTTCATGCTCCCGAAGACCGTCATGTACTACCACATGGCCCGCGCCCACCCGGAGTGGGAGTCGGGGTTCCTCCACCACATCCCCCTGTGGTTCGCCCCCAGCGATCCCGCGCTGGTGGAGGGCTTCTTCTTGGGGCAGGCGCGGGTGCCGTGGTCGGCCTGGGCGACGCCGCTGGGGGCCTGGCTGGGATTCGTCACCTGCCTGTTCCTGACCACCTTCTGCATATCGGCGCTGGTCCAGCAGCAGTGGGTCCGCAACGAACGGCTCACCTTCCCGTTGGCGCAGGTGCCTCTCGAAACGATCCACGAGTCCAGCGCGCCCCACGGAGCCGCTCGGCTCGCGGCCTCGCCGATGCTGTGGATCGGCGTCACCATCTCCCTCCTCCTCGGCGGCCTGAGCAGGCTCTCCAACCTGTTCCCCTCCCTGCCCTCCGTTCCGCTGGGCCCGTTGACTCTGATCGCGCGCCAGCGCGTCGGGCCCCTGGCCGGGCTCGGCGAGCTGTCCTTCACCTTCTGGCCATGGCTCATCGGCCTCATCTACATCATCCCGAAAGAGCTATCTTTCTCGTGTTGGTTCTTCTGGCTCCTTCGCCTTGGGCTGCATGTCGGCGCCATCGCCGCGGGCTCCACTCCCATGGACCCCCAAGACTGGTATCATGCTGGGTTCCCCGCGCCCTACCACCAGGGAACGGGGGCCCTCTTCGCACTCGGGGCCTGGGTGCTCTGGACCGGGCGCCGCCATCTGGGCCGCGCCCTCCGGATCGCGCTCGCGCGCGGGCCGGGGCGGGAGGACCGCGACCAACCGCTGCCCTACCGCTGGGCTGTGGCAGGGGCGTTGCTCTTCTTTGGCGGCACCGTCCTGTTCGGGTGGCTGGCGGGGTGCCGGATCCTCTTCGCGGTGGCGCTCATGACAGTGCTCGCGGCCTACTTCATGGTCTGCGCCCGGCTGCGCGCGGAGACGGCGCTCGACCCCTCGGTGCTCGACATGTACCAGGTGCTCATGATGCCCGGCAGCGCTCTCCTGCGCCCACGCGAGCTCGTGACGCTCGTGACCATGCGCTGGGCCACCTTTCCCTCCCCGGGCGAGACCTTGGTGGTCAGCACCTCCACCGCGCTCGAGAACATGAAGATCGCCGACGCCTCCGGGGTGGACCAGCGGCGGCTGGCATGGGCGGTGGCAGCGGGTTTCCTCGTCGCCCTCACGGCGGGCGCGCTGGTGACCCTCTGGGGCGTCTACCACTACGGCTACTTCGGCACAACCGCCGGAGCGGCCCCCTACTGGCCCTCTCTGCAGAGCCGCCAGGACGGCGGCCTGATCATGCAGCACCTGAGCGCCCCCAGCCCACCCGACTACAACGGCATGCTCGCCATGGCCGCAGGCGGCGCGATCGCCATCGCGCTCGGCGCGCTCAGGCTGCGCCTGTGGTGGTGGCCGTTCCACCCCGTTGGCTATATCATCGCCAATAGCTGGGGCATGCACTGGTACCTGGTCCCTTTCCTCGTGGGCTGGTCGGCCAAGACGCTCGTGCTCCGCTACGGGGGGCTCCGCCTCTACCGGCAGACCTTTCCCGTCGCCATCGGGCTCATCGTCGGCGACATGCTCAACCGGGCGCTCTGGTCCCTCATCATGGTGGGTACCGGCGGCAGAGTCCTCACGGTTGGAGGCGCGTGAACACACCAGCGGGCCCACCCTCGCCGGTGAGGGCTATCGAGGAAGCGAGGAGGAAAGAATGGAGAAGAGACTCATCGAGATCGGGCAGGACATCCCCACCCCCGAGTACATCAGACAACACGTCCGGGCGATGGAGGAGCGGCCCTTCGACGGGCTGGCGCTTCGCCTCCCCGCCGACGTGGGCTCGGGCATGATCTTCGACCTCAAGGCCTGGGATTCGGTCGCCCGCGGCCGAAGGGACAGCGAACGACGCGAGCTTGACACGCTGGCGGCGATCGAGTGGGGGGAACAGCTTCGCGACAACTTCGTCATGCTCTACGCCCGCTCCACCATGGACTGGTTCGATGACCGCGACTGGGAGAGGGTGCTGGAGCACGTGCGCTTCTGCGCCCGCGCCGCGCGGGCCGGACGCTGCCGGGGAGTGCTCTGGGACCCCGAGCCCTATACCCGCGACAGCGACGCCGTCAACCCCTGGGTCTACGCCCAGCAGCCCGGGCGCCAGCAGCGGCGCTTCTCCGACTACCAGAAGATGGTGCGCCAGAGGGGCGCGGAGTTCATGTGCGCGCTGCAGGAGGAGTTCCCAGGTCTGCACGTGCTCGCCCTGCGCATCCTCAGCGACTTCGCCAGGGGCTCTCCCTTCACATCACCGCTCCTGGACATGAAGGACCCCGAGGCTCGGACCGCCAAGCTCGCCGAGACCTACTACGGGCTGCATCCGGCCTTCTTCAACGGGATGCTCGATGTCGCCGCGCCGCAGGTGACCATCACCGACGCCAACGAGGACGCTTACTTCTACACATCGGCGCTCGAGTACTACCGGATCTACAAGGTCCTCAGGCAGGACGCCCTCGCGCTGGTGGCCCCAGAGAACCACCACACTTACCGCTCTCAGGTGCGCGTGGGCCAGGCGGTCTCGGTAGACTATGTGGTGGGGCGGTGGGCCGGCGGTCTCGGTGGTTTCCCGCGGGCTCTGACGTACCAGGCGCTCGAGCTGACGCCGGAGCAGCAGGCGCAGTGGCTGGAGCACAATGCCTACTACGCGCTGGACACCGCCGACGAGTACGTGTGGGTCTGGACCGAGAAGCCCCTGGACTGGTGGGCGGGAGAGGGCATTCCGCCCGGGATCGAGCAGGCCCTCCGGTCCGCCAAAGAGAAGCACAGCCAGGGGCAGCCGCTGGGCTTCTCAGTCGAGGCGATGTTGGCTGACGCCAGAGCGCGGGCGGAGAGCGAGGGGTGATCGCTCTCCGGCCACACGATGCTCCGCCGCCCGGGGCGTGCCAGCTATGCCACCGAGACCAAGGAGGCGCGGTGGGGAGCGGATGCCCGCGATTTCGCCATGAGAAGACGATTGGACAACACCCAACGATGGGAGCAAAGGAGGAGAAGGCATGAGCAAGGCCGCTGACAAGCTAGCGATCGAGGGAGGCGCTCCGGTCGCCGCGAGCCCATTCCCGCGCTGGCCGCAGTTCGACATGGCGGTCATGGAGGACATCCGGCGGATCCTGGAGACCGGCGGGGTTAACTACTGGACCGGGAAGGTGGAGGGAGAGGCGCGCTCGCTGGGCATGAAGTTCGAGGACGAGTGGGCGAGGTGGTGTGGGGCCAGGTACGGCGTCTCGACCACTAATGGCACGAGCGCCCTGCACGTGGGCCTGGCGGGGCTGGGCATCGGCCCGGGTGATGAGGTGATCGTCCCCTCCTACAGCTTCATCGCCAGCGCCTTTTCGGTGTGCCAGGCGGGGGCGATCCCAGTGTTTGCGGATGTGGAGCGGGAGAGTCACACTCTGGATCCGGCGGATGTGGAGGCCAAGCTGTCAGAGCGCACCGCGGCCATCATGCCCGTGCACCTCTACGGCATCATGGCGAACATGGGCCCGCTCCTGGAGCTGGCACGCAGGCACGGCCTGAAGGTCATCGAGGACAGCGCGCAGGCCCACGGGGGCGAGTGGAACGGCAAGCGAGCTGGCACCATCGGTGACGTGGGCTGCTTCAGCTTCTGCCAGAGCAAGCACTTCACCACCGGGGGGGAGGGGGGCGCGGTGATCACCGATGACGAGGAGGTGGCCTGGCGCTGCCGGTCCTTTCGCGACCACGGCTACGATGTCCAGGAGCGCCTTCGCCTGCTGGAGGTCGAGGCCAAGCTCCCCTACATACACAACAGCGTGGGCTTCAACTTCCGCATGACCGAGATTCAGTCCGCCATCGGGCTCCGGGAGCTCGCGCGCTTCGACTCCTACCACCTCCCCAAGCGCCGCCGCAACGGGGAGCACCTGCTCAAGCGCCTGCAGAATCTCCCCCAGATCAAGTATCTGCCCCTGGACACTTCGGAGCGCCGGAATGCCTTCTGGATGTTCCCCATCGTACTGGACACCGACCGCCTCCGTGTCCGCGACGCCCGAGAGGTCGTCGCGGCCCTGGAGGCCGAGGGCATCCCGGCCGGGCCCGTGATGTGGCCGCAATGCTACCGGGAGAAGGCGTTCCAGGAGCACAACGGCTTCGGCCGGCTGCGCTATCCCTTCCGCGATCCCGCCGCGCGGCCGGAGGCGGTGCGCTATGATCTGGTGCACTGTGAGAACGCGGCCTGGCTCGAGGAGCGCACCTTCTGGGTCCCTTGCCACCCGGTCTACGAACTCGAGCACATGGATCTGATCGCGCAGGCGATCGAGAAAGTGCTCGGCACCTATTCCCGCTGAGGCCATGGTGGGCCGCCGACCGCGAGGAGGCACGACTGGCGATGCTGTCCCTCAACCGCAAGCTCAACGTCATCGAGTCCCGTGAGGATGCCACGGGCGCGCGGCGCTGGTGCGCCGAGCTGGTCGTCGAGGACGCCGACGGAGAGCACGTCTTCGCGGCCAGCGAGCGCACACATGAACTCGCCGGTTCGGCCGGCGGCTGGCATCTGTCGCTCGACCTCCGCGAGCGCGCTTCCTTCGACATCGTGGAGGTTACAGTCGCGCCCCGTGCTCGCGCCAGCCTGGGTCGGGTGTTCCTGCGTCTGCCTGGCGGTAAGGGGAGGATCCCGTCTCTCAGCACCTCGCGGACGCGGATGCTGGCGCTGCCGGAGGGGCCCTTCACGGAGAAGGGCGTGGTGCCCCTGGGGAGGCGCAGCGAGCCGCTGGCCTCCCGCTTTCTCACCGTGCTCCACGATGAGCGCTCCCGCACCGCCATCCTGGCCGGGGTGGCCGGCCTGGCGGATGACTTCTCCAGCTTCCGGGTGGACGGGAAGGTGCTGGAGGCCGGCTTCCTGGTCGGCCGGCCGCTCCATCGCCAAGAGCGCTACCCGCTCGCGATCGGGGTGGCGGAGGACCCGCTGGAGCTGCTCGCCGGCTACGGCGCCCTCCTGCACCCCCTCGGTCGCCACCGCTCTGCCCCGGTGGCAGGCTGGAACTCGTGGGACTACTACGGCGCCTCGGTCAGCATGGACGACATCCGGGCCGAGATGGCGGCCATCAAGGCCTCCCCCCTTGCTGAGAACCTCACCCACATCGTCGTGGACATGGGCTGGTGGAGCGACTGGGGCGACAACACGCCGAATCGCCGCTTCCCCGCCTCCTTTCGGACCATCGCCCGGGAGATCGAGCAGGCGGGCTTCGTGCCAGGGATCTGGCACGCCCCGCTGCTCGCCTCTCCCTGGAGCCACACCGGCCGCCATCGCCAGGACCTGTTCGTGCAGACCCCGGAGGGCGGCCCGGCAATGGTGGGCGAGCAGGCGGTGCTGGACTGGACCCAACCGGAGGTGCTGGAGATGCTCGGGCGGCTCTTCCGCTCCCTCAGGAAGGCCGGTTTTCGCTACTTCAAGCTGGACTACATCTACCCCGAGGCCGTCCGCCAGCCGGGCCGGCGCGGCGACGAGACCGCCGGCCCCCTGGCCATCATCCGCCGCGGCCTTCAGGTGATACGCGAGGCGATCGGCGAGGACAGCTACCTGCTGAACTGCGGCGCTCCGCCGGAGTGTGCCCTTGGCATCGCGGACGCCTCCCGCGTCAGCACCGACATCCACTGCTTCTGGTCCCACATCTGGAACAACTCACGCGCCATCGCCTGCCATCTGTGGGAGCATGGGAACCTCTGGAATGTGGACCCCGACTTCGCCCTCATCCGCTCCCGCGAGACCAGCGACGATCCCTTTCCCCAGTACATCTACCGGCGCCGGCCGTGGAAGGACCGCCGCGACTTCTGGATGGCCGGCCCGGAGGCCACCTTCGACGAGCTCAAGGTCTGGCTAACCGTCGTCCATATGGCCGGCGGCGACATGCTGCTGTCGGACTCCATCGCTCGCCTGAACTGCACCGGCCTCTCGGCTCTGGATAAGCTCTTCCCCCAGATGCAGGAGAGCGCCCGTCCGCTGGACCTGTTCATCAACCCTCTCCCTCGCTTCTGGTGGGCGGAATCCAGCGGCCGCGGCCGGCTGGCGGTCTTCAACTGGGAGGACGAGCCGCGGCCCATCCTGAACCCCGACGGGGTCGCCGTTCCCTCCCACGGCAAGGACATCTGGACGGGCCGCCGGGTCCGGTTGTCGGAGGCGACTCTCATGCCGGCGCGCTCAGCGTATCTCCTGGTGGTGTAGGGGCTGTGAGAAGAGGACGGGAGTCGTGGCCGCTTAGCGGCAGGAAGACAGCTTAGCGGGAGCAGTCAATGGGACAGCAATATCTGGACATCTCGGTGCCCATCCACCCGGGTACCCTGGTGTGGCCTGGCGATCCGCCGGTGGTCATCGCCGGCGCGGGTGGCGAAGTGGCCGGGGTCCGCTATCGTGCCAGCCGGATCACGCTCGGGAGCCACACCGGCACCCACGTGGATACTCCGCGCCACCTGGGCGTGGACGACACCAGCGTGGACCAGTTGCCTCTGGAGGCGCTCCTCGGCCCCGCCCAGGTCCACGATTTGACTGGCCATCACGTTATCGGCAGCCGCGAGCTGGAGGCGGCGGGAGTCGGCTCGGCGGTGCGAGCTCTCCTCAAGACTGACAACTCCCACTGGGTGAGCAGTGGGCCGATGCCCGAGCTCCCCGCGCATCTGAGTGAGGAGGGTGCTCGCTATCTCGTACGGGCAGGGGTGCGGCTGGTTGGCATTGACGGGTTGTCTCTGGACCATCCTGAGCGAGTTGACGCGCATCTCCTCCTCCTGCGCGCGGGGGTGGTGATCGTCGAGATGCTTGACCTCTCACAGGTGGCCCCGGGTGAGTACGAGCTGTTCTGTCTGCCGCTGCGGCTGGCGGGGGGAGATGGAGCACCGGCGCGGGCCGTGTTGCGGCCATTGCACCAGAGACCGAGCCATGAGGAGGCATCATGCGAAAACTGAACTGGGGTGTGATCGGCGCCGGAGGCATCGCCTCTCGCCGCACGCTGCCGGGCGCCGTGGGCGGTGCTCCCAGCGCGCGCTTCCTGGTCGCCATGGACCTGCGCCCCGAGGCCGCGCAGGCCGCTGCCGAGCGCTTCGGCATACCCAGGGTATACGCCGGCGCAGAGGAGCTGTTGGCTGACCCGGAGGTGGAGGCGGTCTACATCGCGACCCCTGTCCACGTCCACTTCCCCCAGATCGTGGCGGCCGCCGAGGCCGGCAAGCATGTGCTGGTCGAGAAGCCCGTCGCCCGCACCGTCGCCGAGGCGCAGGAGGCCATCGAGGCCTGCCGCCGCGCCGGGGTGCTGCTGGGCTGTGGCTACATGATGCGGTTCCACGCCCTCCATGCCGCCGCGCGAGACCTGATCGCGCGCGGGGAACTCGGAAGGGTGGTGGCCGGGCGGGCCCAGCTCACCTGCTGGTATCCGAGGATACCGGGCGCGTGGCGGCAGGACCCGGGATTGGGCGGGGGCGGCGCGCTCATGGACATGGGCAGCCACTGCATTGACCTGCTCGAGTTCCTCGCCGGCGCCAGGGTTGCCTCGGTGATCGCCCTCAACGAGACCCTGGTGCAGGACTACCAGGTCGAGGACACCTCCAGCGTCATCCTGCGCCTGGAGAGCGGCGCCCAGATGGTCGTGGACTCCCTCTTCAACGTCCCGGACGCCGCCAGCCGCGCCCCGCTCGAGGTCTACGGCACTCGGGGAGCTCTCTATGGCCAGGGCACCATCGGGCAGATGCCCACCGGGCGCATCGAGGTGGTGCTCTCTGACCAGGGCGACTATGACGCACAGCAAGAGCGCACCCCCGGCGAGCGCACCTTCGAGCTGAGGGCCGAGCCGGTGAACATGTACGCAGCAGAGATCGAGCAGTTCTCCCGCGCCGTCCTCGAGGGCGGGCGCCCCGCGGTGGACGGAGAGGAGGGGCTCTGGAACTTGAGGGTAGTGGAGGCCTGCTACCGCTCCAGCAGGGAGGGGCGGGAGATCGCGGTAGACGGCTAAGCACGGCCGTCCCCACGGCACCGGGCGAGCGCTAAGCTAACCAACACCTGGGAGGCAAGAGAGTATGGACAGACTGACGCCGACGCTGGCGCTGCTGACCGCGGGTGCGGTGGCCTCGGTCACCGCGCCTCTGGCCGAGGCGCAGATGCGCCCGAAGAGGATCATCGCCAGCGGCTGGGATGTGCCCACTCCCCAGCAGCTTAGGAGGGACCTCGCGGCAGTCGAGGAGCTGCCCATTGACGGCGTGCTCGTTGAGATCAGGGCCTTCGGGCAACCCGACGATGTCAACCAGTGTCCACTCCGAGAGGCCTTCCGAGACCGGCGCTGGGAGCGCCATTGGTTCACGCAGAGCGTCGAGGACCTTCGGGCCGTCCGTTCCCTCCGCCTCACTCACAACTTCGCGAACCTCAACGCCAACCCCGGCAACGTTGACTGGTTCGATGATGCAGGCTGGGAGAACGTCGTTGACCACTGGCGCATCGCGGCCTGGATCGCGCGGGAGGGCGGCCTGAAGGGCATCGCTTTCGACCCCGAACCATACACCGAACCATATCGCCAGTTCAAGTACGCCGCCCAGCCCAACCGGCAGCGCTACACCTTTGCCGAGTACTACGCGAAGGCCCGCCAGCGCGGCCGCGAGGTGATGCAGGCGGTGATCGAGGAGTACCCGGACATCACGATCCTGACGTACTTCATGAACAGCTACGTGGCGATCTCGCACCGCTGGCTGGGGCCGCGGGCGGCCGGGCTGCCCGACCCGACGGCCGCGCTCCTGACCCACGGCTATGGGCTGTATCCGGCCTTCATTGATGGGTGGCTGGACGTGCTGCCGCCCGCCGCCACCCTGGTGGACGGCTGCGAGCTCGCCTATGGCTACGCCAGGCCAGCCGAGTTCTGGGAGGCGGCCGCCCGAATCAAGGGTGACGGACAGGAGGTGGTGTCCCCCGAGAACCGAGCCAAGTACCGGGCCCAGGTGGAGGTGGGATTCGGCATCTACGTGGACGCCCATCACCCGGTGCTCGGCGGGCGCTGGGCGCTCGACCTCGGCGAGAGGTCGCCCGCCGAGATGTTGGAGCACAACGTCCGGGCCGCGCTCGCCGCCGCCGACCAGTACATCTGGCTCTGGGGTGAGAGGGGGCGCTGGTGGCCGGAGCCCGGCGACACCGCCAAGTGGCCCGGGCAGCCGGTGCACCCACCCTGGCCCGAGCAGATCCCGGGCATCGTCGAGGCCCTCGAGGCGGCACGGGAGCCGCGCGCCGCCAGGCGGCGACAAGTCGAGGCGGCAGGGCGCGAGGCGCGGGCCCTGCTCGAGTCCGGGCAGGCTCAGAACCTGGCCCGCAACCCAGGCTTCGACCGCGGCCCGGACGAGACCCTGGTCGGGGCGCCCGCCGAGTGGTGGACCTGGCAGAGCGAGGAGTCCGACGGCGACTTCGCGTGGGACCCCGACGTGGGAGCTGCGGCCCCGGGCTCGGCCCGGCTCAGCCGCGTCGGCGAGGGATGCTACGGCCAGGAGCACGAGGTCACGCCAGGGCAGCGCTACTTCGTCACCGCGGCGTGCCAGGTGAGGGGACAGGGAAGCCCCTCCCTGACCGTGCGGTGGAAGACGCCTGAAGGCGTCTGGCTGGAGGAGGCACAGCTCGATCAGAGCGCCGACTGGCTCTATCAACGGCCGCCCACCGGTGAGTGGCACGAGCTGTCGTTGGCCGTCACCGTCCCCGAGGGGGCCGGCAGACTGGTGCTGCTGCTAGGAGTCGGCGGCCAGGTCTCTGACCGCGACGTCGCCTGGTTCGACGACGTGCTGGTGGTCCAACTCACCCGCGCGGAGGATGCGTGCCACCGTGCAGGGTGACACCCCGGAACGTTTCTCGACACGACAGCACCCTGATGCTCTGCGCGCAGTCGCCCCGGACACTTAGCACAACGCGCAGACCAACGCTGAGAGAGGATTGCCATGAAGCAGCTACGAGCAGGCGCGGGAAGCGCGGTGATCACGCCGCCCCTGGGGGCGCACATCGCCGGCTACTTCGAGGACCGCATCGCGGTGGATGTGCATGACGATCTGTACGCCCACGCGCTGGTGCTGGAGTCGGGCGAGGACGTGGCAGCAATCGTCGAGTGTGACCTGATCCAGCTCCACCTGGAGGACGTCAACCGCGCGCGGCGGCTAGCCCAGGAGCAGACGGGCATCCCCGGCCGCCACATCCTCATCGCGGCCACCCACACCCACTTTGGGCCGGACGTGACCCGTGGGACGAACGTGATCCACGGGATTGACTATCTCGACTGGCTCCCCGGGCGGATCGCAGATGCCGTCAGGATCGCGCAGAACCGATTGGTCGCCGCGGCCGTCGGACATGCGGTGGGCCAGTGCCCGGAGGAATGCCACAACCGCAGGTATCTGATGAAGGACGGAACGGTGGTCACCAATCCCGGGTACCTGAACCCCGAGGTGGTCGCGCCAGTGGGGCCTACCGACCCCGAGGTCGGCCTGGTCGCGTTCGTGGACAATGACCTGAGGCCGATCGCGGTGCTGGCCAACTACGCCCTCCACTACGTCGGAGGGCAACACGGGGCGGTGGGCTCACTGGCAGCCGGGATGACGCCGGTTGATGTGAGCCTGACGGCCGACTACTTCGGCGCCTTCCGCCGCTCCCTCCCGCGCATGGCCGGGGCTGAGTTCCTCGCGATTGTGATGAACGGGTGCTCGGGCGACATCAACAACATTGACGTCTTCCGGCCCGCGCCCGACTATCCCCATCCCTGGTACCAGATCGAGCGGGTGGGAGATGTGGTGGCGGCTGCGGCCTACAAGGCCCTGCGCGGCATTCGCACCACGGACTTCGTGCGGCACGCCAAGATCGCGGTGGCCAGCGATGACTTCGAGTTCCGCCGCCGCGAGTTCACTCCATCCGAGATCGAGGCCGCGCGGCGCTTCGCGGGAGGGGACACGCCAAAGAACCTCGCCGACCGCGCGTGGCTGGAGAGCCATGCTATCCTCAGCCTCAGCCAGCAGCCGCTCGCGTGGCAGACTGAGATCCAGGCCCTGCGCGTGGGGGAGGTGGCGGTGGTGGGCTTGCCGGGGGAGATCTTCGTGGAGCTGGGCTTGGAGATCAAGAGCAAGTCCCCGTTCCCGCGGACGCTCACGTGCGAGCTCGCCAACGACTGCTTGGGGTATATCCCGACCCCACAGGCCTTTGAGAACCCCTCCTATGAGGTCTACACCACCCCGGCCTCCCCCGCCACTGGCCCCGCGATGGTCGCCTCCGCGCTCTCGCTGCTGCAGCGGCTGGCGGACGCCTGAGCCATGTGACTGACCCACGGTCAGCATTGAGGCCTGACCTGCTTCGTTCTGGCCAACTTGCCCTGAGGGGCCCTGTCGTTCCGCCTGCAGCGGTCAGCCGTCGGCTGAGGTCGCCCTGAGCCGTCCCGTTGGTGGAAGTTCGCGCTTGGGATGCTACTGCATCCTGCCGGCGTGGGGACGGGAGGGTGGCACAACCATGGCGGATGGCCTCAGGTGGCGCGCGTGCCGCGCACTGCAAAGCGGATCACAGGCCGCTGCGAGCGCGGCTCTATCCTGCTCACCTCCAGCCGCTCTCCCGCGGAGTGGGTGGAGGTCTTCGGGGACGCGCTCCTGGCCTCGGGGTGCCTGAGGCACCTTCACCCACCATGCCCGGGTGACCGTGATCACCGGGGAAAGCTACCGCCAGCGCCATCGCAGGAAGGAGGTGAGGCCAGCCCCCAAGCCGACCAGCAAACAGTGATCGTCGATCACTGCACGCAACGACCCGCAATCACAGAACGATGGTACACATCAGGCGGTGGCCGGTGGTACACATGGGGCGGCTACTGACACGCTGCTGCCTGCCTTCACCGGCGGCCCCACCTGCGAAGTGATGGACGGCGTGGCCGCGCTGGCGCCGAGCGACTGCAGCGCGATGGCAGCGAACCCTCGCTTGCAGTATCCGCTCGTCTTCGGTACCTACGCGCGCAACCGGCGGTGTGGCGGCGCCCGGGAGCGCGGGTCTGCCTGGGCTCGTCCGTCGCCAACCCCTCGGGGGAGGCCCTCTAGCCGGGGATCGCTTTATGCGCCAGGGTATGCGGATGGATGCGGGACTGCACGCCTGCGCGACGAACTTAGCTCCCGGAGGCGCATGAGGAGGCGCCGATGAGACCGATGATCTGGCTGGCGTTAACGCTCCTGGTAGGCCGAGCCGGGTGGGCGAGGGCCGACGCGGTGGTGGCCTGCGACAGGGAAGCCGTCCGGCAGGCGGTTCTGAGCGCGACGCCGGGCAGCCGCATCCTGGTTGCCCCGGGGGAGTACGCGGGCGGGCTCTGGTTCGGGGACGTTCGGGGCGAGCCCGGTCGGCCCATCGTGATCGCGGCCCAGGACCCCGAGAACCCGCCGGTGTTCAGCGGTGGGGGCAACGTGATGCAGTTCAGCAACTGCGTGCACCTCGAGCTGCGCGACCTCACCCTGGTCCGTGGCACCTCCAACGGTCTGAGCATAGACGACGGCGGCAGCTACGAAACCCCGGCCCGGCACATCGTACTCCGCGGACTGCGGGTTGAGGACATCGGCCCGGAGGGGAACCGGGACGGGATCAAGCTCTCCGGGGTTGCGGACTTCCGCGTCGAGGGCTGCACGATCGAGCGCTGGGGGACCGGGGGCTCGGGCATTGACATGGTGGGGTGCCACCGGGGCGTGATCGAGGACAACGTGTTCCGCTCCCGCTCACCGGAGGCGGGCGAGGCCGTGCAGGCGAAGGGCGGTACCACGGGCATCGTGGTGCGGCGGAACCTGTTCGACAGCGGCGGAGCGCGGGGGGTGAACATCGGCGGGAGCACCGGCCTGCAGTTCTTCCGGCCCCCGCTGGTATTGGGGGAGGAGCACTACGAGGCGAAGGACATCCGGGTGGAGGGCAACACCTTTGTCAGCGGGACCGCGGCCGTCGCCTTCGTAGGCCAGGACCAATGTGTGGTCCGGTTCAACATCATCTACCGGCCGCTGCGATGGGCGCTGCGCATCCTTCAGGAGACCACCGAGGAGGGATTCGTGCCCTCCCGCAATGGGGAGTTCACGGACAACATCGTCGTCTTCCGCTCCACCGAGTGGGCGTCCGGGGGGGTCAACGTCGGCCCCAACACCGCGCCCGAGACGTTTACGTTCGCCCGCAACCTCTGGTACTGCATGGACCGCCCTGAGCTCAGCCACCCCGACCTTCCCTCTCCGGAGCTGGACGGGATCTACGGACAGGACCCTCTGTTCCGCGATCCCGGGCGGGGAGACTTCAGCCTTCTGCCCGGCAGCCCGGCCGCGGGGCCGTTGTGAAGACGAGGCGCAGGCAGCGCTGAGACCGGCGCGTCGACTTCGGCGATCGGCGCCGGCCGGGCCGGAACCGCCCGGAGTCGGGGGTCAGGCCGGAATCGGGAGAGCGCGCTCTGAGGGCGGCGTTGGCACGCCAGATGAGTGAGGGTGGGGGGCGATCACCGGCCGTAGGCGGCTGCGCAGACAAGCAGGGAAGGAAGCTCCGCCCTCGACAGGAGGAGTGGGCCGGCCCCGATTTGGCGGACGCCTCGATAGCATGGATGGTACAACAGGATCGAGGTGAGCCATGGGAAAGCGACGGCGATTCGCGAGCGAGCTCAAGTCCGCCGCAGGCGGATTCGCCGCCCTCGAATCCGAGCTGGGCCTGCATCGGCTCCGACCGACGCGGCAGCAGGCGCGCAGGGAGACGTCTGGGTATCTGGAAGTCCTCTGCAGCCTGCAGGGGCTGCACTCGTCGCCGGGGTACCAGACCCCGGTTGGGTCCGAGGCCGGTGACCAGGCCCGGGCCGCCTGCAAGGTGTCCACTTCCTCGGGCCAGGTCACCCCTGGGCCCGGACAGGATGAGGCGTGTCCCGACCCTACCCGCTCTGGACACACTGCCCCGGCTCGGCATCCCCTGGAGGCTGCTGGGGCGCGAGCCACCTGCGAAGCCACTTGAGCGCGTCGGCCTGCATCGCGACGTTGAACTCGTGCGGCGCGTCGTAGTACCTCAGATCGGCGTGCTCGGGAGCGCCCGCTTTGGCGTAGACCGCCGCTATCTTGGCGTAGGCCTCCGCAACCCCTCTCGGCGTGAACAGCTGGTCCCGTCGGCCGTGGATGACCATGAGGGCCCCGGGGCAGCACAGCGAGACTAGGTCGGGCAGGTCAACGAGCCCATAGGCCCCGCTCACATACTGGCAGTGGTGGGTATTGAGCGGTCTGTAGGCGAACATCTCGCCATAGCTTGTCATCCAGCCGACCACCACCGCGCACTTCACCCGCGGTTCCATCCCCGCGAACTGCGCACACCGGAAGCCGCCCATTGAGAGCCCCACACAGCCGATCCGCTCCGGGTCAACCTCAGGGCGGGTCAGTAGGTAATCGAGGCTCCGGATCTCATCCCTCAGCCAGATGCCCTGCCAGGTGTGCCCGATGGCACCCAGCGCGCGGGCGAGCATGTCCTCGGCGCAGCCGCTCTGTGCGTTGGCGTGCTGGATATCCTCCCTAGTCTCCACCCGGGCGTGATCGTTCACTCCGCGCGCGATGTCCTCATCGGAGATGAAGCGCCGCTCTCCCCAGTAGAAGGCGTCAATGACGATCACCGCGAACCCGGCGCGGCATAGATCGGTGGCGTACGAGCGTCCGCCGTAGAACCGCTGCTTGAGCTCGCTGAGCACCGGGTGCTCGTCCTCCACCTCCACGATCTTCTCCTTGCCCCAGTAGTACATGCCCCCGTGGTCGTGGAAGCAGACCAGACCGGGTACCGGGTACTGGACGTTCTTCGGGATCAGCACATAGGCCGGCACGCGCGTTCCCGGCGCCGAGTCGAAGTACACCTTCTCGCGGAGGTAGTCTCCCTTGTCCACCCGCGCCACCACTGCGGCGTCGAAGTTCCCGGGTGCCACCTTCTCCGGGATCAGCTCCCAGAGACGCGATCTGGCCAGAGACTTCCACTGCTCCAGATCGCGGAACTCCTCGCGCAGGAACGACAGCGCGAACGCGGACTGCTGCTGCAGCCCTCGCAGAAAAGGGTACAGACTGCCCAGCGGAGTTCCCGACTTGACGCGCTGGCTGATCACACCTTGCTCCAATCCTGTCGTTTGCCTCGCGCCCACAGCCTTCACCCCGACGTTCGCGTGCCGACCCGCGCGGCCGAAGGCGCGGAGAGCGCTCGGCGAGACGACCGCGGCGACGAGAGTCCTCGCCGCCTGCGCGATAAGTTCCCTGCGAGTCCACGCGGGCGATAGCCAACTGCCCGGTGCAGGCACGCGGATCTCCTGACTGGCGGCCGGGCCTTCGGTCAGTACGCGAAGAGCCCCCACCGCTGGGTGACGCCGAAGATGGCCGAGAGGACCGTGATCGGCAGCTTCGTGATATAGTAGCCCAGCACCAGCCCCAGCGCGATGGGCTGCAGGGAGCGAAACGGCCTCAGGCCCCCGTAGCGCAGCGCCAACGTGGCCGCCAGCCACCCGATGAAGACGCTCGCCCACATCATGTGGTTGGTCATGTAGGTGCTAGCGATGACGAAGCCGTAGGGGCTCAGCGGCCACCACATGCACCGGCTCTGCAGGTAGGTTGTCAGCAGCACGACAGCTGCGCCGGCGCCCATCGCCAGCCCCAGGTGAGCCTGGGCCGCCGCGGGGTCGCGCAGGTTCGCAGCCAGCGGGACATAGATGGACCAGTTCGGCCAGGTCCAGGGCGAAGAGGGGAAGGCCGGAGACAGCTCTCTTGCGGCCAACATGGCGGCCTACCTCGCCTATGTGGGAGAGACGGCCGAGCGCCCGGTGACCAGGCTTGTGGATTCACGGCCCTTTGTGCACCT
>Ga0129301_1000411_pt1 | contig 23739 bp, 20 predicted proteins | sample ConPoolayeHmetaG_FD_94489 | JGI IMG/M metagenome (GOLD analysis project Ga0129301, IMG submission 94489) | Hot spring microbial mat communities from California, USA to study Microbial Dark Matter (Phase II) - Cone Pool mat layer H metaG ...
AAGGATCCGGAGCCTGATCGAAAGATGGGAGATCTCCTACGACAACTACACGAGAACCGAGAACCCGATCCACGTCAGGTTTGTCCGAGACTTCTATCTCCGGCTTCAAGAAAACGGATACGTGTACGAGTCGGTTGAGAGAGTACACTACTGTGATAGGGACCGACGCTTTCTACCAGACCGATTTGTTGAAGGAGAATGCCCATATTGCGGCTTCAAGAGCGCCCGAGGGGACCAATGTGATGGATGCGGTAGGCCACTTGAGCCCGAGAAGCTTCTGAACCCTATCTGCGTCATATGCCGTTCTCCCGTACACTTGAAGGAGACGAGGCAGTGGTTCTTCGATCTCCCCAAGCTGAAGGAGGAGGTTAAAGCCTTCCTCCTCAGAGACGAACTCCATCTATCTGATACAGCGAGGTCGTTCAGCCTGAAGCTTGTTGAGGAGGGCCTCAAACCCAGGTCTCTGACCAGAGATTCGAAGTGGGGGATACCTGCACCCTTTGAGGGCGCAGAAGACAAGACGATCTACGTGTGGATGGAGGCTGTCCTCGGCTACGTCTCCGCCACAATCGAATACTTTGAGAGAAAGGGAGAGCCTGATGGATGGAAACGTTTTTGGCTAGATAAGGAGGCGAAGACCGCCTACCTGATAGGAAAGGACAACATCCCATTTCACACAATAATCTTGCCAGCTCTCCTCCTAGGCTCCAGGAGAGGATACAATCTGCCGACCGCGGTCGATTCAACCGACTTCCTAATGTTCGAAGGCCAGAAGTTCTCCAAGAGCAGGCGGATAGGGATATGGATCGATGAAGCATTAGAGATCGCCCCGGCAGACTACTGGAGGTATGCGCTTCTCTCTCTGAGGCCTGAGGGTGGAGACGTCAACTTCAAGGTCGACCTCTTCGTCGAAAAGGTTAACACGGACCTCAACAACGTAATCGGAAACCTCATAAACAGGACGATCGTCTGCTTCGAAAAATTCTGTGGAAGCAGGCTTGATGTGAGGCCGGCGGTCGACGGAGAAGTTCAAGAGTTCATCAACACCGCCCTCAAGAGACATGATCAGATAGCATCCCTCTTAGACAACTTCAAGATTCAGCATGCGGTGAAGGAGATAGCCCTACAGGGAGAGGAGGGAAACAGGTTTCTGAACCTGAAGGAACCCTGGAAACTCTTTGAAAGAGACAGGGAAAAGACGGTTTCGATAACGTACGCTCTTCTTAGGATGATTCGCCTGCTGGCGGTCGAACTTTATCCGATAACCCCAGCCGCATCCAGCACCCTCTGGAAGAACCTGAACGAGAAGAAGCCTATTCTAGCCGTAGGCTGGGATGGCGTCAAAGAAGACTTCAGCTACCCTCTCGAGATAAAACGTTTCCCCCCACTGTTCAAGAAGCTTTCTATGGAAGAGGTTATAAGCAGACTCAAGGAGCTCAAAGGTGGTGAAAGAGCCACATGAGTATGTTAGCGTTTGAGGAATTCGCGAAACTAGATATCAGAGCTGGAAAGGTCGTCAAAGCTGAGAGGGTGCCGAACTCGAAGAAGCTACTACATCTCGAAGTAGACATAGGAGACGGCGTGAGAAGCTGCGTTGCCGGCCTCGCCGAACAGTATACCCCAGAAAACCTCATCGGCAGGACGTTGACGGTTGTCACAAACCTGAAGCCGAGGAAGATGTTCGGGTTCGAGTCTCAAGTAATGCTCTTGGCAGCGATAGACAAAGAAAACCCGTCAAATATATCACTGATCGTCCCAGACAAAGCTGTTGCCGCAGGAAGCAGGGTAACATAGTGTAGACGATGCGGTATCGAATAGACTTCCACGTCCACACCGAAAACTCTCCAGACGCGTTCGGCTCTCTAACGGAAATATCAAAGTTCGCAAGGAGAAGGGGGATCGACGCGGTCGCGGTAGCAGACCACAACAGGCTCACGATAGAGGGGGTGCAGGAGGTGGACGGCGTCTCCTTCATTCCAGCCATCGAACTAAGAACCTTCGCAGGCCACGTGGTCTGCCTGCTTCCAAAGAAACGCTTTGACCTCACGATGGCCTACCATGATCCCACAAAGCAGATCCACGAAGCAGGCGGATATGTGATCTGGGCTCACCCATTCGACCTAAACATTATGAGAAGACACAGGAAGACAATAGACGCAGACGCAGTTGAAGTCTTCAATTCAGCCTCATTCCCCTTCCGAACCTCCTCCAGGAAGGCTTTCATGCTCGCGGAAGGCTTGGGTATCCCGAAGGTGGCCGGAAGCGACGCCCACATGCCAAAGAATGTGGGATTATGCTATGTCGAAGTCGAAGCCAGCTCACTTCATGAAGCCATCTCTGAAACATTCAGAGGCAGGGGGATGCCACACGGCCAAGCTAGGCCCCTAACTGACTTCATAAGACTAAACATGCTTAGGTTGGCCAAGATGAAGTTCTAGTCTATCCTGTCAAGCTTGAGACATTCGGCTCCCTCAACCTTCATGCCACAGCATGGGTCGAAGTCTACCTCTCTATCACCCAATATTCGAGCAAGAGGATCCCAGTCTTCAAACCTGGTATGCGCCACCGAAGCCAGAGCATACACGGTGAGGTTTCTTTCGCCTCCTCCATAATATCCTGTCTTAACCTCTCCATCACAGAACGTCGTCCCCCTGAAGGTTGAAACTATGGTGGAGACATCGCCAACACTCAGTTCTTTCCATCCCACGACACACACCAACGCACTGTCCACGTTAGCCCCACCCTGTCTCCTAAGAGACGAGGAAACCTTGAAGGTGGCCTCTTCCGCCATGCTTGAGCCCTCAGCCCACCCTATCGCCAACACATTGTTCCTGTTGCCTGAAGCAAACTCGTAGACTTCGTTTCTGCTCAAGCCTAAGCGCTCCCTCTCCCCGAGGAGCGCGGAAATAAACTTGCTTATCCAATCGTTCTCCATTTCAAAGGCCTTCAAGAGCGGAGTTTGAGGAGCCTTTTCGACAAACTCCTCGTTGTCGACTATGACAACCCCATCACATACCATCTTCATCTTCTTCAGTCCAACAGCTGCCCTAAAGAGCCTATTCTTCTCGAACCTGAACGGCATCACTGTAACCCCGTAGACCTTCACCTTCTCCTCCTTCAGCCTCTGAGCTACAATAGGCGCAGCAGAAGAGCCAAGCACACCTCCTAAGCCTACAACTACGACAGCGGCCTCCACCCCCTTAAATGTGCTCACGAGCCTTCCGGAAGCATCCCATGCAGCCCTCTTGGCACTTCCAACACTTCTGTCAAGGTTCAGCTGGAGGGGGATCTCGATAACCCTCTCCCCCAACGTCCTCCATTCAGAATCGTCCAAGCTGGCGCATAAGGCGTCAGGGAGGCTGAAGGAAACCTTTTCGACGATCCTCTTGCCAGCGGTCCCTACACCGATCACTCCCAAGGTGTGTGTGGTCATCGCAAGACAAAGGTTGGAAGTGGACTCACTTAACATTATATGACAAAAATTTCCAATTTCCAGTAGAAAAAATTACACAACATCCTGTCTCAAAGGATTTCTCCTAGAAGATAATGTCTTGACGCGTCCACAGCCCTGGCCTCAACCAGGCTTCCCAGTGGAACCCTGTCCTTTATGACTATGTTCTTATAGTATTCGTTTCTTCCTATGCTGTCATCTCCGATGTATTCGTCTACCAAGATCCTCCCACTCCACCCCAGCCACCTTCGGTTTCCCTCAAGCTGCAGCCTCGAAATGAGTTCGTGGGCTATCTTAGCCCTCTCTTTCACCTCTTGCATGTCATGTCGGCGTTCTGGCTGAACTGGAGTCTTAGGCCTCTTACCGAACTTCGAGAGGTTGACGATGTCCGGTCTTGTCCTCTCAAGGAAGGCGATCGTCTCGTTGAAGTCTTCTCTTGTCTCATTCGGGTAGCCTACGATTATGTCTGTGTCGAAGGTGATCTTCGGAATCTTCGCCCTAAAGCCTTTCACCACCTCTTCTGCGTCTTCCACACTGTATCTCCTCCGCATCGCCTTCAAGATCCTGTTGCTGCCACTTTGGACAGGCAGATGTAGGAACTTGAACACTTTCGGGCTACTGTATGCTTCGATCAGCTCGTCTAATATCTTTAGGGCGTTGTTCGGATTCATCATCCCGACTCTGACAAAGAATTCTCCTTCGACTTCAACCACCCTCTTGACGACATCTGCCAGGTTTCCATGTGTGTCCGCACCATATGCGCTTGTATCTTGGCCTGTAAGCCAAAATTCTCTCGCGCCTTCTCCAACACCCTCCCTCACCTCTCTCACGATCTCTTCTAGGTCGAATGATAGCATAGGCCCCCGCGCTATCCTCGTGCAGCAGTAGCTGCAGGTGTTCGTGCACCCTTCACCAACTTGAATGATTCTCACCACCTCGTTCTTCCTCCAGAGCTTTGGCAACCTACTCTTGTCGACTCTCCTATAGTCCAGGTAGAAGGCTTGGCCACCTGCCAGAACTGTGTCTATGGCTTCTTCTATCCTGTCTACGTTCTGTGGGCTGAGGAGTGACGCCTTAGGATTCGACTTCAACGCCTTCTCCCTGTCGATCTTTGGCATGCATCCTGCGATTATCATCCCCTTACCCGGATACCTGTCCTTCAAATCTTTGATCCTGTTGACGATCCTATTCTCCGTCGACGTCTTGACATAGCATGTGTTCAGCACGATGACGTCTGCCTTCTCGACTTCTCCAACGACCTCGAACCTTCTCGACGCCATCTTCTCCAGTATCCTAGTATCTGCCTTATTGTATGAGCAGCCGTATGTTTCAAAGTAGACCTTCGCCCTATCCATTTCCGAGGCGTCTCTGCTTTCACTGTCGGTTCTTCCTTGGAATAAGCTTTTTCCTACACTAGCCTCTCTTCACGTTCTTCCAGTTCACACACAACGTCCTCGGATGAGAAGCCTTTACCTCATCCAATCTTCCTATGCTCGTGTTATTTGGCGTCCTACGCACCCCATCCGGATCCACATAGGCTCTTGAGGCTACCTCGTTGAGGACTCTAGCGTACGCTTCTATCTCGTCGAAGGTCTCCGTCTCCGTAGGCTCGATCATCAAAGCCTCATCGACTATGAGTGGGAAGTATATCGTCGGCGCGTGAACACCGTAGTCGAGAAGCGCCTTCGCGATATCTCTTGCCGTAACCCCTCTTTCGATAAGCTTTCTCGAGATTTTGACGACGAACTCATGCTTTCTCGGCGTCCTAGAGCCATAGGGCACCTCATAGTATTCCTTGTCCAACAGCGATAGGAGATAGTTCGAGTTCAACACCGCCCTCTCAGAGGCCTCCCTAAGCCCTCTTCCACCCAGCATCCTTATGTACGTGTACGCCCTCACGAGCACCGCTATGTTTCCAATAAACCCTCTCACTTGGCCTATGCTCTTCGGCCTATCATAGTCGAGGTGATATCTGCTGCCATCGTATTCTACAGTCGGCACCGGAAGATATTCTTCCATCCTCTTTGAGGCGCAGACCGGGCCTGCTCCGGGGCCCCCTCCACCATGTGGTGTAGCAAAAGTCTTGTGGAGGTTCAAGTGAACTATGTCGAAGCCCATGTCTCCAGGCCTCACCTTGCCCATGAGCGCGTTCATGTTTGCTCCATCATAGTATATGTAACCTCCGGCTTCCTTAACCATGTCGACGATTTCGAGTATGTTTCTTTCGAAGAGTCCAAGCGTGTTTGGGACTGTCAACATCATCCCTGCAGTCGACCTTCCGACAGCATTCTTTAAGGCTTCAACGTCAACAAGCCCCTCTTCGTCCGAGGGGATCTTTACAACCTTGAACCCTGCCATGGTCGCGCTCGCTGGATTCGTGCCATGTGCAGAGTCAGGGATCAGCATTTCGTTTCTGAAGCCTGATTCTCCCCTGTCCCTTATCGCCGCCCTCATCATCATAGCCCCCACGAGCTCTCCATGCGCTCCCGCGGACGGAACGAGAGTCGCCTTGCTTGTGCCAGTTATCTCGACAAGCAGCTGTGACAGCTCGTAGAGTATCTGGAGTATGCCCTGGCAGGTTTCGGTCGGCTGCAGTGGGTGAAGATCCTTCAGCTTCCTGTTTGAGACAACCCTGTCAGCGATCTTCGGGTTATATTTCATCGTGCAGCTTCCAAGCGGGTATGTGCCCAAGTCAACTGAGAAGTTCATCTGAGAGAGTCTCATGAAGTGTCTTATGATGCGGGGCTCTTTGACGTTTGGCAGGGGGAGCCTCTCCCTGTACAGTTCCCTGGGAAACGGTTCTGGTGGGCTAGCCTTCCCACTGTAGGTGTCGCCTGAAAATTCGCTTAGCAGCGGCTCATTCCATCTTGCCTGTCTGAACATGTTCACTTAGCCTCCTCTATCGCCTCCGCAAGGCGGTCTATGTCTTCTACGCTGTGGACTTCGGTGAAGCAGGAGAGCAGGATATTTTTCAGTTGAGGGAAGTCTCTTTCCAGCATCAGTCCTGGAACGATTCCTCTCCCCACCAGCTTCTCGAAGGCTCTGTGGAGGCTGCATCCTTCGAACATTATCGTGAACTCTTGGAAGAAGTCTCCTGAAAAATGTGGAGCCTTAAGGTTCGGGTTCTCAGAGAGCCTCCTGCCAGCATAGTGTGATCTCTCATATATTTCTAGCCCAAGCTTCCTCAGCCCATCTGAGCCAAGTAGGGCCAGGTAGGAGAGCGCCCCGATCGCCATCAAGGCTTCGTTCGAGCAGATATTCGAAGTCGCATGCTCTCTTCTGATATGCTGTTCTCTTGTCTGCAGCACCATCGTGAACCCCCGTTGGCTGCCTAAGAGATCCGTCGTCATCCCAATGATTCTTCCAGGCATCTGTCTCACAAGAGGCTGCTCTCCTCTGCAGGCGAATATGCCAAGCGATGGCCCCCCAAAGTTCAGTGCACCCCCCAAAGTCTGCCCCTCGCCGACGACGATGTCCGCCCCATATTCTCCAGGAGCCTTGACCAAAGCCAAGCTTATGGGGTCCACTCCGACGATGAGCAGCCCTCCCTGGCTGTGGACGAGCTCAGCTGCCTTAGAGACTTCCCTCTCGAGGACGCCGAAGAAGTTTGGGTTCTCAAGGTATAGGCAGCATGAGCCGCCAACCTTCTCCTCCAGATCCGAGAGGTCGATGCTTCCCATATCATGTAGGTAGCCGACTTCTTGGACTTCCACTTCCAGGGGATTGAGATATGTCCTGATGACCTTCTTTCTCTCTGGGCCGATGTTTCCTCCCAGAAGCACCTTCTTGTTCCCCTTCACCCTGATCGCCATCCTTACCGCTTCAGCTGCTGCCGTAGCCCAATCGTACATGGAGCTGTTTGCCACATCCATGCCTGTTAGGTCGCAGATCATGCTCTGGTATTCGAATAGCGCCTGAAGCATCCCCTGAGACATCTCCGGCTGATAGGGTGTGTATGCTGTATAGAATTCGCTTCTGGAGACGATCGCCTCCACCGCAGCTGGAAGATAGTGTGGTGGAAGCCCTGCCCCCAAAAATATCAGGTACTCTCCAAGCACCATATTCCTTTCTAGAGCTGATTCTATGTACGATTCGACATCCATCTCGGATGCTGGCGGTATACTGAGATCCCTGCCTAAGATCACCTCTCTCGGCACGTCGGTGTAGAAGCCTTCGATGTCTTTGACGCCGACTCTGCCGAGGACCTCCCTGAGCCGATCGCTGCTGCAGCCTTCAACAAAGTTGGCCATCTTTCTCGCCTACATGTATACTAATAAGAAACTTTTAAAATTAATTTCCTGTATAAGCTGCCGTGCTAAACTTGAAGGCGACTTCTACCACCCTCTCCGCTGTAGTGCTTCTCCTCCTTTCGGCGTGCCTCCCCTCATGCTATGCGGCGTCGCCGATAGGGTATGTCAGTGAGCTGACTCACAGCGTCGAAGTCAACAGATATGGCTTCATGTTCGTAAACGACACCCTAACATTCTACAACAACCAAACCAGCCAGGTTTCGGTTCCTGAAGTCAACCTAACCTACCCTGGCATATACTATGGCAGGCTACTTCCCTACTTTGTCTCAGACCCAGGCTTTCACGTTTCCCTATATGTGGAGGGGAACGTGACCCACGTAAGGCTGACTCCGACGAGGGAGGTGCTGGTGGATCCCAGGTCAACATATAACCTGACGGTTTCATTTTCTGGCGTAGGCTTGGTCTCTTCCAATATCGCCCAGCTAATGTACGTGAATCTGACACTTTATCCTGGTGTCAGCTTGAACTCTGCCAAGGTGTCGTCGAAGATATCTATACCAGCCGACACAATCTTCACTTTGATGGAGGGCTACAATGTTACCGAGACAGTTGAAAGTAGGCTATACAATAGGACATACTTTAACATTCCTGCTGGATCCTATAGCTTCAAGAATGCGTCACTTGGCCTACTGGGGCAGTCAAATATGGCCGTCATCTTGGTCCCTAAGGCTGAGAGGACGATCGAGGTCGACGACGACGGCTCGGTCTGGGTCATCGACATGGTTCAGATAAAGAATGTTGGCAGGCAGAACATTTCATCTCTTAGGCTGTCGATGCTTAACCAGAACCTTCTGAGGATCAAGGTCGTTAAGCCCGTAGGTCCAGACGAGGACGTCGACTTGGACATGTACAGACAGCTCGACCTCAAGAACGAAGTCTACTATAATGAAACTCGCTCGGTAACGATAAAGTATCCTGCGCCATCCAACTTCACCAAGATGTTGAATGGAAGATATGCAGTTAAAATCTCTGCTGCGCCCCCAATAGACGGCGTTGTCGAAGAATATGTCTTGAAGATCTCGTTTCCAGGCGAGTTTGCGTCAGCCCAGCAGCCTACAGTCAAGGTCTTCGAAAACGCCAACAAGTATCTCAGGGAAGGATTTGAGGTAGAGTATGAGCCTAAGCTCTTCTGGTCAGTCTCCATCGCGGTCCCAGCAGCCCTTCTCGTCTTGATCGTCCTCGTCTCCATGCTATCCTACTCCCAGAAGGGTGAAGAGGAGGAAAAGAAGTATGCTACAGAATTCTATGACGCAGTCGCCGACAAGCTTCAGGTCGTCAGCCTCACACTGGAACTGTATGAGGATAGGCGCCTCGGTCGGGTCGCCAAGCAGAGATTTAACGTCCTAAAGCAGGAATACGTGAACAGGGTCAGCCAGACAAACACCGCCCTCGCCAAGGCCTCCGCCGCCCTCATGAAAGAGGATCCTGAAAAGAGGGTGAGGTTAGAGAAGATATTGAAGCTTAACAGGGACCTCGACCAAGCGTTGAGAGGTGTTGTCTCTGACTATGACCGGCTGCAGTCTGGAAGGATTGGCAGAGAAGAGTTCAACAGGATCAGGCCTGAATCTCTCAAGAGGGTTGACGACGTGAGGAAGGAGATCGAAGAAGAGCTACGGATGATCTGAAGGGACAACGTTCGGGCGTCTCAAAAAAAATTTTGGGGTTTTAGCCAGTCAGCGTACAGACTTTGACGCCCCCGCTCCACTTGCCGCAATCACATCATCTATCCTCAGGATCATGTTGGCTGCTTCAGTTGCTGCCTTGAAGACCTGCTCCTTGACAGCAAGCGGCTCGTACACGTGAAACTTTCTCGCATCCTGCACCTTTCCAGCCAGGACATTGACTCCAGCAGTCTTCTGCCCCCTACTATGTCTCGCCCTAAGATCCACCATCGTGTCTATCGGATCCATCCCCGCGTTTTCGGCGAGGGTCAACGGTATAACTTCAGCTGCCTCAGCATATTTCTGTACAGCAAGCTGCTCTCTTCCCGAAAGTGTTTCAGCCCACTCGCGAAGTTTTGAAGCCACCTCTTCTTCAGGGGAGCCTGCACCAAACACTATAGAAGGCTTGATCATCACATCTTTGACGACACATAATGCGTCATGTATCGACCTCTCCACTTCATCCACGATCTTCGCTGTCCCACCTCTGACAAGTATCGATACAGCCTTCGGGTTCTTGCATCCTTCAAAGAAGACCCACTTCTCGTCCTCAACCTTTCTTTCTTCAGCGACCTCCGCGTATCCGAGGTCTTCAGGCCGCAGGTCTTCGATGTTCGTGATCATCCTGGCCCCTGTCGCCTTCGACAGCCTCCCAAGGTCAGCGTCCAAGTCCCTTCTCACAGCCATTATCTTTGCCTTAGCCAGATAGTGTTGTGCGACGTCATCTATCTCCTTGTTCGTGACTATCACGTTCGCGCCTACAGCCGCGATCTTGTCCACCATGCCCTTGAGCATTTCGCTTTCTTCATCCAAGAACATCTTCATCTGCTCAGGGTTGCTTATGCTTATCTTCGCATCAAACTCAGGCTTCTCAACCTTCAGTGGACAGTTGATCACCAAAACCCGCGCGTTCGAGACCCTCTTTGGCATGCCACTGTGCATGATCTCCTTCGGTATTATCAGCCCCCTGACCATTTTCGTGTCTCCAATCGAGCCTCCCGCCTTCTTTTCAACCTTGACGTCGCTGACGTCAACCTTCAACCTACCATCATATTCTTCGGCGACTGAAAGGATCGCTTCGACAACAAGTGGCGCAAGAGATTCAGCCTCACGTGAGACGATCTTAGCCGCCATACTCGTCCTAGCAACCTTCTCCAGCATACTCCTGTCCTTGGGGTCAACCTTGACCGCTACCGAAGAAAGGATCTCAAGAGACTTCACCAGAGCCTTCTTGTAGCCGTCGGTGATCACGGTCGGATGCACACCCTTCTCGATCAACTCTCTCGCCTTATCGAGCAGTGCGCCCGCGAGTATAACCGAGGAAGTTGTGCCATCTCCCACTTCGTTATCCGTTGCCTTCGCGATTTCAACCATCGCCTTCGCTGCAGGATGCTGTACATCGATCTCCTTCAATATGGTTGCGCCGTCACTTGTCACCTTCATGTCTCCGGTGCTGTCTACAAGCATCTTGTCCATACCCTTTGGCCCAAACGATGTCTTGACGATGTCTGCGATAAGCGTCGCAGCCATAATATTGTTCGCCTGAGCCCTTCTACCCCTACTCTGAGTAGTCCCCTCCTTCAAGACTAAAATCGGTTGACCTGAAGAGGTCATAGCCGGTATTGCTGCCAAATCGATCACCTTCTACTTGGGCACGGAATTTTGTGAGAACGCTTATAAACGTTTTGCCGAACACATAGACTTTCTATGGTAGGTGAAGGCTTCAATCCTAGAAGCCGGCAGAGAAATGCATCCCGAGCAGGGCGTGTAAGATAATGTCAAACTGGCTCGATTGGAGAATAAACATCACCTCTAATCTTATAAGATGGCTGCCTGTAACTGTTGACAATGTGCAGGGGTTCCCAAGCCAGGTCAAAGCTTCGTCAGCGCAGCGGCCAAAGGGGACGGACTTAAGATCCGTTGACGAAGGTCTTCGTGGGTTCAAATCCCACCCCCTGCATCTGATTGCTTTTATGACATAAAATAGCTAGGAGAAATAATCATCCTCCCGTGGCCTATTTTTGTCGATTGCAACCCTACACAAGCCGTCGACACCTCTATCTATGGTGGTAGAATGTCAAAGACCCTTTGGAAAGCTTGTCGAAAAAAGGAAGAATAGAATCAAAGAACTTTGAAGAGCGATCCCATATCTTTCAAAAGGTTTGATGTTGTAAAGCATAGAGGTTATGAGAATCGAATTGTTCCCTCCTTTAGCTTTTAGCCTTTTTTCACCTCTTGTTTTGGTTTTGAGTGTGCTCATTCGCTGATCGTGTCGAATTACTGAATCGACTCTATTTTGCCCCCACAGAAGAGGGGCAAACACTAAAGGTGGGAAGGGTATTCTAAGCATATTACGACCGTGTCTTGGCATATAGCAAATGAAGGTAACGTCTTTGAGACAGGCTATGACATCTTGAAAGGCCAAGCCTCCATTCTGTAGGCGCTGTCCCAGAAAAGGTACTCGAAGATGCTTGTAGTCCTGAAACGCTTTAACACAGAAGTCTTCTCTTCCCCATTAAGGCTCTCGGCTACATCGTCCATTATGTTGAGAACCACTTTGGTGACCGACTCAAATTCCCTTGAGGAGTAGGTGGCTATCCATCTTCGATATAGTTGGTTTGGAGAGCCTTCCTTTTCCAGCCTTTTTCCGACCTCCAAGTATATCCAATAACATGGAAGCATGGCTCCAAGAGCCTCATGGAAGGACCTTAATAGAACCGTGGAAGTGAGGTAGCTTGTGTAAGCTGTATTGGTTGGGCTCATCGGAGTCAAGTAGACCTCTTCCTCTCTTAAACCCCATTCCTTGAAGAAGGAGTCATGAAGCGCCCTTTCAGTTACAATCGCTATCTTGGCATGGTCAGCGAAGGTGACGATCCAATCATCCCTAGGAGCCTTTGCAGCCAAAAGAGCGAGCGCCTTAGAGTACTCCCTCAGATAGAGCGCGTCCTGGACTACATAATGCTTGAAGCAGTCAACGCTCAAGGTGCCGTCAGTTAATCCAACTATAAATCGATGGTTGAGTATTCCATCGAATACATCTTCTATAGACTTCAAGAGGATACGCGTAAAACTCAATCCTTTCTACACCTCAAGACAGTCTTCTGGGAGCTAATCTTATATGTTTGCTTGCTGTTTTGCCAGACTTCAACCACCTTAGCAGAGACATCGTCTCTCACAAAAGGCGTCTCCCAATTCGATGAGCAACTCTTCTGCACCCTTCTTTTCAAATGCTCCATTTTAATCCTTTTGTGTTTCTTTATTTATGGCCTATCTTTTTCACATTCCAAATATGATCCTACAATGTGCATTGCACACACCACCTGCATCAGAAATTGTAAAACTCACTTTATCTCCTTAAATTTTACATACTCTGTTTCGCAAAAGCAAAATTTCGAAAGTTTAAACCGAGATCTAAACTCTCTCTTGATAGCTGCCAAGATGGTAAAAGAATTCACATTTGAGCCGCAGGCACGAGTTTCTCGGTTCTTAAAATTTTGCTTACCAACTCCTTTCCCAAACTTTTCGATGCATCCAATATTTCAATCCCTATGATGCGCCCACTCTCGTCAAGGTCCATGATCACGTTGTCGGCAAGCTCTTCGCTTATCTCGTATCTGGCTCTCCTAAGCCAAACATACATTGCATCTGCCTTTGAGTCGTACTCAACCCTCACCACTATCGCCTCATCCTCCTACACCAATAAACTATAACAACTGTTATTTTATCATTGCTCTTTTCATAAATCACCTTAAGAAACTTATCCTCGTACTTCTTCAATGCCACTGACCTGCCAAGACGCGTGATAAAACTGAAATCCAAATTTTGAACAGTGTCTATAACGTTGGCTTCAGATATCTTTCTATGCCTCATCCGAAACATTGCGTGTTCCGTGTACTCAATTACCATCTCGATTCAACACATGTTCTTTGATGGCATCATAAAACCCTTACTAGAGGACTTCTGCTCAAATCCGAAGACCTCAAGTAACAGAATTATATCGGCTCCGTTACACCTCTGTCGATGCCGTCCGGCGACAGGCTTCAGCGAAGGTATAGGGCGCTCGGCCACCCTGCCAGGAAGAGGATCGTTGAGCTCTTGGGCGAGAGGGGGAGTATGCAGTTTTCGGAGATCAAGGCTGAGACTTCACTTTCTGTTGGCACACTGTACTATCACTTGGACGTTTTAGGGGATCTAGTCACCCAGGATGCTGACAGGAGGTATCTTCTAAGCGAAGAGGGAGAAGATGTCTACAGAAGACTCGCGATAGAAGAGGGGCTGCCGGCTGCTAAGATATACAGGCCTACGAAGTTTATCCCCGGCTCATTCTTTAACATATTGGGGAAAAGCCTTCCCATGTCCGCTTCGGTTTGGACCGCTGTCGCGGTGCTCGGTGGCCTAGCCTCATATCTGGCAGGCCAAGTGCTTGTGCTCTTCAACTTTGGAGTCTCAATCTTTCCAGAACCTGTCGATGTCATCTTGTTTCCGATCAGCATGCTGGCCTACGCCATCTACAACATGGTTTTCGTCTGGGTTTTAGCCGGAAGAAAGACTGATGTCTGTGGTTTCTTTTCATCAGGTTTGGTGTTCGCACCGTTTTTGACGTTTCCAGCAGCCTCGATCCTTTTCTCTGGCATCGGCCACACTGCCTTGAGGCTTATGGATGTGCTTCTATCTCTCGCTGTTCAGGTTTCAGTTATAGTCTTGGGCGCAACCTATGTTTCTGGCATATACGGGATCAGGTTCGAGAGGTCTCTGCTTCTTCAGCTCATCTTCTACCTGCTTTCTACCCTACTTTATGGCCTCCTGCAGGTTTCGGGGCTGCTGATGGAGCCTTGGCTGGCCTAAAATAGAAAAAAATGGTGTATGTGGAGCCGTCTACGCTAGGTACTTTGGCTCCACCGAAAGCTTCCGTGCGGCTATGGCTATCGCTCCAACTATGGCGGCGACTAGGACGACTGTAGCAAGCAGGCTTAGGCTTGGCAGTGTAGGCTGCGGCAGCGTGATCTGTGATGGTATCTTGAATGAGGGTATGTCTTCCATATTGCCTGATGCGATACCGACTATTGGATCATGTGTAATATTTCCCCCTTGAGGATAGTTCAGTTCGACGGTGTTGACGTTCTTGCCGCCCTTCTGGTAGGCTTTAACAGGCTGGAGTACATTGTCGACGTAGGCTTCACTGGCCCAAGTGAAGTAGGCGTAAGCGTTTCTTTCGATCACGACTTCTGTGGTTTCATCGTAGTGGGTTATCTGTGCTGTGCCTGAAGTTCCACCGAATGTGGAGACCAATGCGAGCCTGCTGCTTGTACCGTTCCATGGGAAGTTGATGAAGATGAAGTCCACCTTCGCCTCTGTTGGCACGACGACCGTGCTGTCCTCAAGGACTACTCCGGTGTTGAATATCTTTGTTTTCACGGTGTATGTTGCCCCCCGGTCCTTTGCGGTCATGTTAACCTCCCAGCCTCTTGTGTCGTCGACTGTTATCGATTTGGCTGTCAGCTTCCAGTTCAGTTTGGCGAAGTTCACCCACTGCAGCCTTGTGTCATTGTTTGGGGTGTAGATGTCGTCCCCGTTCTTGTCCACATATTCCACCAGCCCTGTGACTCTCAGTACGCCTGTAACCCATTCTGCTGTCCTGTTGCCTCCTTCTCCTTTTGTCGCGTTCAACATCGCAACATATATTGTGGGAACCCCCTCGTAGTGTATCTTGAGAGAGAAGACTTCGACGCTTTCGTTTGTCCTGGTTGATGTGAAGTCGACGAAGTTCGGGCCCCTGTTCACGAATATTAGATGTTTCAAGTTAAACCTGTCCTTGAGCTTCTCCATCCTCATCTTCTGTTCTTCAGCTATCTTCTTCTTGAGGTCCTGTATGGGGTTCTTCGCGTATGCGGTGTCTGCTGCTGCCAGTATCGGAGATAGTGTGATGATGGCTACAAGCATAGCCGCGATCACCACGAGCTTTATGTTCGATTTCTGCATCGTCTATCTGGCTTAGACTGATTAAGGCAGCTATTTAATAGGCCACATTCTAGAACTGTACTAGAGTTCTCCTGTAAATGTTCTACTTTTGTAGAACTTGCTTTCTTCTATTGACGTGATGGCCTAGGCCAGTTTCATCCTATCTCCTAAACCTGCGCCTGTTGAGGTGGCTTTTGGTAAGACTTATATTTTGACCATGCAATAATTTTCGTAGATAGTTTTGAGCGTCAAGGGAAAGACGTTCCTGTGCCCGAAATGCGCGAGATACATATCACATGATGTCTTCACCTACCTTGGATATTGTAGTGAGAGAGACCAGATCGTCCCCGCTGCAGAAGACACATGTGAACGGTTTGAATCCGTAGACGTTGAAAAGGCGATTAGAGAAAAGGGTTGGATAAATTGTCTCACCTGCAGGACGCCCATATATTCTGTTAAAGCTCTTGAAGGGCACATAGGCCACATGCTGGCTGCTGAAGTCTACGGTGATAGTGTTGCATCGGAGGAGGCTCCCTCCGCAGACTAGGTGATGTGATGAGCAAGGAGGAGTTGAATCTCCTGCTTGGGGGAGCTCAGGGGGCAGGGCTAGAATCCAGCGCACAGATATTGAATAAGGCCTTCTGCTACCTCGGCTACGGATGCTTCTCGGACAGAGAGTACTTTTCCAACATCAAGGGCAGACACAGCTACACTCACATGAGGTTTTCTTCGAAGACTCTTCCTTCTTCGCTGACGTATCCTGTTCAGGTCGTCTGCGCGATGGATGCCGAGACCGTCTTCACACACTTTGAGGACCTTGAGGACGGAGGCTTCCTCGTCTACGATCTTTCATCTTCAAATGCGAAATATGATTCTATACCCAGCATGGAGCCGAGGCTGAAGGAGAGGCTTAGGAACAGGTTTTCTCAGCTTGGCCTCGATGGCAGCGTCTCTTCTACGTCAAGGTACTTGAGGGGCGCCAAGAAGGTGAACGTGATAGGAGTCGATTACCCAAATGTTCTCATGGAGCTTGGCAGACACTTTAAGCTGATTCCCTCTCAGGCTTCAAGGTACCTAAGCTCGATCATGGTCGGCGCTGTCGTCGGGTTAACCGGCCTCGACATGGAAGCGGTCGACTACAGCGTCAAGAGCAGGTTCGGCTCAAGGCCTGAGCTTGTAGAACATAACAGGTTCACGATAGAATATGTGGCTGGATTCGTCAAGGAAAGATATGATGTTTCTTATATGCTGCAGCCGAGCCAACTCGACTATGGTGAGCTTCTTGTGGTAAGCGGAAACGACGCTGTCGCGATCGGCAAGATTGTCGGAGGGCTAAGGTACCAGAGTTACTATCCCATAACTCCTGCGGCAGACGAAAGCTTCACAATAGAAAGCTATCAGAAGATGCAAGCTGATGGCGGAAGCCTCGGCTCGGTCGTCGTCATGCAGACCGAGGACGAAATCTCTGCGATCGCGTCAGCGATAGGAGCCGCCATGGCGGGTGTTAGGAGTGCTACGGCGACAAGTGGGCCAGGCTTCAGCCTGATGGTTGAGGGGCTTGGGTTCGCTGGACAGAATGAGGTGCCTGTTGTGATAACCTACTATCAGCGTGGTGCTCCGAGTACAGGTCAGCCTACGAGGGGAGGGCAAGGAGACCTGCTGTCTTCACTGTTCGCCTCCCACGGCGAGTTTCCAAGGATCGTCCTCTCTTCAGGAGACCATCAGGAGGCCTTTTATGACGCAATTGAAGCGTTCAACCTCGCCGAGAGGTATCAGACGCCTGTCATACACCTCTTGGACAAGTTTCTCGCAAACTGTGTTTCTACGATGCCTCCACCTGACCTCTCGAAGGTGAAGATCGACAGGGGGAAGGTTCGCTATACCGTCGACGGCTACAGGAGGTTCAGTGTCGTAGACTCCATTTCGCCGAGGGCTTATGTTGGCTCAGATGTCGTACAGTGGCAGGCAGGCGACGAACATGACGAGGAGGGACACGTCTGCGAGGATCCGATGAATAGGGTTGAGCAGTTCGACAAGAGGATGGGGAAGCTTGAGCTCGCCGACAGAGAGATTCCAGCTGAGAAGAGGGCTGTATACTATGGCGGCGAGGCGGCTGAGTTTCTGCTGGTGGGCTGGGGGTTCACGAAAGGCGTCGGCTTAGATGTGATAGAAGAGCTCAAAAGTAAGGGGCTTCATGGAGCATACTTGAACCTGAAGATGTTCTCTCCCTTTCCATCTGACTACGTGAAGTCGCTGATTTCAAGGTTCGACTTGACCAAGGTCATCTCCGTCGAACACAACTATCTTGCGCAGGCAGCTAAGGCGATAGCATTGAATACTGGTGTTGTCGTCGACAGGTCTATCGTAAAGTACACCGGCAGGCCAATATATAGAGGAGAGCTCTATCAGGCCATTAGGCGGATCCTTGAGGGGGAGAGGAGGGTGGTGCTATCATATGGCGCGTAGCCCAAGCGAATATAGGACGAACGTTTGGATCGACTGGTGTGCTGCATGTGGAAACTATGGCATAGCAGCATCCATCTACAAGGCTTACGCTGAACTCGACCTTGACCCAGCCAAGACCGTCATAGTTTCCGGTATCGGCTGCTCCGGCAAGACACCACATTTTGTGAAGGTCAACGGCATCCACACACTTCACGGCAGAGATATCGCCTTCGCTGCAGGAATAAAGTTGGCTAACCCACAGTTGACCGTGATCGTGCACGGCGGAGACGGCGACCTACTTGGCATCGGCGCAGGCCACTTTGTAGCCTTAGGCAGAAGGAACATCGACATGGCTGTCGTCATGCATGACAACGGCGTCTATGGGCTGACCAAGGGCCAAGCCTCACCCACCCTCAGAAGAGGTGTGAAGACAAAGTCCTTGGCTGAGCCGAACATGTTCAGCCACGTGAACCCCATCGCTTTGGCGATAGCTTCAGGGTACACTTTTGTAGCCCGAGGCTACGCGCTCTTCTCAGAGCACCTCAAAGAGCTGATGAAGGCTGCCATAGCTCACAGGGGGTCAGCATTCCTAGATATACTGCAACCATGTACCACATACAATGACATGAACACCGCAGAATATTATAGGAGTAGGGTATACAAGCTGGAGGAGCAGAGCGGATGGGATCCTGTCGTGAGAGAGCAGACGAGGGAGGAGGTTGAGGGAAAGGTCTTTCAGGCGTGGAGCAGGTCTACTGAATGGGAGGAGAGGATCCCGATAGGCGTCTTCTACCAGAACCCGAACGCGCCAACTCTAGAGGACATCTTGGGTGAGAGGATGCCGGCGTACAAGGAGACGCTGCTGCCAAATCAGGCGATAGCGAAGGAGGATGGGACACCTACAGTAGATGACGGTGTGTTCAGGAAGATCTTCTCGGACTATATAACAGAGGTCAGAAGACGATAGCCTCACGTAAGCCTACACAGAACCGGAGCTACACGCCTCGACTTCCATCGAATAGTCCATGTTCTTCACCGAATGAGTTAGGGAGCCCATCGATATCACGTCAACACCACACCTCGCGTACTCTACCACGTTCTCCTCTCCTATGCCACCTGAAGCCTCCAGGAGCACCCTGTCTCTGAAACCCTTCTCCTCGAGCAGCTTGATCGCCTGAACGATCTCTCCTGGCTCAAAGTTGTCGAGTAGGATGATGTCAGCCCCCAATTCAGCTGCCCTAGCCGCCTCTTCGACGCTTACAACCTCAACCTCAACCTTTCTCACGAACGACGTCTTCTTAGCCCTCCTGATAGCATCCTCTAGCCCAACCAATGCAATATGGTTATCCTTTATCAGGATGTGGTCTGAAAGGTTCCAGCGGTGAGGGTCTCCCCCTCCAGCGGCCACCGCTGCCTTGTCCAGGCATCCCAGTATCGTCTTTCTCGTCGCAGCAACCTTCATGTTCGGGTTGACTTCCCTAACCCTGTCCACAACCCTCCTCGTGGCCGTGGCGATCCCGCTCATTCTCCCAAGTATGTTCAGAAAAGTCCTCTCCACAAGCAGGATCTTCCTCGCGTTTCCTTCAATCGTTGCCACAACATCCCCCTTCCCCACATATTCTCCATCTCTCTTCAGGACCGTCGTCTTCAACCCAAGCCCATTCAGCTCCCCACTTAGGTAACTTAGTCCAGCGACAACCCCACCATCCTTCGCTATCACCCTAGCCTTCGCCTCAAGCTCCTCTGGGATCGTGCATTCGCTTGTTATGTCCCCGAAGCCCACATCCTCTTCCAGCATCCTCTCAAATGTGCTCTTCATGCCAGCTCAAACATCCTCTCTATCGCCTTCCTAGCCCTTCCAGCAACACCTTCGTCGACATGCACCGCATACCTCCTGTATGTGAGCGCCTGCAGTATCCCCTCTGCCGTTGTCTGCTTCATCCCCAAGCATATCGCCTTCTCCCAGGCTGGCGTGAACTCTCTGTCAGGATACAGCCTCCTCAGCCTATGGGTCATGTCACATTCCGTAGCCACAATAAACCTTCTCGCCTTAGAGTCGGCTACATGCCTTATCATGCCACCTGTTCCAGCTACGAAGTCGGCTATGTCTCTGACCCTCTTGACGCATTCCGGGTGAGCCATCACCTCCCCACCAGACTCCCTCTTCATCTCAAGTATCCTTTCTGGGCTGAAGTTTGTGTGCACATAGCAGTGTCCCCTAGAAGGAAGAGGTATCACGGTCTTCGAAGTCCTTTCGGAGACGTATTCTGCGAGGTTCGCGTCAGGACCAAATAGCACCCTCCTCGACTCAACCGCTTCCACTATCTTGGCCGCGTTGGCTGAAGTGCAGATCACGTCAGCTTCAGCCTTGCATTCTGCGGTCGAGTTCACGTACAGCACCACCTCCGCGTCAGGATACCTTCTCCTATATTCTTTCACCATGTCTGCGTCGAGGAACTGGGCCATCTCGCAGCCTGCAAGATCGCTTGGTATGAGCACAACCTTTTCAGGGTTAAGGATCGCCGCGGTTTCCGCCATGAAGTCGACTCCAGCCAACACTATATACCTTGAGTCAGACTTCATGCTTTCTCTGGCGAGCTCCAGCGAGTCTCCCACGAAATCCGCGATATCCTGAACTTCCGGAGGCTGATAGTTATGTGCCATAATTGAAGCCTTAAGCTCCACCTTAGCCTCCTCTATCCTCTCACGTAGTCTTTCAGCTTCTTCGGTAGTGGCATCCCCTGCTCCTCCTATTCTTCCACGCCGATTGGGCGACGATGAGCCCTGTCTGGATAGCATTTCTTAACTCGATCAGCTCAACTGTTAGATTCGAGTACCGATAAAAGCTTTCTAGGTCGTCCTGGAGGTGCCTCAGGTCCCCAACAGCCCTCTCAAGCCTCTCCTTGGTCCTGATCAGTCCAACATAGTTCCACATCGTGTGCCTTAGGACATCCATATCCTGTCTGATCAACGCCGGATCAGGATCTTCTATTCCAGTGTAGATCCACTCCCTCACCTGTGGAGGCGTATAGTTGAAGTAGTAGCGTCTTCGGTCAACCATCCCCCGGATCGACCTGTCAGCCCAAACCAGCCCCTCGAGCATCGACGTGCTCGCCAGCCTATTCGCCCCATGCACCCCAGTGCAGGAGACCTCACCTACCGCGAACAGCCTATCTATGTTCGTCCTACCCCAAAGGTCAACCTTCACACCCCCACAGGCGAAGTGGGCTGCTGGAACGACTGGAATCGGCTGAGACGATATGTCGACGCCATATTTCATGCAGGTTTCGTAGATCGTCGGAAACCTAGATCTTATCTTTTCAGGCTTCATGTTGGATGAGATGTCCAACATGACATATGGATACTTGCCTTCGAACATCTCCTCGTAGATGGCTCTCGCGACCACATCCCTTGGCGCAAGTGCGCCGAGCTGATGATACTTCTCCATAAAGGATTCTCCAGCCGGCGTCTTCAGGGTCGCCCCCTCCCCCCTCAACGCCTCAGATATGAGAAAACATTCTGTCTCCCTAAAGCGGAAGGCGGTTGGATGAAACTGGACATACTCCATGTTGATGAGTTCAGCTCCTGCCCTAGAGGCCATCGCGAAGCCGTCTCCAGTCGCCCCCTGAGGGTTGGTCGTGTAAAGGTATATTCTGCCAAGCCCCCCGGACGCGAGCACTGTGACCTTGGATAGGAAGACGTCAACCTTAGACCTTCTCACATCGAAGACGTATGCTCCCACACACGTCGGCTTCCTGTAGACAGAAAGCGGGTCGTCTGTGTGATGCTGTTCGGTCAAAAGGTCCACTGCAACCCTCTCCGTGTAGACTGAAATAAGCGGGTTCTCTTTTACGAGCTTCATCAGCGAATCCTCTATCGCCCTCCCAGTCGCGTCAGCCATGTGAACTATCCTCTTATCTGAGTGGGCTGCCTCAGTCGTCAGGTCAAGCTCCCCATTACATCTGTCAAATGGCACATTGGCGCGGTCCAAGAGGATCTCCTTCACAAGCTTCGGGCCCTCCTCTGCCAGCACTTCGACAGCTGATGGGTTGCTTACACCATCTCCTGCCTCCAGGATATCCTTCGCCAGCAGGTTCGGGCTGTCAGCCTTCCCCCTGTAGACGATTCCACCCTGCGCATGATACGTGTTGGATTCGCTGAAGTCCCTCCCCTTCATGATCAAGTTCACTTCAAGCCCATGGTCTGCCGCCCTAAGCGCTGCCACACACCCAGCTATACCAGCTCCGATGACCAAGACATCAGATCTAAGGTGGTCCATTCAGCCCAGTCTATCAGCTAGCTGAGTATTAAAGGACTTACCGATTCAGGCTCCATCTTTCTGCTGGAAGCTGCCTCCGCCCGCCTACTCGATGATCTTCTTGAAGCTGACAGACGATATCGTGAACATGGCTACATCGAATAGGGCGATCGCGAATAGGTCAAGTGGTAGGCTTGATATGTCTCCTGTGATCGTCAGGCTCCTCACCGCGTCGACGACATAGCTCATCGGGTTGACGAGAGCGAACTCCTGAAGTATCGGAGGCATCATCTTGACAGGATAAAGGGCGTTGCTCGCGAAAAACAGTGGCATGATAATCGCCTGCCCTATCCCCATAAACCTCTCCCTCGTCTTCAGAAAGGATGCTACAAAGATCGATATCGCAGCGAACCCCCCTGAGGCAGCGAAGATGACCATAAGCGCCGAAGCAAAATATATCGGGTTCGGGATGAACCTGACGCCGATCAGTAGCGCTACTGGGACGATTATGAGCGCCTGAAAGATCGCCCTAACACCAGAAGCCATCGACCTACCTATCACAGTCGCATACCTCGAGGCAGGCGTCACGAGAAGCTTCTTCAGAATCCCTGACTCCCTCTCCCATACGATCGTAAGCCCATAGAAGATCGACACAAAGGTTGTGGACTGAATCAGCACACCTGGGGTGATAAAATCCGTGTAAGGTATGTTTCCGGTTGGGATCGCCCTCACCCCACTCATGATCGGACCGTAGACGACGATCCATAGGATCGGCTGAACCGCCCTCGAATAGATTTCCGTCCTATCATGCCTAAGCCTCCTAAGCTCCAACTCCACCATGACAAGCATGTTTCGGATGAAGTCGAGCATCTCCTATCCCCTCCTGATCATGCGCCTCACCTGGGTGACGTCGCTGATCCTGCCTCCTGAGTCAAGCCTTGCTCCAGCATACTTTAGGAAGACGTCATCGAGCGTAGGCTTCGTCATAGAAATCCTCTTCAGGGAGACACCTCTACCCCTCAGCAGGTCGACAACCTCCGGCAGAGCCATTTCAGCGTCGTCGACTACAACATTCAACTCGGAGTCGTGTGCAATCGCATCCCTCACCGAACCCAACCCCCTCACGGAGGAGACAATCTCTTCTCCGACTCCATTTCCCTCCACCCCAAAGACGATCACCTCCCCGCCCACAGAATGCTTCAGAGACTCGGCTGTCCCCATCTTCACCAGCCTACCTCGGTTGATGATCGCGATCTCGTCAGAGTATAGGTCAGCCTCATCCATGTAGTGTGTGTTGAAGAATATGGTCGCCCCATAGTCTCTCTTGAAAGATGTCAGCTTCTCCCAGACAACCTTCCTCGCTGAAGGGTCAAGCCCGATCGTGGGCTCATCCAAGAAGAGGATCTTAGGCCTGATAAGCAGCGCACACGCCGTCTCAAGCCTCCTGATCATCCCACCCGAATACGTCTTCACCAGGCTATCCTTCACCTCCTTCAAGCCCATACTCTCCAGCATATCCTCGATGATTCCACGTCTATCATCTGACCTGATACCGTAGATCTTCGCATAGATCAGGAGGTTCTCGTAGCCGCTGATGTCAGTCCAGACACTCATCTCCTGTGGAACATAGCTTACGATCTTCCTCACCTCAGCCCC
>Ga0129301_1000413_pt1 | contig 23680 bp, 21 predicted proteins | sample ConPoolayeHmetaG_FD_94489 | JGI IMG/M metagenome (GOLD analysis project Ga0129301, IMG submission 94489) | Hot spring microbial mat communities from California, USA to study Microbial Dark Matter (Phase II) - Cone Pool mat layer H metaG ...
GGAGAAAGGAAGGTCGAAGGCTTTGTGGCGGGCGTTTCTCGAACTTGCCGAGTTGGGATATGATGGCGTTGAACTTTCGATCGAGGAACCACAAAGGACTGAGGTGCGTGAGATAGAGAGGGTCTCGGAAAATTTCGGGGTCGAAATACCAGCGATAGGTACAGGTTTGATTTATGGTTACAAGGGATTGAGTTTGTCAGATATTGCTGAATCTAGGAGAAGGAAGGCTGTGAGCGACGTGTTGAAAACCATAGGCATTGCGGCCGATTTGGGCTCCATAGTTATAATAGGCCTTGTGAGGGGCAGGATCAGCTCAGATCCAAAGAGGCGGGTTGAGAAATTTGAGAGTAGCATGAGGGAGGTGGATCGAGCAGCAGTAGATAATGGAGTGAAACTTGCGCTTGAGCCATTGAACAGGTATGAATCTGACTTCATCAACAATGTCGAGCAAGCAATGCGCTTCATATATTCTATCGGACTTGAGGGCACTGGAGTCCTTCTCGACACTTACCACATGAACATAGAAGAGAGGTCTTTCGAGGAAGCGGTTGAAAAATGCGGAAAAAAGCTAGTCCACGTGCATGTGGCCGATAGCAACAGATTGGCTCCTGGCCTTGGACACATACCCTTCGCGAAGATAATAAGAACGATCGCTTCGCAAGGTTACAATAGGTATCTCTCCGCGGAGATAATGGCTTTGCCAAACCCGACCGAAGCGGCCAGAATAGCCATCAAGAACTTGCGTCTCATCTTGGGCAGGAATCGAGGGTATTTGACCTGTCACAAGTAAAAAACCTTAGCCCCTTCGTTTGCGGACTCCCTTGCCAAAACTAGGGCCTTGATTATCTCGAGGGTCTCGTCCGGTTGGAAAGGCATCTCCCTGGTCTTTACCATTCTTACGTATGCCTCGAGCATCTTCGAGTAGAAAAAGTTGCTGTCCTCGACCCTCACCTCGCGCCAGCCTTTGGTACCGTAGAGGTTCATCTGGAAAAGGTAGAAGAGGTTTTTGTAAACGGTCAATACGAACTTACGCCCATCCTTCAAGGTTATCACGACAATGTCCTTGTCACGCTCCCCCATGTTCTGCACGCACCTTATGCCCTGCCCTACCACGACGTAAAGTTGCTCGAGAGCATGTACGCCATAATAGATTAAGTCGCCACTACATATCGTGTTGCCTGTCATTATGTCGCCCAACTCTTCCCTTTTACTCAAGACTTCAGCAACTTCCTTCGCATACCTTAGAGCAGAACAGGACATCATTGGGGCGTGATTCGCTTTTGCAAGCTCAACGAGCCTGACCGCTTCATCTATATTTGGTGAAAGAGGTTTATCTATCATAGTGGGCATTCCAGACTTTAGAAATGGGATGGCTCTCCTTTGGTGTTTCATTGTCTCGTCATCAGCTATTATGACACCATCTACTTTTCCAATCATGTCCTCCATGTTTGTCATTACTTCTTCAATTCCACATACCTTCGAAAGCAACCTAGCTTGCTCGAAGTTCTCGTCCCACAAATGAGTTACAATTGCACCCTCTATTCTCGCTTCGTAAATTGGGAAGTTGTGCTTTTTTGCAAGTTCCATGTCGTAACCGTTGAACATCTCTGAAAATGACCTTGCATGCCAAGATGATGCACCACCAACGATCCCTATCTTTATCATCTTCTGTTCTTCACCATTTTCTTCTTCCATCGAAAAACCAAACATCGTTGCGTATTAACGCTTTCTAAGCTACGCACAACCATCTTTTGTGAGACCTCCGATCCGTTGCTTGAGATGAACCAAGAACGCTTATATTGTGGGTTTTTTTGGGAATGGCAACCAAAACAATATGAGTTTCGCAAAACCGGTGCTCAATTACATAGATTCCCTGAAACCGAAGAAAAGCTTTACGCAATCGGTCTATGCCTTTAAGAGGTTGCTAAGGTACCATAGGAAATATGTTCCTTTCATAGCTGCAATAACAGTTCTTGCAGTTCTAAGATCTTACCTGTTCACGCTCGAGCCTATGTACACCTCTTTGATCATAGACAAGGTCATAGTCGGTGGTAACTACGACATTTTGGTGTACTACCTTACGGTTATTTTCCTTTCGGGAGTAGGTTTCGGTGTGACAAACTTTTTCATATCATACGTGCATGGCATGATGTCCCAATATATAGTGAGGGATATCAGATCAGAATACTATTCCTCGCTACAAAGTAAGTCATACAGTTTCTACGATTCGGTCCAAGTTGGAGATCTTGTTTCTAGAGCAACTATGGACCTGCAGATGGTCGACGGATTCTTGAGGACATGGATAGGAACTGTTTTGAACGCTGTCTTCTCCGTCATCGCAATCTTTGTAATTATGAATTCCATAAGCACGCCAATGACGCTTGCCTCTTTGATACCGATGCCCTTCATCTTCTACTTCACGACAAAGCTTTGGGTAGAGACGATGCCACTCTTCAGAAACATGCAACTCATTCTTGGAAAATTGGGTGCCTACATCCAGCAGAACATTCTAGGGATGAAAACTGTAAGGATATTCCAGAAAGAAATGGAAGTGGTTGATGGTTTCAAGAAAATAGAGCAAAGATTCGTGGACACCGCTATATCCGCTGGAAAGATTCAGTCGATTTATATGCCATTATCTCCAGCTATACTTACGCTTGGCATAGCAGGTGTTTATGTTTACTCCGCATATTCTATAGCTGCCTTGGATTCATCTTTGACGATAGGAGACATAATATTGTTTGCAAGGTACATGATAAGGCTAACATTTCCTCTTAGAGACTTGAGCATGTTGCTTGGAACATGGATAAACGCATCAGCTGGATTGGAGAGAGTATTTGAGATAATCGATACTCAAAGGAGCGTTTCAGATTTGCCAAACGCAAAGAATATTGCAATCAAAGAGGGCAAGCTTGAGTTTAGAAATGTGACGTTCGGTTATGCGAAGGAAAGGCCAGTTCTCAGGAATGTTAGCTTTGTGGTAATGCCTGGAGAAAAAGTAGCGATCCTTGGGGCGACAGGCTCAGGAAAGTCATCTTTAGTCTATTTGGTACCAAGATTTTACGATGTCGACTCTGGGAGCGTATTGATAGATGGCGTTGATGTGAGAGAGTTCAAGCTTTCTTCTCTTAGGAGGCAGATAGGCATTGTATTGCAAGATGTCTTCCTGTTCTCTGGAACTGTGAGAAGCAACATCGCTTTCGGAAAACCTGATGCCTCGATGGAAGAGGTAGCCAAGATAGCCAAGATGGCGAGGGTACATGAGTTCGTAGAATCTCTTCCGGAGGGTTACGAATCTGCGGTTGGGGAAAGGGGGACTACACTTTCAGGAGGACAGAGGCAAAGGATAACGATAGCTAGGGCGCTTTTGATGAATCCCAAGATACTGATAATGGACGACTCCCTGTCTTTCGTTGATTCGAAGACTGAGAAGGAGATTCAGTCTGCGATCGAAGAGGCTATGAAGGGGAGGACCACGCTCATAATCGCCCAAAGGCTTTCGACCATAAAGAATGCGGACAAGATCTTGGTTATGGACAATGGAACCATTATTGAGTTTGGGACGCATGAAGAGCTTATTGCGAGGAATGGAACCTATAAGAGGATCTATGAGACACAGTTTCTGGACAGACCAATAGACGAGGTTGTCATGGAGGTCAGAGGATCATAATGTCCGGCCCATGGGGAGCTTTTTCCACAAGGCAGGAGGAGGAAAGGAAAAGGACAACCCCTGACAGGGTGCTGCTGAGGAGGCTTTACGAATACTCAAAGCCTTTCAGGAGGAACTTGGCAATCGGAGTTACCGCCATTATTCTGAGTTCGATAACAGGGTTGGCTGCACCATATATGCACAAGGTGGCGATAGACCAGATAATCCAACCAAGAGACCTTTCCGGTTTCCTGTGGTGGTTACCCCTATTCATTCTGGTCGTGTTGAGCAACTATTTCCTCCAATATGTCCAGGTTTACCAGATGCGAATCATAGGGGAGAACGTTGTCTCCAGGATAAGAGATTCTATAATGGAAAGGCTCCAAGTGATCTCATTGAGGTACTTCTCGGAGGGAGAAGTTGGGAGGATCCTCTCAAGGCCCGTAAATGATGCCAACACCATAAGGATATTCCTCAGGATGGGATTTACAAGCATACTTTTGGATACGTCCTCGATACTGGGTACATTCATAATCATGTTCACTCTTAACTATAGGCTGGCTATGCTCGCTTTGTTGATTCTGCCTGTGGCTACTATCGCTGTTTGGTTCTTCGGCAAATACTCGAGGAAGGCGTACAGAAGGGCTTTGTCAACGTTGGCCGGTTTGACCGCCAAGATGCAGGAGGACTTATCCGGCATGAAGGTCATCCAGGCATTTGTCCAAGAGGACAGCGCCAAAGAGGCTTTTGGGAAAAAGCAAGACGAAAACGTCAAGGCAAACATAAGGGCGATACTTGTGTCATCATCTTATCAGCCGATGGTAATTCTGATGAGGCTGATTGGTACATTGGTTTTGTTGTGGTATGGAACCGTTTTCGTCAAAACCGGTAGCATAACGGTGGGGACGCTTGTTGCTTTCATAGAGTACCAGTTCTCTTATTTCATGCCTCTGATGGATTTGATAGCTGTTTATGATCAGTACCAGTCAGCAATGGCAGCTACCGAGAGGCTTCTCGATCTCATAGATACCAAGGAAGAGGTTTCCGATCCTGCACCCGAGGTAGCGGTGGTGTTGGAGTGATAGAGGAAGTCGTTTTCGACAAAGTAACTTTCGGGTACGATCCTACAATACCGGTATTAAGAGACGTAAGTTTCAGCCTGAAGCGGAATATGAAACTGGCAATCGTTGGGCAGACTGGAGCTGGAAAGAGCACGATCATCAACCTCCTAGCAAGGTTTTACGACCCGAATGGTGGCAGAATATTGGTCAACGGATATGACATAAGGCAAATCAAAATCTCATCTTTGAGAAAACGCATGGGCATAGTGTTGCAAGATTCGTTCCTGTTCCCGATGTCGGTGAAGGAGAACATAAGATTTGGGAAGCCTGAAGCATCGGACGAAGAGGTAGTGGAAGCTTCCAAGTCCGTGGGCGCCCACGATTTTGTGATGAAGCTCCCAGAAGACTATGATTATTTTATCCAGGAGGGAGCATCTAACATCTCCATAGGCCAGAGGCAGCTGATCAGCTTCGCCAGAACATTGCTTGTGAACCCTGAAATATTGGTCTTGGATGAGGCAACATCCTCCATAGATCCTTACACTGAGCTTGTAATACAGAGAGCTCTAAGGAAGCTGCTTCAGAATAGGATGACCATAATAATAGCTCACAGGCTTTCGACCATAAGACTTTGCGACGAGATACTGGTAATAGACGATGGCAAGATAGTGGAGAGGGGAACGCACGAAGAGCTTATGGCGAAAGGCGGATTGTACAGTTCCTTTTACAGATTGCAGTTCAGGGAGAAAGTTGGGGAATGAAGCTTGGAAAAAGTGGGGCCATGACATGTTGCAGAAAAACGCCTTTATGGCTTGATTAAGTAAGTACATTTTTCCAAAAGCCATTGCTACACAAATAGCTTGCAAAAATCCTTCCATCCTGAAGTAAATGAAATTCAGGATAGAATTTTACTTTTATATACGCACATTCGAATTATTCAAAAAACTGCTAACTCTTGGTTCCTATTCTCCCCCAATGTGTTCTTGTGGTGGAAGTAGCACAGAGTCACGAGATTCTTAAAGTCATTTGTTCCACCCAGTTCGCGTGGTATGATGTGGTGGACTTCGGGCTTAATTCTGGAGCCACAACCCTTTACACGGCATTTTCCGACGTCTCTGAGCAGTACAAGCTTTCGCATCATCGTCCAAGATCTTGTCTCGGGTTCGCGGCTTCCATCCTTTTTGAAGCCCTTCTCGAGCAACAAACGCTCATGCCATGCCAAGTGATCATAAAAACCGTCGAGTGTCCAGAAGGCAGCACCACATCCAGGACAGCTCAGTAGCTGTCCCTTGATTATGTCGGAGAAGATGAACTCCGAACGGGCATCCTCGGGTTCGAGGCCAATTGAGAGCATGCCGCGGCGACGAGCCTTTGCGCCCTTCAAAAACACCACTCAACCGTTGGAAGGCCAGAAGGGTCTGGTCCGTATGAAATTGAGCTTCGCTTCTAAGAGCTCTTTGAAGAATTCGTCCTCGCTACCGCTTGGTTTTCTCAGTATTCGAGCAGCAACATGGGGACCTACCCCGAATACAAGCAAAGCTGTTGCCGCCCTCTTCCCGTGCGTCAGGACAAGATCAGCATTGAGGCCGGCATCCATCAAGATCTCCTTTTCCTTTTTGGAAAGATTGGATTTACGAAGATGCTTGGCTACGATCTTCTTAAGGTCATCATCGATATGAGAGGACACATATATGAGGCGGGCCGAACACTTAATGCAAACAGGATCGTCTGGAAGATCCCTGAGCCTCGACTTGTACATTGTAGCGCCACAATTCATGCACAACATGTGGACATGGGAAGACAGGGTCTTCTCCTTAAGACGTTTGACACTATCCCACTCAATGGTCCTGGGAGCGATCAGCTCCGGAATCTCTATGAACTTGCTAAGTATATGGCGGGAAATTGGAGTAGGACTGTCAGGGGAGTAGAGTGTTCTAACAGCAATCTCACCAGCGCGAACTTTCTCAAAGACTTTCTTCATGTTTTCTAAATCTATCTTCTCAACTAGGGCTTCGCGTACGGTCTCCTCGAAGATCGGCGTACCAGCGAATTTGAAAGAAAGTTCAGAAAGGTCTTCTTCATTTAGCATGAGCCCTCTAGGAATAGCACCAAATCGTTCAGCAACGAACTTCAGGTAGTAGGAGATTGGGGTGCCTGTAGCAATGTAGCGCATTGCAGCATCCTCAGCCTCCTCTGGGCCAAGTGAGAAGACAGCCCAAGTGAGCCTGTCAATATCCTTCTTGGAAAGAAAGAATGAGAATCCGAGGAGTATTCTGTAACCATCATTCCAGACAGTTGCATCCAACCCGTTCTTATGTAGAACTTCTTTGAAGGCAAATGTTATGGCCCTATTGACAAGCTCACCAAAGCAGCAGTTTACTATCAGGTAAGGGCCGAATCCCTCGGCAAGAATAAGCTTGTCAGATGGCAAGATCGAACAAGTGGATATTTGGTTGGCAATCTCGTCGACAACAGCCTTTATACCGTTTGGGTCAGCTGAGAGCTTCTGAGAGAGAAGACGCGTGGCATCGGTTGTAGAACCGCTTTCTAAAAGGGTTGCAATCTCCCTTCTAAGCTCTCCAGTCCTGATCGCCAATTCGTATGAGATCGGTAGAAGTTCGCCTTCCCAACCAGGTATGGCTGCAGTTGGATCGGATGCTGGAGTAACGAAGACCTTCCCCTCCAGCGAAATCTGCTCGATCTTCCAAGCCATTCCTCGGCATATGAACTTCAGCCCGACTCTGGCCTTGGTCGACACGAATTCGTCGCCCAGCGTGCCAACGAAACTTTCGTTCGAGACATCTATGATCGGATATCTCCTTTCGTCAGGTATCGTGGAGATGTTCTGGTAGTAATAGAGGCGGGTTGCGGGCATAGAGGATGCTTGGTTTTCTTCGATCCTGATCTTCCTCATCGAACCCAGGTATTTCAAGACCGCACTGAGGCTTTCGCTCGAAATATTTCGGAATGGGTAGGTTCGCCTCAATATTTTCAGAATTGTGTCGAACTTAATCTTTCCTAGATCCATAACCAAGCCTGCGCATTGGTGCGCCAAAACATCTAGAGCGTTTTCGTGGATATCGAGCGGTTCCATGAAGCCATTTTTAGCTGCGGTCACGGCTGCTACAGACTCTGCAAAGTCATCCGTCGAAGCACACACGATGCTTCCTGTGGATTTCCTACCTATTCTGTGGCCCGATCTGCCAACCCTCTGCATTAGTGAGGTTACCTGCCTTGGTGAAAGGTACTGAATTACCTGATCGATGCTTCCAACATCTATTCCAAGCTCGAGCGTTGAGGTGCAGACTATTGCCTTTAGAGTGCCTTTCTTGAACTCCTCCTCAACCCTCTGCCTCTCCTCCTTCGAGAGAGAACCATGGTGAACAGCGATATCTTTGCCCAGCATGTTGAATCTCAAGCCAAGCATCTCGGCGTGCTGCCTGCTGTTAACGAAGATCAATGTTGATTTGTGGCTGTCGACCATTTTCCTCATCAAGAGTATTCTGGCCGCTGCTTCTGGAGAGGTGTACAGTCGCTCTGAAGCGATCCGATCTTCGTCACCGGGGGTGGGCCAAATGACATCGTATTCATACTCCTTTGGGGTTGAGGCCTGAAGAATCAGAACATCTCTGCCCACTCCACCCAAAAAGTTTGCAATGGTCTGGGGGGAACCCACGGTCGCCGATAATCCAATTCTTTGGAAATCCATATCTGTAGCCTCGCGGAGCCTTTCGAGAGCCACGGCGAGTTGGGTTCCCCTTTTCGACACGGCAAGATTGTGTATCTCATCGACGATCACCCACCTTACAGATCTGAGGTGGCGGCGCATTGCCTTTGATGGAAGCATTGCCTGAAGCGTCTCCGGGGTTGTGACCAGAATGTCTGGCGGGTATGATGACTGGCGCCTTCTCTGTGTTTGAGGGGTGTCGCCATGCCTTACGTCCAACCTTAGGCCAAGATGATCGGTCCAGAAGCGAAGCCTTCTCAACATATCGCGATTCAAGGCACGAAGAGGCGTTATGTAAAGGAGGGAGATGCCCTTCCTATCCTCGATTCGGAGGAGCATGTCAAGAACGGGTAGAACGGCTGCTTCAGTTTTACCAGTGCCGGTTGGCGCGATGAGGAGGACGTGGCGCCCCTGAAGTATAGGTTCGAATGCTTCTGTCTGGATTCCAGTCGGGCTATCTAGGCCAAGCTCTTCAAGTCCAGAGCGAATGGGCTCTGATAGCAGGTTGAAGCCTGAAACCAACTGTCTACCCAACTTGCACCATTGGAGAAGAAAAACTTTCGGTTTCCTTTCACTCCATAAGATTTACCGTAAAGCCTTTTCCCTCTTCTCCTCAGCCCGTTTGAAATATTCGTCCCTTGTCTCAAGTTCGAACTCTTTTGTGATGTCTTCAACGGTAATGCAGTTCATGTTGCAATAAAGCGCGAAGACCCCTTCAGGTTCGGCAACGTCGATCTCAACACCTGAGCCGTACTTTCTCTTTATGGCTGGCCATTTCTCGTAGTTGTAATCGATGTGGAAAACTTCGAAATCTAGATTGATGAGCCTTGAGATTATCTGCATGTATCCGCTCGACTTGACAAGTGTCCTTCCAAGAGGATCGACGATTGCACTTCCGTTTCCAGTAAAAGCGGATGCTATGAAGAAAGACATGTCGTGAGCCCAGATAGAAAGCTGGAGGCCCCCAGGATACATCGAAGGAAAGAAGACCAACTTGGCACCTCCTGCCTTTAAACCTTCGGCGACACTCCTGTAGTTCATGTCGAAGCATATGGCGAAACCAATGAGCCCGAAATCGGTTTCCAAGATGGTCGGATTTGTACCTGGAGATACTCCCGCTTCTATCTCGTGGATGGTAGGATGGATCTTATGGTATGAACCTACGACCGTACCCTTTCTGTCGATTAGGATGGCGGAATTGAAGGTCCTATCACCAGATCTCTCAACTATTGGGCAAACAACATACATTCCATGCTCTTCTGCTATCTTGGAAACAGCCTCAGTTGTGGGCCCCGGAACAACCTCCGCTGACCTAAACCACTCCTTTATCTCGAGGCCCAATCCGGTGAAAGTTTCGGGCAAACAGACTATGTCAGGTTTGTCGAGAGCAGCCATTTCAAGCAGTTCAAGGGCAGCCTTTCGGTTCCTCTCAATCTTATCTTCCGTTGAGCCGTTACCACCAGCGCCCGTGAAAGATATCGTTGATACCCTGATTTCTCTCACCATGCCCTTTCGAGCCCCTAAAAGAATTCCAGCACTTAAAATTTGTGTGTCAAAACGCCATAGATAACTACCAGCTATGCTTTTTGAGGGGCCCATTGGTCTTACCAAAGCTCGGAAAATGAATACAATGGATTTGCTATAAATGTCTCCCAGTTGCAAGGGATTCAAAAGCGTAGCCATCAGCATGCCTGCTTTATAGTAACTATCTGAAAGGAGAACACTGCTCACCTTCATGGGCAGTTTACAACAGACGTTAATGTTATCGACATGGAAGCGGTTCTTTAAGATTTACTAAGTAAGAGACCACAAGGCGATAAGTATCATGAACTTTGAGTCGAGAGCTCTAGAAGGCAATGCATGAAAGGTACCTTCCACTACATTTGGATGCTTCAAACATAATGGTGTGATCCATCGTAAATGCCAAGCCAGGACCTAGGGTCGGAGCTAGCTAGGGCTTCATTAGGCATAGTTCCTGCCTCAAGCGTCCCAGAGATAGTGCTAAGCCAATTCTCATTGATCAGTTGGGACCATCAAAAGGCACCTGGCTTTTTTTGGAGGCTGCCAAGCCTAACTTGGCAGGACCTTAATGAAGGCAAGGTTACTTCCATCGATGGCTTCAAGGTCGAGAAATATGAGATCTTGGTTGTTTTGAGGGAAGGTAAGATAGTCGCCTTAGTTCCCGAAGGTTCGTGGGTGATGAAACCAGATTCTGGGTTGGAGGGAAAGGAGACCAATGGTTCCTGGTTGGAGATCGTCTGGGTTGACCTTAGGCCCAAGACGTTCGGCTTTGACGTGGACGAACTGCACGTCCAAGGCACGCGCTTTCGCCTTCAGGGGGAACTGACCATACGCATAGCAGATCCTGCCAAACTGGTTGAACATCTCCTCCTCATGCAAAGCAAGGACTTCATGTTTATGGACGATGTCCTTGAAAGGTTATCGATCTTGATTAGGAGCGAAGCTTCCTTGCTGGAGCACCGCGATCCTTCATGGCAATCGAGCTTGTTGGAATCTGTGAGAAAAAAGCTCAGCGATGAGATCTCGGAATGGGGATTGGTTCTGACCGACTTAAAGACAGCTGGAGAAACGAGCGCCATTGGAAGTTTTAGGGGCGAAGAGGCCAGCAGTGGGGAAGAAGGCAGGGTTGTGAAGGAAAGCGATGTGCGTACTGCCACTATATCTCCTCAGGTGGCTATTGAAGCCTCGCCTGTGAAGAGTGCAACTATTGCAAGCGATAGCGTCATCCAGATGCTCGATTGGGACACAGCTCCAAAAAGATGGATTCCAGCAAGCCGCAAGGGAGAGCTCAAGTGTGATGGGTGTGGTGGAAGCTCTGAAACGTTTGCTGTTTGTGCTTTGTCTTGCCGATTCCTTCAGAAGTGCAGGCTGTGCAGAAGGTGTTACCCGCTTAGGAGAAGTTGCGCCTTCTTCGTCTCACTTGAAACTCTCCAGCCCAAGAAGAGAATGGTTGATGAACGTAAGGAACTTGCAAAGACCGATGCGGGTAGAAGGCTTGGAGCACGCTATTGAATTAAGCCAGGCATGAAGAGTGGTGGCAGGCTTTATGGTATTCAAGTAGAATACCTTCAAAAGATACCGTAGAGGAGGCTGCAAAGTTTTCCATTTGGACTCTGAAAACCTTCATTAGGGTGGCCTTCCAAGAAAGCGGCCGGTCACATGTCAACCAAGAGAGCCATAATCAGCGTATCCGATAAGAGCGGTGTTTTGGAGCTGGCAAAGGCTCTTGCTGAGCACGGGTTTGAGATTATTTCGACTGGAGGGACGGCTAAGCTCCTTAAAAGCAATGGCATAGCCGTTAGGGAGGTCTCGGAGGTAACGGGATATCCAGAGATGCTTGATGGCAGGGTCAAGACGCTGCATCCTGCGATATACGGCGGAATCCTAGCGGACAGGGACAAACCAGAACATGTGATGCAACTCAGAAGGTATGGCATTCCTGAGATAGAAATCGTTGTAGTAAACCTATATCCGTTCAAAGAATCTGCCAGAAAAGGTGTTAACATAGATGAGGTTATAGAGAATATAGATATTGGAGGACCAGCGCTACTGAGAGCTGCAGCCAAGAATTACAAGAGCGTAGTAGTTGTTGTGGATCCAAGCGATTACGGCAAGATCCTATCTGAACTAAAGGAATTGGGGCAAGTAAGTGCGAAGACAAGAGAGGCTTTGGCCATTAAGGCTTTCGAACATACCTCAGATTACGATTCCTATATAGCTAATTATCTTTGCAAGAAGTTGGCGGAGCCAACAAGGTTTCCTTCGACTCTCAGATTGAGATACGAAAAGCTTGAGGAGTTAAGGTATGGAGAGAATCCCCACCAGTCAGCAGCGCTTTACAGAGATGAAGAGGTTGTTCCAGACTCCGTTGTTGCCGCGAGAAAAATACAGGGAAAGGCTCTTTCATATAACAATATCATCGACCTTGACAGCGCTCTTGACCTTCTTAGAGATTTTGAAGAAAAGACCGTTGCAATAATAAAGCATACAAATCCTTGCGGAGTTGCATGCAGCCCAAGTACATTAGAGGCATATAAGAGAGCTTACGAAGCCGATACGATGTCAGCATATGGAGGCATAATAGGTGCAAACTGTGAGATAGATGGCGAAACAGCGGAATTGATTACGAAGAGCTTCTATGAGGCGATCATAGCGAAGAGATATGATGAGGAGGCGCTTCGAGCATTTGAAAGAAAGAAAAACCTTATCGTATTAGAGCTTGGAACCGAGATAAGGAAAAGAACGGGGTTTGCGATGAGGTCTGTGATCGGGGGGATCCTGATCCAAGAGGTTGATGTGCATGAAATTGATGCTTCTGAACTGAAAACAGTGACGGAAAGAAAACCCAGTCCAGAGGAGATCGTAGATCTCGTCTTTGCATGGAAGGTCGCTAAGCATGTTAAATCCAACTCCATAGTAATAGCGAAGGGAAAGCAGACCTTGGGGATTGGGGCAGGTCAGATGAGCAGGGTGGATTCAGCAAAGATGGCGATAGCAAAAGCTGGGGAGAAGGCTGTTGGGAGCTGCTTGGCGTCGGATGGATTCATACCTTTCAAAGATACTGTCGAGGAGGCTGCAAAGGCAGGAATCTCGGCAATAATCCAGCCCGGAGGTTCGATAAGAGACCAGGAGGTCATAAGATCAGCGACGGAAAATGGCATTGCTATGGTTTTTACCGGAATAAGGTGCTTCAGGCATTGATCCTTGCTCCCCGAAATGCCACTTGCTGTCCTGCGCTATCATTGCAGGAATGAGTGGCCTAAAGCACAGGGTTCCTCGAAGCCTGGATTGAGATGTCCTGCAAGTTAACTATCATTGATGAGAATGCGAATTTAGCAACTTGAAGACCCATATTGCGCGCTTCGAGATGCTTTCAAGAGGAGGAGGCTGACAGTTTACATACGAAAGTTTATACTCAGGTTAATCTATCATATATTATGGCTAGCTGGCTAATCGCATGCCCTTGACCTTTCTGACAACTTCCCTCAGCACAACATCGAATCTCTCGTCGCCCACATCGAACTTATCGTCCCTTGTGACCAATGGAGCCCCAACGACGATCAGTTTTGCACCCATCTTTAGTGTCTCTACCGCCTGCTCCACGGTTAAGCCTCCAACAGCTTGAACTGGAATCTTTACAGCCTTGACTATGTCTGGTAGTTCTGAGAGCGGGCTTGCACCCACGTTATAGTGCCGTTCGTCGAAACCTGTGTGAACTATGATATAATCGACTCCAAAATCCTCCATCTGCTTGGCCCTCGATACCTTGTCCTTCACGGCCAACAGATCTGCCATTATGGCAACATCGTATTTTCGGGCGTACTTCACAGCTTCCTTGATAGTGGCATCATGTGCAGCTGCCATTACGACGATGACATCTGCCCCAGCCTTGGCCGCCTGCTCGGTCTCCAAGCCACCTCCATCCATGCTCTTTTGATCAGAGACTATGACCCTGTCGGGAAAACGTTTCCTCAAGCTGGAGACCGATCTGAAGCCCTCACTCAGGATGAGGGGCGTTCCAGCCTCGAGCCAGTCCACACCAGCTGCGACAGCTTTCTCGGCCACGAATAAAGCCTTATCCACCGTTTCAACATCCAAGGAAACCTGGACTACAGGGTACGTCGTTTTGCTAAGACGGATCGAAACCAAGGATTTGCCCTTCCAGTACATGCAAATACTGGAGAGATAAATGGTTTTTCTGAAATGGTTCCAGAAAAACTCACAACTCTGGGTAAAGGATGATCTTGACAGATTCTTGGCGCTCCATAAGCTCGAAAGCTTCCTTCCATCTTGAAATCGGAAGCCTGTGCGTTATCAGATCCCTGACGGAGATCTTGCCAGATGCCATCTCTTGTAGGGCCCCCTCCCAGTTCTTCCATGTGTGGCTAAATGTACCCTGGATCGTGATCTGCCGAACGGTGATTGGATCAAGGTCGATTCTCATCTCGCCAGCGCCATGGCCGATTCTAGTTATCTGCCCGCCGCTTCTGACCATCATGATTGCCTGTCTCATAGCCTGCGCTGAGCCAGAAGTCTCGAAGACGAGGTCTGCACCGTACTCGCGCGTGAATCTTCTTACCTTTGTAACGGCATCTTCGCTCATAACATCGATCGTCAGATCAGCTCCCATTCTTTTGGCAAGCTCTAGCCGCTTTGTGTCGGAAGGCAAGCCCGTGATGGCCGTAAAACCAGCGCCCATCAATTTAGCCATCTGGAGGGTCAGGAGGCCTATTGGTCCTGGGCCAAGTATCACAACCGAACATCCGGGAACTAAAGGCGTGCGATCGACTATCGCATGGTGGACCACAGCAACCGGCTCGGTAAGGGCACCCTCGTCGAAAGAGACATTCTCGGGAAGCTCATGAACTCTGTTGGAAGGTGCAGCGACATAGCTTGTGAAGGCCCCGTTCGTGCCGTAACCGAAAGCAATTCTCTTCATGCACAGGTTGTACTGGCCTGTGTTGCAGAAAATGCACTTTCCGCAGACCCTCGCGTGTGTCTCGACGGTTACCCTGCTTCCTAACTCCAGTCCATCAACACCTTCGCCAAGTTCCACAACTGTGCCAGAGAACTCATGGCCCAATACAACTGGAGGATTCAGGTAGGCATCGTATCTTCCTCGATAAAAGTGAATGTCGCTCCCGCAAACGCCTGCAGCCTTTACCTCGACCAAAACTTGGCCGGGGCTTAATGATGGTTTTGGTACTTCAATGAATTCGACAGCACCATCTCCTAACCTTGTCTTAACGACAGCCTTCATCGAGACTTGACTACATGTTTAAGACTATATGGTTTGCGAAAGCCATGCAGAAAAATTATTCTATGAGGGAGGGAATTGGCAAGCTCAGCCACCGTATTCGCGGATCTTCCTCCTGAGGAAGGAAGCGGAATCCCTGATCTCTTCCAAACCATTCATACCATCCTCTATGGAGATCCAACCTTTGAAGTCTACACTCTGCAAGATCTCGAAAACTTTATCATAATCTACCATCCCTTTGCCCACGACACCGTGCTTCAAGATCTTGGCATATCCAATTGAATCTTCCAACTTCCTCAGGTCCTCGATCGTGCCACCTTCAAGGTACCTGTCGCTGGCATGCATGCTCACCAGCCTGTGCTTGATGGCCCTGAGCAGTTCGATCGGATCCTCTCCCGCTATCAAAGCATTGGAAGGGTCGTAGTTAACGCCAAACCACCTCGAATCTATCTGATTTATTATCTCAAGGAAAATGTCCGATTTTTGGGCAAACTCTGGATACTTCCAGTAGTTGTCCTTATAATGGTTCTCCATAGCGAGAATGAGGCCTAGCTTCTCTGCATGCGGGAGAAGCGAACGGACCGCCTCAACGACCCATCTGATCCCGTCCTGCCTTGAGACTGAAGGGTAGCGCTGGCCCGAAAGAACTCTGCATGTTCTTGCCCCGAAAAAGCTTGCAACATGCATTATCTTGATCTCGGCCTCGATCTCCATCTTCCTTTTGGATGGATCTGGGTTTGTGAAATCCGGGGAGTAGCAGAACATAGGCATGGCAAGGCCCTCATCATCCAAAGCGTCCTTAACTTTTTGCAGGTATTCGATATCGAAGCTCTCGAAGAATCCATTATAAAATTCGAGCCCCTCTACGTCAAGAGTACGCGCCATTTTTATCCAGTCGAATATGCTCATCGTCCTCTTTACGCAGAGCTCGTCCATGAAGCATTTCGGAAACGCTGCAAGATGGACCTTCATGCCAAAACCCATCGATCTCAAGTTACATATAATTCTTTAGATTTTGGCAGAATCCTGTTTTGGATAGCGTTTTCGGTTCTCGAATAGGTGCCCGATTATCCAAAAAACCACTCCGATGGCGAAAGAAGCCATCGAAAGAGACACGAGATCCCTCTCAAATCCCCAAAATGTCAGTATTATTCCACCTTCCAAAGTGGATGATCCCTTGTTCCTAAGCACTATGTAGTACCTCCCCCTGGCAGGTATTTCAAACTGCACGGTGCCACCACCCAACTGATCTTCCTTCAGGGGGGTCGCGCCTTTTGATTCGGAAAATAAAACGTAGTTGGATTCATTGAAGATCATAATTACAACTTCCGTGCCGTTCCTCAAATATGGAGCCATCCTGACATTCCTGGGAGGCCATGTCGGAGGCAGGAATAATTGGAGAGTGGAATTGCCCGATAGGCCGCCAAATTGAAGGTCAAGAATGGTTGGTGAAAGGCCTCGAATAACCGTAAGGGAGGAAATGCCAAAACCTACCAAAATTGCCACAGTTCCAACATAACGGAGCTTTGAATCAATCAAGCTCCAACGCCTCCGCAAAGTAGAAGTGTGCGAAAACGAGCAACGCAAACGCGGAACCGACGTGGATGAGGAGGGTTGCCCAAGTGTAAGTTGTAGCCTCACCTGAGAGAAGGAGTTTTAAAATGGCGAACTGAGGGGTTACAGTGGATTTCAACTGCATGGCCAGATTTGCTTGAACGATTTCGTAAAGGAAATAGAATGACAACAGGTCATTTGGATGTCTAATCTGATGCCTTCGTATCCATGAGACTGATGTTCCACAGCTACTAGATCGAGTGCATCTTGATGGCCTTGGGGGGTTTCGATAGGAATTGGCGAATGCGTCACTTCGGCATAAACAGTTGAGTTATACTGGCCAACATATCGAATAACATCTCTTTCGCCACAAGGCTGGATCCAAATAATGGTTTGACCGAGTGGAGTCCCATCTAGTGACGTGACCTGCCTTGTCGATAGGTTCACCCATAAATCCCTCTTTGAGACATAGGGGCCAATCTCCAGAGTTACTTCGAAAAGGCCGATCGAATTATTTACCTCCTTGATAACCAAGGACAGGCGGCAACCAATTCCACCTTCGAAGCTTAACGACACAATGCTCGAGTTGCCACCATCGACATTTACTCCGGGCAAGTTAAGTAAAATTTCAGGGATCATCGATTTATCAAAGAAGTAAAAACTGATATAGTCGACATCCGCAGCATACTCAATTCTAGCTCCTTCTTTCATCCAAGGTGCATTATAACCAAGCACATTAAGCAATAAGAAAGCGCATATAAAAAGTGAACTTAAAAATATGGAAAAAGGGCGGTGTTTCATCATCATTCACGAGATAGATTTACATTGCGCTCGTTATGGTCGGACATCAGCATAGTCTGTAATCAGTGTAAAATAATGTGGGGGTAAACTGAATTGCCCTCCAACTTGTACTCTAACAAGCGTGAACGAACCTCGATACGATATGCCCCAACCCTTCACCCTTCCGCCTCCTCTAAAACGAAAATGAAGGAATGGATATTTAAAGATTAGCTGACAATCCCTACAAAATTCGATTAATTCTGCTTGGTCCATTTTCTCAATCGAAAACATACATGGGCTAAGCCTTTTCAACCTGCCAACAACCTCGGCATTCCCATAATTTTGCTTTTTCCCGCAGTTCCTTTTTGGTGAAAGCGTTTCCAAAAGTGTAGATCAGCTGAACAAAAATATTAAGTCTTTGTAATGCTACTTTCGGCTAGGGGTAAAAATTGGCCAGCAATTATTTGTCTGAATATGTTGAGAAGATCGACCGAACCAGCGGTTGGAAGGAAGTTCGCTCTAGGGAGATGGTTAACTGTACTTTACACGAGATAGAACTTGCCTCTCAGACTTGGCGGGGTATCGATTGGAAACACAGGATGAGGGTCCTCGTCCCGAAGAAGGCGGAGCGGCCAGAGGCCCTGGTCATGGTTACGGGTAGTGGCGATGGCGCCGAGGAACTCAGCTTTTGTGCAGAACTTTCAAGGCTAACGGGAATGGCCGCGGCGATATTGCATGATGTCCCGAACCAGCCCCTTTTCAGCAACCTCTATGAAGATGCATTGATGGCATACACTTTTGCTATGTTCATCGAATCTGGACAGCATGATTGGCCACTCCTATTTCCAATGGTAAAGAGCGTCATAAAAGCGATGGATTATCTCGACTGTTTCCTTGAGGGTTTGATAGGGGCAAAAGAAAGCTATATCGTCACAGGTGCCTCGAAAAGGGGATGGACTTCGTGGCTTACGGCAGCTATCGATGGGAGGGTTAAGGGTGTAGCTCCAATGGTGTACGATAACCTAAACATTCCGTCCCAGATGAGACACCAAATCGAATGCTACGGATCATATAGCGAACAAATTTCGGATTACACTAAAATTGGATTGCTGGAGAAGTTAGATACGGAGGCTGGAAAATCTTTGGTGGAAGCTATCGATCCATATGTTTATAGAGAAAAGATTGTTTTGCCAAAGCTCATAATCAATGGGACGAACGATCGGTTCTGGACGATCGACTCCCTGAACCTTTACTATGGAGACCTGTTGGGTGAGAAAAGCGTCCTTTACGTTCCAAACTCAGGCCATGCGCTAGAGGACAGGCGCAGGGTTTTGAACTCTTTGGCAGCTTTTGCCCTGGGAGTATCGGGAAGGTCGCCCATGCCGAAAGTAGGAACAAAGTACATTGGAGATTTTGAAATAGAAGTGGAGACGAATAATAAATCACTTCACTGCGATGTCTGGTTCGCAACTTCTATGGACATGGATTTTAGGGATTCTAGATGGGTTTCAGCACCGGCTGAAAGAGTGAGTGAGGACACATACCGCTACTATTTCATTCCTAGAGACGGTCGAAGGGCATTCTTTGCAGAGCCTTGCTTCACTGCCGGTAAATTCAATTTCACCTTGTCCAGCCAGATCTACATTTCCAAGAGCCAGCATTGAGACCTTTAACTCCCTTGATTGTGAAGCTTTCTTCGATCAGCTATTGTAAAATTATCTTCTGTTCGTTCCATATTTTTCCTTTAGGTATGGTAAGACTTCCTTACCGTAACGCGTGATGAACTTCTTCTCGTCAGGGCTGGAGCTGTTCAGCTGGATCCTATTAAAACCAAGTTTTATGTGGTCCTCGATCACCTTGATGTGGTCCTCTGGATTTGTAGCAATGTGCCAGGCCCTGATGTCACCTTCTTTTTTCCCAAGCTTTTCCAGTTCCCTGGGATCTGATATTGGTAGGCTTATGACGTTTGGAACCTCACTTGCCATCCAGCACCTGCAGCTCTCCTCGGCCTTCTCGTAGTCCTCATCGAAAGAAAGCTTCAGCTCCACCATCTTCTCCATTTCGTCTGGATCCTTTCCAGCTAATCTGGCTCCCTTCTCGAAGGCTGGAACGATCGTTTGCCTGTAATACTCAGGTGACAGGACAACCGTGAGAAGACCGTCGGCCAACCTTCCAGCTAGCTCGGCTGATTTCGGGCCCCCAGCTCCGACGAAGATCGGAATAGGTTTCTTTTGAAGTGCGTAAATTTTAGCGTTTCTAAGCCTGTAAAAGGTACCCTCATAGGAAATGAAATCTCCGCTCCAAAGCGCCCTAATCACCTCGATAGCTTCCTTCAGCCGATCCAGCCTCTCTTTGAATTTCGGCCAGCCAAAACCCAAAGGCATCTCGTTCATTGCTTCTCCTGTGCCAACTCCGAGGATTATGCGCCCGGGATACATTGAGCCAAGCGTGGCAAATGCTTGTGCAACTATGGCGGGATGGTACCTCATGGTTGGTGCTGTTACGCCTGTTCCAATCTCCATTTTTCTGGTCCTTTCGGCCACGGCGGCCATCCAGACCCAAGCGAAGCCGGAGCTGGCTTTCGTGTGAAACCAGGGATGGAAGTGGTCGCTTGTCACAACTGTTTCGAATCCATGCTTCTCAGCAAGGACTGTGTTCTCGAGGAGCTGGTAGGGTTCATATCTTTCCTGAGGTGCCCAGTAGCCGATCTTGACGCTCATGGCTTCGCACGCTTCTCCAATACCTTTGTCAGTGTCACGCCTGCATATACAGTTCTGAACCCATACTTCTCGTAACATTGGATCGCTGCAATATTCTCGGCGTCTGTGGAAACATCTATCCTTTCGGCTCCCTTTTCACAGAACCATTCGAGGGCTTTGGCAAGGAGAATGGAACCGATTCCCTTTCCCCTTGAATCTGATCTAAGGGCGAATGATGCTATTATTCCCCATCTTTGCTTGAATGCGCTGCTCAAGAGCTCGTCAATCCTTAGAACTATGTAGCCCAAAACTTGGCCCCCATCTTCAGCAACATAGATATTGAACCTGTCCTTGTTCTCAGATAGCTCCTTCTTGAAATTATCTATCTCAGCAATATAGTAGTCCTCCACGCTCTTCCTATCGAGACTATTGTCGGTCCAGTACCTGTGCAATTTGAAAGCAGTCGAGGCGATATTCTTAATCTGTTGAATATCGCTTTCTTCGACGTTTCTAACCCTCATCGGCGATACCCAACCATGCGTTTCTGCAGCCACGCATAGCTACCATGAGAATTGAATGCGATATAGCGGTTTCGGGAATATTTTTTATTCGCGATATTCTTGCCAAATGCCTTTTAAAATATAACGCCGTTATATTTATAAGCTCGCTCCAGCTATTAACGGAGTTAAAGGCGAAAGAAGCGATGTCTGTAGCTGAAGAAAAGCTAGAGCATGTTGCTAGTGGCTTGGAAAAGGCAAAGAATCTAGAATCTGAAATTTGGTTGCTCAATGCTATTAAGAATAGGCGCAGGATAAAGCTGGCAAGAATACTTCTCGATGGACCCCAAGATATAAGGGAGCTACAGCGCAGTTTGAAGAAGGAAGGTTACTACCATAGCATTGGCACAATAAAAAAGAATTATGCTGGACCTTTAGAAAGGGCAGGAATCATTGCCAATGAGAACGGAAAGTACAGATTGACGGATTTGGGAATGGAGCTGACCAAAGAGCTGGGGGAAGTAGATCTTGAGGGGATGTTTCCTCATGGTTCAAGATGTTATGAAGAGTCATGCCTACTTTCGCTTAAGGAACCTAGAAACTATGACGAAATGCTAAGACTAATGCCAAAGGCCGATCTCCAAAGGACGATCAGAAGGCTTAGGACGAAAGGGCTTGTAACGAAGCTCAAGCCTAATCGTCACGTAACCTACCGAATTACGATAAACGAGACTGAGGCACCACTGTCCGAAACAGAGGAAAGGGTTCTGAGATCGATATCCAAGGAAGGAAGTGGAGTTGCGGAGATTTCCAGAAAGGCTGGGATAAGCATGAGAAGAACATTCAAGTACCTTAAGAGGCTCAGGGAGAAGGGACTGGTATCAAGCAATGAAGATTTCGTTCTTTTGTCCCTGACCGATGAGGGCAGGAAGGTGGCTGAAAAACTCCAGAAAATAATGAGCATAATGCGGATCAAGTATCCCATCAGGCAACCTCCAGATGTAGAGGATCTCCAAAAAACGTTCAGCTCAGAAGATGTACAAAAATCTGTATCAATTCTTCCTAATGATAGAGCATCGCAAATCAGGCGGGGGAGATTTGCGACAAAGAGAGACTTACGTGAAAAACAGTTGTATGAACTCATACTTGACTCAGGAGAGGAGGGCATCATGCAGGCAAGAATCGGTACGCTACTTCAACTTCCAAGTAGAGAGATATCAAGGATTATAAGCAGACTCGAGACTTGGAAGCTCATTAGAAAAGAGAAGACACTTTTCTGCGGCAGAAATACATTCAGGATCGTCTCGACCAGAAAACCGCCATCACTAAAATCAATCCTTGGAGCACCTTGCATAAATTGTCCAGACGCAAACAGATGTGAAGGAGGAAATGAGATTGGATTTTATGGAGGAGTATTTCCGCAGGAATGTCTCTCTCTGGAAAAGTGGATAATGAGCCCAGAGAAAAACTCGCAGATCGAGAATTAGGTTTCCAACAAAGCTACTTCGAAATAACCTTTGTGCAATGTTATTATAAAAATGACTATAGCACGATCTTAGTGCCATCGTTTTTCACTTTTTGAAGCTGAATATTTGCCGAACGAAATGCAAGATGGAAAATTGCCGCAAAGGGTTTATACTTGTAAGAAGAGCCTTTGTGATTCGAGGCTTTAGGATGAAGAAAAATAGGGTCAAGGAAATGCTTAGGGAACGAAGGACGACGGTAGGTGCTTGGGCCACGATAGGGCATGCCGATGTTGCAGAGATAATGGCCCAGCAGGGATTTGATTGGATAGTTTTCGATACCGAGCATGCTCCATTGTCAATAGGCACTGTGCAGAACATGATGCAGGCCACAAGCAGCAGCGATATAGTACCAATTGTGAGGGTGGCTTGGAACGACATGGTACTGATCAAATTAGCTCTCGACACCGGCGCCTTGGGGGTCGTCGTTCCATGGGTCAATACGAAAGAAGAGGCGATAAGAGCTGTAAGGGCCACGAGGTACGCGCCCCTTGGGAACAGAGGGGTAGGACCGAGGAGAGCTGCCTCATACGGAGCTGATTTAATCGATTATCTAAGATCAGCAGACGAGGAGATGCTAGTTATCTGCCAGATCGAGACTCAAGAGGCCATAACGAACCTTGAGCAGATACTTTCCGTGGAGGGCGTCGATGCGGTCTTCATTGGCCCCTCTGACCTTTCAACTTCGCTGGGCCACAAGGGGGATTGGCACCACCCAAATGTTGAGAGGGCGATATCGAAGGTTCTTGAGGCTAGTATGAATGCTGGAGTTGCGGCTGGCATATATGCTATGAGTATCGAGGACGCTGTGAGACACGCTGCTGACGGATTTAGATTCATAGCGCTGGGCAGCGATACAGGTTTTTTGGTATCAGGCTGTAAAGGTGCCCTTGCGGCTCTGGGAAGGAAAAAATGAAAGTTCACAATCAGACAGAAGACGAGCTGATAATCGAGGCCGAAAGAAAGAAGAAATCCAAGAGGAGAAGCAGGAGCCCTTATAGGAAGTCGGCGCTGTATGAGAAGAAAAGGCTAGCGGTCACTTGAGCACTTCCCCTGTCTTGGCGCTCCAAAGAACAAGGTCAAGAGCTTCCGGCTTGATGCCGATTTTTCTGGCGAAATTCAAGTAGGCTTTCTCGATTTCCAAATATCTCCTCTTCGTAATCGACTTTGGCATATCGCCTATGACACCAAGTTCATGTAATCCCCTAAGCACATGCCTGTCTAGAATCGCTAGGCCATCATATCCTATATTTCTCAGGAAATGGCTCGCCTCCTTATATCCAATACCCTCGACGTTGTCAGCTAGGAAGGCCCTTGCTTCGTGAGGATCGGCTGGAAGCCTGGACTTTATTGCTATACCATTTCGCGTTGAGAAAAAAGTCCTTGCCTTGACTATCCTCTTTGCCTTTACC
>Ga0129301_1000414_pt1 | contig 23677 bp, 19 predicted proteins | sample ConPoolayeHmetaG_FD_94489 | JGI IMG/M metagenome (GOLD analysis project Ga0129301, IMG submission 94489) | Hot spring microbial mat communities from California, USA to study Microbial Dark Matter (Phase II) - Cone Pool mat layer H metaG ...
CCCCTATGACGAACGAAAGTACCTCGAGGCGCTCAACCGCCGAGCGCCCGCTTGGCTGAAAGCATCCGCAGCGGCAGCGTAGGGTGAAACAAAATGCTTGATAGAATACCTCAGATGTCTACCTCAACGCCCTGGCCTTTTTGATGTAGTCGCCGGGCAGGCTGCAGGAGGGAGGTGATCATGAGTATCGCGCGATGCTTTGCGGTGGGCTTCGGGCGTGTGCGGCGCGCGCCGGCCCTCCTGGGGTGGGTGTTTCTCGCGAGCCTGGCCGTTTCCCTGCCTCTGACGGCCGCCATGCGCGAGATCCTGCGCAGCTCGTTCGGGACGAGCCTGGTGCAGGAAAACATGCGCCGCGGCTTCGACGTGGATTGGTACGGCGAATTCAGCCGCACGGCCGGAGGTCTGGCTTCCACGTTCGGCCCGTCGGTGGTCGGCATGCTGCCGATTGCGGCCAACCTCGAGCGCACTCTCGACGGGCAGCTCTTGGCTGTCGACCGGACCGTGCTGGCCGCCGGCATCGTATTTCTCCTCGCCTGGGCCTTTCTGGCCGGGGGCATCATCCTGCGCCTGACACAGGCCGACAGGGCGCGGACCCGCGGCGGCTTATTCTCCGCGTGCGGCGAGTATTTCTTCCGCTTCGTCCGGCTGCTGGCGCTGTCGCTTGTGATCTATTGGGCCCTTTTCCGCTGGATATCCGGACCCCTGCACCGGTGGGTGGAGAGAGGGACGCGCGATGTCACGGTGGAATTCACGGCCATGACATGGACGATGGGAGTCTATGCGCTCGTCGGCCTGCTGCTCGTCATCGTCGGTCTCAGCCTCGACTATGCGAAGATCGCCATGGTGCTCGAGGAGCGCCGCAGCGCGCTGCTTGCCTTCGTGCGCGGCCTGCGCTTCTTCCTCTCGCACCCGGGACGCACCCTGGGCCTGTATGGAATGATCCTGATCGTCGGCGCCCTGATCAGGGGGCTCTATATCCTGGTGGCGCCGGGAGCGGGCCAGGCGGGAAATACCGCCCTGATCCCGGCCTTCCTCGTCGGCCAGTGCTACGTGCTGGCGTGCATATTTCTCAAGCTCTGGTTGCTCGCGAGCCAGGCACTGCTTTTCCAGGCCGCGGCGAGCGGTCCCGAAGCGGCGGCCATGGCGATGGAAACTCCGCCGTCCTCATCGGAGGTTGCGGCCTGAGGGCGATCCGGGGCCGATTGCGGCCGGCAGGCAGGATTGCGTGGTGGAGGTGGCGGGAATCGAACCCGCGTCCGAAAGCCTTCAGCTTGCAGAGCCTACATGCTTATCTGATTCGTTCAATCTCGCGCGTGCCCCGTGCGAACCAGCAAGGTCGAGACACCCGCCAGCCCTCTGTAGTCTCGGCGCGGACCCGAGGGCGGGGATCCGAACCCAGCCTGCTATGGGACGTCTCGCTCCGGCCCCGCAGGCCGGGCCGGTGAGACGTGACCGCCTCAGGCGGCCAGTGCTAACTGAGTGTCAGCAGTTATGTTTAGTTCCACGGTTTTTACGAGCCGCGGAGCGCTCGGCATGCCTCTGCAGCCTCTTGACCTCCGTCGAATCCAGTTCACCCCCACGGTACGGTTCCGACAAGTAAATTATAAGCCCGGCCGGGGAGCTTTCCAAAAAAATTCAAATTTTTGCATCATTCGGTTGACAGGGCGGGGATGCGTTAATAGAATGCGGCCACTCGCGCTGAGAAACGGCGTGGCCGGTTGATCGTTGAGTAGCGGTTTTTTTGCCTCTGAAGATCCTTGCAGGGGAACTGATGCGCGGCAAGAGGCTATATACCTTCGTGATCGCGAACCACGCAGTGAGCAGGGTCTGGCGCATATCGATCCCCTATCCCGTTCTGGTCGTCATTGGAATCTTCGCCCTGATCGGCATAGGGGCGGCGGTCTCGGCCGGCTATCATTACGGCCGCATGGTGCTCAAGGTCTGGGACTACGATCACATCCTCGCGGAGAATGACTCGTTCCGCTTCGAAAATCACACCTATCGCATCCGGACCGCCCAATTGGGTGAGAAGATCGACTTTCTGGAAACTCTCTCGACCAGGTTGCGGGCATTGTCGGACAGCGATGCCTTGGGCGGTGTAGGCGGCTATTCCAAGGAGAGTTTCACGCAGCCGCTCCCCGGGTCGGCCGGAACGCTGCAATCCCTCGACACGTACAGCCGGCGAGCCGACGCCCTGGAGACGCAATTGCGCGAGGTGCAGGAGAACGTCACCTCGAGAGTGCTACTGGAAGCGGCCAGGCCGAACATCCCTCCGGTCAATGGTTACATTACCCAGGGCATGGGGCGGCGCACGGATCCCTTCAATCCCGCGATCAAGGAATTCCACGCAGGCGTGGATCTTTCCGCGCCCCACGGAACGCGCGTGGTGGCGCCCGCGGACGGGATCGTAATTTTTGCCGGTCCGCGCGAAGGCTACGGCAACATGGTGGTCATCGACCACAAGTTCGGCATCACCACCCGTTACGCCCACCTTTATAAGATGAACGTGCGTGCCGGCCAGCGGGTCTCGCGCTACGACGTAATCGGTTACGTCGGCAACTCCGGGCGCTCGACTGGGCCGCACCTGCACTACGAGGTCTGGTTTCGGGAGCGGCCGGTCAATCCGGTCCATTTCATGACCGGTCCCGAAAGAGCAGCCGAAAACCGGGGACGCTCCCCTGTTTTCCGTTGAACGGGGCACGGACCTCTTTCCCCCATCTTCCGCGCTGGACCGCTCACTTGGAGCAATAAGCCCGCGGTCCGCCGCGGCGCGGCGGACCCACCCGACGGCCCCGGAAGGGGCCCTGGGCCGGCAGCCGGGTGTCAGCCGCAGGCGAACCCCCGGAAAGGGGCGTATCGATCAGGCGAGCCCCGGAGGGACGGCAGACGGGAGTCTCGGATATATCCTTCTGCTGTCTTTTTTCTCCGGGTTCGCTTGCGCTCACCTGGAGCTACCGGCTTCCGTCCCTCCGGGACGGATATGGCCCCGGAGGGGCCCTGAGCCGGTAGCCGGGGGTGAGCCGGAGGCGCACCCCCGGAAAGTAGCGGATCGATCAGGCGAGTCCCGGAGGGCCGGCAGACGGGAGTCTCCGATATATCCCTCTGCTGTCTTTTTTCTCCGGGTTCGCTTGCGCTCACCTGGAGCTACCAGCTTCCGTCCCTCCGGGACGGACACGTCCCGCGCGCCGGACCCCTGCCGGTGTCTGAATCGCTGCGACGGGCGGGGGTTCGTTGACTGGCCGGTCTGCATTTGTTAGATTACCAAGCTCATAGCCGTCCGGAGATCTTCCCCCATGCTCAATGCCATCATCACGAAGATCGTGGGCAGCAAGAACGAGCGGGATCTCAAGCGGATCCAGCCGGTCGTCGAGCGCATCAACGCGCTCGAACCGGAGATGATGCGCCGGACCGATCTCGAGCTCGCCGAGCTGACCGTCAAGTTCCGGGAGCGGCTCGCGGCCGGGGAGACCCTGGACGACATCCTGCCGGAGGCATTCGCCGCCGTGCGCGAAGCGGCGCGCCGCACCGTCAACATGCGCCACTTCGACGTGCAGCTCATCGGCGGCGTGGTCCTGCACCAGGGCAAGATCGCCGAGATGAAGACGGGCGAAGGCAAGACGCTGGTGGCCACCCTGCCGGCCTATCTCAACGCCCTGGAAGGCAAGGGGGTGCACATCGTCACGGTCAACGACTACCTGGCGGGCCGCGACAGCGAGTGGATGGGCAAGGTCTACCGGTTCCTGGGGCTCACGGTGGGCTGCATCCAGCACCACCTGAGCGACGACGAGCGGCGCGCCGCCTATGCCGCCGACATCACCTACGGCACCAACAACGAATTCGGCTTCGATTACCTGCGCGACAACATGAAGTACAGCCTCGCCGACTGCGTCCAGCGGGGCTTCCATTACGCCATCGTCGACGAGGTGGATTCCATTCTGATCGACGAGGCGCGCACCCCGCTGATCATTTCCGGGCCCGCCGAGGAATCGACCGACAAGTACTACAAGATCGACCGCATCATCCCCAGGCTGCGGCGCGATATCGACTATCAGATCGACGAAAAGGCGCGCACGGTGAACCTGACCGAAGAGGGGATCGAAAAGGCCGAGAAGCTCCTGAATGTGGGCAACCTCTTCGAGCCGCAGAACATGGACTGGGTGCACCACATCTACCAGGCGCTCAAGGCCCACCATCTCTTCAAGCGCGACGTCGACTACATGGTCAAGGACGGGCAGGTGGTGATCGTCGACGAGTTCACCGGGCGCCTCATGCCCGGGCGGCGTTACAGCGACGGCCTGCACCAGGCGCTCGAAGCCAAGGAAAACGTGCGCATCGAGCGGGAAAACCAGACCCTGGCCACCATCACCTTCCAGAATTACTTCCGCATGTACCCCAAGCTGGCCGGCATGACCGGGACCGCCGAGACCGAGGCCCAGGAGTTTTACAAGATCTACAAGCTCGAGGTCGTGGTCATTCCCCCCAACAAGCCGCTGATCCGCACCGAATACCCCGACGTCATCTACCGCACCGAACGCGAGAAGTACAACGCCGTGGTCGAGGAGATCCGCGAGCTGCACGAAAAGGGGCGCCCGGTGCTCGTCGGGACGGTATCGATCGAGAAGTCCGAGAAACTGAGCTCCATGCTGCGGCGGCGGGGGATTCCTCACGTCGTCCTCAACGCCAAGTACCACGCCAAGGAAGCCGAGATCGTGGCGCAGGCGGGCAGGAAAGGCTCCGTGACCATCGCCACCAACATGGCGGGCCGCGGCACCGACATCCTGCTGGGCGGCAACCCGGATTTCCTGACGCTGCAGACGCTGCGCGAAAAGGGCCTGGACCCCCGGAACGTCCCTGCCGCCGAATACAACCGTATCCGGGAGCACTGGGCGGAGGTCTGCCGCAAGGAGCACGACGAGGTGGTCGCCCTCGGCGGCCTGCACATCCTGGGCACCGAGCGGCACGAGGCACGGCGCATCGACAACCAGCTGCGCGGGCGTGCGGGCCGGCAGGGCGACCCCGGCTCGTCGCGCTTCTATCTGTCTCTCGAGGACGACCTGATGCGCATCTTCGCCAGCGACCGCATCTCCTCGATCATGCAGTCGCTGGGCATGGAGGAGGGCGTCCCGATCGAGAGCCGGCTGGTCACGCGCCAGATCGAGCGCGCGCAGAAGCAGGTCGAGGCGCGCAACTTCGATATCCGCAAACACCTGCTCGAATACGACGACGTGATGAACAAGCAGCGGGAGGCCATCTACGCCATCCGCCGCGAGCTGCTCGAGGGCGTCGACCAGCGCGAGTATATCCTGGAGCTGGCGCACGACATCGCCCTGGAATTGCTCGAGCGGCACGCGCCGCGCGACAAGGCACGCGAGCAGTGGGATCTCGAAGCGCTGCGCATCGCCTTCGGCAACCAGTTCGGGCTCGATATCCGCAATCTGGGCCTCGATTTCGAGCATGCCCCGTACGACCGCCTGGCCGAGGAACTCACGGAAAAGGTCAAGAACGTCTACCTCGAGAAGGAGAGCCGCGTGGGGCCGGAGTTCATGCGCTTCCAGGAGCGCATGATCATGCTGCAGGTGCTCGATGCGCAGTGGAAGGACCACCTGCTGGCGCTCGACCACCTCAAGGAGGGAATCGGCCTGCGCGGTTACGGACAGCGCGATCCCCTGATCGAATACAAGAAGGAGAGCTTCGAGATGTTCGAAGCCCTCAACGCCCGCAGGGAAGAGGAGACCATCCGGTATCTCTTCCTCTTCGAGCCCCTGACGCGCGAGGAACAGGAGGCGCGCCTGCGGGAGCGCGAGGAGGCGCGGCGGCGCCTGTCGGGCGAGCGCGACCTGGTCTACAGCTCCTCCCAGACCGGATCGGTCGTGACGCGCAAGCGCGAAGTCGCCAAGGTGGGCCGGAACGACCCCTGCCCCTGCGGCAGCGGCAAGAAGTTCAAGAAGTGCCACGGACGGTGACTTGCGTCGCGCGTCCCTGGCGCATCGAAACCGATATTGTGACATCCGGGGACTGACCGATGGTGCGTGACAGGAATATTCCAGAAGCCCTGACGTTCGACGACGTGCTGCTGGAGCCGGCCAAGAGCGACCTGCTCCCGTCCGAGGTGGACATCTCCACCCGGTTGACGCGCAACATCCCGCTGAACATCCCGATCGTGAGCGCCGCCATGGACACGGTCACCGACCACCGCATGGCGATCGCGATGGCGCAGCAGGGGGGGATCGGCATCATCCACAAGAACATGTCGATCGAGGCCCAGGCCGACGAGGTGGACCGCGTCAAGCGCTCCGAGAGCGGCATGATCGTCGACCCCATCACCATGTCGCCGGAGCGCAAGATCCACGAGGCGATGCGCGTCATGAAGGAGCACAAGATTTCGGGGCTGCCCATCGTCTCCAAGGGCAGGCTGGTGGGCATCCTGACGAACCGCGACCTGCGCTTCGAGACCCGCCTCGACCTGCCGATCTCCGAGCTCATGACCAAGGACAACCTGATCACGGCCCCGCTGGGGACGACGCTCGAGGAAGCCCAGACCATCCTGCACCGGCACCGCGTCGAAAAGCTCCCCGTCGTGGACGACAAGTTCCGCCTCAAGGGGTTGATCACGGTCAAGGACATCCAGAAGAAGATCGCTTACCCGAACGCCTGCAAGGACAAGCTGGGCCGCCTGCGCGTGGGCGCGGCGGTGGGCGTCACCGGAGACTATGCCGAGAGGGTCGCCGCCCTGGTCAAGGCCGGGGTCGACGTCCTGGTGGTGGACACCGCCCACGGGCACTCGTCGCGCGTGCTCGCGGCGGTGAAGTACATCAAGCGCAGATTCCCCAGGGTGGACCTGATCGCCGGCAACATCGCCACCCAGGAGGGCGCGCGCGCGCTGGTGGCCGCCGGCGTGGATGCGGTCAAGGTGGGCATGGGGCCGGGCTCCATCTGCACCACCCGGGTGGTGACCGGCGCCGGCGTGCCGCAGATTACGGCCATTCTCGAGTGCGCCCGCGTCACGCGCCGCGCGCGCATCCCCCTGGTGGCCGACGGCGGTATCAAGTTCTCCGGGGACATCACCAAGGCCCTGGCGGCCGGAGCGGATTCCGTGATGATCGGCTCGCTGTTTGCCGGCACGGACGAGAGCCCGGGCGAAACCGTGCTCTACCAGAACCGGAGCTACAAGGTCTACCGCGGCATGGGCTCGATCGAGGCCATGAAGGCCGGCAGCCGGGACCGCTATGCGCAGGAGGGGATATTCTTCGAGGGCAAGCTGGTGCCCGAAGGGATCGAAGGCATGGTGCCCTACAAGGGCAGCATCGAGGCCATGATCCCGCAGCTCACCGGCGGTCTGCGGGCCGGCATGGGCTACTGCGGGTGCCGCTCGATCCGCGAGCTCCAGCGCAAGAGCCGCTTCATCCGCATAACCGCCATGGGGCTGAAGGAAAGCCACGTGCACGACGTGGTGATCACCAAGGAAGCCCCCAATTACCGCAGCCAGATATGATCTCCGGCGGAGGGCTCCTTTCTGCGACGCTTTGAGATGCAGCCGAACCGGGCCGTACCCCCTCGAAAAAGTTTAGACTTTTCAACCTCGAACCTCATCCCTATCCATGGCTGTCTGTGATGAACAGGCGCTCGCTGCCGGGTCCGGAGGAAGCGGTTCTCAGATTTCTCGCAGGCGACCGCGAGGCCTTCGGCGACATCGTGCGGCAGTGGGAAGGCAGGGTCTATAACCTGGCGCTGCGCTTCCTGGGCAACCGGGAAGACGCGCAGGATGTGACCCAGGAGACTTTCCTTTCCGCTTTCCGTTGGCTGAAGAGCCTCCGCGATCCGGGAAGCTTCCGCACGTGGCTCTACCGCGTGGCGCTGAACCATTGCCGCGCGCGCTTGCGGGCCGCGAGGCCGGAGCTTTCCCTGGACGAGCCCTCCGCGGACGCGGAGCGCGGCGGCGCGCCGGACCCGCTGCAGGCGGTCCTGCAGCGGGCGGCGGGCGATCCCGTGGAAGCCAGGGATCTGGTGCGCAAGGCCCTGATGGGGCTGAGCGAAGAGCACCGGCAGGCCGTCATCCTGAAAGAGTACCTCGGGCTCAGCCTCGAGGAAGTCGCCCAGGTGATGGACTGCCCCCTGTCCACCGCCAAATCGCGCCTGTATCACGGGCTCCGCGGAATGCACCGCAGGCTCGTGCGCCTGGGAGCCGGCTCCTAGGCCGACCCGCCTGCAGCTCAGACAAGGATCGGTGTCATGCGATGCGAAGAGTTTCGTGAGCGCCTGGTCGAACTGCTGTACGACGATCATGGGGCGGCGCCCGACGCCGCCGACCTGCGCGCGCATGTGCGCTCCTGCCACGCCTGCAGCCGCGAGCTGGAGGAGCTGGCGGGCGTGCGCAAGGCGCTCGGACTGTGGCAGGACGAACCGCTGCTGCGCCCCGTCGAGGTGCCGCAGGCCCTGCCGGCCTTCCGGCGCGGCCTTCCGGCGGCGTGGCGCGTCGCCCGCTACGCGGCCGTCGCCGCCGCCGTCGTGCTCGCCTTCCTCGCGCTCGCCAATGCCGAGATCCGGTGGAATCGCGAGGGCTTCAGCTTCCGAACGAGCCTGATCGCCCGGCAGGCGCCCGCCGCCGACTATTACACCAAGGAGGAGGTCCTGCGGCTGGTGCGCGCCGCCCTGGACGACAGCGAAAGCCGGATGATGGAAGCGAGCCGCCTCATGATCCTGCAGGGGCTCGACACCGCCGAGGCGGAGCGCTACCACGACCTCCGCCGGATCGAATATCGCCTGGCGAAGAAGCTGATCAAGAATTGAACGAGCGAACGCCGCGGCACCGCCGCCGGCCGGAGGGAGGATGCGCGTGAACAGGAAGCTTGCAGTGACGGTGATTCTCGGAATCTGGGCGGCCGGACCGCCTCCCGCCGCCCTGAGGAGCCCCACCGCGGCCGTCGCGCAGGAAAGCGCCGACACCCGCGTGGATTTCGAGTCCGCGCGCCGGGAGATCCAGAACTTCGAGGCCGCGATCTACGCGATCATCAACGAAACCTTCGCCAACCCGTACGGGCTGGTCAACCGGCCGAAGGGCGTCTACCTGCCCGGCTACGGCGACATGTTCGCCTTCCTGGTCAACATCCAGCGCGCCGTCATCAAGACCCCGTGGGGCGAGGTCCGGGGCGCCCAGGAAGTCACGCCGGCGCAGAAGAAGCAGCGCATGGCCGAGCTCACGGACCGGCTGGTGCGCCTCCTGCTCGATCGCGGCACGAGCCTGACGCAGCTCCGGCCGGACGAGTCGGTGGCGATCGTGGCCTTCTTCGAGGATCGGAACTTCCCCGACGAAGAGAACCAGAGCCGGACCATCGTGCTGAGCGCCCTCAAGAAGGATCTCGAGGAATGGTCGCGCCGGGCGGACCGCTGGAAGGAATTCAAGCAAAGGATGAAAATCGTTGAGTATTAAAGTCGAGGCTATCCGATCGCGCAAACCGATCGGCCAGGTCTTCCTCGAGCGCGGCCTGATCGACGAGGAGGAACTGCGCACCGCATTGAATCTCCAGAGCGAGTCGCGCGAGAAGCTGGGGAAGATGCTCGTCGATCTCGGCTACGTCTCCGAGAAGGATTTCCTGGCCGTGGTGTCGGAGCACCTGGGGGTGCCCGCGGTCAGCGGGGCCGACTACCCCGATGTGCCGGTGCTCGAAAACGTGCTCACCTACCAGTTCATGAAGCAGTGCAAGTTCGTCCCGATCGCGCGGCAGGGCGGCGTGCTCACGCTCGCCATGAGCGATCCCCTCGACAGCGCCACGCTGGACGCCGTGCGTCAGGCCACGGGGCTGCAGGTGCGCGGCGTGCTGGGCGCCGAAAGCGAGATCATGGACGTGCTGGAGAAGCTCTACGGCACGGCCTCCGGCACCCTGGGGCGCATCATGGAGGGGATCGACGAGGTCAACATCGACAGCCTCTCCGAAGAGATCGAGGACATCGAGCACCTGAAGGACCTGGCCTCCGAGGCGCCGGTGATCCGGCTGGTCAACCTGCTGATCTCGCGCGCCGTCGAAAGCCGGGCGAGCGACATCCACATCGAGCCGTTCGAAAAGGACCTGAAAGTCCGTTACCGCATCGACGGCATCCTGCACGATGTGGAGTCGCCCCCCAAGAAGCTCAAGGCCGCGATCATCAGCCGCGTCAAAATCATGGCCAAGCTGAACATCGCCGAGCGCCGGCTGCCGCAGGACGGGCGCATCAAGCTCAAGGTGCTGGGCAAGGACATCGACCTGCGCGTCTCGACGCTGCCCACCATGTACGGCGAGAGCGCGGTCATGCGCATCCTCGACAAGAGCAACAGCGATCTGTACGACATCCGCAGGCTGGGCTTCCCCCAGGATTCGCTGCGCGCCTTCGAGTCGCTCATCCAGCGGCCGCACGGCATCCTGCTGGTCACCGGGCCCACGGGCAGCGGCAAGACCACCACGCTCTACAGCGCGCTCAGCCGCATCAACCTGCCCGACAAGAAGATCATCACCATCGAGGATCCCATCGAGTACCAGATGGACGGCATCAACCAGATCCAGGTCAACACCCAGATCGGCCTGACCTTCGCCGCCGGCCTGCGCCACATCGTGCGCCAGGACCCCGACGTCATCATGGTGGGCGAGATCCGCGACCTCGAGACGGCCGAGATCGCGATCCGCGCGGCGCTCACCGGCCACCTGGTGTTCTCCACGCTGCACACCAACGACGCCCCGAGCGCCATCACGCGCCTCATCGACATGGGCGCCGAGGACTACCTGATCGCCTCGTCGCTGCTGGGCGTGCTGGCCCAGCGCCTGGTGCGGGTGATCTGCCCGCATTGCAAGGAGGAAGTCTTCCCGGTTCCCGAAATGCTCGACGAGATCGGCTTCCGCCGCCCGGGGCGCGACGGGGAGGACCATTTCTATGAGGGGCGCGGCTGCGAGCGCTGCCATCACACCGGCTTCATCGGGCGCATCGGCATCTACGAGCTCATGATCATGAACGACGACCTGCGCAAACTGACGGTCGCCAAGGCCGACTCCACCCAGATCTGGAAGAAAGCCCTGGAGAGCGGCATGCGCCCGCTGCGCGAAGACGGCTGGCTCAAAGTGCGCCAGGGGATCACGACCATCTCCGAGGTGCTGCGCGTGACGCAGGAAGGCTGATCGGGGAGACGGCGATGACGTCTTACGTCTACAAGGCGGCCACGCTCGACGGCAAGATCGTCGAAGGGAGCATGGAGGCGCCCGACCAGGGCGTCGCCGCCCTGAAGCTCCAGGACATGGGCCTGCTGCCCATCAAGGTCGGCACCCCGGAGCGCAAGTCCCTGCTGGCGCGCGACATCGCATTGCCCTGGAAAAGACGCAGGGTGCGCCGGCGGCACCTGCTCGTCTTCACCCAGGAGCTCCACACCATGGTGCGCTCGGGGATCCCCCTCGACCGCAGCCTCGCCGTGCTCGGCCAGCTGGCCGAAAACCCCGCCATGGCCGAGATCATCGAGAACGTGCTCAAGCGCGTCAAGGGCGGCAAGTCGTTCTCGGAAGCGCTCGGCGAATACCCCGAGGTGTTTCCCAAGATCTACGTCAACATGGTGCGCGCCGGCGAGGTCGGCGGCGCGCTCGAGGAGGTTCTGGGACGCCTGATCGTCTATCTGGAAACGAGCGAGAACCTCCGTTCCTACATCATCGGCGCGCTGATCTATCCGGTGCTCCTCTCGATCGTGGGCGCGGCGAGCCTCGTCATACTGACGCTCTTCGTCGTCCCGCGCTTCGCCGCGGTCTTCCAGGACATCGGCGTGCCCCTGCCTCTTCCCATGGCCGTGCTGCAGTGGCTGAGCGGCTTTCTGACCCGCTACGGCTGGCTGCTCGCCGCCGCCCTCGTGCTCCTGGCGGGCATGGTGCGGCGCTATCGCCGCAGCCCCGCGGGCCGCCTGCAGCTCGACCGCTGGATCCTGAAGCTGCCGCTCTGGGGGCCCATCGTGCGCAAGATGGAGGTCTCGGTCTTCGCCCGCACCCTGGGCACGCTCCTGCACGGCGGCGTCCCGCTGCTGCAGGGCATGACGATCGTGCGCGACGTGATCTCCAACCAGGGGATCGCCGTCATGATCGATCCCATCCGCAGCGGGATCAAGAAGGGCGAGGGGGTGTCGCAGCCCATGAAGCAGAGCGGCGTGTTTCCGCCGCTCGCCATGCACCTCATCGAGGTGGGCGAGGAATCGGGGAAGCTCGACAGCATGCTGGTCCAGGTCGCGGAGGTCTACGACAACGAGGTGCGCAATGCGGTGAAGAACCTCATTGCGTTTTTCGAGCCGGCTCTGATCCTGACGATGGGCATCATCATCGGGACCATCGTCGTGTCCATGCTGCTGGCGATTTTCAGCATCAACGAGGTGCCCATGTAGGGGCCCTTTGCGGGAGGAACTCCCATGTCCGCACTGTGCGCGAGGCGAAAGTCGAACGAAGGTTTCACCCTGGTCGAGCTGATCGTGGTCCTGGTCATCCTGGGTTTGCTCGCCGCCGTCGTGGTACCGCGCATCGCCGACAAGCTCGCCCGGGGCAAGGAGCAGATCGCCAGGATCCAGATCAAGGAGATCGAGGGCGCCCTGCAGCTCTTCTCCTTCGACATCGGGCGCTTTCCCACCACCGCCGAGGGGCTCGAGGCCCTGGTGCGCAATCCCGGGAACCTGGAGGCCTGGCGCGGCCCGTATCTGGCCAAGTCGGAAGTACCCGTGGATCCCTGGGGCAAGCCGTACGTGTACCGCTGCCCGGGAGAGCACGGCGATTACGATCTGTTCTCCTACGGCCCCGACGGCGTCGAGGGCGGAGAAGGGGAGAACGCCGATATCACCAACTGGAAGTGATCATGGGATCCGGCCCTGAGCCACGCGGCTTCAGCCTGCTCGAGCTCGTGCTGGTGCTCCTGATCGCCGGCCTCGCGCTGGCGGTCAGCTATCCCGATCTAGCGCGCGGCACGGCGGCGTTTCACCTGCGGGCGGCGGGCCGCGACGTGCTCAACATGCTGCGCTTCGCCAGGGAAAAGGCGATCACGGAGCAGGCGAACATGCTGATCACCGCCGACCGGGAGAAACAGCAGGTGACGCTCACCGACGCCGTCGGCGGCGGGGCGCGCCGCTATGGGCTGCCCGACGACGTCAAGATCGCCCGCTTCTTCCTTTCCGGCAGGGAGGTCCCCGAAGCGTCCATCACGATCCGGTTCCTCCCCAACGGGAGCTGCGAAACGGCCGAGATCGTCCTGCAATCGAGCAGCGGCGCGCTCGTGCGCGTAGTCACCGACCCGCTGACCGGCGGCGCGCGCATCGAGACGGACCGGGGAGGGCGGCCGTGATGCGGAGAACCTTGCGCGGCCGTGCCGGATTCACGCTGCTGGAAGTGCTGATCGCGCTGACGATCCTGAGCGTCGGCGCGGCGCTGGCGCTTTCCGCGATCTCCGGCGCGCTCGGCAACATCCGCAAGGTGCGCCTGCGCACCCAGCTGGTCGAACATGCGGAAACGGTCATGGAGCTGGCGCTGCTCGACGAGTCCGTGAAAGGCCCGACGACGCTGCACGGCGACTTCGAGGACGGGACGCGCTGGAGCGTCGTCGTCGCCGACTACGAGCTCCCGTCCGCGCCGGCCCTGCCGGGCGCGCTGGAGCGGCCGCTCCCGATCAAGCTGCTCTCGTACACCGTCGAAGTCTTCGGGCCGGGCGCGGCATCGCCCGACTACCGGCTCGTCACCCTGAAGTTGGTTCCGGCCCAGTTGCTGGGCACGCAGGTGCGCTGATGGCGCGAGATGGCAAGTGCCGGCCGACGCGCGACGACCGGGGCTTCACCCTGATCGAGATGATCATCGCCCTGACCCTGGTGGCGATGATGGCGGTCTCGCTCTGGGGCGTGCTGCGGGTCGGCATCCGCTCCTGGCAGGACGGCACCCGATCGATCGACGTCAACCAGAGGCATCGCACCGTGCTCGACCTGGTCAAGAAACAGATCGCGTCCATCTACGGACTCGTTCCCCCGGTCGACCCGCTCGCCGGCGGCGCGGCGTATCCGATCTTCGCCGGCAACGAGACGAGCATGCAGTGCATCAGCCTGAATTCCCTGCGCTTCCAGGAGATCCCGGGCCTGGCGATGGTGTCCTACGACGTCGTGCGCGACCAGCGCGGCAACTACGCGCTCGTCGAGCGCGAGGCGCAATATCTCGGCGCCTATCCGGGTGCCGAGAGCTTTTCCGCGCGCGCCGACGAGCATGCCATTGTGATCTTCGACAATCTGGTGAATTTCGCCTTCGAGTACTTCGATCCCGGATCCAGCGACCGGCCGAGCCGCTGGGTGCGGGAATGGAATGCCAAGGAATTGCTGCGCCTGCCCGCCGCCGTTTCCATGACCATGATCAGCGTGGACGCCCGGGGGAAGCAGTTCAGCCGGCACATGGTCATCCCGATACAGGCCAAGCCGTACGACGCGCGCACGGCTTTCGTCAACCCGTTCGAACCCGTCGGAGTTCCCGGAGTCGCTCCCCGTGAGATCCGCTGAACGAGGCGTCATCCTGGTCGCGCTTCTCTGGATACTGGTGGCGCTCAGCGTCATCGCGCTGACCTTCGCACGCGAGGGCTTCGTGGAAGTCGCGGCGGCGCGCAACGCGCGCGACCTCACCCGGGCATACTACGCGGCGCGCGCCGGGATCGCGGCCGCGGTATTCCGGCTGTGGCAGAAGAGGTTCGTGCCCCCCGTCCGGGGAATCGAGCTCGAGAGCGCCCCCGATCCCCTGGACCAGGGGAAGGTCGTTGGCACGGCGGGCGAGGGCGCTTATGAGGTCGAGGTCCAGGACGAGTCGGGCAAGATCAATATCAACATGGCCGGCGAAGAGCAGCTGCGCGCCCTCGTGGCGGCCCTGGAGATACCGAAGCCGGATGCGGACGTGATCGTGGACTCCATCCTGGACTGGCGCGACCCGGACAACCTGCACCGCCTGAGCGGCGCCGAGGACGACTACTACCAGTCCCTCGATCCGCCCTACCGCGCCAAGAACGGCAGGTTCGACGCCGTGGAAGAACTGCTGCTCGTGCGCGGCGTCACGCCCGACTACTTCTACGGCCACCAGGAGGCCGGCCCCGACGGCGCCATGGTCTATCGCTACGGCCTCGCGCGCTGCCTCACGGTCTATTCCAACCGGGTGCAGATCAACGTCAACTACGCCCCCCTGCCGGTGCTCCTTTCGATTCCGGGCATGCCGCCCGAGGCCGCCCAGTGGATCTACGAGCGGCGCAGCACGAAGCTCTTCCGCGACCTGCAGGAGCTCACCAAGGAACTGCCCGCGACGCTGGGAACGAGTGCGCAGTACCTGTCGACATCCGACACCGGCATCTACACGCTCACTTCCTACGGCCGCATGGAGCATTCCAAGGTGCGGCGCGTGATCCGCACCGTCGTCAACCTGGCCGACCCGCGCGAGCCCGCGCGCTACCGCGTCATTTATTGGAACGAAAATGTCCCGAATCTGTGAGGTCGAAAGCCCGTGATATATCTCAAGAACTGCGTCGGCATCGAAATCCGCGGGGAAAACCTGCTGGTCTCGGCCCTGGGAAGCAACCTCTCCGGCAGCGTGTTCACCGCCTTCGGGAAGGTGGCCGATTACCGCCGCCGCGAAAGGCCGGAGGTGCGCGAGGAGGTCGCCCGCTTTTTCAGGACGCACGGCCTGGGCCGGGACAACGTCGTGCTCGGCATCCCGCGCGGCGACGCGGTGATCCGGCATCTCGAGTTTCCCCGCGAAGTCGAGGACAATCTCAGGCAGGTCATCCAGTACCAGGTCCAGTCCCTGGAACCCTCGGAGGCGGAAAAACACTATTACGACTATGCGCCGCTGAAGACCGACGACAAGGAGAAGCGCCTGCGCGTGCTTCTGGTCATGGTGCGCAAATCGATTCTGGACGCGCATCTCGAGGTCATGCGCGACCTCGGCATCCGCCCGGCCAGGATCACCGTGGGCTCGGCCGCGCTCGTGAACCTCTTCCTGAGCATGATGGACGGCGGCGCCCGCGGCACGTTCGTCCTGGCGGATCTGAAGCCGGGCGGCGTCGAAACCATGCTGGTGCGCGACGGGGCGCTGACCTACACGCGCGAGGCCGCCCGCGAGGAAGGGACGACGTGGGCCGCGCTGCTGCGGCGCGAGCTGGAACTGGCCGTGGCGCGCACGCGCCTCGGCCCGGAAGAGACCATCGAAGGCCTGGTGCTGGCGGGCGACGGCGCCGCCGCAGTCCACAGGGAAGTCCTGGCGGAGATCCCGGAATGCCGGCTGATGGGCGATCTGGTCCGCTTCGAGATGGCCGTCGAAAACAGGGCCCATCTCGGGGAAGCGTCCGCCTCCCTGGGGCTGGCCCTGACGGGCATGGTACGCCGCCCGCACCTGAAGCTCGATCTCTTGCCGCCCGATCTCAGGGTGCGCCAGGCCAAGTGGGCTTACGTGCCCACGGTCGTGCTGGGATTGGCGGTCGCCGGCCTGCTCGTCGGCCTGGCGACCCACCGGGTCGTCCAGGAACGCATGCTCGTGCGCGAGCTCGACCGGCAGATCGCCGCCCTCCAGCCCCAGGTCGACAGGGTGCTGCGCGTGCGCGCCGAAGCCGAGGCGCTGGAAAAAAAGATCGCCTACCTCGAGGGCCTGTTGCGCCGCCGCGACATGAATCTGGAGATCCTGCAGGAATTGACCGCGATCCTGCCGGCGGACACCTACTTGAGAATCTACCGCAACCAGGACTGCACGATCTCGCTCCAGGGCGTGAGCGCCTCGCCGGAGGCCCTGATACCGGCGCTCGAGCGCTCGCCGCTGCTCATGAACGTCACCCAGAAGGGCGCCACCTACAAGGACCCCCAGTCGGGCAAGGACAATTTCAATTTCGACGCCAAGTGCGAGAGGTGATCCGTGAGGATTTCCCCAAGGGAAAAGAGATTCCTGATCGTCGGCGGGGCCGTCGCCGCCGCGATCCTCGGATGGTATCTGGCGACGGAGCTGATTCCTGCCACGGGGGATACGGCGAGCGCCCTCGAGCTGAGCAAAAAGAAGCTCGTGCGCCAGAAGGAAATACTGCAGGAAGAGGAAACCTACAAGGCCCGGGTGGCGCAGTACAGGGAGCGACTCGAAGAGGATCGCCGCCGCCTCCTGCCCTACGACAATCCCTCGATCGCCAGCGCCGAGCTGCAGAAAGTCCTGAGCGACCTGGCGGCGCGCGAGGGCGTGGGCATATTGCAGAAGAACATCCAGAAAGAGCAGAAGCTGCAGGACGACCTGATGAAGGTCTCCGTGAACATCCAGACCAACTGCAATCCCAAGCAGCTGGTGCAGTTTCTTGCCGCGATCGAGAACTACGAGAAGTATCTCACGCTGGATGAACTCATGATCAGCGGCTACATGATCCAGCGCAGGTTCGAGATCCGGCCCTCGATGACGGTTTCCGGCTATATCGCGGTGGGCGGGGGCGAAGTCAAAGATCAGGATAAACAGCCGGCCGGCAAGTGAAGCCGGCACCAGCGAGGCCGTATGACCAAGAACTGGATCGCCGTGAATGTCCTGCTGCTGCTGGCGGCGGCGCTGCTCGCCCGGCAGCTGTATGTCGGCATCGTGCGCTTCCGGGCGGAAAACGACCCGGCGAAACTCGCGCCGGTCGCCGACGTCAAGCGCAAGCTCGCGCCCGAGTCGGGGATGCCGCCGCCGCCTCCGCCGCGCACATACAACGCCGCGGAGTTCGAAGCGATCGCCGCGAAGAACCTCTTCGCCGAATCCCGCAGTGCGGAGGAAAGGACCGACCAGCCGCAGGTGGCGGAAACCCCGCCGCTGGACGTCAAGCCGCAGCTGGTGGGCGTAATCCAGTCCGGCGATCAGTCTCTGGCACTGATCGTCGACCCGTCGGCGGGCGATACCCGGCGGCGCGCCCAGACCAAGCGCCTGGGCGACGGGTACCGCGGCTACACGATCACGGAGATCACACCCACCCGCATGGTGCTCGAGGCCGGAACGCGCCGGGAGGTCATCCCGCTCTATGACGGGTCGAGACCGGCGGGTCCGGGCAGCAAGACGCCGATCGTCGCCACGCGCGTCGTGCCTTTCGGTGCCGGCGCGAGTTACGCGACTGGAGGGACCGCCCGGACCACGGGCGGCCCGACAGTCGTGGAATCCCAGCGGCCCACGGCTGCGGCCGCACCCGCCGCGGCGCCCCCCGCCAGAGCCGGCACCCGCACCGGCCAGCCGGCATCGCAGCCTGCCGCCGTACAAGGCCGGCCGGGGGCGACACCGGCGGGCGCAGCGGAGCAGGCCGCGCCGGCTCCGGGAGAACTCCGAGACGCGCAGGGCCGGCGCATCATCCGCACGCCCTGGGGCGACATCGTCCAGCCGGAACAGCCGCCGCGGCGGCCGCCCAATCAATGAACCGACGTCAGGAAACGAGAGGAAGGCGTATCGACATGGCAAAGAGAAAGTCCTTGACCGTATTTCTCGTACTACTCGTCACCGCCGCGACCTTCGGCACGGGCGCGGCGGGCGGCGCCGGCCAGGAACAGAAGCCGCTGACGGCGGAGGAGCGCAAGAAGCTGATGGAAAAGCTGCTCCAGGAAGCGCAGAAGGGAGGAGCCGCCAAAGAGGAGCAGCAGCCGCCGATTCCCGCTCCGGCGGCACCGGCGCCCGTACCGGCCGTCGTCGAGCGGGCCCCCCTGACCGGAGGGCAGATCCGGCTGACTTACGACGGTGCGGATCTGTACGAATTCGTCAACCAGATCGCCGACACACTGGGCCTCAGCCCCGTGATCATCGACCCGGACGTCAAGGGCAGCGTCACCATCCACAGCCCTGCGCCCATGTCGCGCGACGATCTGTTTCCGCTGTTCAATATCATCCTCAAGAACAACAACGCCGCGCTCGTGCGCCAGGGCGGCATCTATCAGATCGTCCCGATCTCGGCCGCGCTGAAAAAGGGCCTGGAGATCATCGAGCACTTCCCGCCCGCCCCTCCGCCCAAGGAGGAAAGCCCCGACCGGAAAGAGCCGGCCGCCAGGGAGACACCGGGCGCGCAGGCCAAGACTCCGCCGGCGCCCAAGCCGCCCGCCGAAGCCGCTCCCCCGGCCCAGGCGGCCGCACAGCCGGCGGCGGCGCCCGCTGCGGCCCAACCGGCCGGCCCGCCGCGCCTGGCGACCCACGTCATCCGCGTGGAGTTCATCCCGGTGCGCGACCTCATCGAGCCGCTCAAGCTTTTCATGACCGACGGCGGCGTGATCATGCCTTACGACCGCCTGAACATGCTGATCGTCACCGATTACTCCGACAGCGTGCAGAAGATCCTGGAAATGATCCAGGTCCTCGACAGCAGCTATCTGGACCCGGATCTGCTCGAGCTGGTCGAGATCAAATACAACGCCTCGGCCGACGTGCTGGCGGACCTGCAGAAGATATTCGGCACGGGCAAGGACGGCCCGACCGGCGTGTTCATGATCTCGCTCGACCGCATCAACGCCATTCTGGTCATGGCGAACTCCAGGCGCGCGCTCGCCGAGGTCAAGCGCTGGATCGCGCGGCTGGACGCCACCACCGGAAGAAGCGTCCAGACTTTCGTATATACGGTCAAGAATTCGACCGCGAGCAACATCGCCATGATCCTTTCGCTGCTGCTCGGCGGCGAGGGCAGCGGAACGACCGGCGCCGGCGGCACCCTGTCGACCACCGGGGCCATGGGGGCGGCGCGCGGCGGTTCGGCCCAGGCTCCTGCAGGAACCTCCACGCCCTGGGGCACGGTGGGATCGGGTACGGCGACGATGACCGGCGGGCAGCAGGGCTACGGTACCTTCGGCGGGGCTTCGCAGCTCGGGAGCACCTTCGGCGGCGGCTACTTCGGCGGCCAGCAGCTGGGCCCCAGGCTCAACCAGGTTCCCGGAGTCTCGGCCCAGGTGCTGAAGGGAGGGGTATTCAGCGGGCTGCAGGATGTCGTGCGCCTCGTGGCCGACGATATCAACAACGCCCTGATCATCCAGGCGAGCCCCACCGATTACCAGTATATTCTGGAAATCGTCGAGAAAATGGATGTCCTGCCGCGCCAGGTCATCATCGATGCGCGCATTTTCGAGATCGATCTCACCGACTCGCTCAGTTTCGGCGTGGCCGCCGACCTGCAGGCGCGCACCGGCGACAACCGGCAGACGACGGCCTCGCTTTCGGGCGACACGGGCGCGCTTTCGGCCGGTACGTTCGCCTTCGTCGGCAAGCAGCGCGAGCTGCTCATGGCCCTGAACGCCCTGCGCTCGAAGACGAAGGTCCGGGTGCTCGAATCGCCGGCCGTCCTGGCGCTGGACGGCACCATGGCCAAGATCGTCGTCGGCGGCGAGTTCCCGTACTCGACCGGCGGCTTCGTGCCCGCAGCGGGCCAGGGGGGCGTGATCCAGAGCATCCAGTACCGCGAGACGGGGATCGCGCTGCTCATCATGCCGCGCATTTCCGCGTCGGGCATCGTGACCCTCGACGTGGCCCACGAGATCAGCTCGCCGGGCGCCGTGGTGAGCGGCAACACCAGCTTCAACAAGACCAGCGTGCAGACGACCCTGGCCGTGCAGGACGGCGAGACCGTGGCGATCGCGGGCCTGATCCGCGAGAACGTGAGCCGCGGCCGCGTCGGCATTCCGTTCCTGTCGGAGATCCCGCTCCTCGGGGCCCTCTTCGGGCAGACCAACAACAACCATACGCGCACCGAGCTGCTGATCATGATCACCCCGCATGTGATCCGCACCCCGGAGCGCTTCCAGGAGATGACCCAGGAGCTGAAGGACTCGCTGCGCAACGTCCGGCGCTTCGTCGACGCGCACGAGCGCGAGCAGGCGCAGACCATCGAGGAAGCGCGGCGCGAGCGGCAGAAGGCGCTCGAAAAGGCGGGCAAAAAGCAGGAGCCGGAAAAACCCGAACCGCCGAAGCCGGAGGTGAAGAAATAGTTCAGCGCTTCTTTTCTTCGAGGCTCTTCAGGAATTTGTCGAGCTCGGCGGCGATCTGCGGCGACAGCTCGGCCGCGCGCATGGCGGTGCGGCGGGCCAGCTCGGTCTCGCCGAGCGAGCGGTAGACCGCCGCCAGGCGCGGCAGGAGCGTGACATCGTCAGGGTTCTGCGCCAGCTGCTCCTTGTAGAGTTCGGCCATGGCGGCATACTGCCGCTTGCCGTCGTAAAGAGTGATGATCCGATCGTAGTCGGAGCGCTCCAGACGGAATCCCGCCTCTTTGATCTTGCGCCATTGAGCGGCCGCTTCTTCCAGACTCCCCGCTTCGATGTATGCGCCGAGCAGTTCGAGGTTCGGTTCCCGCAACTGCGGATTCAGATTCAGGCTGCGCTCGAAGGCCGCGACGCACTCGTCCGCCCGGCCCAGCGCGCGCAGGGAAGCGCCCTTTTCGAAATAGACCTGGGCGCGCGTCGGGCTCAGAGCCTCGGCGCCTTCCATCAGAGCGACATTCTGCTCCGCCAGAGTGCGCGCGAGCGCCGGATCGTGCTGCACGAGAAGCGGGAGGGCGCGGTTGACCAGCGTCGCGCGGTAAAGGTAGTGGCGCGCGTTGCGCGGGTCTTCGCCGATGCTGCGGTCGAGCATCTCGACGGCCTCCCGGACCAGTTCGACCTTTGCGGCAGGCGGCAATGAGCTTTCCTGCAGGAGCTCCGAGGCGTAATTGCCGAACTCCTGGCGGCTCTCGTAACGTCCCGTAGTCCCTGGATCCTGGGCGCGGCGGAACATTTCGACGGCGGCCGGGCTGTAAGCGACTCCTGTGGCGCGCGATTGCGGGTCCGCGCTTTTCGTGAGCGCGGTCGCGAGCAGCAGAGTGCGATTGGCCCGGGCCGGCCTGAGGACGGATGCCTGAAAGGCGAGCACACCGAGGCCGGCCGCGGCGGCGATCGCCGCCCACGCCTTCCAGCCGGGCGTGCCCCGGAAAGAGCGTCCCGGCGCGCATGCCGCGGCCGCTTCGGCGCGCGGCCGCGAGTAACGGCAGCTGGCGTAGGCGAGCAGCGCGTAAAGGACTGCATCCGTGTTCACGGTGTCGAACGTCGACAGCGCCTGCAGCAGGTAACCCAGAACGAGGGCGGCGAAGGCCGGGCGGCCCTCGAAATCCTGCGCCGGAGGCCGACGGCGCAGCAGGAAGGCGAGCAGAAGGGTGTAAAAAGCCGAGAAGGCCGCCAGACCGGCAAGCCCGGTGGGAATGGCGACATCGAGCAGCAGGTTGTGCGCCCGGTCAGCCCATTGCTCCGTATGGAAGCGGGTCAGGATGCCAGGCGGGAAGTAGCGGTCGAAGGCGTTGCGGTAGTTGTCGAGGCCCCAGCCGAAGATGGGCCGGTCGCGCAGGGCCTGGAAACTCCCCTGCCACGCGAGCAGGCGGAACTCTATCGACGGATCCCGGGTGGATATCGAGGCGAGCCGGTGGAGCGCCGGCCGGCTGCGCACCCATGCGGAGTCGCGGTTGCGCACGAGCAGGACGGCGGAAAGCGCTGCGAGCAGCATCATGCCGAGCAAAGCCAGTCCGGGCTTCCGGGAGGCGCGCCACGCCCGCCGCGCTGCGGCAATCAAAACGGCGGCCAGCGCTCCGATCACCGCCCCGCGCGTCTGGCTGAGGTACATCGAAAAGAAGAAGAATCCGGCTGCGAGCGACAGGACCACGATGCCGGCCCCGACCCGGCGCCTGAGGAAAAACCATCCGAGTACCAGGACGTGCACGGCCGCTGCCATGGCCGCGAGCTGGGCGCCCGCCTTTCCGGCGGGCACTGCATCGGCGCCGTAGCGCTCGAACGACGTCCACAGGAAAACGACCATGATGGCATCAACGGCCGCCAGCAGCCCGAGCCAAAGCCTGGCGCACATCGGATACAACTCGCCCCGATCCTTGCGGACAACAAACCAGAGGGCCGTAAAGAAGGCGAGCAGCATGTGGGTGGCGAAAAAGTTGGCGTTTCCCGTCGCCCCATGGAAGCGCGGATCGTTGCTCGACGGATAGAGAAAGAGAATGTCCAGTTCCTGAAACAGGCCGGTCAGCCCCATCAACAGGCCGAAGAACAACGAGGCCGCGAAGAGCGCCAGCCAATCGCGCTCGCGCCGGATCGTATGCGACAGGACGATGAAAAACACCAGAAGGTGCAGCTGGGCGATCATCCCCCCCATGCGCGCGAAGTCGCCCCACCAGCTGTTCCATGCGCTTACACTCGCCCCGGGGAGCGAGCTTACGAGCATCGCGCCGAACCAGGCCAGCAGCGCCCAGGAGAGCCTGTCGAACTTGGGACGGTAGGAGGCATCGACAGCGGCGAGCAGAACATAGAGCACGAGCATCGCCTCGACGGCGGCGCGGAACAGGATGCTCTTGAAAAAAATGTACGGGAAGTAATACGCGGAGCTCACCACGAGCGGCAGAAACAGGGTCGCGCCCGCAAGCAAGAGGATCATGCGGGGCACGTAGGTCGCGAGCCCGGCGGTCGGCGCGGGACTTGCGAGGGCTTTCTGCGCTCCCTTGCGGGAAACTTTGTGCGACCTTTGCTTCATACGCGCACTCGTGGTCCGGCACGGCGCGGCGGACCTACCATCCGGTCCCGGAGGGCCGGCAGACCGGGATCTCTGATATATCCTTCTGCCGGCCCTTCGGGACTTGTCGCTTGCCGCTCCCTTTTCTCCAGGTTCGCTTCGCTCACCTGGAGCTACCAGCTTCCGTCCCTCCGGGA
>Ga0129301_1000416_pt1 | contig 23669 bp, 24 predicted proteins | sample ConPoolayeHmetaG_FD_94489 | JGI IMG/M metagenome (GOLD analysis project Ga0129301, IMG submission 94489) | Hot spring microbial mat communities from California, USA to study Microbial Dark Matter (Phase II) - Cone Pool mat layer H metaG ...
AACCTTTTTATCAGGTCATTTTGCCTTTAAGTTTTTGATTTTACAGGACTTATCGGATTTTTCCTTTCTTTTAGGGTATCGTTCCCTGGATGCCTTACCCTATCCCTTACTTAATGCCTTACTTGGTCTCTTACTCTGTCCCTTACTCTATCCTTTACCTAATCCCTTTCCCTGCCTTCTTATCTTGCTCTTTCTCTTACCCTTTCTTAGTCTCCTTCTCTATCTCTTCCTGTTCGGCTCCCTGATAGGCTCTCTAATCATCTCCCTGTACCTTTCCTTGTATCTCTCCCTTAATCCTATGGGGGATGGTATTAAGTGCCTTAATTCTATTTTCGGGGTTCTATTGGGAATCTTATTATTGGTTCTATTTCAGGTAGAAAGGTTGGACGATGGCCCAGACTGACATTTTGAGAGATTAGAGCAAATCCCCATTCGTAAGATTGACTTCTCTAACCCGAAGAGAAGATACACGATGATTTGGAGTTGACTTTTCGCCAATTTTGCTGTATAAATTTATTATGAAGAGATTGTCGCTTATTTTTTTATTTCTTATCGCTTGCGCACCTCTTCATATCGTTAGCCCACCAAGGTTTGTTATCCGACCGGTTGAAAAAGAACCCCAGGTATGGCAAGCGAAATTCTTAGGAAAGTTCCGGATAACCTTTTACTGGATAGTCCGAGAAGAGGATTATCGGGGCAGGCGGACGGTTCCCCTTTATACTGTTGATGGAAAACTTTTGTCTTACTTCCCCTATTCTTTTGTGCGCGACTTCAAGATTGAATCTTGTGCCCGCCTCCGGGACGGAAGGCTTATCAGTTGGCTTAAGAAGCAGAAGCGAGTAAAAGTGGTCGACCAGCCCTTAGGAAAGGGGTTTTCTCTGATGCCCCTTAAATCGGTAGCGGTTGACCCCCAAGTGATTCCCCTCGGGTCAAAGGTCTTCATCCCCAAGGCCTGTGGGATTAAAACGGAAGAAAAGACGCTCAACGGTGTTTTTTATACGCATGATATTGGAGAAAAGATTGTTGGTAAAAGCCTGGACATTTTTTTAGGAGAAAAAGAGAATATTAAATACTTCCTCTCAGGGGGTATTGGGAGTGGGCAAAAGGTCGAGGTCTACCTTTTGGAATAACCGGAAATCTTTTTCCCCATTAGTCAATAATTGTTTTTTTAACATTTCCTGCCACCACCTCTGAGCCATTTCCGCCATCGTTAGGAATTTTATATTGGGTAATTTCTTTAAGGCCGAGATTAAAGCGGTAAAATCGGCAACCCCGTAATCACCGAAGAACTTTGGGTTGGGCACGACCCGATGAAAGAGGAGGATGGTAAAACGGCTCCTTTTGACTTGTTTCAATATTTGGGAAATTGGCACCCCCCGCCGAACCTCTTTCACGGGCAGACGATAGGGCAAAAAGAGGTTTACTTCACCCCATTCCACCGAACGGGCCAGGGAATAACCACTACTATGAAGTAATCTTAGCACCGCCCGATTATAGCGCCCGTAGGGATAAATAAATACCTTCACCTCGGTTTGGAATATTGATTCCAGTACTTTTTTAGAAGTGAAGATTTCCCGTGCCAGTTGGAGAGAATCTAAGTTTTGCAGGTTGCGGTGAGAGACGGAATGGCTGGCAATTTCGCATCGCCCCAACTCCTGCATCTCTTTAATCTCCGGGATTGTTAAGTAGGAATAGGGGGAGGATTGCAAACGTTTTGGAGAGAGAGTTGAGGTGATTATCCCAAGGGTAAAAGGGATGCTCTCTTTTGCGAGCAGGGGATAGGCATATTTATAAACCGCATAATAGCCGTCATCAAAATTAAGGATAACATAATTGGTGTCGTTAGGCGAAAAAGAAGAGAAGGTAAATAGTAAAATGGCTATCACCATCAATATTTTTAGGGTTTAATCGGGAGATGAAAGTTTTGCCTGTTTCAAAATTTGGAGATACCGATAAGGGATGCGGATTTCACCAATGAGTAACTTCCCTTTCCGGCCACCATGACAATCGGACCCACCGGTTATCAAGAGGTTATTCTTCTTGGCCAATTCTAAGAAAAAATCACTAACCGCTGGCGGATGGTCGGGATGCCAAACTTCAATCCCCATAACCCCCTTTTCAATTGCCGGATAGACAATTTTGTTTATATCATAAGTACCCGGGTGAGCTAGGATTGATATCCCGCCGTATTTTTTGATTAAGGCGAGCCCTTCGGTCAGTCCAATTTCCATCTTTGGGACATAGGCCGGGCAATGGTAACCGATAAATTTCATAAATGCCTCGTTTAGATTATTCACATAGCCAGCTTCTAAAAGCACTTGGGCGATATGGGGTCGGCCAACACTACCCCCACCAGCAATTTCTAAGACGCGCTCAACATTGATTTCGACCCCTTGTTCCGATAAACGTCCGATAATCTTTTTTGCGCGCTCAATTCGTTTCTTTTGCACTTGCCCCAGAAAGGCGAGGAGGTGAGGGTTCGCATAGTCAATGAAATAAGCGAGAATATGGACATCAATGTTTTCTACCAGGCAACTCAACTCCACGGATGGGATAACCTCAATCTTTAGGCGCTTACCAGCCTCTTTGGCCGGTTCAATCCCGCCGACCGCATCGTGGTCAGCGATGGCGATAGCCGAAAGGTTTAATTCCCGGGCAATTTCCACTATTTGCTCTGGCTCTAAAAGACCATCCGAATAGGTGGTGTGAATATGTAAATCGCAGTCCATTCTCTTAACTGCCCATCCTCTTCAAGACAATCTCCTCCACCATCTTTTGCCATTCTTTGGCCTCTTGGAGTAAACCCTTCGCTATTTTCTCCTTATTTGATTTATATTCCTTATCTCTTAGGGAAAGGAGATTCGTCAGGATATTAAGATAAGCCCCCTGAGCGGCGTTAAAAAGGAAATTACTGCCACAGCCGGCATCGCTCACTGAGTTCTTATTGCATTTTTCGGCAGTTGGTTTTGCCAATCTCAGTCCCTCCACCGCCTTTTCTAAGACCTCCAAGGGAACTTGGGCCGCCCCTTTTAACGCTTCTTCAATTGCCGAATCTCTTTCTTCTTTCTTCTCTTTTGGGATTTTATAGGCTTCAATTACTCGGTTGAATGCCTGGTTATCAATTTCCATAAGGTTATAGAAGCGACTGACCAGGAGGTCTAATTTATTTTTTATCTCCTTCATTTCCTCCTGGACTGCTTCTTGCCCCTTTTTCCCAATTGTTAGGTTAGCGGCCATTAAGAGCAGGGCAGCACCAATACATCCGGAAAGGGCGGAGGCCGCACCACCGCCGGGGGTTGGGGATGCGGAGGAGAGTTCGCTGATAAAAGACGCCAAACTTTTTGTGACCGGCAGGCGATTTTCTAATATCTGGGTGGGGGAGAAGGAATTTAATTGGAGATAATAGATTGCCGAATCTAATAAGGCATTTTTCGGACAGAGGCCAACGATTTCTGATTCCTTAATTGAGACACCGTATCTTTTCGCCTCCCGCTTCACCGCTTCAAATACCCGATAGAGAGGAGTTTGGGAGTAATTGGTCATATTGATTGAAACCTGAACGCAACCCTTTTCTTTTATTTCAAAGCCGAGCGCCTTTACATATCGGAAACCGCCGTCTTTGTAACGAATCGCCTTGGCAATCTTCTTGGCGATTTCTAAGTCAGTGGTAGCGAGATTGATATTATAGGCAATCAGCGGGAATCGGGCACCAACGATGGTGGCACCAGCAGTCGGATGGATTTCGGGCTTTCCAAAATCCGGGGCCCGGGCCGGTTCTTTTTTTATTTCCGTTCGCAGACCTTCAAACTCTCCTCTTCGGATATTGGCTAAGTCAACTCTTTCCGGACGGGTTGCGGCCTGTTCGTAGAGATAAACAGGAATACCTAACTCATCAGCAATTCTTTTTCCTAATCTTTTGGCCAATTCGACACACTCTTCCATTGTCACTCCGGAGATCGGGACAAAGGGGATGACATCGGTTGCCCCGATTCGGGGGTGTTCTCCTTTGTGCTGGGTCAAATCAATAAGTTCGGAGGCAGTCTTGGTTAATCGGAAAGCGGCTTCTAAACAGGATTCCGGCTCACCGATAAAAGTGATGACCGCCCGATTATGGTCCGGATTCATTTCGGTATCCAAGAGAAAAATATCCGGGACGGTAAGAATGGATGATACTATTTTATCAATTACCTCTTTCCTACGACCTTCACTCACATTCGGCACACATTCAACAATCTTTGGCATATTTAAATATAGCCAATTTTAATCCGATGTCAACGCCCGCAGAACCTTGGATATGTGGTGATAAGGCTTGACAGTCAAGGATTGGGAGTTATACTCTAAGGCAAGGAAATGAAAAGTCGGACAGCAAAAACCTATAGGACAAAGCGGAAAAATAATGGGTTCTCTTTTTTATTGTCGGCTTTTTATTTTCTATTTAGTCTCTCTTTGGCCGAGCCAATTGCCAAGGTTGTCTTTTTGGGTAATAAGGGGATAAAGTCGAAACTACTATCCCAAATTATTGTTAGTCAGAAGAAAAAGGAGTTTCACAGTGGTCTCTTAGAGGAGGATGTTAGCTCTCTATTGGAGTTTTACCGAAATGAGGGTTATTTTTCCGCGGCAATTCAGGGGGAAGTGAGGAGAGAAAAGAAAGGGGTGGTGGTTACTTTTCGGATTCTGGAAGGAGAGAGGAGCCGAATTGATTCTATTCTCTTTTTGGGAAAGAAAGAGCCGAAGGTAACAGAGTTATTAAAGAAGTATGGCTATGGTTTTTATTCCCAAGGGAGAGTAAAGAAATTGGAGGAGGAGATAGAAAGACTCTATCAAAACTCAGGATACTATTATGCCGACTTAAAGATTGATACTCTCCTTTTTGTGGGGAATCGGGTAAATTTGGTTTTACGGATGGTGGAAGGACCTGTTTGTTATCTTTGGGAGATAAGGTTTCGGGGTTTACACCGAATTCGTGATAAGGATGCCCTAAGGACCACGGAATTAAAAAAAGGGGAGAGATATTCTCAGAAACGGATTTATGAGGCGGTAAGAAAACTCTATGCCACCAATCTCTTTGAGAATATTTACTTTAAGGTCAATCCCTTGACTTATGGCGCTGAAAGTGGAGACTCGGTCCTTGTTTCCCAATTAGAGGTGAGGTTTGATTGTCAGGAATTAAAAGAAAGGATTTTTGGTTTTGGCTTAGGGTATTCTTCACCGCCGGCCAGAACCTACCATTCAATTAACTGGCAGCACCTCAATCTTCTCCGGAAGCGCCACCATCTCAATCTCCTGGTGGAGGTGAACCCGGACTGGAAGGGTAGTTATCGTTTATTGGTGAATGCCACATATCGGGTTCCTTTTATCTCTTGGACAAAGATAAATTTTTCCTCCCGCCCCTTTTTGATTTTGGATGTTGACCAGAAGGCCGGAAAAAGGATTTGGGAAATCGGGGAAGAGACCGGGTTTTATTATGACCTAACCAGTAATCTTCAGGCAAATATTACCAATAAATACCGACGGCTCTGGGGAGAAAAGGAGTCCAGGGTAGAGATTACCAACTCTCTCGCCTTAAATTTATTGTCTGATACCCGAGACGATTTCTTTTCACCGACGAGTGGTTTTTATTCCTTTTCTCTTGGGGAATATGCCGGAGGTCTTTTAGGGGGGAGTAATGATTTTTACCGGCTCTCTTGGGAAGGGCGAATTTTCTTTGGCGGCAAGTCGGTTTGGGGTGGACGGTTTAGTGTCGGAAAGATTATCCCTTATGGGCGGACTAAGGAAATTCCGAATTATGAGAAGTTCTATCTCGGGGGGATGACAACCCTGCGGGGTTATGATGAAAGGGCTTTCGGTGGTAATGGCTTCTGGCTGATGAATTTGGAGAATCGCTTCCCGATTTATAAGATTTTAACCGGAGTCGTTTTTTTTGATATCGGTTCAATTGAAGGACTGGAATACGATACCGGAATTGGTCTGCGTCTACTGACACCGGTTGGTCCACTGCGGGTTGACTATGCGATTGCCCCAAAACGATTGAAGGAGAAAAACTGGTGGAAGATAAACTTGGGGTTAGGAAATGTCTTCTGAGATAAGATAATGGGCAAGAAGGTTTTTTGGGGTGTTCTCTCTTTTATGATTTGCTTGCTTGCTTTTCTTCTTGCCCTGCGGTTTGTCGTCCCGCCATTAATTGTGAGTGAGATTGGGAAATTAGCCGGAGGAACTTTGACGATTGGGAAGATTGAGGGTTCGCTCTTTTCCGATCTCCGTTTGAAAGAAATACATTTCAAAATCCCCAATCTGGGCGACCTTTTGCTGCGGTCAGTTTATCTCCGCTACTCGCTCTTTTCTTTACTGAAAAAGAAGAAAGAGATTTATGCCTTGATAATTGAAGAGCCCCGGTTTGCCCTGGGGAGGCGAGAGGGAATAAGAAGAAAGAGAGGCAAAAATCAAATATTCTTAAAAGTTAATAAACTAACAATTTTGGCAGGGAGGATTTCTTCACCGCCCAATCAGTTAGGGGTGATTTACTTTTCCGGGGCGATAACCATTGAACCGGATTGGGTTAAAATTTCTGAGGGTCAATTAGTTACCGCGAGCGGCGAATGGAACGGCAATTTACATTATGAGGTGAGTAAGCAGAAATTAAAAATAGATATTCTTTCTCTATCCAGCAGGTTAGGGGATAGTCATTTTAAGTTGCAAGGTCTGCTTTCCTTGGTTTTAACCAAAGAGTATATATTTAGAATTCCGGCAATTGAGGGAGAGATTTCGGCGCAGATTACCACCGGGCACTATAAAGGCATTTCCATCCCTTCGTCTTCGTTAACGGTGAAGTTTCAGGATAGCGTGGTTCGTTATCAGTTAGCGACGAGTGCGCAAGGGATGGGTGATTTAAGAGTTGATGGTTTCTTTTCCCTCCGGGATACTTCTTATAATCTGGTTTCTAACTTTTCGGCACTAAATCTAAGGAGGCTTTTTTTAATCGGGAAAAAGGAATTTCCGCTTCGGGTTGTATCAGGTGAGCTATCTCTTTGGGGAAGGGGGAGAGGTCGGATTAATTTCTCTTCAACATTTACCTCCCCCGATTTGAGGTATGACCAGTTTCAAGTAAAAGGCGCAGTAAAACATCTATTCACCAAAGAGGGGATTCAAGTCGTTTGCCAAGGAAAGGTTTTAAAAGAAGGGTCGGTTTTACATTTTGCCGGAGAATTTGCCAAAAATGGATTTGCCTTTCATTATCGGGCGGAAGACTTCTTATTAGAAGATAATTTGCTAAATGGCGAAGGAGAAATAAGAGGCAATTTTGACTCCTTAGCGCTAAGGGGTAATTTGGCGATTAGTCAATTTTCTCTCCGTTCTTTCTCTGTCGATTATGCCCGTCTTAATTTTAACTTCCGCAATCTTTTTACCCTAACCGGTGAGGGAGAATGGTGGTTGCGCCATCTAAAAGTCGGCAATCTTACTATTGATTCATTAAATCTTACTCTTAGAGATGATTTGCTACATCTTATTGCGGCCATTGGTCGGGATACAGTGCTTTTGTTGAACGGCGAAGTTGTTCAATTTATTCTACCGGTGGCAAAGCCAGGGCGGCGCCCTCATTTTTCCTTTCGAATTTCCGACCTTTGCCTCCGTTTAAGAGACGATTCAATTTTTAGTCCTCAAGAATTTACCGTCGCGTTCTCTGGGGATTCTTTTATACTTTACGGTCTTCTTCTTTCTTTGGCGCAGGGGAGTATATCGTGTGACATTAGTCTCGGTTTTGGGAAGTGGCTCCGGGGACAAATAAAGGTGAGTAATGTTGAGTTAGGTCAGTTGCTGAAAGACGATGGGGTTAAAGGAATTTTGGATGCAACAATCAATTCTGATACAGTGGTGGCGGCGGAGATTAGAATAAGAGATTTGGTGGAGAAGAGATATAATGTGCAATTGCCGGAGGTTAAATCCCAAATAATTGTGCGGGGAAATAGAATAGAAATCGCTGAGTTAGCGATTTATAAAAATGAGAAGGTTTCTCATCTCGCCGGTTATATCAATTTAAGTAAAGGGAAGGTAGAAAATTGGGAGTTGACCGCGACGCTTAACGACCCTGGTCCTTGGGTTTTATCTTTTTTGCAAAATATCTTTTCTTTTCAAGAGGGAGAGGTATTTGGTAAGGTCGTCCTGAAAGGAAATATCAAAGATGTGCAATTTGATGGGCGGGTGAGAATTTACAAAGGGCGGTTATTTTTTCTGATTCCTGGGATAACGGTATCCAACTTAACGGCGGAATTGTCTCTGGTTAAGGATGAAATTATCCTCATTGAGGCGAAAGGGAAGGTGGATAAGGGTGAGATTACCGGAAGGGGATTTGTCAATCTCAAGGATTTCCAAAAAGTGGATACCCTACACTATGATATTGATTTTGACCGACTACCATTAAGATACGAGGAAGAGATTTTTGCCCTGCTTAATGGTCAATTATCAATTGACTACACGCCTTATATTCCGTTGAGACTATCGGGCAATTTTTCCGTAGTGGAAGGTTTGATAACTACCCCTTTTGGTAAGGGTGTATCCGGGAAGAGAGGCGAAGAAGAGCAGGATGAAGTGGAATTTAATTTTAAGGTGAGTGGGGAAAAAGGGATATGGCTGAGGAATAAAAATGCTGATTTGGAATTGGGGGTTGATTTACGAGTGAAGAAAGAGGGGGCAAAAACCACTTATGTTGGAGAACTGGTGACCCGAAAGGGGGAACTTTATTATCTTGACCGAACCCTAAAGATAAAAGAGGGTGAGATTGTGTTTGATAATATTACCGAGATTAACCCGCGCCTTAATTTAAGAGCCGAGTTGGAGACAAAGCCAATCAAGATTGGCGAAAATCCCAGCCAGGTGTTTAAGATAATATTCCTCCTTCAAGGGACACTGGCGCACCCGGAATTTAAATTCCTTTCCGAACCACCGCTCCTTTCGGAGAAGGATATTATCACTTATTTGAGTCTTAATATATCACCCGAAGAATTGAAGTCGCTTCCGGAACGGGAAGAATTCTTTCGGGCAATCTCCGAAAGAATCCTTTCTTATTTTGAACGGGAGGTGGTAAGAAAACTCCGGGGTTATCTCACATTAGATTATCTCTCCTTAGAAAAGGATATTGAAGGAAAGGGAACAAGGGTCACGGTTGGTAAATATATTGGTAAGAATTTATATCTTACCTATTCTCAAGTGTTGGCCCGGGAAGAGAGCGATGAGTTTAAGGCTGAATATTATCTTACTCGGAAACAGATGGTGGTGGGGGAAAAGACCAGGGATGGAAGATATATTGTAAGGTATCAGTTCCAGATACGATATTAGTGCGATAAATTTGATGTTTTATAAAGTAGCCGTTTTGGGGTTATCCCTTCCACCACTCACTTATGCGGGCGCGGAAGGGATAAAATTAGGCTCTCTGGTTAAGGTGGAGCTGAGAAATAAAAAACGGTTAGGAATTATTTGGCAGGAGGATACCTCACCCCCAGAGAAGGAGATAAAGGAGATAGAAGAGATTATTCTTCCCGAACTCCTCTCCAGTCGGCAAATAAGATTTTACACCTTTGTCAGTAGTTATTATTTTGTTCAGCCGGGAGAGGTATTATCCTTTGCCTTACCCTTTCTTGGTAAATTAGATTCTCGCCTTTCTTTGATTAAAGAGGGAAAACCTCTATTGCCCAAAATCACAAGGGGGGTAAAAGGCGGGTCTTGGGAAAAGGCCGGGGTTTATCTCTTTTTGGAAAAAAAGGAAGAAGATAAGATACGGTTTCTTTTGAGGAAATTGGCGGAAAGAGAAGGGAGTTATCTATTTCTCGTTCCGGAATTAATCATTGGGGAAAGGTTATTTACGCAATTACGTTCCAAGATAAATGAGGCGATAATTTTTTATCACTCGGCACTTAAGAAAATAGAGAGGATAAAAATTGGTTGGGCGATAATGGAAGGGAAATACCGGGTAGTAATTGGGGCTAAACAGTCGGTATTTCTGCCTTTACCGAACTTAGCCGGCATATTGGTTGATGAAGAGGAGAGTCATTTTTACAAAGAAGAGGTCAGGCGTTTTCACTACCATGCCCGAGACTGTGCCGTAATCCGCGGGAAGATTGAAAGCATTCCCGTTTACCTCTTTTCTTCTACCCCATCTCTTGAATCATTTTATAACTCTCAGATTGGGAAATATAAACTTTACGGTGGTTTTAAGCGGCGGGCAATAAGGGTAATCATTGCCGATAGCAAGAAATCAAAGGGGATTTTAAGCTCTCCCCTGCGCAGTTTTTTGCATCGTTACCGAAAGGGGGAGTGTTTTTACTTATTTGTCCAACGCAAAGGATTTGCCCGTTATATTATGTGTGAAGACTGTGGTTTTGTCTCGAGATGTTCCGAATGCCGATTTCCCCTTTTTTATCATCGGGCAAAAACTATCCTGGCTTGCCATATCTGTCAGAGAGAAGAGAAGGTCTTTGACGAATGTCCGAGTTGTCACGGGGTGAATTTTCTCTTTGAGGGGATTGGCTTGGAAAAAGTAGAAAGGGAATTAAAGACTGCTTGCCCAACGATTTCACCGATAAGATTAGAAAAAAATAAGGGGCAAGAAAGAGTAGGGATGGTTAAGAGACATGGTGTCTTTCTCGGGACATCCTTTGCCCTGAGTAAGTTTTTGGATGGGCAACTGGATTTAGGCGTGGTTATTTCCCTTGAGCAAATACTTTCCCTTTCCGATTTCCGAACCGAAGAAGAGGCATTGAGAATAATTCGCAAACTGGCAGCCAAGGTGAAGAGCGGTGGTTTTCTAATTATCCAGACAAAGAATCCTTCTCATCCGCTACTCGGCAATATCTTTAACCCACCCTTATTTTACCGCCGGCTATTAAAAGAGCGCGAAGCCTGCCGATTTCCTCCTTTTGCTCATATTGCCCTCCTTAAAATTTATGGGGGGGAGGAAGTGGCGCAGAGAAAATATGAGGAGTTATTAAAAAAGTTTGTCCAAAGGCCAGAATTGCAAATTTTCCCTCCTTTTTCTATCCGGGTAAAAAAACGGAGGAGCGCCCCCTCAATAATCCTGATTAAAGTAATCTCCGGGCAGAGATTGGATAAAATTCTCAGCCAAGAGGACTTAATTGTTGATGGCGGTTCAGTAGAGATTGATGTCGACCCGATTGAAGTATTGACCGGAATGATTAAATCGGTATAATCTCTAAGATGCGTGATAATTCCAATATCATTAAGTTATCTTTTATATTTATTAGCGTAATTCTTTTTACCTGCATTCCCCGAAAGACGAAGATGGTCAAACCCGCGCCCTTTTCTTTTACGATTCTTTATTTCAGCGATTTCGGCTATAAAGATTTGCCGCGCTTTGCTGATTACATTAAAAAATTAAAGAATACCCCGGGTCTTTCTTTTACCTTTATCAGTAGTAAAATTTTTACCGGCGATTTTATCCATCTTGACGAAAGATTATTTACCTTAGAACTGATTAAAATTCTCAACGATTTGGAGATTGACGGGGTAGTGGTTGATGGTTCCTTCCTTCCTTTATTTCAAAAGATGGGGAGAGAGATTTTAGTAAACAGTCGCTTCTTCTTTCTCGGGTCAAATCTCTTCCAAAGGGAGACGGAGAAATCAGTCTTTCATCCTTTCCTAATAAAGAGGATGAAGGGAGAAAGAATCCTTCTGATGAATATCTTATCTGATTGTCCGATTAAACGATACCGGGACGGTTATCGCTGGGAAGAGCCAAAGACTTATCTTGGAAAAAAGATTCCCCTGCTTAAAGAACGGGCTGATTTTATCGGTTGTTTTATTGACTCACAAGTTCACTCCCATCTCCCTCGTTTCCTTGGATTTTTCGTTTTGCCCGATAGCGGAAATTGGTTGATTAAAGGTATTGGTAGCGCCGGCGGTAATATTGTTGAGATAAAATCGGAGCCGATGATATTGACCGGCGAAGAAGTAGGAATAAAAGAAAGGGTTCAGGCCTTGACGGAGAAGATAGATTCGATACTGGATATAAGGATTCAAGAGATAAAACGACCAATTACCCCGGAGAGAATACGGAAGTTGATTTTGGAATTTATCTTAAAGAAGACGAAGGTCGATTTTATAATTTTTGACCAATCGCTCATTAAAGAAGGGATTGCGAAAGGACTATTGACTAACCGTGACCTCTGGGAAATTCTTAATGAAAGAGGGTTTCTTTTTGCTGGTGAGATCGAAACCAAAAATTTGATTTCCCTGTTAAGAGATAAAAATATAAATATATTTCCACTGGTAAAGGGGTTGACCAAAAAATCTTATTGGGTAGCCAGTCCGGAGAGTATCTTTCGGGCAAAAGAAGCGGATTTTAAGGACGGTTATTTCTGCTTACCGCTTTCTCTATTTGAATATGTGAGGGATTTTTTCGGAGGAGGTAGTGCTCGGTTTTAACACGAAGTTCAAATTGCTCCGTTTTCTCTGGTGTATCTTTTTATTCTTTTATTTCTATCACTTTCCGAAGAATTTCTTTGCCGATGCCATCCCGGAGCGGTCGTTTCCGCCGACCATTTTTTTTATTGCCTTCTGTTTCTGGTTGATAATTGAATATTATTTCGCCTCGCCCTTTTTTCAATCTGGGGTTTCTCTCACGGTAATCGCGAGTCCTTTAAGGACCTTCTTCTCTCTCTATTTTTATCCCTATTTAATCTTTTTGGTTTATGATTATGGGTGGTGGGGGAAGGGGCAGATTAAATTTCTTTATCCCTATATTAATATATTGGGGATAGCTCTCTTTTTTCTTGGGACATTTCTCCGGCTTCTGACGCTATTTTTATTCCTGACCAAAGATTTGTCCCATCTGGTCAAAGGAAGATTATTTCGGCAATCAAGACACCCGCGTTATTTGGCAACGCTAATCCAGTTGTTATCCCTGCCGTTTGTTTTTTCTTCTTTCCTCGGTATAATCCTTTTAGCCCCGGGGGTCTTCATCATTAAAAAGGAGGCGGAATTTGAAGATCGGGAGTTGAAGGAATACTTAAAGAAGGATTACGAAAGATATCTGAGGGAGACACCGTTATTATTTCCGAGAAAGTTTTGGGTTAAGTTGTAAGAATTTCTAACCGAATTATCCTTGATGAAGCGGATATATCGGGTAAAATTACTTATGGCTAAAAAAATATTAATTTTGGTTATTCTAATTTTTGGTATCGGGTTTGCCTTCTTGAATATTAGGGTTAATCACGATGCGACAACGCAATTACAGAATGAACAGCAGATTGTGGTTAACCCCTTAGATAGTCTTAATGTCGTTGCTGTCTGGCGCGATTTCCGTCTTGGCTATCGTCAGGTGGGGGTTGGTTATTCAACGGACGGTGGGCTTACCTGGCGCGATACGCTTTTCCGGGAGACAAGTTATGTCTGGCAGTCCGACCCGGGTCTAACGGTTGACGCCAACGGCAATTTTTATGCGGTTATATTATCTTTCAATTCAACATCGGAGCCGAATGGACTATTCGTCTTAAAGTCAACTAATGGTGGAAGAGATTGGGGAGCCCCGGTGGCCGTCGTTAATCGGGTCCCGGGGGTTTTTGAGGATAAGGAGTTAATTGCCTGCGATAGAACTCAGAGTCCTTATCGGGGAAATCTGTATGTTGTCTGGACACGTTTCTATTCAACCCAGATTATGCTCAGTCGTTCTACGGATGGTAATCAGAGTTGGTCTTCTCCTATAGCGATTAGTGACGGTTCGGCTTCGGTCCAATGGCCGGTGCCGGCGGTCGGTCCAAATGGTGAGGTCTATTGTGCCTGGGTGAGGCTATCAAGCCCCAGGTCAATTAGGATTGATAAGTCAATGGATGGTGGTGTCACTTGGGGAACGGATAGAACGGTGCAAGATGTCGGTTTTGGTCAAGGCTATATCCAGCCCAGTGTCTTGGTTTTTTCCTATCCAGCGATGGATATTGATATTACTGATGGTCCTCACCGGGGAAATATTTACATCGCCTATATGGATTACGGACCAACTACTTCGGAGACCGATTTGTATTTTACTAAATCTACAGATGGTGGTGCATCGTGGTCACCAAGAATTAGGCTGAACGATGACTCATTGGGTAATAGAAGAGACCAGTTTCATCCCTGGTTAAAAGTGGATAGGGATGGTGTGATCAGTGTCATCTGGTATGATAGACGACTTGACCCGAATAATATGCTGATGGATGTCTATCTGACACAATCCACCGATGGTGGAAACACCTGGTCGCCCAATGTCCGGGTGACAACCGTATCTTCCGACCCACGACTCTTTCCCCCACCGGCGGAAAAATGGTCAGGAGGACAACCGCGGGTTCTGGCCGGTCGCCTCGGTGAATACAATGGTCTGGATGCCTGGAATAGAGAGATGATTTTTGCTATCTGGTCCGATACCCGAACCGGAAATCCGGATACTTATGTCGGAATTAAAGATACCGCGTCAGCAATTAGGGCAAGAGATAATGTAAAGGTAAGAGAGGGATTGATTAAGCCAAATCCGACAAAATCATTTCTCGTCGTCTCTGCTTCCGTGGGGTCGGAGATAAAAATCTATGATTTCACCGGTCAATTGGTTGCGGCTCAATATATTAACCATCCAGGAAACACCGGGGCAAAAATCTCTCTGCCAGATATAAAACCCGGTGTCTATTTCTTAGAGATTAATGGAGAAAAAGAAAAACGAAGGAAGTTTATAAGGAGGTAACAATGGCTCGATTCCTTTTCTTTGGCAAAGCCGGCTGTAGTGTCTGTAAGAAGGTTTACAAAAAGATAGAGTATTTTAAGAATAATCATCTGCCTGAGGCGGAGATTCTCTATTACGATATGGAGACGGTTGATGGTTTAGCCGAAGGTGCCTATCACGATGTCTCAGCCGTGCCCACAATAATTTTAGAGAGAGATGGAAAAGAATTAGGACGCTGGCAGGAGATTCCGCCAACATTCAAAACTTTGCAACAAATTCTTGGTCGGTAAAAATTTACCCCAAAAGAGAGGGAAAGTGGAGATTTACTCACTGATTGAAAACTCCCTAATTGATTGGGATGGGAAAATAAGTGCGGTAATCTTTGTCGGCGGTTGTAATTTCCTCTGCCCTTTTTGCCAAAATTATCCACTCACCGTTAAGCATCCGGCTCGTTTTGGATTGAAACCAATTGGTGAGGAGAGGATAAAAAATTTCTTACAGGAAAATAAGCGATGGATTGATGGGGTGGTAATTACGGGTGGCGAGCCATTGATGCATCCCGAGATATTTCAATTAGCCGGTAATATAAAAAGATTCGGTTTGCCCATTAAGATTGATACCAACGGTAGTTTCCCTTATGTCCTCATCCAATTGCGAAAAGAAGGATTGGTTGATTATTGCGCCCTGGATATCAAGACCGCCTTAAATCCCCAAAAATACAAAAAGGCAGTAGGGAAGAGGGTAGAAATTGGTTTGATTGAAAGGACGATTGATTTTCTCTTGAATGGGGATTTAGATTATGAATTCCGAACGACCGCGGTAAGGAATCTGGTTGGTGAAAAAGAAATGGTGGCGATTGGGGAGCGGATTAAAGGAGGGAGGCGATATTACCTTCAGCAATATCGGCCGCGACAAGCCCGGAAAAAAGAATATCGGAATATTCCCCTCTACACAAGGGAAGAGGCCGAAGGTCTATTGGGTATCGCCAGACGATATATCAAAGAGAGTAATTTGCGGGGGTTTTAAGTAGAACTAACCTTATATATTATCTCCCCTTGACAAGGTTAAATATTTGTGGTATAATAACTTATATGCCGATAAGAGAGTTTCAGTGCCAAGATTGTGGCGCGATTTTTGAAGAGTTGGTTTTAAAGAAGGACGAAGAGGTTATCTGTCCGAAATGTGGCGGAAAGAGGCTTTTTACCCTCTTTTCCGTTTTTGCCTTTCAAGGCAAGGGAGGCGCTGTTTCCACTTGTGCTACCTGCCATTCAACAAATTGTGCTAAATGTAAATGAGAGGAGGATTATTATGACGATAACCAGAATGGATTTTGTTGATACGATAGAGAGGAGAATAAAGGAGATTTATCCCCATATTAATATTTCGCGCAAGGAGATAGAGAAGATACTGGAGTTATTTATCCAGGGGTTTATCAAAAATTTAACCGATGGGCACCGGATTGAATTGAGGGGGTTTGGTGTTTTTTCAACCAAGATGCGAAAACCGAAGATTGCCCGTAACCCGAAAACGAAGGAGGAGGTTAGACTACCGCCGCGCCGGGTGCCAATATTTAAGGCATCAAAAAATTTAAAGGAGATGATTAATCAATGGAGGTAATATGCCTTGTGGTCGTAAGCGAAAGTTGCGGAAGGTGAAAAGGCATAAATTCAAAAAGAGAAGAAAGGCGATGCGCCATCGCCGAAAATAAAAAGGCGCACTTTTCGTTAAGCGTTATTATTTTTCGCTAAAAGGGGTAATATTTTTTAGTTAATTTTGTTAAAGATTAAATAAAATGCGAATGAAAAAGATTAGAAACTTTTATATTGCCCGATTGGTTAAGGGCGAAGAGATTATTGGCACTTTAACCGATGGTTTGAAGGAAAAGCAGATAAAAGGCGGGATGATTTTTGGTATCGGTGCCGGGAAGGAATTCGTCATCGGGTATTACGATTTATCCCAAAGGCATTACATTAAAAAATTTATTACCGATGAGTGTGAGATAGTTTCTCTTTTCGGTAATATCGCCTTGGTTGAAGGCGAGCCATTTATTCATTGCCATATAACACTCGCCTTGCCTAATTTTACTTTACTTGGCGGTCATCTTTTTTCCGGAGTGGTGACCGCTACCGGCGAGGTCTTTATCTACCCTTCGGCGCTGAGGATTTTAAGGAAAAAGTCCGAGGAGATTGGTTTGCATCTCTTGGATATATAGAATCAAAGAGTTCTTTGGTTTATTAAGCAGGGGTTAGAATTTAACCGCTATTTTTTATATTTTGCGGTGGGGAGGGAGTTGGACTTTTTGGTTATTAGAGCCAAAGCGAATTTTGGCCGGGACGACAGATTTTTCCGCTCTCTTTAATCACCATCAATTCGCTCATAAATGAGTGGTCTTTTAAGGATAGGGGTGGGGGAGATGATTATTTTTTCTTCTAACTTATCTTTAACCATTCGTCCTTTTTCTTGTTCATTGGCATAGATTTCGGCAAAGGCTTCGCCTTTTTTAATTTTCTCGCCTGACCTTTTTAGAAACTTAAAGCCAACACTATGGTCAATAATATCTTCTTTCTTTTTCCGGCCGCCACCTAATTCTAAGCATAGTCTCCCGACCGCTAAGGCGTCAATTGCCTTTATTGAGCCGGTCCGCGGTGCCGTGGCATAGAATTTATATTTGGCATTTACTAATAATTGGTAGTTATTAATAATCTTTTGGTCGCCGCCCTGTGCCTTTACCATTTCTTGAAACTTTTTTAGCCCCGCACCGTTTTTTAATTTCTCTTCTAATAATCTTCTTCCCGCCTTTCGGTTTTTGGCAATTTTACTAAGAAGGAGCATCTCTTCACCTAAGGCAAAGGTCAATTCTTTGATATTGGACTCAATTTCTCCTTTTAATGCCTCAATCGTCTCAATAATCTCTAAACCGTTTCCCACATAGCGGCCAAGGGGTTCGTCCATATTGGTTAATAAGGCGACAGTCTTTACCTTGAATTCTTTACCCAATCTTATCATCATCTTTGCCAATCGCTTGGCGGTTTTTATATCTTTCAGAAAGGCACCCCTCCCGACTTTTACATCCAAGACTAAGCCTTCAACCCCTTCGGCAATCTTTTTACTCATTATGCTGGCGGCAATTAAAGGTAAGGATTCTACGGTTTCGGTCGCATCGCGCAGGGCATAAATCTTTTTATCGGCAGGACAGATTTCCGAGGTTGGCGAGGTGATTACCAGACCAATTTGTTGCAATTGCTCAATTATTGCCGATTCGGTTAAATTGGTGCGGAGGTGAGGAATTGCTTCCAATTTATCAATCGTGCCCCCCGTATAACCCAAACTCCTGCCGGAAAGCATCGGAACACATACCCCACTGGCGGCGACGAGTGGGGCAAGGATTAAGGAAATCTTATCGCCAACACCGCCGGTAGAATGTTTATCAATTTTTGGGGATTTGATTTGCGAGAGGTTAAGGATTTTTCCGGAGTCAATCATCGCCTTCGTTAAGGCTCTCGTCTCGGTGAAGTTAAGTTGATTAATAAAGCAAGCCATTAAAAAGGAGGCGGCTTGATAATCCGGGATTTCTCCTTTGGTATAGGCAGAAACGAAGTATTCTATCTCTTTTGAAGAAAGTGTCTCTCCTTCTCGTTTCCTTCGGATGATATCTTTAAACAAGAGTTGGGACATTGGGAGAAATAATTTTTCTTATTGGGCTTTAACCGACGCGCCGGCCTTTTACCTTCATTCCCTTCATCAATCCCTCGTAGTGGCGCATTAAGAGGTGGGATTCAATCTGCTGGATGGTATCCAGGGCAACGCCAACGATGATTAAAAGGGTTGTGCCGCCAAAGTAGAAAGGGAGGCGAAAGGTGGACATTAAAAACCAGGGGATTAGAGCCATCAGGGCTAAAAATATTGCCCCGGGCAGGGTGATTAAAGAAAGGCTTTTATCAATATATTCCGCGGTCTTTTCTCCCGGGCGGATCCCTGGTATAAACCCACCGAAGCGCTGCATATTCTCAGCTAAGTCCCTTGGGTTAAAAACGATTGATGTGTAAAAGTAGGTGAAGAAGATAATCAAGCCGGCAAAGAGGAGATTGTAAAGCCAGCCCCCAGGGGCAAGAATTTCCTGGACAGTAGTCATAAAGGGAACTTTGAAGAAAGTGGCGAAGGTTGAAGGGAAGACGATGAGACTTTGGGCGAAGATTATGGGGATGACACCGGCTGTATTTATTCGTAATGGGATATGGGTTGTCTGTCCACCGTAAATTCTTCGCCCAACGATTCGTTTCGGATACTGCACCGGAATCTTGCGCATCGCCTGGGTTATTAAAACAACCCCGGCGTAGATGCCAAAGATTAAACCGGCAATGATTAAAAGGGAAAAATAGGATAATTCCCCGGCCCTAATCATGCCAATCGTTCGCCCGAGGTCCTGCGGCGTACTGTCAAGACAACCGACGAAGATGATAAAGGATATGCCATTACCAATTCCTTTATCGTTTATCTGCTCACCGAGCCACATTACAAGTATTGTGCCGGCGGTTAAGGTGAAGATGGTGATGAGGCGAAAGAAGAAACCAGGGAATAAGACAATTGGACCAGCCGCGGTTGGTGGTTGAGCTTCTAAGTAGGCGGCGATGCCAAAGGCCTGCACCATCGCTAAAAGAACCGTGGCATATCTCGTATATTGGTTTATCTTCTTTCTCCCCTCTTCATCCTTTTGCAGTTTTTCTAAGGCGGGAAATACGGAACCGAGGAGTTGGAACATAATTGAGGCCGAGATATAGGGCATAATCCCTAAGGCAAAGACCGAGGCCCGGGAGAGGGCACCGCCAACAAATATATCATAGAGACCGAATACCGTTCCTCGTAGTTGAGAAAGGAGAAGACCTAAAGCCGCGGCGTTGATGCCCGGGGTTGGAATATGTCCGCCAAGGCGATAGACAATGACCAGACCGAGGGTGATGAGAATTTTTCTTCTTAAATCCGGGATTTTGAAGATGTTGGGGGCATTGGTTAACATCGGGTTATGCTAATCCACTTTTTGGCAAGACAAACTTTTGATGATGACCGCTTTGCCGCCAGCCTTTTCAATCTTCTCAAATGCCTTTTGAGAAAAGGCGTGAGCATAAATCGTTAAAGGATTTTTAATCTCGCCGGCGCTAAGAATTTTTACCCGCTTGCCTTTCTTGACTAATCCCTTTGCCACAAGTAATGCCGGGGTTATCTCCCTCTCTTCAATATCTTTTAAGGCGGCGAGGTTAACAATTTCGTATTCAACACGGAGGGGATTTTTGAAGCCGCGTTTAGGGATTCTTCGGTAGAGGGGCATTTGGCCGCCTTCAAACCGGGCATCAAATTCCTTTCCGGAGCGAGACTTTGCCCCTTTATGACCACGACCAGCGGTCTTCCCATGACCGGAACCTGGACCACAGCCAACTCTTTTCCGTTTTTTTGTTGCCCCTTTGGGTGGACGCAAAAATGATAAATCACTCATTAATCTCCTCCACGAGGAGCAGGTGTTTAACCTTTTCAATCATACCGCGGATTTGCGGTGTGTCCTTATGAATTTTCGTTTGCCGGATTTTTCGCAAGCCTAAAGCCAAAACCGTTCTTTTGTGCCTTTCCCATTCGTCAATCAGGCTTTTTTTAAGAGTTATCTTTAACCGCTTCATATTTTTTCTCAATGATTTGGGATATTGGTTTATTGCGGAGACGAGCCACTTCTTCTAAGGTTCGCAATTTGAGCAGGGCATTGATTGTCGCTCGGGCTAAACTTAATGGATTACGGGAACCGAATGATTTAGTCAGACAATCCACAAGTCCGAGGGCTTCCAGAGGTGCCTTTACCTGTTGGCAGGCGATGATACCGGTTCCCGGTGATGCGGGTTTAAGGATAACCTTAGATGCGCTATATTTTGCCTGGACTTCGTGGGGGATAGTTCTTCCCTTTAATGAGATTTTTACCATATTCTTTTTTGCCCTCTCGGTTGCCTTTTTCACCGCGGGCATTACCTCTGTGGCCTTGGCGTGACCAAGCCCGACCATTGATTTTCCATCACCAACTACCACGATAGCCTGAAGCCGGAATCGCTTCCCACCCTTAACTGTCTTAGCGACCCTCTTGATACTGATGACCCTTTCAATAAATTGGGGTTTAAGTTCGTCTTCTAAAATTTTAGACCTCCTTCTCGGGCGCCTTCGGCCAGCGCCTTTATCCGACCGTGGTATTTATAGCCACCGCGGTCAAAAGCGACTTTTTCAATATTTAACTTCTTTGCCTTTTCGGCGATTAACCTTCCCACTTCTTTCGCTACGGCCACTTTACCCTTAAACTCATTTCTCTTAGTGAGCAATTCTTTCGTTAAGGAGCCGACCGAGGTGATGACCTTATTTTTGGTATCATCAATCAGAATCGCGTAGATATGTCTATTACTTCTCATAACTTTTAGCCGCGGTCTTTCTGGTGTTCCTCTTACCTTCTTTTTAATATGAAGGTGTCGGCGAAGCAACCTATCTTTTATCATAAATTTTTATTATAAAGATAAATTCAAAAAAGTCAAGGATACAACGTACTGTTTCTAGACCTGGTATCTACCATAGAGAAATCTTCAGTATGAATACACCGCTCGGGATGTCGTTACCGGAACGACAGAGAGGAGTAATATAGAAACTATGTTAACTCCGAGGGGAGTAGTTTTTACTAAAACCGATGTAAGAGATAATAACTTCTTTAATATTTTTCCTATGGTCTTGGATAATTTAGAACTGTTTAGTAAAGACCTCATTTTTAGGGACGATGTCCCCGAACACTACACGGTATTCATCAAAAATAATCTCATTCTAAGAACAGGCACTTTCTCTGCAATTCTCTCCCTTCAACTTCAACCCGCAGGAGATAAACACCAGAACTTAACCTTGACAGATTCTTCTCATAGAAAGAAGTTCCCTTTTTAGCAGGGATGTCAAAAGAGAAGACCTTTCTACCAATGAGATTATAAAGGGATAGATTGATTTTTGATGGTTCATAAAGGGAGAACGAAAACTTAATCTACTCTTTTGTGATACTTCTTAATGTGAAGAAAGCACCTTTCTTAACCTCCCTTTGCTCCTGCATACCAACTACTGGATTTAGACTGATGACGGTAAAATCATCATAAGTGCCAATGCCATAACTTCCTCCTGCGGCATAGATATTGCCATCCGCACCATAAACAAGAGAATTAGCCCAGTCATAACTACTTCCCGGTCCATTATACCGATAGACCCATCTTTCAGTCTGAGCGGAAGTTATTCCAAAAAGGGATGAAATAATTAGGACAAATACAAAAGGTTTCTGTTTATTCATTATTCCTCCTTGGCTTTTTTGTTTCCCATATAAAAAACCTCTTGTACTGTTTCACCCAAAATGAGAATTTTTGACCCTTTAATTTTAGGAGTCTTTTTACCTTCATTTTATCGCTCTTTCTCATTATTAAGTTGAATCCCGAAGAAGTCAAATTAATCTGTTTTCGCTCCTCACGCGCTCGCGCTATTTTCTCCCTCCGCTCTTCTAATAAGGACAAAGGGTCGCCCCAATAATAGTCAATCGGACGGAGATAATGAAGGTTTGAATGGCGCCTCTCCTGATTATAATACTCTATCGCCTTTCTCATCTCATCGTAAGCGGAACGATTGTCCAAAAACTCAACCCCCGCCAATTCCTTCACGCTCCGAATGCCACGCTCAATAAAACCGTTTTGCTCAGGACAATGGGGGTAAATCCGTCTCTGGCTAATACCCCGATGGGCAAGATACCGCTTAAACTCCCGGCTCCGAAATACCGCTCCATTGTCGCTCTGAATAATCGGTTCTCGCTTTCGCCCCGGAATCTCTAATGCCCGCTCAACCGCCGCACTAGTTGTCCACCTGTCCATACTCCAGAGCAATTCCCAGTGGACAATATAACCTGAGCACTCATCCATTAGAAAAATTAAATACCACCAGCGCTTTCCAATCCAAACATAGGTAAAATCAATGAGCCAAACTTCGTCTGGCAGGTGTGCCCGTTCCCGCTCACTTCGGCTTTCTTGTTCTTCGTCCGAGAGCCGCCACTTGGGAATTAAACCCTTTTCATCCAATATTCTATACACGCTTGGGGGAGAGGTACAGACAATCCCTTGGTCGACCATCCTCCAGATTAACTCGCGGTGGCGGGGATTCGGATAGGTAAGGGCATAATCAACAAAAAACATCCGTTCTTTGGCTAAGAACACAAACAAAATTCATCGGCTCGGATGCACCGGAGAAGAATTACCGGTTTGCCGACAAATGCTTTTCCTAACTCCATAATAAGTGCTCGGAGCGATATCCAGTTTGCGCAGGATATCCACGATTGGCAACCCGCTTCATTCATTAACTTCTTTCACCCACACCTCGACCTGCGAAAATGCGTCCCAGAGGATACGGGGATGGCTTCCCTGCCCAGCGCCCCTTTTTTAGCACAAGATACACCTTGGGTCAGCTCTGCGAAAACCAAAACATACTTCCCCAGAAGTTCTTCCCGCCTTACAAAATGCCTACGGACACGATTACAGAATTGATACCGGAAAATCGCAACCGCACATTAGAAAAAACGGTCCTTCCACAGAAAAAAGAGAAAAACCCTAATCCCTCGCCGTCGGCAGGACTCACCAACATTCCCTGAGGCAAAAGTGTATTCCATATTTTTAACACCTTATACAACATTAAAACCCTCCTAAAATCACCTGTCAATTTTTTCTCACTTTCTGTGAAACATTTCAAAATTGGTCTTCTGATTAAGCCCAACCCGACAAGAGGTTTCACTTCGGTCTATTATAACCTACCGAAGGGAGAAGTGGCGACCTTAAAAATCTACAATATCTTAGGTGAAATTGTCTATAATGAGAAGAGCGATAAAGGTTTATTTACCATTAGAAAACTCCCAACGGGAATCTATCTCTTACGATTTAATGCCAAGGGT
>Ga0129301_1000418_pt1 | contig 23528 bp, 25 predicted proteins | sample ConPoolayeHmetaG_FD_94489 | JGI IMG/M metagenome (GOLD analysis project Ga0129301, IMG submission 94489) | Hot spring microbial mat communities from California, USA to study Microbial Dark Matter (Phase II) - Cone Pool mat layer H metaG ...
ACTTGGCAAGATATGCAATCAACGGCATAAGCTATTATTCAGTCCAAGTCGATTTAGCCGTTCTAGCAATGTTCACGGCAGTCTTCCTTGCAAGTTCTGTGAAGCTCCACGAGAGGTTCTTACCTCAGCGATTCTCTTGAGAATGCTTAGAGTGATGAATATACAATTATATGCACGATTTTGTAAATGATGCAAATTGTTAGGATGTTTTTGATAGGAGATATTTAAGAAGAGACTATAGAAAGATTAGCGTAATAGAATTTGAGAATTGTAGTAGAGAAAATGGTTTGGCAGATAGTATTAAATTGGCTGAAGTTTACTTAATATAGGGCGGAAATGTTTTAGATATGCTTTGCTTATTTAGTGGCTTGGTGTCTTACTGTTGGATAAGCCATATTTCCGTATTATTTCGGAGCCGATTCTGGAGAACCCAATTTTTGTCCAAGGACTCCCAGGCTTTGGCAATGTGGGAAGGATTGCTGCTAATCTGCTTATGAAGTTTTGTGATGCGAAGCTTTTTGCAGAATTATATTCGCCTTCCTTTCCAGACTATGTTTCTATAAGCACTGAAGGCATTTGCCTATTGCCCCGTTACGAGTTCTATGCAGCACCTATGAAAAGCAATGATTTTATAATAATGGTTGGCGACACGCAGCCTTCCTTTGATGATGTTTTGGCGCATTATGATGTATGTGGCGAGATTATTGATTTTCTCAAAAAGTATAATTGTAGAATGCTTATCACATTGGGCGGTGTTTCAATCTCAGACGATAAGGCTCAGGTTTATGTTGCTGCTACTTCACCTCGGTTGGCTGCAGAGTTTATGGAAAAAGGGGCTGTTATCTACAGTAAGGGCAAGATTATGGGAGCTACTGGTCTTATGCTTGGACTTGCAAAAGAACATGGGTTGGACGGTGTATGCCTATTGGGCGCTACAAGCGGCTTTCAAGCAGATCGTGGCGCGGGCTTTGCCGTATTTAGGTTCCTTATGAAAGCGTTGGGCAATGAGATTAAGGAAGGGTTATAAGAGAAAACGTTAATTTTTAGAAGCGTTGTTACATGCTGTTGGAACGTGAAAAATGTGGCTGGACAGAAAGAGAAGACTGCTGGAGAAAAACCTGCAAATCGAAGTATAGATTCGAAGGCTATGAAAACACTTCTCACACTTATAGCTGCGGTTCTGGTGTTCATAGGACCTACTTACGCAGTTTATGCATTCGTTAGAGTTCTGAACTTAGATTATGCTGTTTCGATGGTTACCGGTATTGTTCTCTTCATTATCGGGTTGTTGCTAATTTGGTTTTTAGTTAGGAAGAAGGCAATCACAGAATAGCACTACTTCTTTAGACGCTTAGAAAAAGGAGTTTTGCCTCAGATACCCCAGGGAGCATCATCTCTTCAGCGGAGTTCGCTCTTCATTGGCATGTTAGAATGATTGAAAGCTGGGTTAAAAATTCTTCGTTTTAAACTATGTGTGAGTGGAATAGACTTTTGGTATGGTTTTTAGGTTCTTAACATTATATAAATGGTGTGCGGAATACTCGGTGTATGGTTATGTTGTATTGGAGATGGTGCTGGCTTGTCTACGAAGCTTGAAAAGTTGATTAATGTTTTAAGCGATAATGTGTGGCACAATGTGGATCAGGTTGTAGCTTCTTTAAATATTCCTCAGAGCAAGGTTCAGTCTATAATCAATTTTCTCGCTGAGACGGATATCATCGAGCATAATTCGGCAACGAATCAGATCAAGCTAAATCAAAGCTGGAAAAATCTGCTGGTTAATCAGTCTAATCCAAATTCAGAAAATAATGCTGCTAAACAAAACACTGCTATAGGCACATTTATTCTCCCACCACATCAGCCTCTTGTTATCCAGTGCACACGAATAACGAATTTGACTGATGCGAATCTCGAGTTGGAAATTCGCTGGGATAACAAAATTCGAGAGATAGCTATAAGCAAGATGCAATAAGCAATTCTTAAACGGGATATGTACACGAAGAACAGAAAAGTTGACGTTCTCGTACAAACCGCAGAAAAATGGAAACCACACAAAACCCAAAAAAGAGCCTCATGCCAGGATCATCCAAACGACTGGACACGTGGATAAAACCACCACAATCAACCAACAAGACCACATAATATAGCTCACCACCTCACAGAAAACCTTCAGAACGCCCTCGAACAATTCACAACCATGCAAGTAAATCGTGGTACAACCACTATAACTACACTACTTCTACCCAACCACAAATCTGTCTGAAGCAATAATGCGCATATTTAAAATATGAGTTTTCCTTCTTTTTCTAAGGCATAGAGGGGCTGTAGTCTAGACAGGAATGACGACGGGCTCCAGAATGTAGCAAACACGGGTTTGCGGACCGCCACTGCGGAATGAAGAAGTTCTGGAGCGGTCACATAGAGAAACCCGTAGGAGCAGCCTTGCGCTGTTTCCGGGGAAAGGTCGTCGGTTCAAATCCGGCCAGCCCCACCAAAAATGATTTTGGAATTAACTTTGGTTTGTTCAATGATGACGTATAGGCTTTTTTAGGCTGAGAGGAAGCCGCCGTTAACAACTATTAGCGTTCCATTCACATAACTGGACATGTCGCTTGCAAGAACCAAAGCCATGCGTGCAACTTCATCAGGTTTGCCTAATCTGCCTAACGGAGTTCTCAAGTTATATTCAAAACCTGACCTGACAACTTTAAATTTGAACTGCAACACCTCTTTTGCCAATTTTTTGGCTCATGGGGTCCATATTCCGCCTGGTACAAGAACATTTATTCTGAAGCCTTTTTTGCTGTATTCGCTGGCAAGGGCTCTTGAAAGAACCATTATGCCTGCTTTGCTTATGTCATAGTGGCATAGCTTTTCCTTGAAGGGCATTATTGCTTCTATTGAGCCAACGTTTATGATTACTCCGCCCTTTTTCAGTCTATTTCGTATCATGTTTTGGCACATCCAAAAGGTCGAATAAAGGTTGATGTCTAACACTTTTTTTAAGAAGGTTTCATCAACTTCTAAGAAAGGCTTGGTGGGATAAATTCCTGCGTTGTTTACTAATATGTCTGGTTCATTTTGTTGCAACCTTTTCCATAAATCGTCTATTTTTTCCTTTTTTGAAAGGTCTACTTTATAGACGTTTATCTTAACTTTGAATTGTTCAAGCTCTTTTTTTTACAGAAGCAAGGCTTTTTTCGTTAACATCAACGAGCTCCAAATCTGCTCCAGCTTCTGCAAATCTGTAAGCTATGGCTTTGCCTATGCCTGCGCCTGAGCCAGTAATCAAGGCTTTTTTCCTTTTTAGAGAAATAAGTTCAGACAAAGGCGGAAAATCAGCTTCAAGCTTCTTTCGGCTCATCTTAACACTTTACCTCTCTAGTTGGCATTTAGTGAATTTGTTTTGATCGGTAAAATACTTTTATGTCGTCCTAATAGCATGTAAACCATCCAAAGCAGCCAAAATCAAGAAAGAGAACCAAAAAGTGCGGCTTAATGATGGTTTGGAGAGAATTCGAATCATTACATGACCATTTGTATGATTGAAAAGCTGAACGAGCATCGATTTGCAAATTTTAAACCAAAGCCCGAAACATTCACAGTCTCATCAAAAGCCTATGTTTAAATATTATCTATTCTAGACATAAAATTAGTTAACTTCATTATTCATTTGGAGAAAAACCAATTGAAAAACTCGAACACTCCAGATTCATCAGTTAAAATGGCCAAGCACATTCTCTATCAGGAAGTTGACGGCACAAAGTACGAGGTGGACTTGCCTCTCACCTCTTCAGTAAACATCCAAGACATGATAAGCGAGCTTGCTTTGCCTTCATATATTGATTTGAACTATTTTCCAATGCGCACAGCAATCGCCGTAATCTGGGCGTCTCAAAAAGCTGACAGAATCCACAAATCGCATCCTAGAGCGTTTGAAAAAGAAATCAGCAACAAGCCAATTAGCGCCTTGCTTTTTGGAGGAGCAGCCATGAAAATCCATTGCGAACACGCGAACGGAAAGGGAGAATTGTCCCGCTCCATAAAAGACACGGATTTTATTGTCCCAAAAAATCAAGGTTCAAACTTTTGTAAGCTCCTTCTGGGAATCGACAAGGCTCTCGGAACGCAATACAAATTCTTCAAAACCAAAGGAGACACGCTCTTCAATGCAATGCGGCAGGGCAATAGATACAGAATCCGCACAATAAACAACATAACCGAAGAGGGATTGCCCACAGTCACGGTTTTGGACATTTTTTGCGACTCCATAGACTTGCGCCACAAAATTGAAGTTAAAGACTCCTTTGAACGTTGTGCAGAGAAACTTTACACCATAGGCTTGGAATATTTGATACTGTCCAAGGCTCAGTTCATCACAGAGCATCCGAGAACAGACCTGCAAACACTAAGAGAACACGGCCAAGAATACAGAATCCTTCCCTACGACAGCTACGCTCACGACAAGGTAATTCTGGGCATGGAAGAGAAAGACCTCAAAGATGTGTGCGCCTTATTCCTTGACCATCCAATCGGCAAGGGAAAAGAGGAGATTGATGCTGAGAAGATGCGTAAAATTTTGGAGAAGGACAAGAAAATGGCGTTGACTGTAACATTAAATCTTAAGAATATAATTGAGAAGACTGAGCCTTTGGAAAGGTGGATGAAGAAAAGCGAAGTTTCAATTGTTGTGGACAGGGTTAAATCTCTGTTGGAGGCTTTGCCGAAAATTGAAAAGAAGTGGAATAAGCCTTGGTGGAATACCGCTGTGGAAACACCGAGAATCGACTAGCATAGGCGTTATTGTTTTTTTATTAGCTGTTTTATCATGTTGTAGGTTTCTTTTCTCGACATTCCTGTTCTTGATAAGGGTATGTCGAAGTGGTTCTTTTTAGAATAGAGCCTCAAGCACATCTCTCGACTTGGAGCAATATACATTGCAACGTCATTATAGTCTGACCAGTTGCCTTCTCTTATTTTCTTGCCCTCTTGAAGCCTGAATCCTCTGCTATTCAATGTTATGGTTGTGTGGAATCTGGATTTGTAGATTTTGTGACCAAGCAAGACCGAGATGGCGATCATGAGTATTATGGTTAAGGGCTGGATAGCTTGCGGAAAGCCTAAAAGAGCTAGGAAAACTAGGAATAGGATACTGAAGGCGAAGGTTAGCGTAAAGCTTTTAATGTAATTTGGGATGTCGAAGGCGTCAAATTTTGCTTCTGTTAGCTTAATCTGCTTCATTAAACCCTTTCCCAGAACATTGTCAGAAGCTATGCCTTCTTTTTCTGCAAGGCTAAATAGTGTCACTCCAACATTTTTGTCAGATATTCCCGTTACTGCACTTTTTGCATCTTTGGCTAAGGGTTTAGTTTGAACCAAGTTTAAGAAAATCCACTCATCTTCGCCGAACTTGCTTTTTAGTGTTAGAACTATTTTTCTTAGGGATTTTTGGTCGATTTCTTGTGATGTGTAGAGAAAGAAGTGGATTTTGTATTTTGGCGTTACTAGTGCTGAGAATATTCTTGAGAGGAAGAAGCCGCGTTCTTGGAGGCTTCCAGAAGCGTAAACTGGAAAAACCAAATCCTCTACGGAGTGGTTTTTGCGGATTTCGTTAAAATTAGCCAGCCATCTTAAATTTCCTTTAGCAAGCTGTTCTTCAACCATGTCTGTTACAAAGTTTAGCTCATGCATTTTTTCACCACAAGACAATTTTTAAAAAGATAAAAAGAAAAGGGGGGATTTAAGCCTACTCAGGCGGTATGCTAATGTATAGTGTTCGCATGTCAACACCGCGAGTTGTGTTCCTATACATGTAATAGACGTATAGTAACAGTCCCACTATTATGCATCCGAAGAATCCGATTGCGCTTGCCAGGTCTCCCTCAGTTGCTCCAGTGGTGAAAAGCGCCCAAAGCCATGGAGACTCTTTTATGAAGACGTAGAGGCAGAAAGCCGAGCCCAATGTTGCTAAAAATCCTAATCCAACAATCGAGCCGATGGAATGCTTCACGGCAGCCCTGTCATAGATTTCTTTTCTTTCCAGCGGAAGTAGCATGCATGAGAGACAGAACATTGTGAGGAAGAACGCGTCGAATATGTCTGTTCCGATAACTCCCGCGAATGCCAAGTAGCTGGATGCTCCGGCAGGAAAGTCTGCTTCAGCCATACACGCCGGAATAGCAAAGACCGCAGTGATTATTATTGCCCACACTGGTGCGTGCCATCTTTCACTGACGTAGGAGAACTTTTCAGGCATCATTCTGTCGAAGGACATTGCGAAGAATGTTCTTGAAGCAACGAGAAGGAATGGTGGAATGTCGTTGGCTACCCAGAGCACGCCGCCTAAGGCGATTAGCCATGAAAGGAAGCCTAGGTTCATGCCTCTGGCAATTATTGACGCGATTCCTGTGCTCCATGCTTTCTGGAAGCCTGGAATAGTTGCTCTGGCTGCTTCTACAGCTGGTGCTACATCTTTTGGCGGATAGCTGAGCCATGAATACGCTTGGAAGAAGCTCCATTTGCCGTCTCCAGTTTTAGCAACGTTCATCACTGATATTGCTGAAAGTGACGAGGCAATCAAGTAGACTAGCATTATGATTAGACCTGAAACCAGCAGCACCATCGGCAGCTTCTTGTTTGCTTCTTTCACTTCGCCTGCGAGGAATGTGGTGGCGTACCAGCCCATGTAAGCCCAGAAGGCTCCTGCCATCGCAACTGAGACAGCGTCAAAGAAGCCAGCAGTGTGCGTTGTCATTCCAGTGCTTATAGCAAGGTTGACGAACGTTTCCGGTGAGGCTCCCATCACGTCTTGCACTCCAGTTACAACAACATTCGGGTCCATTGCTCCGCCTATCCACATTGCAAAGAATATTATCGTAATTGCTGCTGGAACGTAGAATATTACTTGCATTAGTCGACCGTAGAGCTTTGTTCCTAAGAGAGCGATTAAGGCGAATATCCAGACTATTGCTAGTCCTCCTATGAAAAGCTCGAATGAGCCGAATGCTATTGATGAAGGAGCCATGGCAATGTTGAAGAATATCATGATGGCTTCGAACACGGCGACGCCTATAAGTCCAAAGGAGAAAGCTTCAGCAAGGAACATTAGCCATCCGGACATGTAGCCTATTGATGGGTGGATAATTCTTGAGATGGTAACGTATCCGCCTCCTGAGCGTGGCATTGCGGCTGAGACGTAGCCTGCAGCGTATCCGGTGATTAGCACGATAATACCGCAGATTAGGAACGCCCAGAATATTGCGGGTAAGCCAAGCGGCATAGCATCTGTTGGCATTGGCATTGGTCCAGTGAATTGGAATGCTCTTTTCTGCCAGCCTAAGCCGATGACGTGGCTGAGGATGATGATTACGCCCAAGGTAAAGCCAATTTCTCTGACAAGACCAGTAGCTTCTCTTGCAAAAAGTTCAGGCTTTTTTGCGGTCATATTTTATATGACACCAATCTTATATGTTTAAGCTGATAGTGAATTTAAAACTTTTCATATCGCTACCTTTTCGAATAACTTTTTAAATAGTTAAACAGCGTATTTAAGTGTAGAATTGGCGATGGGGAGCTTGAATTGAGCTTTCTGTTTGGAAAGAAGAAGGACGAGACCACGCGGATTTTGTTTGCCACGGACATGCATGGTTCTGAAGGGACTTGGAGAAAGTTTCTGAACGCAGCGGCGATGCTGAAGGTTAATGTTGCTATTTGCGGAGGAGACTTGACGGGAAAGATGATTGTTCCGATCGTTGAGAGAGAGAATGGGAAATATGACTATTATCTTATGGGCAAAGTTTACACTATCGAGGCGGATGGTCTTGTAAAGGCGTTCAAGGATATTCGAGGAATAGGATATTACCCGCATCAGACAAGCGAAGAGGAATACGAAGAGATGCGAAAGAATCCTAAGAAAGTCGACGAAGTCTTTAGCGAAGTTATGACTTCGACACTGCAACGCTGGTTCGACCTCATACATGAAAAAGTTCCCAAAGAAACGAGAGTAGTTGTTTGCCCAGGAAATGATGACAGAACACTTGTGGATGATATGGTTGAAAGCCACAAGGACGTAATTAACGGAGAGGGAAAAGTCATAGAGATTGACAGTTCGCATGAAATGATAAGCTGCGGATGGGTTAACCCAAGCCCTTGGAAAACCGCTCGAGAAGAAGAAGAGGAAAAGCTTGAGGAAAGACTCGAACGCTACATTTCCCAATTAAAAAACGTAAAATCCGCAATATTCAATTTTCATGCTCCCCCATTTGAAACCAAGCTTGATGAGGCTCCTTTGTTAGACAAAGACCTCAACCCCATTATTCAAGGCGGAAGCGTTGTCATGGTCCCCGTAGGCTCGAAGGCTGTTAGAAAAATGATTGAAAAACATCAACCATTCCTAGGATTGCACGGTCACATCCACGAATCATCTGGCTCAATGAAAATTGGCAAAACCCACTGCGTTAACCCTGGAAGCGAGTATGCAGAAGGAATAATTAGAGCCTTCCTAATAGAATTCACAGGCGATAAGCTTTCTAGGCTTCAGCGAATAGAAGGATAAAAAAGATTCTAGAATCTTAATCTACGAGTCTTCTGCTGAAAACTCTGGCCAGACTCTTTAGCCAACTCTTCAAGCAAAGCTCTCTGGCGAGGTGTCAGTTTCTCAGGAACCTCTATTCCAACACGCACAAGAAGGTCGCCTCTTCCATAGCCTCTAAGTCTCGGCATACCCTTACCTTTCAGCCTAATCGTTTCGCCATATTGCGTTCCAGGATGAATCTTTACGTTTGTGTTCCCTTCAAGTGTAGGAATCGAAACTTCTGCGCCAAGCGCGGCTTGCGGAAAACCTATGATTAGCGTGTAGAGGAGATCGTCTCCGTCTCTTTCGAATTGCGGATGAGGCATCACGTGAATCATGACGTACAAGTCTCCTGGAGGGCCACCATTTGGAGGGGTTTCTCCTTCACCTTGAAGTCGAAGTTCGTAGCCTTCGTCGATTCCCGCAGGCACTTTCAGCTTGATTCGTCGCTCTTTTTTCGTTAAACCTGTGCCTTTGCAGTTCTTGCATGGAGAATCTATTATCATTCCTTTTCCTCTGCATGTTGGGCATGGTGTTACTCGCACAAACATGGAGAAGCGGTTTCTCTGCACGTTTTGAACGTTTCCAGAGCCTCCGCATTTTTCGCATGTTTTCGGTTTGGTGCCTGGGCTGGCGCCTGTGCCTTTGCAGATTTCGCATTTTTCGGTTCTTGGTACAAGTATTTCTTTCTCTACTCCTTTTGCTGCTTCTTCCAGAGTGATTTCCAAGTCGTAGCCTAAATCTCGTCCTCTAACCATTCGCTCTTCTCTGAAGCCTCTTCCTCCACCGAAGAAAATTCTGAAGAGGTCGCCTATGCCGAAGCCTGTGCCTAGGTCGCGGAATATTGATTCGAAGTCTGCGCCTCGGAATATATCTTCTGTTGTGTAGCGTTGGTCGAAGCCTGCGTGTCCAAGCAAGTCGTATTGTTGTCTTTTTTCATCGTCTGAGAGGACAGCGTAGGCTTCCGAGATTTCTTTGAATTTTTCTTCAGCGTCTGGGGATTTGTTTCTGTCGGGGTGGTATTGCATTGCAAGTTTTCTGTAGGCGTCTTTGATTTCTTCTTTTGAGGCGTTTCTGGAGACGCCGAGAACCTCGTAGTAGTCTCTTTTTGTAGACATTCTCTGGTCATCAAGCCTCTAATTGTTTAGGTGATTAGATTTTTTTGATTTTACTTTACTTCGTAATCTTTTGAATCAACCACTTTGTCTCCGCTGGGTTTTGAGCCTTCTTTCTCGCCTGCTTGCTCCTTCTGCTGTTTCGCGTAGTCTGCGGCAGCCTGTTGATAAATTACTGTGCCAACTTCGTGAAGCACTTTCGTAAGCTCTTCAGACTTCGCCTTTATCTTCTCCAAGTCTGTGCCGCTTAACGCATCTTTCAGTGCTGTAACCGCAGAATCTATCTTGCTTTTCTGCTCTTCAGTAAGCTTTGCTGCAAGGTCCTTCTTTGTTTTCTCAGCTGTGTAGATGATGCCGTCAGCGTTGTTGCGCAACTCTGCTTCTTCGCGCTTCTTTTTATCTTGCTCAGCAAACTGCTCCGCCTCTTTAATCATTCGTTCCTTCTCTTCTTTTGATAGTTTGGTTGAAGCGGTTATCGTTATTTTTGCCTCTTTTCCCGTGCCCAAATCTTTGGCTGTGACATTGAGTATTCCGTTTGCGTCGATGTCGAACGTAACTTCTATCTGCGGGACTCCTCTTGGCGCTGGGGGGATTCCTTCCAAATTGAACATGCCTAGGGAAACGTTGTCGCTTGCCATTGGACGTTCTCCTTGAAGTATGTGGATTGTGACGGCTGTTTGAAAGTCGGCGGCTGTTGTGAAGATTTGGCTTTTTCTGGTGGGGATTGTTGTGTTTCTTTCGATAATTTTTGTGAATATATGCCCAAGTGTTTCAACGCCTAGAGAAAGCGGTGTCACGTCAAGCAAAAGCAAGTCTTTTACTTCTCCGGTAAGCACTGCGCCTTGTATCGCTGCGCCGATGGCTACACATTCCATTGGGTCTACGCCTCTTTCGACAGGTTTGCCCATGATTTGCTCCACGAATCGTTGCACGAAGGGCATTCTAGTCATTCCGCCAATCAAAATTATCTTGTCAATATCTTTTGGAGTCAGCTTCGCGTCTTCAAGAGCTTTTATTATGGTTTTTTCGGTTTTCTGAACTATCGGTTGTGCGAGGGCTTCAAGTTTGGCTCTTGTTAAAGTGAGATGCAAGTGTTTGGGTCCTGAAGCGTCAGAGTATATGAAGGGTAGGTCGATATCCGTCGTAAGCAGTGTTGATAATTCGATTTTTGCCTTTTCTGCAGCTTCTTTGAGTCTTGCCATCGCCATCTTGTCAGCGCTTAAGTCAATTCCTGTCTGCCTTCTATACTCCTCTAGGATATAGTCTATGATTGCCTTATCAACGTCTGCTCCGCCTATTTGTGTGTCGCCGCTTGTTGACAGTACTTGGAAGACGCCTTTACCGAAATCCATTACTGTTACGTCGTGCGTGCCTCCGCCGAAGCTGAAAACAAGTATTTTCATTTCTTTTTCAAGCTTATCAACTCCATAAGCGAGGCATGCTGCTGTCGGCTCGTTTATTATTCTTTGTACCTCGAATCCAGCTATTTCACCTGCATCTTTTGTGGCTTGGCGTTGGTTGTCATTGAAGTGTGCTGGAACAGTTATCACGGCCTTTCTTATTGGAACACCTAGGTAGGTTTCAGCGTCCTTCTTTATTTTCTGCAGTATGAAGGCGGAAATCTGCTGTGGAGTGTACTCTTTTCCGTAAATGTTGACCTTGTAGTCTGTGCCCATCTTACGCTTTATTTCGAGAATTGTTCCTTCAGGATTGGCGGTTATCTGTCTCTTCGCTGGCTCTCCAATCAGAAGCTGTCCATCTTTTGTGAAAGCCACGACTGAAGGGAACATTTTTCCAGCCATTGTAGGGCCTTCAGCGCTTGGAATCACTGTAGCTCTTCCGCCTTCGAAGATAGCAGCGGCAGAGTTTGTGGTTCCCAAATCTATGCCAATCACTTTTTCTCCAGTTTTTGCGCCACTCATTTAGGCATCACCTCTTTTTGTGAGTTAGATGAAGGTTTAACTGCAATCTTGACTATACTTGGTCTGATAACTTTTTCTTTCATAATGTAACCTTTCCTTATTTCCTCAATCACTGTAGACTCTTCAGCACCTTCTTTTTCTATCTTTGCTACAGCGTTGTGTTTTGAGGGGTCGAAGGGCTTGTTTAAGCATTCTATCGGAGAGACTCCCTCGTTTTGTAAGACCTTTTTGAGCTTTTTAAGTGTCATTTCTACTCCTTGTATTAGGGCTTCCGTGGAGTTTGAAGAACAACTGGACTTAACAGCCATCTCCAACTCATCAACAACATCCAACAAATCGATAATTAAGCGCTCGTTGCAGTACTTTGCAACTTCTTCCAGCTGCCTATCAACCCTCTTCTTTAGGTTTTCAAAATCTGCCTGAACATACTTTAATCTTGTAAGATAGTCTTCTGCACGCTTCTTTTCCTCGTTAAGAGCCTTCGCTAACTTTTCTGTTTCAGTTTCCTGTTTCTGCTGCTCTTTAGTCTCTTCGCTCACTTTAGTCTCTCCGTCAAAGCATAGCAGTTTTCTAGCTTATACAAACAAAGATATATACAATACGCTTTACAGTACGTCCATTATTTGGCAATGGAATTGCATCAGAAAATCCCTGCATTGCGAAGTTTTAAGAATAGACACTACTCAAAAAATAACATGAAAGGAGAACAAGTGGAAACGGCAAAACAAACAGTTAGTATTCGAAGAGCAAAAGTCAGCGATTATTCAGCTTGTCTGCCGCTTTTTAACACGTTGTATCATGGAGACATAGGAACGAACTTCAAACAAGTTTATGAAGAATTTGTCAAAAGTAAAAATAGCATTGTCCTGCTTGCAGCATGTTCCAACAGAATTATGGGGCTTCTGGTGGGAAGTTTTCATCTAGACTTGGATTGGGAAGGGAAAATTGCGAAAATCGATGCGATAATCGTGGAAGAAGCATATAGACGACAGGGTGTTGGTGAAAATCTGTTCCAGTTCTTTGTTAGTTATGCTAGGCAAAAGCAATGTAATGCTATAGTGTCTAGAGTCAACATTAAAAACGTGATTGCCCAAGTATTTCATATCAGCTTAGGTTTCATGAAAGCTCACACATTAGAGTACATCTTGGATTTGAAGAAGCAATTGTGAATTTTTAGCTGAGAATTCCAATAAGGAAAAGCAGAAAAAGGGAATATTGGGAAAAGGTTTGCAGAGCTATTTTGTTCTTGCTAAATTAAAGACAGCTTTAATCGCCATTATGACCGCAGCTGGAATGACGAAGGCAGCAATATACTTCACTATATAAACTGCTATGTAGCCCAGTGGATAAAGTATTTCGTTGAAAACCATGAACTGATTTGACGCAGCAGCTACTGCTAAGGCAATTGCAGCAATCAAAAACGGCTGTGATTCCTTTTCGGTAATTGTTGTCAATCCAACGATTATGCCGAGTACTACGAGTATCAGCTGAATCCAAGCGTCATTGTCGTATGTTCTTAGGTCGCTCGTGCCGCCTATGAACAGCCCAGCGACTACGGCAACGATTACGAACAAAAGGAAGGCGTATTCACCGATCTTTTCTAAAGAAATCATCACTTTCATCCTCTTTAATGCTGTACAGTGTTGATTCTTTTACTTTATAAAAATTATCACTTAACGTGAAGAAATAATTGTCGAAGCTTGGCGCACTAGCGGTTTTCGTTTAAGAGAATAAGGAAGGAATGCGGTCTAATCATCGCTTTTCGACATAAATTAGGCTAGAGTTTACTTGACTGTTAGTTTTCCATACCTGCCGATGTTCAGCTGAATCTCTCCTCTGAAACTGGATATGTAGCCGTTTTCCACTTTCACGGTGTCGTTGACTTTCACTTGGTTTATCTGGTCATTCCACAATGTTAGCTTAATTTTTCCTGTTTCATCGCTAATTATTGCGGTTGCTACTTTGTAGGTTTCGTCCTTGAATCTTGCCATGACCTCGCGTGGATCGGATTTTTCTATGACTTTTGCTTCTATGGTTACTTGCTTCATTCCGTTTCTTAATTCTTGTATTTTCAAGCTAAGCCTTCCGTTTGAGTGATTCTTTCTGCGAGAGCAAATTTCTCTCTAACCATTCTTATTCGAACTTTCACACGTTCGCCGATTTTACTGTTTGGAACGAAAATCAAGTAGCCTTGAAGCTTTGCTATTCCGTCGCCTCTGCTTCCAATATCATCAATGACAACTTCGAGTTCCTGATTTTCCTTTACTGGAGCATATTGAAAGAAGGGTCGCTGTGAAGTAAACCTTCTGCTGCTTCTAAAAGGTCTGGATTTTCTTTGAGCGTTTCTTGTCTTGTCTGGAAGCCTTCTTGGCATATTATGTTTTCGTCCTGTTACTGGAAGAAGTCCTTCACCATAAACTCGAATGCCCTTTTTGTATCATTTGAGTTTTCGGTAAGGCTGGATACATGGAAAAAGGTTTTCCGCAATATAAATTTTGCTAGAATTTTTTATTCGTAGCGTAATGCTTCTACAGGGTTTAGTTTTGCAGCTTTTCTTGCGGGATATAAACCAAAGATTATGCAGATTATTATAGCGAATATGAAGGCAATTATTGTCCATTCAGGCGAAAACATCGGAGTTATTTTTAAAGCTTGTTGTGCTTCAAGGTTCCGTAGCGCTGTTCTTCCTTGCTGAGGCTGCATAAAATTTGATAAGCCATACGCTAATCCATAGGATAAGCCATAACCTGTGAAAATGCCAATCAAGCCTCCTAACAAGCCTATAAGTGTAGCCTCTGCAAGAAACATCGCCAAAACTGTTCTACTTTTGGCTCCAATAGCCTTCAATATTCCAATTTCTCGCGTTCGTTCCATAACAGAAACCATCATAATGTTCATTATCCCTATTCCAGCAACAAGCAGTGAAATAGAAGCTATAGCCAACAGAAACAGTTGAACAAAGTTTAGAATGCGATCTACTTGACGCATGAAAGCAATTGGCACTATAATACTTATCGAGTAGGGGTTTTCAAACACATTTTCCACCGCTTTCGCCACTTGCTCAGAATTTTCTGGGTCAATAACCTTCACGAGAATAACATTGTATTCATCGACTTTGCGAAAATCTGCAACAGCATTAAACGGCACAAACACCCAATAATCAAAATTGGTTATCGCTGAAACTCCGCTTTTGCCTAATATTGCGCCCACTCGAAAAGTTTTATTAACATAATATGGTGGCTCATCAATCTGCGCCAGCACAGTCACGTTATCACCAACATGAACCAGCGGCGCTGTCTCGTTTAGGTAACATGTTTTGTATCCCAAAACGATGGTGTCATTTTCTTCTGGGCTGGGTATTTCTCCCGCTATAGGCGTGAGTCTTTCAGGAATCATTTGGGTAATTTCAGAAAAGTTTACTGCGCCTAAGGTGAAAACGTTAAGTGTCGTGTTTTCCTTGTTTGCTATTCTCATTTTTGTAATAGTATTCATTGGGGTTACGAGTTCTACGCCTTCGAGTTTTTTGATTTTCTCAACTTCTTCCAAGCGAAAATGTCCGTAAGTGCCTGCAGCGCCTATTGGTAGCACTACGAGGACACGAAGTTCGAAGCCTTGCTCCATCCGCTCTTTTATTCCAAACCTAAAACCTTCGCCTAAGGCTGCTAAGCCGATTATGGCTGTTATGCCTATCACAACGCCAAGAGTAGTAAGTGAAGTGCGAAGTTTTCGCTGCTTCAAGTTATCCAAGGCCATACCAAAAATTTTGCTTGCCTTCATTAGCTACTTCCTCCCGGAGCTTTTTCAATCGCTTCTATCGCGCCGTCTTTCAAGTGAATTATGCGGTCAGCAGTCTCTGCAACATTTGGATCGTGTGTAATAACAACGAAGGTTTGTGCTTTCTCCTTGTTTAACTTCTTCATAAGCTGGACTATTTCCCAGCCTGTTTTTGTGTCAAGGTTTCCAGTAGGCTCGTCAGCTAAAACAATTTTTGGATTAGTTACAAGTGCTCGTGCTATTGCTACACGTTGTTGTTCTCCGCCGCTTAGTTCTGTGGGTCTGTGAGTTTCTCGGGCTTCGAGACCGACAAGGCTTAACGTTTTTCTTGTTCGAGCTGACGTTTCCTCTTCAGAAACTCCAGCGATGGTCAATGGCAGCTCGACATTCCTCAAAGCCGTCAGTCTTGGCAGCAGATTGAAGAATTGAAAAACAAATCCAATTTTGGTCAAGCGGAGTTCAGCAAGCTTTTCTTCGTCTAATTTAAGAATGTTGATGCCGTCGATGAAGATTTCTCCCTCATCCGGCTTGTCCAAGCCTCCCATTAAATGAAGCAAGGTGGATTTTCCACTGCCGGAAGGACCAAAAATCGTTACAAATTCTCCCTCTTCAACGGTGAAGCTTACTCCTCGCAAGGCTGGAACTTGAACTTTGCCCATACGATAGCTTTTCTTCACATTTCTAACTTCAAGAACGCTTGTCATGCTCTAGCCACGCTTTCTATGGATAAGCGTATTGCATTTTTCTCTTTTCTTATAAACTTCATCCTTAGACTAGAACCCAAACATACGTAGCACTAAGTATGAAACGGCGTAGGTTACGGCTGCAACGAGAACGCTTTTGGATAAGGTGAATTCTGTTGAAGAGTGCACGGCAAAGATTAGGAGGACAACTTGCCATATGAGTATTGCTATTTGAGCGTATGTGGTAATCTGGATAGCAAGGTCAGCCTTCGCCAGAACCTCATTATAGGCTGCTTCTCGCTCCGCCTGCAAACCACTATAAGATTCAGCACGATAATGAAGCGTGGGCAGCGTGGAGTAGGCGGCAGTGTTTATCAATGCTTGAACAAACAATACTATAAGGGTGAAACCAACCACGATGAGAACGGTTTTCCAGACAATTTTTGCGCCTAAAGCTTTGCCCATTATGAAAACAAGCACAGTTGGCAGAAGCCAGCTTATAGAATACTGCAGCACGCCAAAGATGATGTTGGCGCTGAGAAAGTCTATACTCATACCTTCTAGTGGAGATTTGAACACTCCGCGATAAAACATATCGTCAAAAAGCAATGTGATTGTATAATTGCTAAGCCAAGAAAACTCAAGTTTCAAGCCAGTAATATTCTCCCAGTTTGCTGAGGCGTTGCTAGCTGACCAAACTGCAGTATTCAGTGGGATTGTTAGATTGTTCCAATGATTGATGGTTTGGACGGAGAAATTTTGTGTTAGGCTACGATGGAAGTAGCTTGAGGAATTGGAGAACAAGTAGATTGTTACGTTTTCAGGATTAGTGTCTGGGCTGGTTTGTTTTATTCTTAGAAAAAGGCTCTTGAACCCGCCCTCTCCAGAGCAGTTTACAGAGCCTAAGTTGTCTATTTGCATTGAAATTTTTGAGCTGTTCACAATTGAGAATTGGACGCTTTTATTGCCGTGAAGTGTTCCATTAATGTAGTCGTTCGAGTTTTCGCTGATTGTTACGCTTGAAATGTCTGATTTCCATAAAGTTCTGTTTTCAGTCCACACATCATTTTGTCCAATGCTGGGAGATGTGCTTTCTACGTACGCTCTGGAAGCATAGATGTAGAAGGGTCCGAAGCTGGCTACAATAAACAGAATCATTATGAATATGGGTCCTATGAATTTTGGGTTTTGAACGATTTGCTTGAATGCTTTATGAGGGGCATATATAACTTTCAATACGTCTTCTATGAACACTGTTTTCCATGCTCCGACTTGAAAGTTGTTTATTATATTATTAAGGGTTTGCTACATTCCAAGTTTCAGTCTTCGATAAGTTACGTAGTCCACATATTCCAAGAATGGATTTTCTGCTTGATATTTCACGTTGAGTTTTTGGCGATCTCGCTTTTCTAAAATTTGATTCGTAACTATGAAAGAGTATGCGTCGCTTCCAGCGCCTGAGCCGTAGCTGACAACCATTATCCGTTCTTCTGGTTTAGCTATGTCCAAAACTGCTGCTAAGCCCACTGGTGAAGCTCCAGAATACGTGTTGCCGAATCTAGATACTTGAACACCTGGCAAGAACTGTTCCTCTTTGAAACCGAGTTCTTTAGCGATTTTCATCGGAAACTGGGCGTTAGGCTGATGTGTAACAAAATAGCTTACATCCTTAACTTGCAAGTTCAGCCTTTCCATAAGTTTTTTCGCTGCATTTCGAACGTGTTTAAAGTATGCGGGGTCTCCCGTGTATCTTCCGCCGTGACTGGGAAACGGCTCACCGTCTCTTCTCCAAAAGTCTGGTGTGTCTGAAGTGCAAGAATACCAACCCTCAATCTCAGCTATAACATCGTGCTTTCCAAGAATGTAGGCAGCACCGCCATAGCCGACAAACAAGTCAAGCTCTCCGCCTGGACAATCTCTCGGCGCTGCTTGAGAATTGTCAGCGCCTATCACCATAGCATAAGGAATATTCGATTTTTCATAGTTAACCAGCGATGCTGCATCCTTGAACATGCTGGTTGCAGCCTTACAAGCGAATTCCGTGTCTACAGCGTCAACTCCTTGCACGTCGCCATTTTCTTCTCCAAGCTTCAAAACCTGTGCAACTTTAGAGGCAATGGGCTTAACAGCGTAAGGATTAGATTCTGAGCCTACATAGACTTTGCCAACAAGCTTGCTGTCGACACCAGCATGAATTAGTGCAAGTTTTCCCGCTTCGACGGCTGCTGTTATTGCATCTTCATCCAAAAACGGCACGGCACGCACATAATTGCCTTCTTTTATCCTAAATCTAGAAGTGTAAACACCGTAGCCAACTATCCCTGGAGCCTCATGCTCTTTCTTCGGTTTTGAAAAAGTATATTCCTGATGTGGATAGTACTCGTCGGCGAAAGTGAAAGCTAAAGAGATTGTTGGGATGACTTCGCTTCTCTCGACAGAGTAGCGTCTTCGGAATCTGGGAACAATTTCTCTCCCCTCAAAACTGGAAAAGTCAAATTCCTCGCCATTTTTGGCTATTCTATCTGTTAATCTGCCTGGAACCCGAATTTTTCCGTTGTGGAATGAGAGTATTCCGTAAACGTATTTGCCCAGCTTAGTGAACTTGTTTGTCGGTTCATTTACAAGTGTGCATACTTCCAGCTTGCCCTTATCATAGAACAGGTCCATGTCGAGCATTTTTCCGAAACTCTTCCGTCCGCAGCTTCCGCAATAGTCACGATTTTCAAAGTACTCTTTTCCACAGATTTGACAGCGTTTTCCTCTAAGCCTGTCTCCAAGATAGGATACTCTTCTTTCTATCGGTTCGCTACTCATTTCTTAATCTCTCCCTAAAATGTGAACGTAGCCTTTAGTTCCAAACCCTTCAATTTCAAGCACACAGCCATACCGCAATTCATTGTCGCTTTTGACTTGTCTTTCGCCTGCTTCTTCTCGAAGCTGCTTGAAGACTTCGAAAATTTGTGCACCGCCAGTAGCGCCCAGCGGGTTTCCGTCAGCTTTCAGTCCTCCATTAATATTCACAAACAATCTTTTACCGCCAATCTCATAATATCCTTTGTAATCTTGACAACTCTCATAGATGCTTAGCCAAGCCTTTCCACGCTCACAGAAGCCCAAGTCCTCAAGCGAAACCATCTCCATAACTGTAGACTGGTCATAAAGCTCCAGAAGCTGAATGTCCCAAAGGCTTATTCCAGCCACTTTAAGACAATTCTTCATCGCAATTTCACTTACCAAGAAGCGTGTTAGGTTTTCTCTTGCAGGATAAGTCAAATAATCTGTTGCGGAACAGGAGCCCAGCATGTAGATTGGCTTATCTGTGAATTTTTTGGCAACCTCTTCGCTAGCCAGCATTATAACCGCTGCGCCATCAGAGATTGGGGCATAATCGTAAAGTCCTAAAGGTCTGCAAGCAGCCTTTCTAGCTTCCAAAACCTGTTCCACAGTAATTTTCCTCTGATACTGGGCATACTCGTTTCTTGTAGCATGAAAGTGATTTTTAACTGAAATCTGCGCTAACGCTGTGGAGAGCTTCTCAAGGTCTTTACCCGTTATTCCATGCTCTTTAATGTATGCTCTAAGCATCAGCTCATGATTCGCTTCAGGAGTGCAGCCAGCATAATAGCTCCAAGGGTCTTCCAAAAGCATCAAATCGTCTCGAATCTTGTCCCAGCGGTCTGTCATCTTCTCTATTCCGCCAACCAGCACAACATTGTATTTTCCCGCTTGAATAGCATTGCAAGCATGCATCAGAGCAGAGCTGAAGCTGCGAGAGACTTCCATTGGAACATGAAGCTCTGTCAGTTCTGAAAGGAATCCTTCTTCCAAGCCTAGCTTGTTTGTGATGGGAAGAAAATAGTCTGACAGGAAGCAAGCATCTATAGTTTTACGCTCCAGTCTTGCTTCTTCTGAAGCCTTAAGCCATGCCTCTTCAATCAATCGTTCGGGTTCTCGCTCGTAGTGCTCGCCGAATTTTGTTCTACCTGCAGCAATTATTGCAGGGCGATTCTGCATTAACATTACACCTTTTTCCAATTAGCAACTATCCTTTCCCAAGAGACTTTTAAGGGTTTGCCAAATTAAAGTTCATAAAATATTTGTCGGGTTCTTCTGCTTGCAATGTTTTGGCTGGCTTCATAAAACTTTTATTGCGACAAGTTGGAATAGAGCGGAAGCAACAGTGAAACATAATGACAAAGCCTGTGATGCTTCAAACAATCTTCATCACGATGACAAGCATTGCGGCTAAAGGACCTTGGTGGGACATAATTCCCAATGAAATGCGCTTGATTTTCTCTTTAACGCTCCTCTTGGCTAATCTTCTGGTTTTGATAGGAGTCTTATATTTGGCTGGCTTGATTGTGCTGGGCAGAAAGCAAACACTGTTATTAAACTCGGTTATAATTTCTTTCCTTGGAACAATAATATCAACAGCGCTTTTCCTATTCATCCCCTATCGGCTATTGGCGATGTTTCTCAGCATTTTCGTCTGGCTGCTTCTCATCAAAAGCTTATACAAAGTGGGATGGCTAGGCGCAATAGGCATAGGCATAATCACAATGATTGTTTTCCTAATCATAACTGTCCTCCTAGCCTTAATCTTCAATATTCTAGAGGTTATAATGGAACGTTTCTTCTCCTTCACCATCCTAACAATCTAGGAAGTGCATTGAAAAATGGCGTACAAGAAAAAACACACAATTCTACTGGGACTAGCCTTTCTCGCCTTGCTTATTCTTGCTTCTCTAGAAAACACGCTCTTCTTCACAGTTTTAGGCAATGTCTTAAGCAATCAGCTTTTAGCCATCGGCATGCTTTTCCTACACAACATTCTCGTAATTTCGCTCATCCTACTCGGCATGACCTTCTACGTTAACCTAGTTCTAAACTTCTTCATTAAAGGCAAATACGAACGCATCGTATTAGAACACCCCAGAACCTTTGCTCTAGTCTTCACCATCATGATAATCTTTCTCAGCATCCTGCGCGGAAGCACACTAATCTACGGCGGAGTCAGCGTGGACAAACTTCCGCTCATCATCTTGATAAGCACACCTATCGGAATTGTCGAAGGCTACGGCATCTACCTAATCATAAAAAAGACGTTAAGCCAAACAATGTCCACCAAAGCCTTAGCATACATCTACGGCATATTCTTCATAGCAGCAATAATGGAAGTTAGCTTCATAAACCTCCTAATATGGATCTTAACAATCTAAGAAAACGAAAATTCAACACAGAATTCAAGGCATATATAGCGGAGAGTCTAGATGCCTCAGAGAGAGCAAGCCTTCCTTAGCCAAAAGCCTATTTGACGCCTAACAGAAATGAGATGTCGAAACCTAGAGAGGGCTAGGGCAGTATTGGTTGATTTTCTCTTCAAAGCATATGGAAAAGGTCTGTAGACTTTCTGAAAGCCTTCAGCTTTTCTTGTTCTGAATTGCTGAACAGTAACGTTTAATTTTTCTGTCGCATTACGTATTTTTGGCGATGACTTCTCCGATGAGCCTAGCTTAATCCCACTGGACAATGCCATGTAGACGGACCCAACGGAAGAAGCACGTCTCCAAAACGTGCCAGTTTCTTGTGATGGCGGGTTTACCCAATCATGGGACACAGTGGGCGCGGGCGAAATTCCCACTCTGGAGAGAGCTTAACCTAGAAGAGCGTGCAGCTCTGCTGTGAAGTTAAGTGATAGGTTATTGTGGGAAACAAGCTCTGCCCGCGAAAAACAACTTTTAAGTTAGGCTTTCGCATACAACGTTAAGACATAAACATGATAAGAGTGAGCAAGCTTGGACATTGAAACAAAGATAGAGTTAATCTGCAAGCCTCCAACAGAAGAGGTCATAACGCCAGAAGACTTGAGACAGCTTTTGGAGACAGAGGAGCATCCCGTAGCCTATAATGGTTGGGAACCATCCGGTCTAGTTCACTTAGGAACGGGCGTCATTTGTGCTTATAAGATAAAGGATTTTGTGGATGCTGGAATACGCTATAAGGCTTATTTGAGTACTTGGCATGCTTGGCTGAACAATAAGTTTGGAGGAGACTTAGACCTAATCAAGAAGGCTGCGCACTTGTTTAGGCATTCGTGGATAGCCTTAGGCGTGCCAGCAGACAAGGTGGAGTTCATCTATTCAGATGAGCTTTACGATGATATTGATTATTGGGCAACTGTTGTTCGAGTAGCTAAGAACATTAGCATAGCTAGAGGAAGAAGAACACTTGAGATTGCTGGAAGAAAGGAAACTGAAGCCAGAATGGTTTCAGACTTCCTTTACACTCCTATGCAAGTAGCTGACATATTCCACATGCAAGTTAAAATCTGCCAGCTTGGCATGGATCAGCGCAAAGCAAATGTTGTAGCACGCGAGCTAGGTGAACGTTTAGGCTTCTGGAAACCAGTGTGCGTTCATCACCATCTCTTGCAGGGCTTGGATAAACCGAAAGTGTGGCCAATTCCAGAAGGACAGGAAAAAGAAGCTTTGTCCTCTGCCAAGATGAGTAAAAGCAAGCCTGAAACGTGCATTTTCCTTTATGACACTCCAGAGGAAATAAGGCAGAAGATGAACAGAGCCTTCTGTCCGAAAAGAATTGTAAAGTTTAATCCTGTTCTTGACATAACCAAGCACATAGTTTTCAGAGAAACAGAAACTTTCACGATAGAGCGTCCAGCAAAGTTCGGTGGCACAGTGAGCTATAATTGTTATGGGGAGCTGGAGAAGGCGTATGAAAAGGATGGTTTGCATCCGCAGGATTTGAAGAATGCTGTCGCTGAGGAGCTTGTGAAGATTCTTGAGCCGGTTCGGCGGTATTTTGAGAGTAATAGAGAAGCTAGGGAAATGTTGGAGATTGTGAGGAAAGCGAAGGTAACAAGGTAAGCGGTTTGCTGGCTCGTCTTAAAGAGAAAGAAGAAAAACTTTTGCAAGTTTTAGCGTGTCTTGCTGAGGAATCTGCGAAGGGCATAGTGATAATTGTAGAAGGCAAGAAAGACTTGCAAGCTTTAAGGGCTCTTGGTGTTCAGGGAAAGATAATTACGGCAAAAACTGGCGGCAAAACCCTTCTTGATGTTATTTCTGAAGTTGAGAAAGCTGGCGAAAAAGAAATCATTATTCTCTTTGATTTTGATAGAAGAGGAAGAGAGTGGACAAAACGTGTAAAGTTGCATTTCGAAAAAGTTGGTATAACTCCAAATCTCAGGTTTTGGGGAGAACTTGCAAAGCATGCTAGAAGAGACGTTAAGGATATTGAAGGTTTAGCCTCTTACATGGAAACCTTAAAGAGTAAGATTAGTAATTCATAATCCTAATATAGAGTATAAGGCTAAATCTAATCTCGTGTGTTGAGAAATTAACGGCTCTCACATCACAGGGATTAACACTAACCTTAACATATAAATCATTACGGAGGTGCACGCTTACGGGTTCATCCCAAACGTTTACCATAAAGTATGTTATAC
>Ga0129301_1000420_pt1 | contig 23419 bp, 19 predicted proteins | sample ConPoolayeHmetaG_FD_94489 | JGI IMG/M metagenome (GOLD analysis project Ga0129301, IMG submission 94489) | Hot spring microbial mat communities from California, USA to study Microbial Dark Matter (Phase II) - Cone Pool mat layer H metaG ...
CGCCGCCGGCGGCGAGCTGTGCGCAGGAGCGGTACTGGGAGCTTCCCTGTTCGCTGTGACGGTGGGATTCCTTGCGCTCGCGGGATGCTACCGCGTCGCGGGAGCGGGCGGCTGGATCGCGCCCGCCGCCGCGCTGCCGGCCGCCGCCGCATCGGGATATGTGGAGGAGCTGGCCATGCGCGGGGCTCTTTTCCGTATCGCCGAGGAGTGGCTGGGCTCGTGGCCGGCGCTTGCGGCCTCGGCGGCGCTTTTCGGGCTGGCGCACCTGGGCAATCCGCACGCGACCTGGTCGAGCACGCTCGCCATCATGCTCGAGGCGGGAGTCCTGCTTGCCGCCGCTTTCATGCTTACCCGCAGGCTGTGGTTTGCCGTCGGCATCCATTTCGCCTGGAACTTCGTCCAGGGGGCGGTCTTCGGCTTGCCGGTCTCGGGGCACGCGGTGCGCGGCCTGTTGCAGGGAGAGCTTTCAGGACCGGCGGCGCTCTGCGGCGGGGAGTTCGGCGCCGAAGCCTCCCCGATCGCCGTCGCCGTATGCCTGGCCGCAGCACTCTCCCTCCTGCGCCGGGCGCACCGCAAGGGGCACGTCGTGCCGGCTCTTCCGCGCCGGCGCGGTCTCCCGGGGCGGCAAGACCCTTCCCCGCCGCCCGAGCCCGATTCGCAGGATTTTTCGCCGCACCGGGGCGAAAAGCGTGGTACAAATGAGGCATGAAAACCCGATCGCTTCTTCTTCTCTGTTGCTGGTTGCCGCTCGCTTGGGGCCAGGAGGCGCGCCCACCCGAGGTCGTGTCGCTCCTCGGCAAGCCCTACTACGCAAACCCCGCCGACGACGATGTGCGCGCCGCGGAAAAGGCGCTCTCCGAAAAGCCGGACGACCCGGAGCGCATGATTGCGGCCGCGCGCGCCTACGACCGGGTTCTGCAGTTCAGCCGCTCGATCCCGCTTTATACCCGCGTGATCGGACTGCTGCCCGACGACGTGCGCGCCTACCGCTACCGGGGGCACCGCTACATCTCGACGCGCAAGTTCGCGCAGGCGGCGGCGGATCTCGAGAAGGCCGAGCGCATCGCGCCGGACAGCTTCGACGTGCTCTATCATCTCGGGCTGGCGTACTACCTCGAGGGGCGTTTCGGCGCCGCGGCCGACGCCTACGGCCGCTGCCTGGACTATCGCGGGCCGGCAAGCGGCAGGATGCCCGCGGAGTGGCGCAGCTGCACCGCGCTCGACGACGACTCGCGTGTCGCCATGATGAACTGGCATTACGCCGCACTGCGGCGCGCCGGGCGGGATGACCGGGCGCGCCGGCTGCTCGAGGGCGTGCGCCCGGACATGGCGGTCAAAGAAAACATCGCCTACCTCCAGGCGCTGCTGTATTACAAGGGCGAACGCATCGAGAGTGCCCTGGCAGAGGCGAAACTTGCGGGATCGAGCATGGCGGCGCTCGCCTACCCGATCGCCAATTTCGCCCTGATCCGGGGTGACCGAGCCCGGGCGTGCGAACTGTTCCGCAAGCTCGTCGCCGACGATTCCGTGTGGAACTCCTTCGGCTTCATCGCCGCCGAGGCCGAACTGGCAAGACCGGGCACCTGCAAGTAACGCCGGGACCGCCCCCCGGCTTCGGCCTCAGGAGCCGCTGCCCGCTTCCAGGATCTTCCAGTATTCCTTGAAGCGGCGTTCCCGCTCGTCGTACTCCATGTCGCGCAACTCCGCCCGCACGGAACGCTTCCCGAGCGCCGCGAACATGAGATTGGTCATGAAGTGCGACGGCCGGCGCCCCTCGCGCAGCAGTTTGGCGGAGGACGCGGTGACGGTGACCCCGTGCATTTCCACGACCGCCTCCCGGTCGCTCAGCCTGGCGATCTCGATCTTCTCCATGTAGCCGCTCGCCTCCAGGTACCGGGCGATCCGCACCAGGGCGTCGAGAGGCGCATCGTCATCGCGCAGGCCGAGCAGGCCCTTGGCGGCGGCCTCCTCGAGATGGTACTCCCCCAGACGACGGAAGAATTCCTCGGCGCGGTCCCCGAGGAAATCGTCGACCGCCCGGCAGAGCGCATAATTGACGGTATCGAAAAACTCGGGCTGGATCATGGTCGTTCACCTCGGGCGGATTGTACCAGGCTTCCGCCGGCGCCAAATCCCTCCGCCATGGCAGCCGGCTTACATGCTTGTATGGGTTGCGCGCCCCGATCGCGCAATACACCCCGCCGGAGACGAGTTCCGATTTCTTCTTGACGGCGGTTTTTCTTTTGGTGCTATCTGGAGAACAAAGAGATTTGACATTTCCCACTTCGGGAGGCAGCCACGGAACCTGTTCGAAGGCTCCCGCAATCCAGCGGGCACGTAAAAGCAATTGCAGGCTTTGCAGCCACGGCGGTCCTGGTGATTCTTTTGGCTCCGGCCGGAGCCGACGAACCGTGCCCGCAAGGTTTTTGCGGCGCGTGCAAGTATCCCTGGACAGAACTGGAGAAATGGGACTCCTGCTCGTTTTGCACTATCTATCCTTGTCAGGAACCGGGACCGCCATATCTCGTTTGCGGGCGCCAGTGGTGCACCCTGTCTGGATATTTTGCGGCTTCTTGCGCGCAGGGTTGCCAGCCGGAGGCGGTCATCCAATGCATTCCGTGGGATCAAGAGCAACTTCAGTGCCCCTGCTCGGAGTGGTGGCAATGCATCTTTGTTGAATAGCCCTCCGTCCGGCAAGGAGGACACATGAAAGTGTGGAAAGATCGCACAGCACGGATTGGAAAATCCATGGCGGCATGCCTGACCGCCGCCGCGTTCCTATGCGGTGCAGGCGACCGTTCGCGCTCCAGGCCCCACTACGAGCGAACCGCCTTCACGATGGAATATGTCCAGACGATGACGAACGTCCAGAGGGGCACGAGTTTCGCGCTCGAAATGTTTTGGGCCGAGCGCGGCGACGGGGCGAGATCTTACGGGCTCGCGGGCATTTATCCGCGCAGGCGGACAGTCATCGATCCCGTGCAAAAAGTCCAAGTCCGGATATCCGACGCTTACAGGCTGAAGTCCACTTATGACTTCCGTGCCTACCCCGTGACGCCTCGCCGCATCGAGTACGGCGCCGACTGTTACCCGCCCGGGAACGAGTTTACATACATCGGGGATGATACGATCCTCGGCTATCGCGCCCATCATTACGTTCGCAAGCCCGTACCGGGTGCGGCCGGTTATCAAGAATCCCATTACTGGTTCGCACCCGGCTTAGGGTGCCACAAGATTCAGCACGTCGCATATATGCGCGATGCAAACGGTGTGGTCACCAACATCTTCGAGGAAAAACCGGCGATCATCAGAAGGGAAGAACCGGATCCGGCGCTATTTGCCGTCCCCGATGATTATCGCGAGGTGCGCCCCTCGGAACTCGAGAGAACGCTTCTATACGGCATGGTCCGGCAGCGCGAAGGATACGAAGGGGTGCGCCGGCATGTCATCCCGGAAAGCACGCTGAAATACTGGGCCGTTCTCGACGAGCAGTACGAGAACGTGAAACAGAGAAAGATCCCGTAAGCCGCACGGCGGCCGCTGCCGCTCGCCGCCGCCAACGAGCGTACCGGCAAGGGAATCCCGAAGTCCCGCAGCCCCCGCCGCAACGGCTCCGACCCGCCCGAAGGTGCGAGGCATCACATCGGCATTGCCGCCCGGGCGACCGCAGGTTACAATTCCGCGTGCGCGGCCGGTTCGGGTCGGCCGCCGGAAAATCACATCAGGATTCCGTGATGGGGAGAACGCCATGAGCGAGTTGATTGACAACCGTGCGCACCGACTGCGCACCCTCAAGGGCATCATCCGCGAGTTGCACGCCGGCGAGCCCCCCGAGCATGTCAAGGAGCGGCTGAAAGAGCTGGTGCGCGAAACGGACTATTCCGAGATCGTGGCCATGGAGCAGGAATTGATGGCCGAAGGCATGCCGGTCGAGGAAATCCAGAGCATGTGCGACCTGCATTCCCAGGTGACCCGGGAAGTTCTCGTGCAACTGGCCCCTCGAGAGGTCCCGCCGGGTCACCCGGCGGATACCTTCCGCCGGGAAAACGAAGCCCTGCGCGGCGTGACCGCGCGGCTGCGGCAGACGCTGGCGGAAATTCAGGCTCTACCCGACGAGGCGGATCCCGGGCGGCTCCTGCTCGCCTGGCGGCAGGCCGCCAACGAGCTGATGGACGTCGAAAAACATTACCAGCGCAAGGAGCACGTCTTCTTCTCCTACCTCGAGCGTCACGGCATCACCGGCCCCCCGAAGGTGATGTGGGCCAAGGACGACGAGGTGCGGCACTTCCTCAAGGAAATGGCGGCGGCACTCCGGGAACAGGGGGCCGATGCGGGCGAATGGAAGCTCGTAGCGGCCACGCTGGGCAAGGCGGCCCTGGATGCCGTGGAAGAAATGATCTACAAGGAAGAAAACATCCTGCTTCCCCTGTGCCTGGACACCTTCACCGAGGATGAATGGGCGGAGATCTGGGCCGCATCGCCGCGTTACGGCTGGTGCCTGGTCGAGCCGAAAGAAGGCTACCGGCCGCCGGAGGCGGTCTTGCGCGAGGCGGTCCGGCTGCCTTCCGGCAAGGCCGTCGAGCTGCCGACGGGGACGCTCACCCTGGAACAACTGCTCGGCATCTTTTCGACGCTGCCGGTGGATCTGACCTTCGTCGACGACGAAGACCGCGTCTGCTTCTTCTCCGAGGGCCCGGACCGCATATTCTCGCGCAGCAGGGCCATCCTGGGACGCAAGGTGCAGCACTGCCATCCGCCCAAGAGCGTCGACGTCGTCGAGCGCATCCTTGCCGACTTCCGCGCGGGGCGCCAGAACGTCGCCGAATTCTGGATCGACCTGCGCGGGCGTTTCGTGCATATCCGCTATTTCGCCGTGCGCGACCCTCAGGGCCGGTACCTCGGCACCCTGGAGGTGACGCAGGACCTGACCCGGCTTCGGACGCTGCAGGGCGAGCGCCGGCTGCTGCAGTACGACAGCGTCCCGCAGGCATGAAGGTGCGCGCCATGAAAGTCCCGATCACTCCGGAAACCAAAGTGGGCAGCTTGCTCGAGGCATACCCGGATCTGGAAGCCGTCCTGGTCGCCATGGCGCCCGCCTTCGCCAAGCTCAAGAACCCCATGCTGCGCCGGACGGTCGCGCGGATCGCCACCCTGGAGCAGGCGGCGCGCATCGGAGGCATACCGGTGCGCGACCTGGTGCGCCGGCTGCGGGAAGCCGCCGGCCTGCCGGCGGGCGAAATCCAGGATCCCGAACCGGAAGCGCGAGAACCCGCCGGCATTCCCGAAAGCATCCGGCAAAAGGAAGTCCGCTTCCGCATCGACGGCGACGAAATGCTCGAGCGCGGTATTCACCCGATCGGCAAGGTGCGCGAGTGCGTCGCCCGCCTCGACCCGGGCGGGACCGTGCTGCTGGTGACCTCCTTCCGCCCCGACCCGCTGATCGAAACCATGCGCAAGAGCGGCCTCGAAGTCCATTCCGTCGAAGACCCTCCCGGAAAGCACGCGACGTACATTGCGCGGCCCTGAACGCCCCCGCCCGCGGCCTCTGCTCGACCGCGGCAAACAGGTGACATCCGCGCGCCGCCTCCGTACAATAGGCGCTAGTGCGTGAACAGATGCAAAGGCAATCCCATCCATCCGACCATATCGAGGTGACGCCATGAACGATCGTCGCGACTTTCTCAAGGCCGGCGCCGCGGCCGCCCTCGGCCTGGCCGCCGCATCCGCGTGCGCGCCCAAACCGGGCGAAAAGGAGGCCGCCGCAAGCCGCTCCGTTCCACTGCTCGTCAAGAATCCCGACCACCCCGAGCCCGCCACTCTCGACCGGCTGCCGCTCGAGTGGTACCAGAAAACCGTGAGCCGACTCCAGCAGAAGCTCGCCGAACGCGGCCTGGACGGCATTTTCATCAAGGACCGCTGGAACATCATCTATTTCACGGGTCTCTTCCATTCGGGGACGGAGCGCCCCTTCGCCTGCTTCATCCCTGCGGGCGCTCTGGAAGTCCACTGGTTCCACCCGGGCCTGGACCGCGACCTGGTCGACTCCTGGTGGAAGACCACGGCGGAATATTACTTCGATTTCCAGCATGCACCGGACGCCTTCCCCAACAAGGGCCGGGTGGTCACGGGCGACAAGGTCGATCTGCTCGAATGGATGCTCAAGGGGATCGAAAGGCTGGGCTACGGCTCCAGGAAAATCGCGCTCGACCACGAACCGTCGGTCGCCACCATGAAGCGCATGACCGAGGTCCTTCCCCGGGCGCGCTTCGAGCCGGTCGCCGACCTGTGCCTCAAGATGCGCATGGTCAAGACCGCCGAGGAGATCGCGCTCACGCAGCGCGCCATGAACTACTTCAGCAGAATCCACGCCTTCGCGCGCGATTACATACTGGAGCACGGCACCGACGCCACCGACTTCGACGTGGCCATGGCGGCCGCCAAGTGGGGCACGGACCTCATCATGAAGGACATCAAGCGCGACGGCCGGCCGCACAACGCCGTCGGCATCACCGTCAACGTCTCCTGCCGCACCGGCGCGGGAACCGCATATCCCCATCCCAACCAGTTCCACCACAGCCGGATCCGGAAGGGGGACGCCCTGCAGGTCTCCGGGGTCGTGCGCGTCGGCGGTTACGGCGGCGAGCTGTACCGCGCCTACCAGATCGCCCCCTGGACGCCCGAGCAGGAAAAAATGTGGGAGGTGCAAAACGAATGCATCCTCATCCAGGCAAGGGAGTCCAAGGCCGGCGTGCGCTGCCGCGACGTCGCCAAGGTCATCCATGACTACCAGGTCAAGATGGGAATGGCCGATTACATATATCACCGGCCCGCCCACGGCGCGGGGATGGAGGGCCACCAGGCCCCCTATATCGCGCTGGGCGACGACACGGTGCTCGAGGAAGGGATGATGTTCTCGGTCGAACCCGGGCTGTACAATCCCAAGGGAGGGTACGGCTACAATCCCTCCGACAACCTGCTCGTGACGGCCGACAAGGGAGTGCTCATGAGCAGTGTCCCGACATCCAAGGAATGGTCGTTTTTGACCCTGTAGGGCGCCTGGGTTTCGGGGTTGAGTAGCCTGTCACCGAAATAAATGGAGGGTGAGAGATGCCGATATACGAGTTCTACTGTCCCGACTGCCACCGCATCTATAACTTCCTCTCCAGGACCGTCAATACCAGCAAGCAGCCTTCCTGCCCCAAATGCGGAAGGCCGAAGTTGCAGCGCAAGGTCTCGTCTTTCGCCATCTCGCGCAATCTCCAGGAGCCGGCCGAGGACGGCCTGCCGGACATCGACGAGTCCAAGATGGAGCGCGTGATGGCCGAACTCGGGGAGGATGCCGAAAACCTCGACGAGGAGAATCCCCGGCAGATGGCCCGCCTGATGCGGAAGCTCTACGACGCCTCGGGCATGAAGCTCGGCCCGGGCGTCGAGGAGGCCATCCGCAGGATGGAAGCCGGGGAGGATCCGGAGAAGATCGACGAGGAGATGGGAGACCTGCTCGACGACGAAGCTCCCTTCCTCACGGGCGGCTCGGGGGGCATCAAGGCCCTGCGCCGCAAACTGCGGCCGCCGGCCGTCGACGATTCCCTGTACGAACTGTAGCGTGCCGGAGAGGCCGATGAAAGCAACGCTGTCGCTGGCGGCGCTTCTTTTTGTTTCGATTAACTGCACCGCACAGGATCCGCCGGAGCAGGCCGAGGCCGCCGGGGCGGCGGCTTCTCAAGGAGGTACCCCCGGCCAGCCGACCAGGGGATTCTACCTGGAAGGCTGGAAAAAGCTGGCTCCCAACCTCTTGCGCGATCAGAAGCGCATATGGCTTTTCCCGGCGGCGGCCGCGCGCGGACGCCACCTGACGCCTGCGCTGGCCGTCGCCGGGACCACGGCCGCGCTCGTCGCCCTGGACCCCTACGGCGGGAAGTATTTCCAGCGGACGGATTCCTTCGGGGGGTTCAACAGGGTCTTCAGCGGCTACAACACGGCACGCGGCATGATCCTTTTCCCGACCGCGCTCTATGCCGTCGGCCTGCTGCAAAAGGATGTCTACGCGCAGCAGACTTACGTGCTCGCGGCCGAAGCCGTCCTCGACTCGGAAATACTCACGTCGGTGATGAAGGACGTCACGCGCCGGCTGAACCCGGGGCTGGTGCCGCCGGGAGGGGACTTTTCGGCCACATGGTTCCGCAAGAAGAACGGCAGCTGGATCCGGGGCATCGGCAGCTTTCCTTCCGGCCACACGATAGCCGCGTTCTCGGTGGCGACCGTCTACGCGCGGCGCTATCCGCACCCGGCATGGCGCCGCTGGGCGGCTTACGGCCTGGCGGGAGTCGTCGGCTTCTCGCGCGTGTCGCTGGAGACGCACTTCGTATCGGATGTTTTCGCCGGGGCGGCGCTGGGCTACTTCATCGCGCGCGACGTCGTGCTGCGCCGTCCCTGATAATGGAATTTTTCCCCGAATCCGCCACCTGCCGGCGCACGCGCACGCGCCGGATGCAGCAAAATCCCCAGGAAAACCTGCATCCCTCACATCCGCGAGGCCTGGCACAACCTTTGCTTATTCATTGAACGAGCGCCTTTGTGTTCGCGGGTGCTCCTCTGCAGTAAAGGGAGCGGGAACGAGGCTCCGCGAGACGTCGGGGCCGCGACTCGCTCCGTCCGAGACCGAAGTTGGGGGGTGTTTTCATGGCAAGTCCGGTCAGGATCCGTGCAGTACCTCTTCCGGTCAGGCAGCCGAAGATCGATTACATGGAAAAGTGCCGCTGCGGCCATTATCGCTACGAGCACCACGAAGCTTTCGGCTGCATGCAATGGGACAGCCGTCGGCCCAAAGGATGGTGCAGCTGCGACGGCTTTGCCAGAAGGCAACTGTACGAGTGCTGAGGTGCGCGGCCTCTTCCGGCCGGCCGAGCCGGACGGGCGTTCGGCGCCTATTCGGGTACTTCCTCTTCTTCCCAGGCCTCGGGTTTGTCCCCTTGGACCTGGCTTTCGGCATGCAGGCGGCGGTATCTCTGGGCGATCCGACGACCGCGCGTCCGTTTCAGGTACTCGAGTGCCGCGCGCCGCAGCACGGCGGAGCGCCCCAGCGCCCGGACCTCTTCGTCCTCGTCCAGCAGGCGCAACAGCGGTTCGTCGATCATCACTTGCACGCGCTTCATGGCCGTAACCTTACCTTGCCCGCCGCCCGCACGCAAGCTCCATTATAGGTACCGGGGCGCGCCGGCCCGCCACGTCACATGTGGGCGAGAATCGAGCCCATGTCGACGACGAGCTTGTGGGAGTTTTCGAACGTCCGCTCCCCCGCCCGGCTGCGGTCGCTCTCGAACTCGTCGAGGAGCTGCGCCATGTCCTGGGTGTCGAGTTCCCGCCTGGCCATGGGATAGAAGACGTGGTCCTCGATATGGATGTGATGCTTGAGCAGAGCGGCATAGGCGGCCAGGTTTTCCAGGAGCTCGGCGGCGGCGGTCGCATTGCCCTTCGCATATTCGTCCAAGCGCTCGGCCATGGCCGCAATCAGGTTGCGCCCTCTCTCGTGCTGGTGGCGCAGCGCCTCGAGCTGAGCGTCGATTTCACCCTTGCGCTTCTGCGCCATGCGCACGAACATGAGGTACTCTTCCTTGAAATGGTGGTAGCGATCGGCGAAGGCGCGCGCGAATTCGATGGCCTTGTCGAAAAACTCGCGCGGCGGGCGCGCGCCGCTTTCCATTTTTTCCGCGGCCAGGCTGACTTCTTCGAGATAGCGCCGTATCAAACCGTGCTCGTTGGACAGGATATCCAGAACATCCATAACTCGACTCCCGGAAAATGATTCACGCGTGAAAAAAACCGATCAGGCATCTTGGAAGGCATCGGCGAGCCGCCGGGCGAGTTCGTGGTAGCGCTCGTGGGTGCCTTCGCCCATGACCTGCTTTTCGAATTCATCGAATTCCTTCTTCAGGCGGACCATGACCTGTGCGGGCAGGGCGCCGAGGGCCATGGGGTAGAGGATGTTGTCCTCCTTCTGGATATGGGCCTTGAGCAGCGCCGCGTACGCCAGTGCATGGCTGCACAGCCGGCGGCGCTCGTCTTCGGTCAGCGGCCCGTCGCTTTCGCCGATGCGCGCCAGAGCGCCCACATGTTCGCGGCCTGTGCGGTGTTCCTCCAGCATGACGGCGATCGGGCCCCGGTCCCGGGCGAAGCCGTGCTCGATCATGGCGGCAAAAAGCCGATCCTCTTCCTTGCCGTGATGGCACCGGTCGGCGAAATTCCTGAAGAAATCTGCGAATTCGCGAATGCGGGCCCGCTCGACCTTGTCCCCTTTGGCGACCGCATCGGAGAACCTTTCCAGCGCCTCGAGGACCTTTTCGATTATCCGATGCTCATGCATCAGCGCTTCTATGGCAGTGCTCATGGTTCTCCTTCCGTCTCCGGACGGGCCCAGTGACTCCGGTCCGGAGGATCGCATCCGGCCGTTTCACAACCGCGCTCTGCGGGATTCGGCGCGCCGGGCGACGCGGCAGGATTCATGCCGCCCGGGTCGGTAAGTCTCCGATGGAAACCTCGTCGAGCATCTCACGATACTCGTTGCAGATCCGCTGCCAGTGGCCGTGCATCGGGCACGGCTTTTCGCTGCCGCACGGAGCGAGCCCGAGCGCGCAAACGGTCTCCTTGCTTTGTCCCTCGAAAAGCTCGAGGACTTGCGAAATGCGGGCAGAGAGGGCCTGCGGCTCGATCATGAATCCGCCGCCCCAGCCCTTGCGGCTGCGCACCAGTCCCTTTTTGCGCAACTGATTCAATATCTTGGACGAATAGTTGGCCGGAACGCCCGTTTCCGCGGCGATCTCCTTGGCCAGCATGATTTTGTCGGGATGGCCTACGAGGCAGCCGAGTATGCGCAACGCATATTTTCCGGTTGTGGAAACCATAGCCTGCGAGCCATCCCCGCACCAACCTACACCCGAGCGGCCGATTTCTTCCCGGCCAATCGATAATGGCATGATCTTATCTTTTGACTTTCTGCATGTCAAGTGAAAAATTCGCTTTTTTTAAACTCATCTCCGAGCCGAGCTATTGTCGCGCCGATAACGCCGGAAAACCGCCGCCCGCATGAAGCCGTACCCCATGCTTGCCTTCCGGCAGCGGCTTCAACGATAATCGCCCTCGAGTTCCATGCGCACGCCGCCATCTACCCAGCCGCTGCGATGCGCAAGGCATGCCGGCGGCGGCTCAGGGTGCTGCGCAACGAGGTCGTCCACCGCGGCATCGTTCCCGGCCCGCGCAAGATCCGCATCCTGATCGACCAAGTCAACGAGCTCGAGCAGTACCTCGGCGCCGCTCCCCGTCCCACTGAGTTGAAGCGGGCTCCCGCAAAACCCGCAGGCGCGCGCTCACTTGCGATAGCGCTGGACCTGCTCGTCGTGCTCCGCGCGGATGCGCTTGCGCAGGTCTTCGTCCATGAGCAGCCTCAATGCGGTCGCTGCCATGACCTTTGCCGTCAGGATCAGCGAGCGATGACCTGCCGGGCTGATCGTGATATCCGCGTTCGCCTGCGAATGGCCGGGCGCTTCCGGGATGTCGGCGGTGCCGATGCGAATGTGGACCCCGGGCACGAGCAGGGTCGCGAAGCCGGTTTCCTCCCACTGGTCGGGCACCGCTCTTTCGCCGATGCCGACGCCCCCATAGTCGACGGCATACTGGAAGGCCACGTCGTTGAAGGCACCGACCGACACCCCCGGGACATACTCGCCGTAATGGTCGATTTCGACCGTGGTGCCCGTCGCCATGGCCGCCGCCTTGGCCATGGCATCCAGCTCGGCGACTTTGGCGGCCATCAGCTCGCCGGCCTTTTTGGGGCTTATCGATCCCACCGGAGTTTCGTCGATGATGTGCCGGATCCACATCAGCGCCGACGCCCGCTCGGGTACGATGTTGGGCGCCACGCCCCCTTCGGTGATGACGCCGTGGAAGCGGAATTGCGGTTCCGAGTGCTCGCGCATCATGTCCACCGAATGGAAAAGCAGGAGCACGGCGTCGAGCGCACTCCGCCCCTGCCAGGCGCTCTGCGCGTGGGCGGACTTGCCGTGAAAGGTGTATTTCATCTGGCGGATGTGCCGCGCCGAGAAGCCCCCGGGGTAGCGCAGCGTCTCCCGGGCGGTTCCATGGCTGCGCAACATGAAGTCGATGCCGTCGTAATAGCCCGCCCGCGCCTGGGCCGCCTTGGCCGGCGGCCCGACCTCTTCGGCGGGCGTGCCGATCACCCACACGCTGCCGGCGATGCCGTGCGCCTCCATGAGCTTGGCCAGAGCGACCGCGGCCCCGACCCCGGTCGGACCCTGCATATTGTGCTGGCAGCCGTGAAACGGCGGATGGCCGCGCAGGGCGTCGTATTCGACGGCGATGCCGATCACCGGGTGTTGCGTCCTGCCCTTGTATTTCGCCTTGAAAGCGGTCGGCATTCCAGGGGGGCCCGAGTAGTCGGCCGGCAGCCCGCCTACGATCTTCAGCCGGTCGAATCCCGGATCGAGCCCGGGCACGCCCATCTCCACCTGAAACCCGTGACGCTCCAATTCCTTGGTCAGCATGGCCGCGGCCTGGAACTCCAGGTAACCCGGCTCCGGATGGTGATACATCCAGTCGCTCATTTCGATCAGCCGCGCGGCCAGGGCATCGACCCCGGCGTCGAGCTCCTTGCGCAGCGCCGTCATTTGAGGCGATTCGGGCGGAATCACCTGCGGTTTCTGCTGTGCGCCGAGCGGTTCACTCAGTGCCAGCAGGCAAAGCAGCATAACGCCAACAAGAACCCTTTCATCTCGGTCTCTCATGCACCCTCCTTAATAGGGACGCTCACCATTTTTCGGCACAAGACCCGTCTCCTACCCGCAGCTATAAACGGTGAGCGTCCCTATTTTCGCTGGTTTCCGATGGCTTCCAGGGCGGCATGCCGGTACAGGTCCGACAGCGTCGGATAATTATAAAGGGTTTCGGCGATCTGCCACGCATCGGCCGAGTTGCGCAGGAACGCCTGCCCGATGTGGACGAGTTCGCTGGCGTTCGTCCCGATGACGTGCGCCGCCCGCAGGCGCAGGCTTCCGGCATCGAACAGGAGCTTCAGCATGCCGTCGGTGTCCTCGAGTATCTGGCCGCGCGGGTTCATGGCGTAGCGCCCGCGCCCAATCACGTATTGCTCCCCGGCCCGCGCCAGTTCCTCTTCGGTGGGCCCGATGTAGCTGATTTCCGGTATGGTGTAGACGGCAAAGGGCAGCAGCTCGGTTTTACCCTGCGGTCCGGGAATGCCGAAGGCATGGCGTATCGCCTGGCGGCCCTGCTCGGCGGATGTGCTGGCGAGCGCCGGATAACCGATGACGTCGCCCACGGCATAGATGTGCGGGTGCACCGTCTGGTAATTGCGGTTGACCTCGAGCAGGCCTCGTTCGGTAGTGCGGATGCCGATACGCTCGAGCCCGAGGTCGCGCGTGTTGCCGTCGCGCCCCACGCAGTAAAGCAGGATGTCGGCGGAGAGCGTGGTACCGCTGCGCAGGCGGCAGATCACGGACGGGCGATCGCCGCCGGCCTTCTCGATCCTGCTGTAGTGATCGCCGCTTACAAGGACTATTCCGAGCCCGCTCATGGCCCGCTGGAAGATGTCCACGATCTCGCGGTCGAGGTACGGCAGAAGGCGATCGCGCGTGTCCACAAGCGTCACGCGGACGCCGAGCGCGGCGAAAATGCAGGCGTACTCCACCCCGATGACTCCCGCTCCCAGGACGATCATCGAACCGGGCATAGGCCCGTCGAGGTGAAGGATCGTGCCGCTGTCGAAAACCGTGCGGCCGTCGAAGTCGATGTCCGCGGGCCGGTTGGGGCTCGATCCGGTCGCGATCACGATCACGTCGGCGACCAAGCGGCAGCGCTCGCGCCCGTCCTTGCCGGCGACCGCGACGGTGTGCGGATCGACGAAACGGCCGTGCCCCTCGACGACCTCGATCCGATACTTGTCCAGCGTGCGGTTGACCAGCTCCAGCTCGCGCTGCACCACCATGCGCTCGTGGTGCATGAAATCGGCCATGGTGATGCGCGCGCCCACCTCGCAGCGGATCCCCTCGATCTTGCGCGTGGTCAGGCCGAGCACGAAGATCGCGCTTTCGCGCAGCGTCTTGCTGGGAATGGTCCCCCAGTTGATGCAGGTCCCGCCGACCACGTGCTCGCGCTCCACTATGGCCGCGCGCTTGCCGGCGCGCGCCGCCTGGACGGCGGCACGCTCCCCGGCCGGGCCCCCGCCGAGTATCACGACATCGAAGTGCCGGACTTCCATCGCGAGATCTCCTGATCGCAAGCACGCGCGGTTCAGGCTTCCGCCAGAGCCGCCTCGATCTCAGCCAGCTCCGCCTCCTGCAGCCGGAAATCGGCCGCGCCGATGAAGCCGTCCACCTGCTCGGGCCGGCGCGCCCCGACGATGGCGCCCGTGACTTCCGGCCGGCGCAGAGTCCAGGCGATCGCCACCTCGCCGGGCGAGCGCCCGTGACGCGCGCCGATCGCGCGCAGCCGCTCGACCAGGCGCAGATTGCGCGAGAGCCGCGGTTCCTGGAATTCCCTGCTCTTCGTGCGGCGCCAGTCGTCCGGCGGGAGCGCGGCGATGCGCTCCCGCGTCATGGCGCCGCTGAGCAGCCCCGAAGCCATCGGCGAGTAGACGATCACGCCGATGCCGTGAGCCGCGCAATAAGGCAGCACCTCGGCTTCGATCTCGCGCTTGATCATGGAATAGGGCGGCTGCAGAGAGCTGACGGGCGCGATCCTGCGGATGCGCTCGAGCTGGGCGACACTGAAGTTGCTGACGCCGATCCAGCGGACTTTCCCGGATTGGCGGAGCTCGGCGAGCGTTTCCCAGGCCTCCTCGATTCCCGGCGCCGCCGGATCGCCCGTAAGGGTTGCCCAGTGGATCTGGTAGAGATCGATGCTTTCGACGGCCAAACGCCGCAGGCTCTGTTCGCACTCGCGGCGGATCGAGTCCGGCTCCAGGCGATGATAGATATCTCCCCGTTCGTTCCACAAAAGGCTGCACTTGGTGAAGACCAGCGGCCTGCGCGACCGCGGCAGCGCGGCAAGCGCACGCGCCACGATCTCCTCGGCGTGCCCCAGGCCGTATGCGGCGGCCGTATCGATCCAGTTGATCCCGAGATCGACCGCCCGGTGGATCGCCGCGATCGACTCGCCGTCGTCCTGCGGGCCCCAGGCATACGCCCAGCCGCCCCCTCCCATGGCCCAGGCCCCCAAGCCGATGGGGGTGATCTCCATGTCCGTGTTACCCAGCCTCCGCGTTTCCATGTCCGCTCCCCTTGCAGCTTGTCCCCATCATCGGGCAATACCCCCGCCCAGGGCCGCCGGCGCGCACAGCCCGCCGCCTTCCGTCGCCGGAGCGGCCGGATCCCCGAGGTGCCGCGACGGGAATATTGTGGAACTTGCCGGGCCTGCATGTTAATTTCAGCCGTTATGCGCCCGGATGTTCGGCGCCGTTCCAGCACGGTTATTCTATCGATTTTGCCGCGAGGCTTCCCGATGAAACGAAAATTTTTCGCGATCCTTTTACTCGCCGCCTGCGCTTCCCTGAGCGCCCAGCAGGAAGCGACCGAGGCGCGCTTCGAGCGGGCACTCGATGCCTGGGGCTGCGGCGACTACATCGCCGCCCTCGAGGAATTCCAGGCCATCATGAAGGGCCCGGAGGCCGACCGCTACTTCGAGCGCATCGCCCTGACCACCGGCGAGCTCTACCAGGTGACCGAGATCGCGCGCGACGGCCGCTCGCCCAGGTTCAGTCCCTCCGGCCGATACGCCGCCTTCGACACGGGCACGCGCACCGCGCCGGCCACCCGCATCATTGAAATCGGCACGCTGCCGCGCACTGTGGCGGACATTCCGGGCGTCAACCTCGTCTTTTCGCCCGCGCACGACCGCGCGGCCTATCTCGGATTCCGGGAGAATGCGGAACTCACGACCTTGCGGCGCGAGATCGACGAGATGAGCGCCCAGCCGGCCCCCGACCGCCAGGCGTTCGCGGAAAGACAGCGCCGCCTGAGCCGCCTCGAGGCCGAGGCCGCACAGATCCTCGTGCGCGATCTGAAATCGGGTGAAGAGCGCCGGCTCGACGACGGCGGCCTGCTCAAGGGAACCCTGACCTTCAGCGCCGACGGGCGCGAGGTCTGCTTCGTGGGCGCGCCGCCCGAAGAGAACGCAGCCAGCGACATCTACTGCGCCGGCGATTCCGGGCGGCCGCGGCCGCTCACTTCCGGCCCGGGATTCAAGATCGCCCCGGTCGCAGTCCCCGGCGGCCGCTACCTCGTCTACCAGATTTCGCCCCAGTCCCCCTTCCCGCGCGGCGCGACCGCCGAGGCGGCGGGGCGCCCGGGCGGCATTCCCCAAGCGTCGCGGCAGTTCGCCGTCCTGAACCTGGCCGACGGCAAGGTCCAGACATTCACCGGCTCGTCGCCTGCGATCTCGGCCGACGGCTCCGCCCTGGCTTTCCTCACGCAGAGCGGCGACGAGACCGCCATCCAGTACCTCAGGCTCGAGGGCACCCTCCAGCCCGCGACCATCAAGAAATCCACCGAGCGCATCTCCTCGGTCGCCCTTTCCCCGGACGGCAGACTTGCTGTATACGATATGGTATACAGACGAAACCAGGAGATCTTCTGTATCAAGAGCGACGGTTCCGAGGAGCGCAGGGTGACGCGCGAGATCCAGAACGACCGCCTGCCGCGCTTCCTGACGCCGGACGCCATTCTCGCCGTCAAGGGCGAGCCGCGCCACAGCCGCTCGTATCTCTACGACCTGCGGACGCTCGCGGGCGTGAAGCTTTTCCACAACAACACCGTGCGCACGATCGCGCCCGAGTACGAATGGGCGGCCAGTCCCGCAGGCACGCAGTTGCTCATCCAGGCCGACCGCGACGGCGACACGATCTCGCCCGAGCGCGGCATCTACCTGCTCGACCTGACGCGCAGGATCACGCGGGAGGACCTCGAGGCGCGCCTGACGGCAAACCTCGCCGCAGAGCGCGATCTGCGGGCGCGCGGCGAGGCGATGTTCCGCCCGATCGCCGACAGGGTGCGCGCGCTGACCGAGCAGGTTTCCATCCGCCGCCTGTACGAGTACCAGGAGGCACTCTTCGATTTCGATTCCAAGCACATCACCCAGCCGGGCAACAAGGCCGCCGGCGATTACATTTTCCGGCTCTTCCAGTCGTTCGGCTATCAACCCGAGTACCAGTGGTTCACATCGCGGGATATCCGTACGGCCAACATCCTGGCGACGTTGACCGGGAGCGAGAATCCCGACATCGTGTACGTCCTCAGCAGCCACTACGATTCCAACCAGCGCGGGCCGGGCGCCGACGACAACAGTTCGGCGGTCGCAGTGCTGCTCGAAACGGCGCGCCTGCTTGCCGGCAAGCCCCTGCCCGCCACCGTGATCTTTGCGGCTTTCACCGGCGAGGAGGCCGGCCTGCTCGGCAGCCGCGAGTTCGTGCGGCGCGCGGTCGAGAGCAAGATGCAGCTCGCCGGAGCCCTGAACAACGACATGATCGGCTGGACCAACGACTACCGGCTGGACAACACGATCCGCTACTCCAACGCCGGCATCCGCGATCTGCAGCACGCCGCCGCGATTCTCTTCTCGAAAATGATCACCTACGACTCGCGCTACTTCCGCGCGACCGACGCCGCGGCCTACTACGAAGCCTACGGCGATATCGTCGGCGGCATCGGCTCGCATCCCGTGGTCGCCAGCCCTTACTACCACCAGCCCACGGACCTGCTGGAAAACGTCAACCAGCAGCTGCTCGTCGAAGCAACCAAGGCCAATATCGCCTCGATCATGCTGCTGGCGTCCAGTCCGGCGCGGATCAAGGACCTCCGAGCCGCGCGCCGCAACGGGGACACCGTCGAGGTTTCCTGGGCGCCGAGCCCGGAAAAGGGGGTCACATCGTACCTGGTCGCCTACGGCACGGCCGCGGACCCGATGGCGCACACGCTGACCGTCAAGGAGCCGCGGGCGCGCCTCGCGGGACTGAAGGCGAAAGGCGGCGAGGCGCTGCACGTCGCGGTCAAGGCGGTCGACCGGCGCGGCCTGACGGGCTGGGACTGGGCCCGCACCGTGGTCGCCGCCGCCCGATGAGCGGGGGCATCGTGTCGAGGCGGCGCAAGAACAAAAAAAGGAAAGTCGCCGGTTCGGAGGGCGCGGCCGAGCCGGTCGCCGGCGAGGTCCGCGACCCGCGCCCGGAGGTGACGATCTACACCGACGGCGGCTGCATCGTGAATCCCGGGCGCGGCGGTTACGGGGTCGTCCTGGTGTCCGGCAGGCACCGCAAGGAGCTGTCCGCCGGCTTTCGCCGGACCACCAACAACCGCATGGAGATCATGGCCGCCATCGCCGGCCTCGAGGCGCTGCGCCGCCCGTGCCGGGTCACCGTCTACAGCGACTCCCAATACCTGGTCAATGCCGTCGAGCTCGGCTGGGCGCGCCGCTGGCGCGCCCGCGGCTGGATGCGCAACCGGAATGAGAAGGCGCTCAACCCCGATCTCTGGGAGCGGCTGCTGCGCGCGTGCGAGCCCCACGACGTGAAGTTCCGCTGGCTGCGCGGCCATGCCGGCCACAGGGAAAACGAGCGCTGCGACGAGCTCGCGCGCGCCGCCGCCAACGCGCCCGACCTCGCGGTCGACGAAGCCTACGAGGCCGCCCACGGTCACCGCTTCCCCTGTCGCCGCCGGAGCGCGCCGCCGTATTAGGTTCGGGCCGGCGAGCGGCATCGCGCCCGGCGTCCGACGAAAGCGCCCCGCCGTTTGTGCTTGCCCTCGCCGGGGAAATCGGAATACATTCAAGCGCGTGAGGTTTCTCCCATCGCTTTCGCGGCCGCCCGGCGGCCGGGCACATTCTTCGGAGAGGTTGTCACCATGAAACGACGCGCCTTGGTATGGACCATTTCTGCTCTGGCATTCATTCTGGCGGGGCTTTCCCTCTCATTCCCGCAGGCTCCGCCGAGCGGAGAAACCGTATGGTCGGTCGCCGCCGCCGGCGATGCCATCATGACCCGCCAGGTGCGCAGCCTCGAGAACGATCCGGCCTTCATGGCGCTCGTAAAGGCGATCCGCGAAGCCGACGCGGCCGCCATCAACCTCGAACTCAATCTCTTCCGTTTATGGGATTTCCCCGGATACCCGCAGGCGGAAAACGGCGGCAATTACGAAGTGGCTCCCCCGGAAGTGGCCGCGGATCTGGCGTGGATGGGCTTCGACCTTTTCAATCACGCCAACAATCACACCACGGATTACGGCGTCGAGGGGATGATGGCAACCTGGAAGGTTCTCGAGTCGCTCAACCTGGTCTATGCAGGCACCGGGATGAACGCCGGCGAGGCGGCGCAGGCCAAATATTTCGAAACCGCCAAGGGCCGCTTCGCCCTGATCGGCATGGCGACCTCCTTCACCCCGATGTCGCGCGCCGGCGAAGCGCGGCCCGACATGAAAGGGCGGCCGGGCGTCAATGCGCTGCGCATCACCACGACCGTCCAGCTTGCGCCCCCGCAGATGGCCGCGCTGCGCAAGCTGGTGCAGGAGGCCGGCGGGCGCGTCCCGGAGTCGCCGAGCGCGCCGGTATCCTTCGGCGGCGCTACCTTCGTCGCGGGACCCGAGAGCCGGGTGGTGTCGGTGCTCAACGAACGGGATCAGGATCGCATCCTGCGCTCGATCCGCAACGCCGCCCGCCAGGCCGATTACGTCATCGTGCATTCGCACTCGCACGACATGGCCGGTCCGGGGGAGACGGCGCCCGCGCCCGCCCATCTGCGGGAGTTCGTCAAGAAGTGCATCGACGCAGGCGCCGACGTCTTCGCCGTCTCCGGCCCGCACCGCCTCCGGGGGATCGAGATATACAAGGGGAAGCCGATCTTCTACAGCCTGGGAAATTTCTTCATGCAGAACGAGACCATCGAGCCGATGCCGGACGACATGTACGAGCGCTTCGGCCTGAGCAGCGACGCCCTGGCCGCCGATTTCTACGATGCACGCTCGCGGCCCGATCCCAAGACGGGCCTGCCGACGTCCTACTATCCCGCCCAGGCGGATATCTGGGAAAGCGTCCTGGCCGTTCCCGTCTTCAGGGGGAAGCAGGTGGTGGAAATCAAACTGTACCCCGTCGACATGGGCTTCCGCATGCCGCGCTCGCGCCAGGGAACTCCCCGGCTCGCCCAGGGCGACATGGCCGCGAAGATCATCGCGCGCCTGGCCAAGATGTCCGAGCAGTACGGCACCAGGATCGTCTTCCGCGACGGCCTCGGCATCTGCGAGTTTCGGTGACAGGCTACTCAACCCCCAAACTCCCCGAGCGCCGTCCCCCTCTCCGAAGGCATAGTTTCGGGGTTGAGTAGCCTGTCACCGAAACTGGGAGGCGCAAATGAGGAAATTGTCGCTTTTGCTGGCGGCGCTGGCGCTGCCGGCGCTCTTCCCCGCGGGCGAGCGCGCGCAGAGCCGCGCCGTCACCGCACCGAAGGCGGAGCTGGGATTCGACATCGGCGATGATTATCACCTCGCCGATTACACCCGGCTTTCGAATTACTGGCGCAAGCTGGCACGCGAGTCCGACCGGATCGACGTGGTGGAATACGGTCGGACCTCCGAAGGCCGCCCGATGCTGATGGCCGTGATCACGAGCCCGGCGAATCACCGCAAGCTCGAGCGATACAAGGAAATCTCCAGGCGCCTGGCTCTCGCGGAAGACCTGAGCGACGAGCAGGCGCGCGCCCTGGCCGGCGAAGGCAAGGCCGTCGTCTGGATCGACGCGGGACTGCACGCCACCGAGACGGCCAACGCGCAGGCCCTCACCGAGATGGTCTACCAGATGGCCGCGCGCAACGACGCCGAGACGCTGCGCATACTCGACGACGTGATCTTCCTGGCCGCATTCTCCAATCCCGACGGCCTCGAGCTGGTCGCCGACTGGTACATGCGCGAGAAGGACCCAGCCCGCCGCTCGCTGGCAAACCTGCCGGTGCTCTATCAGAAATACATCGGCCACGACAACAACCGCGAGTCCCTGCTGTGCAACATGCCGGAATCGCAGGCCATCGCCCGCGTCCTGTATCGCGAGTGGTTTCCCCAGATCATGTTCAACCAGCACCAGTCCGGGCCTCCGGGTACGGTTCTTTTCATCGGGCACATGCGCGATCCCTCCAATCCCAACCTCGACCCGCTGCTGGCGCCGAGCACGGAGCTGGTGAGCGCGGCCATCCATTCGCGCTTCGTGGCCGAGGGCAAGCCGGGCGCCGTGTGCCGCTCCTTCGCGAGCTACCAGAACTGGTGGAACGGCGGCGTGCGCAGCACGGCCTGCTTCCACAACCAGATCGGCATCCTGTCGGAAATCACCGGAAGCCCGACCCCGACCGAAATCTCCTTCGTCCCCCGGAACCTGGTGGCGAGCAACGACAACCCCTTCCCCGTTCAGCCCCAGACCTGGCATTTCCGCCAGGCGATCGAATACCTGCTGACCGCAAACCGCGCCATCCTGAGCATCGCCGCCGAGCACCGCGAAAGCTTCCTGTACAACATCTACCGCATGGGCAGGAATTCGATCGAGAGGGGGAGCCGCGACCACTGGACGATCTCGGCGCGCAAGGCGGCCGCCGTCGAGGAAGCTCTCGTCCGGGACAAGGTGCCGCGGGGGCGCGGGGGCTACCCGCCCAAGTACTTCGATCTGCTGCGCGACCCGACGGCGCGCGACGCGCGCGCCTACATCCTGCCCGCCGACCAGCCCGACTTCCTGACGGCGACCAAGTTCGTCAACAGCCTGATCAAGAACGGCTGCACCGTGCTGCGCGCCGCGCGTGCCTTCCAGGCGGGCGCCAGGACCTACCCCGCCGGGTCCTACGTGATCAAGACGGCGCAGGCCTTCCGCCCGCACATCGTCGATGCCTTCGAGCCGCAGGATTACCCCGACGATTTCGCCTATCCCGGCGGGCCTCCGGTGCGGCCGTACGACGTGACGGGCTACACGCTCGCCTACCAGATGGGCATCCGCTTCGACCGCGTGCTCGAAAACCTCGACGGGCCTTTCGAAAAGCTAGAGGATCAGGTTAGGCCGCCGGCGGGCAAAATCGCGGGAGAAGGCAAGGCGGGGTACCTGCTGAGTCACGCGCTCAACGACGCCTTCGTCGCCGTCAATCGCCTGCTCGGGGCGGGCGCGGAGGTCTACTGGCTGGAGGAGCCCGTCGCAGCCGGGGGGCGCACGTTCCCTGCAGGCACCATGTACATTCCTCCGGGCCCGGCGGCTGCCGGCATGGTGCGCAGCCTGGCCGCGGAGGTCGGGCTGGATTTCACGGCCCTGGAAAGGAAGGCCGCCGGCCGTGCCTTGCGCCTGAAGCGGCAGCGGCTGGGCATCGCCGATGTCTACGGCGGCTCCATTCCCTCGGGCTGGGTTCAATGGATCTGCGGCCAATACGGCTTCCCCTATGAGGTCGTCTATCCGCAGACTCTCGACGCCGGCGACTTGGCGGGCAAGTTCGACGTTCTCATTTTCGAGGACGGAATCATTCGCGGCGCCGGGCAGGCGCGCGAGCCCTCCGGGCCCGACCCCGAAAGCATCCCGGCCGAGCACCGGCACAAGCTGGGTGCGATCACCGAGGAAAAGACCGTGCCGCAGCTGCGCCGTTTTCTCGCCGAGGGCGGAACCATCCTGGCGATCGGCTCCTCCACGGCCCTCGCGCGCATGCTCGGCCTGCCGGTCGCGAGCGCGCTGGTGGACGAAAAAACCGGCAGGGCGCTTCCCGCGGAGAGCTTCTACATTCCCGGGGCCCTCCTGCGGGTGCGTGTCGACACGGCAAGTCCGCTGGCATACGGATTGCCGGAAAACCTCGACGTCTTCTACAACAACAATCCGCTCTTTCGCATCGGAGGCGCCGACACGGTCCGCAGGGCAGCCTGGTTCGACGACCCGCGCCCGCTGCGCAGCGGCTGGGCCTGGGGCCAGCAGAATCTCCAGGGAGCCGCTGCCGTAGTGGAGGCAACCGTGGGCCGGGGGAAGCTGTTCCTTTTCGGGCCGCTCATCGCCTTCCGCGCCCATCCGCACGGAACGTTCAAGTTCCTGTTCAACGGAATCTACTGCGGGAACGCCGTCGGGGTCACGCTCGAGTGAGCGATCGGATTGCGCCGCTCGGTAAGGCCGCGGGAGCAACGGGGAGGCCGATGGGGAAAAGCCCGCCGGTCGGGACGGGACGGCAACCTGCGATTCAGCTGCCGGCAGCCGGAGGTGAGCCGATCGAAGGCAGGCAGATCCCGCGGGCAGACATCTGAGGTATTCTATCAAGCATTTTGTTTCACCCTACGCTGCCGCTGCGGATGCTTTCAGCCAAGCGGGCGCTCGGCGGTTGAGCGCCTCGAGGTACTTTCGTTCGTCATAGGGGACG
>Ga0129301_1000422_pt1 | contig 23390 bp, 19 predicted proteins | sample ConPoolayeHmetaG_FD_94489 | JGI IMG/M metagenome (GOLD analysis project Ga0129301, IMG submission 94489) | Hot spring microbial mat communities from California, USA to study Microbial Dark Matter (Phase II) - Cone Pool mat layer H metaG ...
AAATCCTACAATCCTACTTGCATGAGGAGGTGATCATGGCGGTCATGAGCGTCCGCGTCAGCGACGAACACCGGCGGCAGTTGAAGGCGATCGCATCGCTGCAAGGCCGAACCATGACGGAGGTGGTGTCCGAGCTGCTGGCGGCATACATCCGCAGACAAAAGGCGGAGCTGAGCCGGCGGGCGAAGTCCGACGACTTGCGCGCCCTGATGAGGCTTTCCGAGCCGTCCTTCTCCGAGTGGGACAACCGCGAGGACGAGGTCTACGATGAACTGTAAGAAATGGGACATCGTCTTGGTCCGGTTCCCGTTCACCGACCTGACGACGGCGAAGAAACGCCCCGCATTGGTACTTTCGCCGGACAAGTACAACCGGTCCGGGCGGGATCTTGTCGTGGCCTTCATCACGAGCCACACCGATATCAGCGCGCGCTGCGGCGATCATCCAATTCAGTCCTGGAAGCAATCCGGGTTGCCCAAGCCATCGCTTCTGCGGATGAAGTTTGCCACCATCGACAACGCGATCGTCGAAAAGAGAATAGGCCGGCTCGCGGCCGCCGAACGAGAGGCTGTAGGCGGCGTTCTGAAAGGATTCTTTATCGAGTCCTGAGTTCGAGCTGCCGCTGAAAGCGGGCGGCGCGGCAGCGGCCGATGGTGCCGGCTACGATCCAAAGCGGCGCAATTGCGGTGCATCCGCGCGCTCGAGGATGCGCGCCTCGACACCGGGGTGGCGGCGGCAGAAGCCGGCGATTTCGTCGGGCGCCATGATCATGAAAGCGGTCGAGAGCGCATCGGCCGCGGCGCAGGGCGAGGCCGCGATGCCGGCGGCGGCTGCGACCGCAGCCAGCGCCTCGAGCCCTCCCGAAGCCCAGGCGGCGGCGCGTTCGGCGACGGGCGTGCGCGTGCGCGGGTCCAGGATGTGATCCTTCTTGCGGATGCCGGAAGCGCCCCAGGCCGCGCGCCGGGCCTGGAAGCGCTCGATCACCCGGGCCGATTCCGCTCCGGGCAGGCTGATGGTCACGGGCCAACCCGCGCGGCCGGGAGGCGCTTCGAGCGCCAGCACGGAGCTGAATCCGGCGTGCAGGAGCGCGCGCGTGACCTCCCATTCCTCGAGCAGTTCGGCCGCGCGGTCCAGGGCATAGCCCTTGCCGATGCCGCCGAGGTCCAGGCGCACGCCGGGCGCACGCACCGTCACGGCCGAACCGGCCGGATCCGGCTCGACCGATTCCAGGCCCGAGCCCAGGGAAACGTCGAAGGCGCCGCCGGTCTCCTGGTAGAAGCGGCGCGCCAGGAGCAAGCATTCCAGCGTCCATGAGCCCACGCGGGCGCTCCGGCCGGGCCCGAGGCGATTGATGCGGGAGATGTCGCTGCTCGGCCGATGGCGGGTGAGCTCCGTTTCGATGCGGTCCACGAGGTCGAAAGCGGCGCGCGCGGCCTGCGCCGCATAGGACCGATCCTCGTGGGCGCAGAATATGCCGAAGGCGGTCGCCATCGCCTGATGGCTGAAGCGGTGCGTGCCCGGCAAGAGGCCCTGTTCGCGCGCGAGAAGTTCCGGTTCCCGGGATACGCTTTCGTCCATCGCCGCCGTGCCTCGCCGGGTCAGGGCTTGTTCTGGCGCGCCAGCCAGACGTAGCCGTATTCTTCCCAGACCTTCACGCCGTTCCGGTGCGTGCCTTTCTCCTGGAACTCCGCGATCCAGACATCGCCGGGCCCTTTGCGGAACGTGGCGGGCGCTTTCAGGAAGGGCGACCAGCAGGGAAAGGGCTTTTCTTCCTTGACGCGGTTGACCTCGTAGGCGGCGATCAGTTGATTGTCGGCCTTGCCGTCGGGCCGGGTGAAGTCGCCGGTCTGTTCCAGGAAGATGCGCACCGGTTCCTCGATCCTGACTCCGTTCTGGAACCTGGCGGCGGTTTCCAGGCGGCCCGTGAAGCGGAAATGCCTCAGCTCCGGCCCGTTTTTCAGATGGGGCGCGTCGTATTGCAGGCCGGGCAGCTCGAGCGCCTTGCCGGCCGCCTGGCCGGCCGTCGCTCCGAGCGCGCCCGCGGGGGCGGCCGCGCCGACAAGGCCGCCGTAGAAGCCCAGCGCGCCGCGCACGCCTGCGACCAGGCTGTCCAGGCCTTCGGTGTTGCGCGTGAGATCGTAGGTGATCGTGCCTTCGCCTTCGACGCTGCCGTCTTCCTTCACGGCGAAGTAGAACTCGGTCGAGTGCTTGACGGTCAGGATCAGCAGGCCGTTTCGGTCGCGGAAGCGCACTTCTTCGCCGGCTCCCCGGCCCTGGTAGGTGCCGGCGAACCCGGGCGCCGCGCCGGCACTCCCGCCGCTCCGCCCGCCGCGGCCGCCGCCGCCCGCCGTGCCGCCGGGGCCTTGGGATCCCGGCGGTCCTGCGCGACCCGGAGTGCCTCCGCCGCCGCGCAGCCCGCCGAGGTCGGCCGGCCTGTGCCAGAGCGAACTGCCGGACCCGGAGGAAAAGAGCATAAAGGGAAGCGTGAGTTCGTCCCCGCTCAGCGTGAACGGCCGATTGGCGACCGACTTGCCCAGGCGGGGCAGCGACAGGGAGATCAGGTTTCCGCTGATACTGTATGTGCCGCTGTCGGTGATGTTCTGGCCCGGCCCCACGGCTTTCAGGGTCGCGCCGCCCACGCCGTTGAACGTGATGGCGATGGACGCCCCGGCCGCCGGGACGCTGCCGTCGGAGTCGCGGACGAAATTCCACGTGCCCGTAAGGTTGCTCTGTTGTCCCGCCATCGGCGGTATCGCGCCCGAAAGTGCCGCCGAGGCCAGTATGGCCCACGCAAGAAGGATGAAACGTGCCGGTCCGTCGTTCCGACTGAGCATGCCGAACCTCCGCGATATGGAAAGGCCGCGCGCCCGCGCCTGCAGCGGGGCAGAAGAGATTATACCGCCGGTGCCGGCCGTTGCGGCGCGATTGTCGGGCGCGGGGTGTACGAGAAGCTTGCCGGGGCCGGCGGTGCCTGCGTATGATTCGGGCGCCGGGTGCGTCGCATGTCTCGTCGGGCGAGGCCGGTCTCGCGAACGTGACGCCGGAAATGGCGAGCTTTCGAGGAATGGAGGTCTGCATGAAACCGTTGTTGAAGGCGATCCTGTGCGGCTTGCTGGCGATGTCCTCCGTGTACGGCCGGACCAGGAGCGCGCTCGAGTCCGATGCGCAAGGTTGGGTCGACCTGCTGGCCGACAGGAGCATGAAGGATTGGGTGCGCGGCGTGCTCGCGGGCAACCCGATCGTGCGCGCCGGGCAGATGAGCGATCCGTCACCGTGGAGGCTGGATTCCGCGGGCTCGATCCTGGTCTGCGAGGGCGACAAGGCCGGGCATGAATGGCTGCGCTATGCGCGCGAGCTCGGCGACTTCATCGTGCACGTCGAGTTTCGTTTTGCGCCGGTCAAAGGGGAGACGCGTTACAACAGCGGCGTGTTCGTCCGGACCGCGGCCGACGGCAGGATCTGGCACCAGGCGCAGGCGACGCTCGCAGGCGGGTACCTCTTCGGCAGCACGCTGGTGAAGGGAACGCAGCAGATGGTGAACCTGCGCGACAGGATGACGGAGAACCGGGTGAAGCCCGCCGGGGAATGGAACGTCTACGAGGTGCGGGCCGAGGGCGGACGGATCGTTCTTTGGGTGAACGGCGCGGTCGTCAGCGAATTCACCGAATGCGAGGTGCCGCGCGGGTATTTCGGGCTGGAGGCCGAGGGATACCGCGTGGAGTTCCGCAACGTCCGTCTGAAGCGCCTCGACTGAGGCGGGCGGCGGAGGAAGGCGTGGAGGAGATCCGATTTCTCAGGGATATGGTGATCGTCTTCGGGTGCGCCACACCCGTGGTGTATCTGTTCCACCGCCTGAGGCAGTCTCCGATCGTCGGCTTCATGGTGAGCGGCATGCTGGTGGGCCCGTACGGCTTCAGCCTGATCGCCGACACCGACAGCGTGCGCACCCTGGCCGCCGTCGGGGTCATGATCCTGCTTTTCTCCCTCGGCCTGGAATTCTCGCTCAAGAAGCTGATGGAGACCCGCGTCGCCGTCTTCTTAACGGGACCGCTGCAGATGGCGGGCACCATCGTGCCGGTGATGCTGGCGGCCCGCTCTCTGGGCGCGCCCCTGCGCACCGGTTTCGTTTACGGGGCGCTCGTCGCCGTCTCGAGCACGGCGGTGCTCATGAAGATGCTGGTCGAGCGCGCCGAAGTGAATGCGCTTCACGGGCGGGTTGCACTCGGCATCTCGATATTCCAGGATCTGTGCACGGTTCCGCTGATCATCGCCATTCCCTTGCTGGCGAGCGGCGAGGCGGCGGTATATGCCATGTGGACGGCGCTCGCCTGGGCGGTGGTCGTCGTCGCCCTGGTGGTCGTGGTGGCGCGCTACGTCTTCCCGCTGCTGCTCGAAGGGATCCTGCGCACGCGCAGCAAGGAACTGTTCCTGATCACCTCCATCTTCATGTTCCTCGGCACCGCCTGGGTGACCTCGAAGATCGGCATCTCGCTGGCGCTCGGCTCGTTTCTGGCCGGGCTGATCCTTTCGGAATCGGAGTACGGCCACCAGATCTTCGCCGAGGTCCGTCCCTTCCGCGACAGTCTCAACAGTTTGTTTTTCGTCTCGGTGGGCATGCTGGTGGATCCCGCATTCATCGCGCGCCATGCGGGGCTGGTCGCGGGAATCACGCTCGCGGTCGTGATCGGCAAGACCCTGGTGATCACCGGCGCGGCGGCGGCCAGCCGCATCGCAGTAAGGGTGGGCCTGCTGTCCGGAGTGGCGCTGGCGCAGGTCGGGGAGTTTTCCTTCATCATGCTGCAGGCTGCGAGCGACGCGGGCCTGGTGGGCGCCCGCGCCTATCAGGCGATCCTGGCTTCCTCGCTGGTGAGTATGGTGCTGGCGCCGCCCCTGTTCTCGGCCGTGCGCAGGTTGAGCGGCGCACTCGCGGGGCGCGGCGCGGACGGGCGGGCCGCAGCGGCCTTGCCGGCGGCGGGGGAAGCCGCCGCCGGGATGCACGATCATGTGATCATCTGCGGCTTCGGGGTGGGCGGGCGCAGCATCGCCAGCGTGCTGAAGGCCGACGGCATCCCCTACGTGATCGTCGACCTCAACGCCCAGAGCGTCCGGGAGGCCGCGCACGCCGGGGAGCCGGTCATCTTCGGCGACTGCACGAGCACGCACATCCTGGAGATGGCGGGAATCGGGCGCGCGCGGGTGATCGTGCTGGTGATTTCCGATCCGTTCGCCACCCGGCTGGCCGTCGGCACCGCGCGCCGCATGAGCCGCGAGATCGTGATCCTGACGCGGACGAAGTACGTCGCGGACATCGACGATCTCTGGGATCTGGGTTCCACCGAGGTGATCGCCGAGGAATTCGAGGCGTCGCTCGAGCTGGTGACGCGCATCCTGCGCGTCTACAACGCCCCGCGGGCCATGGTGGCGGCGCAGATCAAGTCGATCCGCGAGCAGCGGTTCGGCATCTTCCGCGAGCGGCGCGCCACGGTGCCCCGCATCCGCCTGAGCAGCGACCTGGACGTCTACGCGGAGACCTGGGAGATGCCGCAGGGGTGCGCCTGGGACGGAGCGACGGTGGCGCAGACGCGTTTGCGCAGCGAAAGCGGCGCGCTGATTCTCGGCATCATCCGGGGCGAGCGCACGGTGAACAATCCCGGTCCGGAGGAGCGGCTGCACGCCGGCGACCGGCTCGTCATGAGCGGCACCAAGGAGCAGCTCAGGAAGGCGTTCGAGCTTCTCGAGCGCTGCCCGCCAAGGTAAATCCCGCGCCGGTAGACATCTGAGGTCCCGCGCGCCGCGCGGCACCGACGGCAATTCGGCCCCGGCAGGGGCCCTGAGCTGTTAGCCGGGGGTGAGTTCGGGTTTTCTGTCGGCCCTTCGGGGCTTTATCATTCCGTTGTCCGCTTGTCTCCAGGTTCGCTTCCGCTCACCTGGAGCTACCAGCTTCCGTCCCTCCGGGACGGGCATGGCCCCGGCAGGGGCCCTGAGCTGTTAGCCGGGGGTGAGCCGCAGGCGAACCCCCGGAAACGTGGGCCGTGCGTGCATCAAGCCCCGAAGGGCCGGCAGGAAGCGCAGCCCGCAGAATCGGCGATGCCCAATTCCGGCATTGCGCCGGCGTGCGATGCGGCAGTGCCGGAGGCACGGCGGCGGGTAGCCGGGGGTGAGCTGCAGGCGAACCCCCGGAAAGGGGCGTATCGATCACGCGAGCCCCGGAGGGCCGGCAGACCCGGAAGGCATGTATGTCCCGCGCGCCGCGCCGCACCGATGGCTGCTTTTCGTGCCGGAGCTACTGCCGGGTTTCGGACTGCAGCCGTCTATCGAGAAAGCGACACCAGTCCTGGTAAGCGGCTTGCGTGGCCGATGCGCGTCCGTGATCGGGGTCGACCGAAAGGATACGCTCGAGACCTGCGAAGGCCTCGGCAGGCGAGCGGTAGATCCCGGCGCCGATCCCTGCTCCGCGCGCCGCGCCCTGCGAGCCGTCCGTGTCGAACAGCTCGATCCTGGCTCCCGTCAGGTCGGCGAGGGTCTCCCTGAAAAGTGCGCTGAGAAACATGTTGGCATGGCCGGCGCGCAGCACCGCCGGGCGCATCCCCATCGAATCCATGACCCCCATGCCGTAGCGGAAGGCAAATGCCACCGCTTCCTGCGCGGCCCGGGCCAGGTGGGCCCGGTCATGCACATTGAAATTCAGGCCGGCGACGGCGCAGCCGACGTCGCGATTCCCCAGCATGCGTTCGGCGCCGTTGCCGAAGGGAAGGATACGCAGCCCTTGGGATCCGGCGGGGACGCCGGCAGCGAGTTCGTTCACCGTCGCGTAGTCGGCGCCGCCGAACATGTTCCTGCGGATCCAGGAGTACAGGATTCCCGCGCCGTTGATGCACAGGAGCACTCCGAGCCTCGGGGCGCCGGGGCCGTGGTTGACATGGGCGAAGGTGTTCAGGCGCCCCTCCGGGTCGCAGGCGGCCTCGGCGGTCACGCCGTAGACGACCCCCGAGGTTCCGGCCGTGGCCGCGAACTCGCCCGGATCGAGGACATTCAACGAGAATGCGTTGTTGGGTTGATCGCCCGCGCGATAGGCCACCGGAATGCCCGGGCGCAGCCCCAGTTCCTCCGCCGCCTGCCGGCGCAGCTTGCCTTGCACCGAAAAAACGGGCACAACCTCGGGGATGAGGGAAATGTCGAAGCCGAAATAATCCAGAAGGGCGGCCGACACGCGGTTCCCCCCGAAATCCCAGAAGATGCCCTCGGAAAGCCCGCAGACGGTCGTGCACGCCTCTCCGGTCATGCGCAGGGCGATGTAATCGCCGGGCAGCATGATCTTCCATATCTGGGAATAGACTTCCGACTCGTTCTCTTTGACCCATTTCAATCTGGAGGCGGTGAAATTGCCGGGAGAATTCAGCAGGCGCGACAGGCAAAGGTCGGTGCCCAGTTCGAGGAAGGCGCGCCTGCCGATTTCGACCGCACGGCTGTCGCACCAGATGATGGCGGGGCGCAGAGGCTCGCCGGCACGATCCACCACGACGAGGCCGTGCATCTGGTAGGAGATGCCGATGGCGCCGATGCCTTCGGGGTGAACTCCGGAGCTCTGCAGCACCCGGCGTGTGGCCCCCGCCAGGGCAGCCCACCAAAGCGAGGGGCGCTGTTCGGCCCAGCCGGGCCGCACGGCGATGATTTCCATTTCGGCGTCGGGAAAGAACGAGGAGGCGAGGCACCGGCCGGTGCGGGCATCCAGGATGCTCGCCTTCGCCGAGGAACTCCCGAGGTCGTAACCCAGAAGGTACATAGGCCGGACTCCGCCCCGGGGCATTGTACAACAGGTGAGGGAGCAGGAATTTGCTTGCCTGGCGATGCGCACAGGGATAGAAACGGTTCGCACATCAGGGAGCATGCCTATGAGAAGGAATCCTGTTCTTTGCGCAGTCCTCGCGCTCGCCGCCGCGTGCGTCGCCGCCCGGGGGCAGGGACTCTCGAGCCCCGAGCTCGTCGCCCGGCGCAACGCGATCGAGAAAGAGCTGCAGTCGCTTGCGGTCGTCGAGCGCAAGCTCATGGTGCCGATGCGCGACGGCAAGCGCATGGCCACGGACGTCTACCGCCCCAAGGACGCCTCGCGGAAGTACCCGGCGATCTTCGTGCGCACCCCGTACAATTTCAATTACTGGGACGTGCGCTTGGGCGCGCCGCGCGACATGAGCGCGCAGCTGGAGGCGGTCAAGCGCGGCTACGCCTACGTGGAGATGAACGAGCGCGGGCGCTTCTTTTCCGAGGGCAACTACGACATCCTCGGCCCGCCGCGCACCGACGGCGACGATGCCATATCGTGGATCGCCTCGCAGCCCTGGTGCAACGGCAAGGTGGGCACCATCGGCTGCTCGTCGACGGCGGAGTGGCAGCTGGGCGTGGCTGCACTCGGCAATCCCGCCTTTGCCGCGATGATCCCCATGGGATTCGGTGCGGGCGTCGGGCGCGTGCGGCCGTACTACGAGCAGGGGAACTGGTACCGCGGCGGCGCCGTGCAGATGCTGTTCATCACCTGGCTGTACGGCCAGCAGAACCAGGTACGGCCGATGTTTCCGCCGGACACCCCGCGCGAGGACCTGATCCGCGCCTCGAAGTGGTTCGATCTCGCCCCGCTGCTGCCGCCGGTGGACTGGTCCCAGGCGCTGCGCCATCTGCCGGTGATGGACATCATCGAGGCGGTGGGCGGCCCGCACGGGATCTTCGCCGATCCGATGCCGGTCGACACGGGCGGCGCCATGATCCGGCGTACGCCCGACGATCCCGCCTGGTACCGCGGCGGCCTTTGGCATGACGACATGACGATCAACGTTCCCGGCTTCTGGTTCATGTCGTGGTATGACGTCTCGGTGGGCCCGAATCTGGCCGCCTACAATCACGTGCGCCGGACGGCCCGGCCCGAGATCGCCGAACAGCAGTATGCCGTGATCGCCCCCACCCTTCATTGCGCCTACAAGCGCGCCACCGAGAACACGGTCGTGGGGGAGCGCAACGTCGGCGACGCGCGCCTCGATTACGACGCGCTCACCTACGCCTGGTTCGACCGTTTCCTCAAAGGGGAGGACAACGGCAGATTGCGCTCCATGCCCAGGGTGCGCCACTACACCATGGGGCTCAACAAATGGCAGGCGTCGGACACCTGGCCGCCCCGGGGCGCACAGCCGATGACGCTCTATCTCGCGAGCGGCGGCAACGCCAATACGCTCTACGGCGACGGCCTGCTGGCCGGGGCCCCGCCGGAGGAGGACAGGCCGGACAGCTTCGTCTACGATCCCATGGACCCGGTGCCTTCCTACGGCGGCAATGTCTGCTGCACCGGGAATGCGATCGCGGGGGGTGCCTTCGACCAGCGCCGCATCGAAACGCGGCCCGACGTCCTGGTCTATACCAGCGCCCCCCTGGAGCAAGGGATCGAGGTCAGCGGGCCGATCGAGGTCACGCTCTACGTGTCTTCGGACGTCAAGGACACCGACTTCACGGTGAAGCTCCTCGACGTCTATCCCGACGGTCCCGCTTACAACCTGGACGAAACCATCCAGCGGCTGCGCTACCGCGACGGGTACGACAAGCCGCTCGTCTGGATGGAGCCGGGCAAGGTCTACCAGGTGACGCTGCAGCCGATGACCACCAGCAACTATTTCGCCGCCGGCCACCGGATCCGCATCGAGGTGTCGAGCAGCAATTTCCCGCGCTTCGACCGCAACCTGAATACGGGCGGCAACAACTACGACGAGGTTCGGGGCGTGGTGGCGCGCAACACGGTGCATCACTCGCGGCGTTATCCTTCGCACGTTCGCCTGACCGTGGTGCGGTAGGCATAATGGGGACGCTCACCTATTTTCGCCAGGGGCGCGGCCCGAAGCCGCCCTCAGGGGCGGATACGGCAGATGGTGAAAACAGGTGAGCGTCCCTAGCGGATCGGGACGACGCCGAAGATGAAGGCGCTCCAGAGCGAGTGCGAAACGATCGGAGCGGCCAGACGGCGCCTCCGGAGATACAGCAGACCCCAGAAGGTCCCGGCAACGCAGGCCGCTCCAATGAGCATGACGTTCATCGAGAACACGTGGACGCCGCCATAGAGGGCAACGGCGGCAAGGAAGCCGCGCCGGCGCCCCCAGCGCTCCATCAGCACCTCCTGCAGGAAGCCCCGCCAGAACAGTTCCTCCCCCGGGCCGGTCACGAACAAAAGCAGCAGCAGGATCCATAACCGCCGAGTTCCCGCACCCAGCCCATAAATGTCTCCTACCTGCGCGTGCGCACCGGGAATGATGGAAACGGAAAGTATATGGCCCGCCCAGAAGATGCCGTACAGGAGGGCGGCCGACGCCAGCCCGATGAATGCTTCGGTGAGCGAACACCGAATCCTCGGCCTCCTGAAAAAGAGAGCGGAAGCCGTGATGACCGCCACGGTGCAGCCGATCTTGATCCAGAAATTACCCCACTCCAGGCCGAAGGTGATGCCCCAGCCGATACAAGCCAGGAGGATCGCTCCCTGCAGCATCGGATCAGACCAGTCTTTCCGAGAGGAGAACCGCCATCAGGAGAATGCCGAATACCGTGTCCAGCTGTGCCGTCATGGCATCCGCCGCTTCGGGGACTTCCCTGAGAAAAGTGCGTACCAGGGACGCCGCCTTGGGCAGCGACAGAAGCACCAGCAGGCCCCAGGGGGATAGAATACCGAAGACCACCATCGCGCCGATGGCCAGATAGGCGGCGCCGATGAAGCCCACGTAAACCGCCATGGACATCTTCGGCCCGAGGAGGATGCTGAGGGTTTTAACCCTCCGGCGCGTATCGTAGGATATGTCGCGGAAGTTGTTGGCGAATATTACCAGGGCCACGAGAACGCCGAAGGGCACGGATATCCAAAGTGCGCGCCACGAAAGGGCGCCGCGCTGGACCAGGTACGCCCCCTCCACCATCCCCGGTCCCCACATCAGAGCCACGGAAAGTTCGCCGAGCGCCCTGTATTTATATTTTACCGGTCCTGCGGTGTAGAAAACCCCGGCCAGGAATCCGCCCAGCCCGACCCAAAAAACCTTCGGCGAACGGAACCAGGCGAGAGCCAGGCCGATGATTATCGTGGCGGCAAAAAGGAAGACACCCTCGAGCAGGAGCTGCTTCGGCGTCAGCAAACCGGAGAAGATGGGGTGGGGCCGGTACCGGGCTGTAGGGCTGTCGGGCTGATCCACCTGATAGCGGGTGTCGAAATAGTTGTTGAGGACGTTGACCCCGGAGTGAAAAAGAATCATGCCGATGAGGGCGAGCGCATACCATCCCCAGCCGACGGGACCATCCTGCCAAGCAAGGAGCGTTCCCACCGTGATCGAGATGAAGGTCATCGACAGGGACCAGGGACGAGTGGCTATGATGTAATCCTTCGGGCCGGCCATCCTTCCTCCGTCCTTTGCGCACAAGCAAAAGCGCGGCAATCTACCAGAGGTTCGGGCAGCAGTCAATCACACCCGACCCTGGCAGTCCGCCGGCCCGGTTGCCCATCGCGGGCGCAAGCGCAGCACGATCTCGCCCCCGGCGGCCGCCGGGTGGAACCCGTGGCATATGCTGCCTGATATCCGCCCGAGGAATCGGTGAGCTGTTTCTGCCCGCGGGCCGCGGGGCCCCTTTCCTTGACGGCAATCGCCTCCGGACAGCATAATCACACGCCGTTCGAAGGAAGCGGGAAAGAGCATGCTCAAAAGAATTTTGATTACCGGCAACGTGGCGCGCCCCAATCCCGACGGGAGCGTCAACCAGCGAATCAATGTCAACTGGATCTTCCAGGTTCTGCGCCACCCCTTGGCCCTGGCCACCGGATTGCAGCCGGAAATACTCCTGCCGCCGCCCGACTTCCGGACCGACATGGAAGAATGGCTGAAGTCTTTTTCGCCGGACCATCCCGCTTGGCATGCGCGCCAAGGCCTGACTCCGGCCGATTTGGTGATCGGGTTCGAACTCCCGCCGAACGCCATCCATCAACTGGGCGAGCAGGAAGTGCCTCTGGTCGGCTTGACGGTGTGCCCCATCCGGTTTCTCGACGATATACTGTTCGATTTCTCCTGTCGCCGAATCGCCGGGGCGGATGGAATCTTGGGCGCGCGGCGGGTGCCGGAGGAGAGCTTCTACGTCCATGCCGGTCTCGTCAAGGCTCAGATGCAGTTATTGCCTCCGCTGGGCCTCCCGGCCCGTTCCGCCCTGCTCGTGGGGCAGACCCCGATCGACCAGTCGCTGATCGAAAACGGCAGAATGTTGAACCTGGAAATGTTCGAAGCCAGGTTGAAGACCGTTCTTGTGCGGCATGCCGCCGTATATTTCAAGCCTCATCCCTATGGCCAGAGCAAGGCGGTGACCGATTATCTCCGGCGGCTCGGAATTCGGGTCACGACTGAGAACGTTTACCGCCTGCTGTCGCAGGATGAAATCGAGGCCGTATACGCCATCAGTTCCAGCGTTCTTTCCGAGGCGCGCTATTTCGGAAAATCGGCCGAGTTCTTCAGGTCGACCCGGCCGCCTGCGGATGCGATGCCTGTGGCGCCGAGAGAATTCCTGACGGTGAATTTCTGGGCGGACCTCCTCGCTCCTCTTCACACGACGCGGCGCCTCGAACCCGACGTGTGGCTGGGCGACAAGCCCAACCGGCTGCGCAAGGCGTTCCGGAATTGGTGGGGCTACGATTTCGTTGAAAACCCGTCGGTGTGACGGATCCATTTCAGACCGGGCGCTCGGGAAAACGGTGACGCTCCCCGGTTTCGATGAGGAACGTAAGCGGCAAGCCGCGTGCATCCGGCGCGCGCCGCGCGGGTTCGGTAGCTTGAAGGAACAAGCTCACGGTCCGCCGCGCCGGGGCGGACCCACCGGCCCCGGCAGGGGCCCTGAGGGGGTAGCCGGGGGTGAGCCGAAGGCGAACCCCCGGAAAGGATCGTATCGATCAGTCGAGCCCCGGAGGGCCGGCAGATCAACGTTTCCGATTTATCTTTCTGCCGGCCCTTCGGGGTTTGTCGTATGCCGCTCCTTTTTCTCCAGGTTCGCTTCCGCTCACCTGGAGCTACCAGCTTCCGTCCCTCCGGGACGGATACGTCGCGCGCGGGTAGATCATGTGGCGTCGCCGTGCAACGGCTCATTTCTCGGACTACAATGAGCCCTCATGAAGGCAAAATGCTCACCTACAGTGAAATCCGGCGCCGCCCGAGCCGTCGGGATGCTCGAAGCCGCCGCCGACGAGCGCGTCGCGCGGCAGGCGCGCGCGTATTTCAAGTCCGGCGATGATGCAGTCTTTTTCGGAGTGCGCGCGCCCGGGGTCAGGGAGATCGAAAGACGGATATACGGGCTTGTCAAGAAGGCCTGGTCTGCAAGCGAGGCCGTTCGCTTCGCCGACGTGATGATTCGCAGAAAACATCTGGAAGCGAAGGCCGTCGGCATTCTCTTGCTGTCACGCTACTCGCGCAGCTTCGACGAGGCCCTGCTGGCGATGATCCGCAGATGGCTGGCGGCCGGGTATTGCTCCAACTGGGCTACCACGGACCTTCTGTCGACGGCCGTCCTGACGGGTCTGCTGAAGCGACATCCGCACCTTCTGGAAGACTTCAAAAGGTGGACGGCATCGGAATCGTTGTGGGTTCGGCGCGCCGCGGCGGTCTCGCTGACTCCGATCGCCCGCAGAGGCGAACACCTCGACACCGCATACCGGGTCGCGGCCGCGCTTCTCGACGATCGCGAAGACCTGATACATAAGGCGGTCGGCTGGCTTTTGCGCGAGTGCGGGAAGTCGGACGCGCGCAGGCTGGAAAGCTTTCTCCTGGATAATGGCCCGCGCATTCCCCGCACCGCGCTGCGCTATGCTGTCGAGCGTTTCGCACCCGCGCGCCGCAGGCGGTTGCTCGAACGAACCCGGCCGGGTTGATCGCATGCCGCGCGCAGCAGCCTTCGCGCGGCCGGGCTGCGGTCAGGGGGATGCGGGTCATTTTCCGGGGGAATTTGTGCTATTCTCGCGCCGGTCGCAGAAGCCGCCGCCCGGCGGCAGCTCGAAGGCCGGCAATGTACCACCGGCGTCGGCGGGCAAGAACAGGGGACGGGCAAGTCCCGGTTCCTGGTCTCGCCGAGGGAAATCCGCGCCTGCGGCGGTGGGCGGCAGGCGGCGGGCTTACTTTTCGCTTGTTTTTTGGTGCCCGTGATTCCAGACTGGTCCCCACGGAAGGGGGGTGCGCCCAGGGGCACAAAGACCGCGTGCGGCAGCTCTTGCCCTTGCAGGCCCGCGATGCAAAAGACCTTCAGGCGGGAAATGGCCTCCCTGGAGGATATCTTCACGTTCCTCCGGCATTTCTTCGACTGCGAGCACCTCGACCGCAGGCACCTTTTCACCCTGAGCCTGGCGGCCGAGGAGCTCTTTACCAACATGGTCAAGTACAATCCCGGAAACACCAACGACATCTCGATCGAGATCAGCACCACCGGCGACCGGGTGTGCCTGACGCTGACGGACCACGACGTGGATTTCTTCGATGTCACCCGGGAGCGCAGAGCTCCGCGGGGAGTTCCCCTGCAGGACCTGCAGGCCGGTGGACTCGGGCTTTGCATCGTCCAGCAGGCGGTGGATGGGATATCCTACGACTACGACGACCGGCGCAGCACGGTCACCGTCACCAAGAAGCTCCGGTAGCCTATGTTCGATATCCGGTGGGGCGATCAGGGAGAGGTCATACTGGCGGGCCGGTGGGACGCTTCCCAATCCGGTCGTGCAGAAACGTTCCTCCGCGGCGTGTCCGAGTCCGCGGTGGTCGACTTCCGCAATCTGGAGTACATCTCCAGCTCCGGGCTGGGCGTCCTGCTGGCAACCCAGAAGCGATTGTGGGAATCCGGCAAGAGCCTGCGGCTGGTCGGCCTGAGCAGCCATATCGCCGACGTCTTCCGCTATTCCGGCCTGGACCAGGTGTTCGAGATCGGCTAGAGGCCGCGCCGGGATCCGGCGCAGCCTTCCAACCTTTCGCGCGCCCGGTTGTAATTATGACAGAGCTGAGCGATGCGGACCTGGTGGCCCGATGCCTCCGAGGCGAACCCGGCGGGCTGGAGCAACTCCTGGAACGATACCAGCGCCCCGTGTTCAACATCGCTTTGCGCATGCTCCATGACTGCGAGGACGCGCGCGATGTCACGCAGAATGTTTTTGTCAAGGCTTACCAAAGCCTCGGACTGTACGATTCCCGGCACAAGTTTTTCAGCTGGATCTATCGGATCGCCGTGAACGAGTCCCTGAACTGGATCCGAAAAAGAAAAAGCTTCCTGCACGCCGCAAGGCAATGGCTGCTCCTCACTCCGCGCCGGACCGAGCCTGCGCAGGCCGATGTGGGCGCGGACGCCAGGCTGGCGCGGGCGCTGATGAAGCTCAAACCCGAACAGAGGGCGCTGGTGGTGCTGAAGCACGTGGCCGGATGTTCCTATCGCGATCTCAGCGCAATCCTGCAGGTCCAGGAAAAGACGGTGAAGTCCAGACTCTTCGAGGCGCGCCGGCTCTTGCGGGAGATCGTTTCGGCAGAACCGGGCTCGATGCGATGATCGAAGCGCGGATCCTGGAACTGATTCAGCAGGAGGTCGACGGGGAAAACACCCCGGACGAGAGCGGCGAGCTGCATCGCTATCTCTCGACCAGTGCCGAGGCGCGCGCTCTCTTCGAAAGCCTGCGCCGGCTCGCCGATTCTCTTGGTGCCATGCGCCCGGCCGATCCTCCGGCAGAGCTGGCCCCTTCCATCCTGGCCGCCCTGCGCCGGGGGCGGGCGCCCGCGGTGGGGGCGGCGCGCGCAACCGGTATCTGGAAATACGCCTATGCCGCGGCAGCCGGGCTGGTTCTCGGAATCCTGCTCGCCCCGATGATCCGCGAGGTGATCCCGGGCGGCGATCTTCCGGAGCCCGCGAAGGTGATGGGCACCATGGCCGGCAAGGAGCAGCTGAGCGCGACCGGTGCCATCGAGCGCAGGATCGCCGGCGAAGGGGTCGCCGGCACGCTGCGCCTGACCCGAAGCGGCGGCATGCTGCAAATGCAGCTCGAGCTTGCCTCTACGGAGACGATAGAGGCCGTCCTGGAGTACGACGCGCGCCATTGGCGCCTCAGGGGGATCGAGCAAGACGCCGAAATGCCCTTTCACGCCGCGGATCAGCGACTTTCATTCACTCACCGGGGCCGCAATCGATACACTGTGATGATGGTGCGCTCCGACGAAGGAGAACCCCGGCTCCTCTGGAGCTTCTATCGGTCCGGTGCCCTGTTGCATCGAGTTTCATATCTGCCGCCGGATCCTGCTGCGGCCGGAAGATAGAGCCGGCTCTCAGCGTCCCGGCAAAGCGCCGCGGGCCAACTTTTTCCTGTCTCATTTGTAATATGAGGCAGCGAGCGGTACGGAACCCAATCCATATAACAAGAAGGAGGATATCCCGATGGATACCCCGAACGCAAAGAAGGGCAGGAGCGGCAGGATTCTGCTGCTCGCCGTTCTGGTTGTGGCGGCGGCCGTGCTCGTGGTTTATTTCGGCAAGCTTTACCCTCCGACTTCCACGGAGGATGCTGCAGCCACCATCGGAGCGGTCAAGAAATACCGCGTGCGGCAGATCAGTGAAAACGATGTCGTGCTCGCGGGCCAGGAAGCGGAAAGAACCGAAATCCAATCCGCACACTTGCTGGACGGTGCCGCGGGTCTTCAGAATCTCAGCGCCCGGCTTGCGGCCATCACCGCCGAGCTGGCCGAGCGCGAAGGCGAGCCGGCTGCAGCCCGCCTGCAGAGGCTGGACTCCGAGGTTCAAGCGGCCAGCCGATTCCTGGAGAACGAGTCCGAACTCGTCGAGAATCGGGCAATGGCGGCCATGCGGGCGGAGCTGGAACTGGCGACCCGCATGATGGAAAGCCGCCTGGCTGCGTTCGACGGCGAGGAGCTTGCAGCCCGTAGGAAAGCGGCCATGAAACTCGCCGGTGACCTGGACAGCCTGGGGGCCAGGATGGAGAGCAAGGCCTTTCGCAACCTGGCCGATGAGCTCCTCGCTTTCAGGCGGAACTTGGACAGCCGCATGGCCGGCATGCGGGCGGGCGACGCCCTGAAGGCCCGGCTGGAAAGCCAGGACCGTGAGTTGGCGGCGCGCGCCGGCCGCATCGACCAGCGTTTCGCAGAGAACATGGAGGCGGAGCTGGCCGGCTTCGAGCGGGAGCTCGCCTCGGAGATCGAGCTGGCCAACCGCGCTATGGAGAGTCGGTGCGACTATCTCGAATCTCTCATGCTTGAACACCGTGCGCTCAAGAGTGCCGAAGCGGAGCTGGCGGCGGTCCACCGCAGCCTGGGAAACCGTGCGGCGGGTCTGCAGCGCAGCGCGCTGGAGAGCCTGCAGGCTCGGCTGTCCGAAACGAGCGCGGATCTGATGAGCCAGTCGGAAATGCTCGAAGCCGGGGCTCTGAAGGGCATGGGCGACCGGCTCCAGTCTGTCAGCCTCGAGCAGAAAGAACTCATGGGCTTGAGGGACGCACTGGAAGCCACCAGCCGCCGCCTGGAAGACAGGGCCTCCGAATTCGATCAGCCGGCCCTGGAGAGCGTGCGCAGGCGCTTGGGGGCCGTCAGCCGTCTGGTGGACGACAACCACGCGCAGCTGGAAAAGCGGGCGGTCGGGGGATTGTCCGCCCAGCTGCAATCCCTGGACAGCTACATGCAGACGCGCGCGTCATCCCTGCGGCAGGCGTCCCTGGAAGGCATGCGCCGCCACGCCGCCGGCATGAACAGTCAGCTGGAATCCCGTCGGGCCTTGCTGGAGCAGGAGGCGTTCGCCGGCCTCGAGGCTCGCCTGGACTCCCTCGGCCGGCAGGTCGAGAATCTCGCGGCCAGGCTGAAAAATCGCTGACCGCAGAGAGCGGCAACCGCGGATTTCGCGGATGTAACCCCCGATGGGATTCGCGAAATCCGCGGTCGCGTTCGACACTACGCTCCTTGGGCGGCGCCGCGGATACGAGATGAGCGGATCCCGGTCGGCAATGGCTCGAATTGCGGGCATGGTTGCTTCGATCATCCTGCCGGTGCCGCTGTGCGCTCAACTGCGCGTCTTCGAAACCGAGTACTTGAGGCTGGTCTATTACGACCCGGCCCATGCGTATGTCGTCCCGCACTTGGCGCGGTGCTTCGAAAACTCGCTGAAGTTCCATCGCACCCTCCTGCACTACACACCGAGCGAGAAGATCGTCGTCCTGCTCCAGGATTTCGGCGACTACGGGCATGGCGGGGCTTCGACGGTCCCTTGGAATTACCTGAGCATCGGAATGGAACCCTTCGATTACGTATACGAGACCATGCCGGCCAACGAGAGAATGAACTGGCTGATGCATCATGAACTGGTCCATGTGGCGGCGACCGACAAGGCCGCCGGAGCGGACCGCTTCTTCCGCCGGCTCTTCCGCGGAAAGATCGCTCCGATCGCCGAGCAGCCGGTTTCCATGGGTTACAGCTTCCTGACCAGCCCGCGCTGGTATTCGCCGAGGTGGTACCACGAAGGGATCGCGGTGTTCCTTGAGACCTGGATGGCCGGGGGACTCGGCCGGGTCCTGGGCGGGTACGACGAGATGGTGTTCCGCGCCATGGTCCTCGAAAACAGCTACTTCTACGACGTCGTCGGGCTCGAGTCCGAGGGGACCACCATCGATTTCCAGGTGGGGCAGAACTCCTACCTCTACGGCACCCGCTTTGTCACCTATCTCGCCCTGGTTTACGGGCCCGAGAAGCTGCTCCGGTGGTTCGACCGCGAGGACACCAGCAAACGCTATTTTTCGGGTCAGTTCGAGCGGGTTTACGGGAAGTCGCTGGACGAAGCCTGGCAGGAATGGATTCGGTGGGAGCACGAATGGCAGCACAAGAACCTCGAGCGGATCCGCCGGCATCCGGTTACTCCGGTGCGCGACGTGACCGCGCGCCCGCTGGGCTCGGTGTCGCGCTCGTTCTACGATCCGAAGAGCCGGGAGCTTTACCTGGCGATCAACTATCCCGCCGAAGGTGCGCAGATCGTCGCCATCGACACGGAACAGGGCACCCTGAGGAAGATCTGCGACGTGGTCTCGCCCGCCCTCTACTATGTCACCTCCTTGGCCTACGATCCCTCGGCCGGCAAGCTCTTCTTTACCACCGACAACACGCAGGGATGGCGCGATCTGAACGAGGTCACTGTGCGCGGCGGGCGCGTGCGGCGGCTTCTCGACAACTGCCGCGCGGGCGACCTCGTGCTGAATCCCGCCGACCGGTCGGTCTGGGGCGTGCAGCACCATAACGGCATCTCCACTCTCGTGTGCTTCCCGCTGCCGTACGACAAGGGCTGGAACACGATTCTCTCGCTGCCGTACGGCAAGGATATCTTCGATCTGGATATTGCTCCGGACGGCACGCAGCTCACAGCCTCCATGATCGAGATCGACGGACGCCAGCGCCTCATCGCGATGGACATCGGGAAACTGACCGGGGGCGACAGCAGCTACGAGGTTCTTCACGAATTCGAAAACAACAGCCCCGAGAACTTTGTCTTTTCACCGGACGGCCGATATCTCTACGGCACTTCCTATTATTCGGGCGTGTCCAACATATTCCGCTACGACCGGAGTGCGCGCAGGATGGAGGCCATGAGCAACGTCGAGATCGGGTTGTTCCGCCCGGTCCGCATCAGCGACGAGTACCTGCTCTCGTTCCGCTACACGGCTTCGGGCTTCGTTCCGGTCATCACGCCGAACCGGCCGGTCGAGGACGTGAGCGCGATTCACTACCTGGGGCAGGAGGTGGTGGAAAAGCACTCCATCGTGACGCGCTGGACCGTCGGGTCGCCGCTGAGCGTCGACCTCGATCGCGCGAAAGTCTACGAGGGGCGGTATTCGCCCGTCCGACAGGTGCGGCTTGCGTCCTGGTATCCGGTAGTCGAAGGGTACCGGGACACGTACGCTCTCGGGGCCCGGGTGAACTTCGCGGATCCGGTCGGGCTGAACGCGCTCGACCTCACCGTCTCCTGCAGCCCTTCCGGCAACCTGCGCTCGAGCGAGCGGGCGCACGTGAGCCTCGCATACAGCCGGTGGCCGTGGAAGTTGAGCGCGCGCTACAACGGGGCGGACTTTTACGACCTTTTCGGACCGACCAAGACCAGCCGGAAAGGGACCGCCCTGGGCGCCGGGTACCAGGGATTCCTGATCCAAGAACGTCCCAGGACTCTCGAATACCGATTCGAGGTCTCCGGCTTCCTGGGTCTGGACCGCCTGCCCGAATACCAGAACATCCCGACTTCCTACGACCGCCTGCTGGCTGCGAGCGCCCGGCTCGATTACAAGGATCTGCGGCGCTCGCTCGGCGCCGTGGACGCGGAAAAGGGAATCCAGTGGGCGCTCGTCTTTCAGAGCCAACTGGCCGATTCGAGGCTGTACGCGCGCGTGCGCGGGGATCTCGATCGCGGTTTTCGCCTGCCGGCCGCCCATTCATCCCTCTGGCTGCGGGGCAGCGCCGGGCAGTCCTTCGGCGACCGCAGGCAGCCGTTCGGAAAGTTCTATTTCGGCGGCTTCGGCAACAACTGGGTCGACTACCGCGAGAGTCGCCGCTATCGGGAGTACTATAGCTTCCCGGGTGTCGGGCTGAACGAAATCGGCGGGTCCAGGTACGCCAAGGCGATGGCCGAGTGGACGCTGCCGCCGCTGCGTTTCCGCCGCGCCGGATTTCCCTTTGCGTACGCCAATTGGGCCCAGCCGATTCTGTTTGCCTCGGGCGTAATCACCGGTTCCGGCCAGGCCGCGCCGGCGAGCAGGCTGGGCAATGCCGGCGGGCAGCTGGACCTGAAACTGGTGCTCTTTTCCAGTCTGGAATCGACCCTGTCTTTCGGATATGCTGCCGCCTTCGGGCCGCACCGGGCTCCGGAGCGGGAGGTGATGGTTTCACTGAAAATCCTGCGCTGAGATCGGGCGTGCGGAGACGCCGTCTGTGGAACCGGCGGCGGATCCCTTTGCAGCCCGGAACACGCGAACGTGAGCCCGATTATCGCCGATGTGCCAACCCGCGCCCCGCTTGCCCTTATTCCGGTGGTCCTGTTTCTCCTCGGCCTGATCTACCTGGACAGCTACAAGCTCGTGGGCCTGCGCACCGTCGCCGCGGCCATCGCCGGCGGTGCTGCAGCCGCGGTCGTATGCTACTGGATCAATAACTGGATATCGGGCGGCTTGCACCTGAGCGCCGCAGCGCACTCGAAATACGGCTCTCCCGTTGTCGAAGAGGCGGCCAAGGCGCTTCCCCTGATTTACTTGATCTGGAGTCGCAGGGTGGGCTTTCTGGTTGACGCGGCGATATACGGGTTCGCGGTGGGTGCCGGCTTCGCCGTGGTCGAGAACATCCACTATCTCGTGTCCGTACCGGAAGCCGGGCTGTCGGTCTGGATGATACGCGGGTTCGGCACCGCCACCATGCACGGTTGTGCCGGCGCGCTTTTCGCCATCGTGTCGAAGCTGCTGAGCGAAACGCGACCCGGCGGCGGCGCCGGTGTCTTTCTGCCGGGCCTGCTGGGCGCCATCGCGGCTCACTCGCTGCACAACCATTTCATCGTGCCGCCGCTCCTCTCGACCGCAGGGATCATGCTCGTGTTTCCGGGCCTCGTTTTTCTCGTCTTTCGCAGGAGCGAACGTTCACTGCAGCATTGGCTGGGAACCGGCTTCGACGCCGACATGGAGCTGCTGCAACTGATCCACTCCGGAAAACTGGGCGATTCGAGGATCGGCAGGTACCTGGGTGCGCTCCGGCAAAGCTTCCGCAGTGCGGTCGTGGCGGACATGCTCTGCTACGTCGGTATCCAGGCGGAATTGGCAATGCGCGCCAAGGGGGCCTTCCTGATGCAGAGCAGCGGTTTTCCCGTCCGGCCGGACCCGCAGGTCCGGGAGAAGTTCGAGGAGCTTCGTTACTTGGAACGGCAGATAGGAAGGACCGGCAGGCAGGCGATTGCGCCCTTCATCCACACCCGGAGCCACGACCTCTGGCAGCTGTCCAGGCTCATGGCGAGATAGCCGGGAAGCGCCGCATCCCCTCACTTCATCTTGAGCACCATGACCGTAATGTCGTCGTCCTGGGGCCGCCCGCGCGTGAAGCTGGCGACTTCCTCGAAAATCCGGTCCCTTATCGATGCGGCTTCCCGGCCGGCGGCGGCCCGGACGGTCTCCAGCAGTCTCTCCTCGCCGAACATCTCGCCCGAGTTCCCGGTCGCTTCGGTCACGCCGTCGGTGAAGGCCACCAGGACGTCGCCGGAGCGGAGCCTGATCGTCTCTTCCGCGTACGAAGCGAAATCGAACGCCCCTACGACCAGCGACCGGCTCGACAGAAACTCGCAATCGCGGCCGGCGCGCAGCAACAGCGGCGGGTTGTGGCCTGCGTTGACGAACGTGAGTTCCTCGCCCGCGAGCGCCGCGCAGAAAAGGGTGATGAACTTGGACGGCGCCGATTTCTGCACCAGCAGGTGATTGAGCGTCTTGACCGCCGCGGCGAGGGAGTCGCCGGCGTTCAGTTGCACCTGGAGGACGCTCTGCGCCATGGCCGCGAGCAATGCGGCGGCGATCCCTTTCCCCGACACGTCGGCCAGCACCGCCACCACGCGGCCGCCGGAGGCCGTGAACAGGTCGTAGAAATCCCCGTCCACGTAACGGGAGGGCACGCTGTGGGCGGCCAGTTCGGCGCAGCCGGCGTCGAGGCTCGATGAGGTCAGAAGGGCCAGCTGAACCTCACGGGCCATGGCGAGCTCCCGTTCCAGCCGGCACTTGGCTTCCTCCTGCTGGGCGAGCCGCACCGCCTCGAGTGCCTTGGAAGCCTCGAATGCCAGCGACTCGAGCAGGTTGATCGAGGCTTGCGAAAGCCCGCCGGCCCCATGGCGGCTGTCCACATAAAGAACCCCCAGAACATCCCGACCGTGGACTCCGGTGGTGTCGGTTCGCTCCGCCATCTGGAAACGCTGCAGGGGGAGGCACACGATGGTCCGCAGCTCCAGTGCCATCACGCTCTGCGCCGCCGCTACGAGATTGTCGTCCTGAACGGCGTCGAGAACGACGGTGCGGCAGGCGCGCAGCGCCTGGTCGGCCGCGGTGCGGCTTATGACAAGGGAAGAGGCCGGCAGCGTGCGCCGCCGGCGGTCGCGTGCGATCCGAAACTCCAGCTCGCCCGACTCGCCGCGCAGCATGAGCGCGCCGCGCTCGGCCCCGGTGATTTCGATGGCGGCATCGACGATCAGGCACAGAACCTCGTCGATCGAGAGTGAAATCCTCAGTGCCTGATTGACTTCCAGGAACCTGGCCAGGTTTTGCAGCTCCGCGCGCGCATGGAGTGGCTGCGCGGCCGAGGGCTCTTCTCCGGCGTCCTCGTCCTGCAGGT